>Ga0315277_10001319_pt1 | contig 36384 bp, 46 predicted proteins | sample YL17G05_15_MG_FD_203695 | JGI IMG/M metagenome (GOLD analysis project Ga0315277, IMG submission 203695) | Sediment microbial communities from Yellowstone Lake, YNP, Wyoming, USA - YL17G05_15 | ecosystem: Environmental > Aquatic > Freshwater > Lake > Sediment | place: USA: Wyoming | collected...
TGCTAAATTCGTTAATCAGATAATGAGGAAGGGTAAAAAAACTATTGCCAGAAAAATTCTTTATGGCGCTTTTAAAATAATTAAAGAAAAAACCAAAAAAGAACCCATTGAGGTTTTTGATTTAGCTTTACAGAATGCCAGTCCGCTTTTGGAAGTAAAACCAAAGAGAATCGGAGGAGCAACCTATCAGGTGCCAAGAGAGGTGAGGGGAGATAGGCGGCTGACTTTGGCTATGAGGTGGATAATTAAGGGGGCTCGATCAAGAAAGGGAAAACCAATGAGGGAAAAATTGGCTGAGGAATTGATTGAAGCAGCAGAAAATAAAGGAGTAGCAATCAAGAAAAAAGAAGATACCCACCGAATGGCCGAAGCCAACAGAGCATTTGCCCATTTTTCCTGGTAACACTATGGCAAGACTTTTTCCAATTGAAAAATATAGAAACATTGGGATTATCGCCCACATTTCAGCCGGAAAGACAACTACTACCGTTTGTATGTTGTATCACACTGGCTTTACTTACAAAATTGGTTCTCTCCAAAAAGGAGAGACTATTTTAGATTGGATGGCTCAGGAAAGAGAAAGAGGATTAACAATTATGGCTGCCGCCGTAACTACTTTTTGGGGGATAGATGACCAAAAGTATCAGATAAACATTATTGATACTCCCGGCCACATTGATTTCACGGCCGAAGTTCAAAGATCTCTGAGGGTTTTAGATGGAGCCATTGTTGTTTTTGATGGGTCAGCCGGAGTACAGCCTCAATCAGAAACCGTCTGGCATCAAGCTGATAATTTCAAAGTTCCGAGAATTTGTTTTGTCAACAAAATGGATAAAGTAGGGGCAGATTTTGAAAATAATTTAGAATCAATTAGGCAAAAATTATCACCAAACGCTGTTCCAATTCAATTGCCGGTTGGCGTAGAAGATAAATTTGAAGCAGTAATTGATCTTTTGACCATGAAGGTTCTGAAATTTGAAGGCGATTTGGGCGAAAAGGTTAAAGAAGTCGCCCTTCTCGATGAGAAAGGCGAACCTCGCCCAGAGGGGCGGGAAGAAATTCCCCCAGATTTATTAGAAAAAGCCAAGGAGTGGAGAAATAAATTAATAGAGAAAATTGCCGCCGAGGATGAGATACTTTTGGAAAAATATTTGGCAAAAAAAGAAATTTCTTTGGATGAATTGAGAAAAGTTTTGAGGAAGGCGGTAATTCAGTGTAAATTGTTTCCCGTATTTTTTGGCTCCCTGTTTAGAAGAATAGGAGTCCAGCCGTTGCTGGATGGAATAATATATTATTTGCCTGCTCCTAATGATATTTCATCCACAAAAGGAGTTAATCCCCAAACGGGAAAGGAGATTGAAAGAAAATATTTAGATTCAGAGCCGTTTTCCGCCCTATCGTTTAAAATCGCTGCCGATCCCTATGTTGGGACCTTAACTTATTTTCGCGTCTATTCAGGTTATTTACAACGAGGATCCTATTTGTTAAACTCTACCACGGGTGAAAAAGAAAGGATTGGAAGAATTATAAGAATGCGTATTAACGAGAGAGAGGAAATGGAGGAGGTCTTCGCCGGAGACATTGCCGCTACCGTAGGTTTAAAAAATACTTCTACCGGTCACACTTTGTGTGACGAAAATCATCCAATAGTTTTGGAAAAAATTATTTTCCCCGAACCGGTAATATCAATTAGAATTGAGCCAAAAACTAAAGCTGATCAAGAAAAAATCAGCCTGGCCTTGAAAAGATTAGCTGAAGAAGACCCCACTTTTAGAGTCAAAGGCGATTTAGAAACCGGAGAAACCATTATTTCGGGAATGGGAGAATTGCACCTTGAGATTATTACTGATAGGATGCGCCGGGAATTTAAAGTTGAAGCTAATGTCGGAAGACCTCAGGTTGCCTATAAAGAGACAATTAAGGGTGAAGCAGAAGCTGAGGGAAAATATATTAAGCAATCCGGCGGTCGTGGTCAATATGGCCACGTTTGGCTTAGAGTTAAACCAAAAGAAAGGGGCCAGGGATTTGAGTTTATTAATGAGATAAAGGGTGGCATTATTCCAAAGGAATTTATTCCGGCAGTGGGAAAAGGAGTGAAAGAAGCGATGGACAAGGGAATTTTGGCGGGTTATCCAATGGTGGATATGGAGGTTGCCCTGTATGACGGTTCTTTTCATGAAGTTGATTCTTCAGAAATCGCTTTCAAAATTGCAGGTTCCATAGCTCTCCAAGAAGCATCTAAGCGAGCAAAAACGGTTTTGCTGGAACCTATAATGAGAATAGAAGTTATTGTGCCTCAGGATTTTTTTGGCGACGCTATTGGAGATTTATCAGCCAGGCGGGGAAAAATTGAGGAGACCAAAGATAGAATAAATCTAAAAGTTATTAATGCAAAGGTGCCTCTGGCTGAAATGTTTGGCTATGCAACAAGTTTAAGAAGCTTGACTGAAGGCCGAGGAACCTTTACAATGGAGTTTGACCATTATGAAGAGGTTCCGGCTAATGTTGTCCAGGAGATTATTGAAGGAAAAAAGAAGTAATTCACATTGACCCCCCACCACTTTTAAAGTAAAATATTCTTTAAGTAAAAGATTATTAACAATATAATAACTATTGTGAAAGTGGTGGGGGGTTGACTAAATTTTAAAAATAAATAAAATATTAATATAACTTAATTTTCGTATCTTGTATCTTATATTTTGTATCTAGAAATCGGATTCTATACAAAATACTAAATACAATATACCGAATAAAAAATATAAAAATATGGCAGAAAAAGAAAAATTTGTAAGAGCAAAGCCCCATGCCAATATTGGCACAATTGGCCACGTTGCTCATGGGAAAAGTACCCTCACCGCTGCTATTACCCACGTTTTAAGTCTGAAAGGTGGTGCAAAAGGTAAAGAATGGAGCGTAGACGATTTAAATGCTGCTCCCGAAGAAAAAGCCAGAGGATTGACTATTACTATTTCCCACGTTGAATATGAAACTGACAAACGGCACTACGCCCACATTGATTGTCCTGGTCACGCTGATTATGTCAAAAATATGATTACTGGCGCTGCCCAAATGGATGGAGGAATTTTGGTGGTATCCGCTCCCGATGGCCCAATGCCTCAGACCAGAGAGCATATTTTATTGGCTCGGCAGGTTGGACTTCCAGCATTGGTCGTTTTTTTAAACAAATGCGATATGGTTGATGAGCCCGCGATTATTGATTTAGTTGAAGGCGAAGTAAGAGAATTATTAAAAAAATACAATTATCCAGGAGATGAAACTCCAGTTATCCGGGGGTCAGCCCTAAAAGCCATTGAGGCAAAATCGATCGATGATGAAGCAGTAAAACCAATTCTGGATTTGATAAAGGCGGTTGATGATTACATTCCTGAACCGGTAAGAGAAATAGAAAAACCATTTTTAATGGCGATTGAAGATGTTTTCTCAATTGCCGGCCGAGGAACGGTGGCTACGGGCAGAATTGAGAGAGGAGTAATTCGTTCAAATGAAGAAGTAGAATTAGTGGGTTTGAAACCGACAACCAAAACAGTGGCCGTCAGCGTTGAAATGTTTCAGAAAACTCTTGATGAAGGAAGAGCCGGAGATAACGTTGGAATTTTGTTACGAGGATTGAAAAAAGAAGATGTTGAGAGAGGTCAAGTATTGGCAAAGCCCGGGTCAATTACTCCCCATACTGAATTTGAGGGGCAGATTTATGTTTTAACCAAAGAAGAAGGCGGAAGACACACTCCTTTTTTTGCCGGTTATAAACCTCAATTTTATTTCCGAACTACCGATATTACCGGTGACGTTACCTTGCCTTCAGGGACAGAGATGGTAATGCCGGGAGATACGGTTAATTTGACAATTAAATTAATCGGCCCAATTGCTATGGAGGAAAAACAGAGATTCGCAATTCGAGAAGGAGGAAAGACAGTTGGGGCAGGAGTAGTGACAAAAATCTTTAAATAGAAATTTAAAAAATCGTTAATTAAAACTAAAAACAGTTCATAAGATGGTGAAGACAAAAAGCCAAGAGCGAGACCTTCCGATTCACGGGAAGCTCTCGCGTCCCGATCAAAAAGCAGAATCTTCCACTGGGCAGGAAGATTTTGTATCTCAAGCAGGTTCTTCCGTCAAAAAGCGGGCGTCTAAAGTTGCCAAAAGGGTAGAAGAAGAAGTTAAGCCCCGGCTCCGCATCAAGATTCGCGCTTACGATCATAAAGTTATTGATAAATCTGCTAAACAGATTGTTGAGACTGCTTTACGTTACGGTGCTGATGTTTCAGGTCCCACTCCGTTGCCAACCGAGACTCACAAATACACCGTTAATCGTTCCTCTTTTATTCACAAAGACGCCAGAGAGCAATTCGAAATGAGAGTTCATAAAAGACTAATCGATATCCTAAATCCTAATCCTAAAGTTATCGATGCCTTAATGAATTTGATTTTACCAGCCGGAGTTGACATTGAAATAAAGATGTAGCCAGACTGATTAACGCAGATTTGAATACAGATTTACCCCATTAGAAATTTTAGAACCTGATGGTAAACATTTAAGAAATAGGAATCCTTTTTTAATTTGTAATTTCTAACGGGGTTTACACAGATAAATTTTTAAGGTATAATAACAATGTTGAAATTAAATTTGAAAAAGTAAAAAATATTTTAAATAGCCGAAAGGTTCGAAGCCGGGCTATTTGCCCGGTTTTAAATTAAATCTATGAGATTTATTCTTGGCCTAAAACTTGGAATGACACAGGTTTTTGACGAAAAGGGAAATCAAATTCCAGTAACATTGATTGAAGCTGGCCCGTGTTATATTACTCAAATAAAAACGAAAGAGAAAGATAAATACGGGGCTGTTCAAGTTGGATTTGTAAAAAAAACAAGAAAAATTAAAAAAGCCGAAAAAGAAAAAGAGTTTAAATATCTGAGGGAATTTGAAGATGGAGAACACAAGATGGGCGATAAAATTGATGTCTCAATCTTTCAAGAAGGAGATAAGGTTAAAATTTCTGGTCTCTCTAAAGGAAAGGGTTTTGCCGGGGTGGTAAAACGTTGGGGATTTCATGGAAGACCAGCGACTCACGGGACAAAGCATGAAGAAAGAACAGGGGGTTCAACTGGTAGCTCCATGCCCTCAAGGGTTGTCAAAGGTAGAAAAATGGCAGGCAGAATGGGATTTGAAAGAGTTAGTGTTAAAAATTTAAAAATAGTTAAAATTGAAAAAGAAGATAATTTAATTGCAGTTCGTGGTGCGGTTCCGGGTAAAAAAGGAACCTTATTAGAAATTAGGGGATAACTATATGAAAATAAGTGTTTTTAACCAAGAAGGAAAGGAAATCAGTCAGACCTTGTTGCCAAAAGAGATTTTTGATGTTCCTTTTAATTCTGATTTAGTTCATCAGGTAGTTGTTTCTCAGACGGCTAATCGCCGAAAAGTAATTGCTCATACTAAGAACAGAGGTGAAGTGAGTGGTGGAGGAAAAAAGCCCTGGCGGCAAAAAGGGACAGGAAGGGCAAGGCACGGTTCAACCCGTTCTCCTTTGTGGCGACATGGTGGAGTAACCTTCGGGCCAACTAAAGAAAGAATTTTTAAGAAAAAGATTCCCAAAAAGATGAAAAGAAAGGCATTATTTATGGTTTTATCAGCTAAAGTAAAAAATAATTTACTGATATTGTTAGATAAATTAAAAATAGAAAAAGTGAAAACAAAATTAATGACAGAAATTTTAAAAAAACTTCCGAGTAAAGTAGAAAGCTCCCTAATTGCCCTGCCCGAACTGGATAAAAACATAATTCTGGCCGCCAGAAATCTTCCCCATATTGAAACTATCCAGGTTAAAGATTTAAATTGTTTAGATTTGCTTTCTTTTAAATATCTAATTATGCCAAAGGATTCAATAAAAGTATTAAAAGAGACCTTTTTGAAGTAATACTACCATGCCCATTTTAAACATTTTTAAGAGAAAAAAAACAAAACCTTCTCCCGCCGTCAGCGGGACTACGAAGGGCAAGGGGAAAAAAGAAATTAAATCAGAAGCAAAAGAGATTAAAAAACCATCCGGGGTTATTACCCCGATAGCCAAAAAAGAAAAGGAATTTTTGGACACTTACAAAATATTAAAAATCCCTCACGTTACGGAGAAAGCAACTGATTTGACCAAAATAAATCAATATATTTTTAAAGTTTGGCCAAGAGCAAATAAATTTGAGATAAAAAAAGCCATTGAAAGTCTTTATGGAGTGGGAGTAATTGGTGTTAAAATTATTAATATCCCAAAGAAGAAAAGAAGATTGGGGAAAGTAAGTGGTTGGAGGCAAGGATATAAAAAAGCAATTGTTAAAATAAAAGAAGGGCAAAAAATCGAAGTTTTACCAAGATAAAAATGGAACAGACATTATCAAAAAACAAAATATTAACTAAAAAGGAGCCTGAAAAAAGGTTGCTTCTATCTTTTAAAAGAAGAGCAGGTCGGGCTCGTTCAGGTAGAATTACTGTTCGTCATCGTGGTGGCGGCGTAAAAAGACTTTATAGAATTATCGATTTTGGCCAGGAAAAATTAAATGTTCCAGGAAAGGTTATTGCTTTAGAATATGATCCCTATCGGACTTCATTTATTGTCTTGGTTGAATATCAGGATAAAGAAAAAAGATATATTTTGGCCCCCGCTGGTTTCAAAATAGGCGACGAGATAATTTGTTCAGAGAGCACTGGAATTAAAATTGGTAACAGAATGAAATTAAAAAATATTCCGGTAGGAACTCAGGTATATAATGTTGAATTAGAGCCTGGAAAAGGAGGAAAATTAGCGAGAGGAGCTGGAACTTCAGCCAAAGTTTTGGCTCAAGAATCACCCTTTTGCCATTTAGAAATGCCTTCGGAGGAAATTAGAAAATTTTCCCAGGAATGCTTTGCCTCAGTTGGTCAGGTTTCTCACCCGGAGAAGAAATTTGAAATAATTGGAAAGGCTGGAAGGAGGAGATTGAAGGGTTGGCGACCAGTGGTTAGAGGTACGGCCATGAATCCTCCTGACCACCCCCATGGAGGCGGGACAGGGAAGACTCCGACTGGGTTAAAATACCCCAAAACTCCCTGGGGAAAGCACGCTATTGGTGTTAAAACAAGAAAGAAAAAATGGACAGATAAATTTATTATAAAAAGGAGAAAATAATATTATGTCAAGGTCACTTAAAAAAGGTCCATACGTGGATGAAAGATTATTAGAGAAGATAAAGAAAGCAAAACCGGACCAAGTTATTAAAACCTGGTCCCGGGCTTGTACCATTACACCAGAAATGGTTGGTTTTACTTTTGGAATTCATAATGGCCGGGAATTTATACAATTGAAAGCAACCGAGAATATGGTCGGCCATCGTCTGGGAGAGTTTTCTCCAACTACAAAGTTTGTCAGACACGGTGGAAGAATGCAGAGAGAAATAGAAGGAGGTGCAGCTACAAAAGAAGCTGAAAAAATTAAACAAACAAACAAATAACATGCCTACAACGGTCAAACTTCGATATTTAAGAATCGCTCCCAGAAAAGTCCGTTTAGTTGCTGATTTAATTAGAAATAAATCGGTTGAGGAGGCTCAAACTATTTTGAATTTTACAATCAAAAAAGCGGTAGGTCCCTTGACGAAACTTTTAAAATCGGCCGTTGCTTCGGCCAAAAACAATTTTCAGTTAGAGGAATCAAATCTTCGTGTTAGTAAAATTACAATTGATGAAGGACCAAAACATAAAAGATGGATGCCCCGGGCTCGCGGCCAAGCCTACGAAATTCAGAAAAAAACCTCTCACATTACGCTCGTTCTCGATGAGATTGTAAAAAAACCAAAGAAGGTGAAGGAAGTAAAGGTAGCTGAAAAAATTAAGAGAGTTGAAAAACCAAAACCTGCTCCTCAAGCCCCGCTTAAGGGGGAAACTGAAAAAGTTCCTGAAATTCCAAAGGCAGAAAAACCAAAACCAGAACCAGAAAAAGAAAAACCTAAACCGAAATTTGAAAGAGTTATAAGAAGAATATTTCAAAGAAGAGGTTATTAATAACAATGTCGCATAAAGTTCACCCAAAAGCATTTAGAATAAGGAGAATAACTGACTGGGATTCCCGTTGGTTAGAAACAAAAAAATTTCCTCAATACTTGGAAGAGGATTTTAAAATTAGAGAATTTTTAAGAAAGAAATTGGGAAGACTGGGCATAGAAAGAATTGAAATTGAGAGATTTTCGGGTAAACTAAATATTATTATTTCCAGTGCTCGCCCCGGCCTTATTATTGGTCGAGGCGGAGGAGGAATAGAAGATTTAAAAAAGGAATTGGAAAAGGTATTGATAAAGGGAAAACCCTCTCCCGCCATAAGCGGGACTACGAAGGGCAAGAGGGAAATAAAGTTAGAAATTAGAGAGATTAAAAATCCGTGGCTTTCAGCAGGATTGGCTGCCCAGTGGATTGCCCAACAAATTGAAAAGAGGACTCTCTACCGACGGGTACTCAAGCAGGCCCTGTCCAAAATTACTGCCCACAGGGAAGCTCAGGGAGCAAGGGTAGAGGTGGCTGGTCGTCTTAATGGAGCGCAAATTTCCCGAACTGAATGGTTGAAAAAGGGACGACTTCCCCGTCAAACTATTCGTGCCGATATTGACTATGCCCAAGCCAGGGCTTTATGTACCTATGGAATAATAGGAGTAAAGGTTTGGATATATAAAGGAGATAAGTTCGAAGATTAGCTAATCTTCTCTCGCCTCAGCTAAAGCTTCGGCGTTTGAGTAATATTATGGCCATCTTAATGCCAAGAAAAGTAAAACATCGAAAGTGGCACAAAGGTCGTTCAAAAGGAATTGAACTTCGGGGGACCGAGTTAAATTTCGGCTCCTTTGGTTTAAAAAGCTTGGAAACTCGTTGGATTTCGGCAAGACAACTTGAGGCAGCCCGAAGAACAATCCTTAGATATTTTAAAAAAGGAGGAAAACTTTGGATTAGAATTTTTCCAAATAAACCAGTAACAAAAAAGGGGACAGAGGTTCCAATGGGTGGAGGAAAAGGTGATGTTGATCATTATGTTTTTCCAATTAAACCGGGGAGAATTATTTTTGAAGTAGAAGGGATAAAAGAAGAAGTGGCTCGAGAGGCTTTGGAACAGGCAGCGAATAAATTGCCGGTAAAGACAAAATTTATTAAACGCTGATTATGAAGATAACCGAATTACGGCAAAAATCAAAATCAGAATTGCAAAAACTTCTTCAAGATTCACGTGAAAAGTTGCGTCAACTTCGATTTGATCTTGCGTCCGGAAAAGTAAAAAACGTTAGAGAAATTAGAGAATTGAAAAAAGATATCGCGAGAATATTGACTCTACTTAAAACATTAAAATAATAAGTCCATTAGTAATACCACTATGCCAAAGAAACAATTAACCGGAGAAGTCATTTCAGACAAAATGAAAAAGACGGTGACTATTAAAGTGATGAGACTGAAAAAACACCTAAAATATAAAAGGAGAATCAGAGTCTATAAAAAATACAAAGCCCATGATGAAAAGGGGGAATATAAGGTTGGTGATAAAGTTATAATTGAAGAATGCCGGCCGATAAGCAAAGAAAAAAGATGGCGAATAATAAAGAAGGCCGATGAAACTAACGTTTCATCTCCACCTCCGCTTTTATAAATAAAAGCTCGGTCTATGATTCAATTACGCACAATGCTAAAAGTTGCCGACAATACTGGAGCAAAAATCCTCCAATGTTTTCACATTTTCGGTGGTTTCAAAAGAAAATATGGCCAATTAGGCGATGTTATTGTCGGTACAATAAAAGATGCTGAACCAAGAAGATTAGTTAAAAAACATGAGATAGTCCGGGCAGTTATTATCAGACAAAAAAAATCTTTTCGGAGGGCCGACGGTTCCTACATTCGATTTGACGATAACGCCTGTGTAATTTTAGAAGGAAAGACAAAAGACCCAAAAGGGGGAAGAATTTTAGGTCCCATGGCTCGGGAAGTTAAAGAAAAAGGGTTTGATAAAGTAGCGGCTTTAGCAGAAGAATTGATATAACTGGCGATGAGATAAATCTCATCTTCTACTCTTCTTTATCTGCGTTTTTTATAGAATAAAAAAACTTGATTTATGAAAATCAAAAAAGGTGATATAGTGTTAATAATCTCGGGTAAGGATCGGACTAAAAAGGGTAAGGTTTTAAAAGTTTTCCCGAAAGAAGGAAAAATTTTAGTTGAAGGAATCAATTTAAGGAAGAAACATCAAAGATCAAAAAGGACGGGAGAAAAGGGTCAGATTGTGGAAATGTCTACTCCGGTTGATATCTCCAACGCCAAATTAATTTGTTCTAAATGCAACAAGGCCATCCGGGTAGGTTACAAAATTGTCGAAAATAAAAAGTTTAGAATTTGTAAAAAGTGCGAACAAGTAATATAATGATTACTCCTTTATCAGAAAAATATCAAAAAGAAGTAATTCCTGAAATGATGAAAAAATTTGGCTACAAGAATGCTATGGCTGTTCCTAAAATTAAGAAAGTGGTGGTAAACACTGGTTTCGGCAGACTGATTGCCGAAAAAACATCAGAAGAGCAAAAAAAGATTTCCGATGCTATTTCAGAAGATTTTTCTTTAATCACTGGCCAAAAACCAATTTTGAAGAATTCAAAAAAATCAATTGCCGGTTTCAAAACTAGAAAGGGCCTACCCATTGGAGCAGCCGTTATTTTAAGAGGAAAAATGATGAAAGACTTTTTAGAGAGATTAATCCATTTAGTTTTGCCAAGGTTACGAGATTTCCAGGGCATAGATCCTAATTCCTTTGATAATAAAGGAAATCTGACTATTGGCATTAAAGAGCACATTGCCTTTCTCGAGGTTTCGCCGGAAAAATCTAAAAATATTTTCGGCCTGGAGATAACTGTCGTTACAGATACTAAAACGAGAGAAGAGGGAATAGAATTATTAAGGTTATTGGGATTTCCGATAAAAATATAATATAAGGCGAAGAAGGAATCTTCTTCACCTACCGAAGCTTCAGCTGAGGTGGAGAAGAAGGAATCTTCTTCGACTTCGCCCCGCAAGCGGGGCTCGGTATATAAGGCGAAGAGAACAAAGTTCTCTTCTTCACCTTCGTCCCGCTACCGCGGGACTCGGTATATGACGACAAAAGCACAGGTTATAAAATCAAAGAAAAAACCAAAATTTAAAAGTCGAACAATCCGACGCTGTTTTAGATGTGGAAGAAGGAGGGGATATATGCGAAAATTTGGGCTGTGCAGGATTTGTTTTCGGGAAATGGCAAATGAAGGATTAATCCCAGGAGTTAAAAAATCAAGCTGGTAACCCTTCGATAAACTCAGGGTTATCTTGAGCTAGTCGAAGGATAAATTTATGAACGACCCAATTTCTGACATGTTAACTGCAATAAGAAACGCCCAAGCCGTTCGGCATCCAACGGTTTCTTTACCATTTTCTAATTTAAAATATGAGATTGCTAAAATCTTAGAAAAAGAAGGTCTTGTTGAGAATGTCGAGAAGAAAGGAAAAAAAATAAAGAGGTCTATTGAAATTACTTTGAAATATGAAGGAGAGGCCCCCCACAATCGGCCAGCAATTTCAGGGTTGAAAATGATTTCTAAACCAGGTCAAAGAATTTACCTCCCGGTTAAAAAAATAAAAAGAGTGCGCGGAGGTTATGGAATAACAATTATTTCAACTCCGAAAGGTTTAATGACAAATAAAGAGGCAAAACGACAAAAAATAGGAGGAGAAGTAATTTGCGAAATATGGTAAAGTCGAAGAGATAAATCTCTTCTCAATCCGCGTTTTTTATAAGATAAAAAACTTGATCTATGAGTAGAATCGGCAAAAAACCAATTCAAATACCAGAAGGTGTGGAAGTAAAAATAGAGGGCAAAAAAATTATTGTAAAAGGCTCCGGGGGAGAACTAAATAAAGAATTTCCCTCGGAGATTAAGGTTGAGGTAAAAGATGGTAGAATTCTGGTTTTACCTCAGACATCCTCCACCAAAATTATGGTGAGGGACAAAAAAACAAATGCTCTCTGGGGGCTGACAAGAGCTTTAATTGCGAACATGGTAAAGGGAATAACTGAAGGATATGAAAAAAAATTAGAAATAGAAGGTTTGGGTTTTCGGGCCAACTTAGAAGGGGATAATTTAGTTTTGAAGGTCGGGTTTACTCACCCCGTAAAATTAAAAGCACCCGAAGGTATAAAATTTTTAGTTGAAAAAAATGTTATTACTATCTCGGGAGCTGATAAACAATCAGTGGGTGAGATTGCTGCTAAGATAAGAAGGGTTCAACCTCCAGAACCATATAAGGGCAAAGGAATCAGATATGCAGGAGAGGTAATTAGAAAAAAGGTAGGGAAAAAGGCAGTAACTACAACTGGAGGATAATAGCATGAAGAAACAACAAGGAAAAAGATATAGACGACATAAAAGAGTGCGAGCAAAAATATTTGGTACACTCAAGAGACCGCGACTTTGCGCTTTTCGTTCAAACAAACACATTTATGCCCAGCTAATCGATGACGAGAAAGGTAAAACGCTGGCCACAGCTAGTGATTTAGAGTTGAAACCAAAAACAAAAAAAGGAAAGTCAAAAGTGGCAGTTGCCTACGAGGTGGGAAAGTTGATTGCTGAAAAAGCTTTAGGAAAAAAGTTCGCTGAGGCTTCGCCTAATCTCACGCCTCGCTCTGCTTCGCAGAGCTCAGCAATTGAAAAAGTAGTTTTTGATCGGGGTGGCTATAAATATCACGGTAGAATAAAAGCATTGGCCGAGGGAGCTCGAGAAGGAGGTTTAAAAATATGATTAGAGAGCAATTTAGACAAACTAAAGGAACGAGAGGAGAAAAAGACGAGTTTGAATCTAAGCTTTTGGATTTGGCCAGGGTTACTCATGTAAGAGCAGGTGGAAAAAAACTAAGCTTTCGAGCAGTTATGGTAAGCGGAAATCGAGAAAGAAAAGTTGGAGTGGGGGTGGCAACCGGATTAGATGTTGCTCAGGCAATAGAGAAAGCTACCAGGTTATCAAAGAAAAATCTGATTGAAGTACCAATTACTCAAGAAACTATTCCTCACGAGGTTTACGCTAAATTTGGGGCAGCTGAAATTTTGCTTAAACCCCAGAGAAAAGGACGGGGACTGGTTGCCGGGGGAGTAGTTCGGGTAATCTGTACTCTATCCGGAATAAAAAATATTTCTTCAAAAGTGCTGGGAAGAACCGGAAACAAACTCAATAATGCCTTGGCTACTATTGAGGCCTTAAAAAAACTAAAATTAAAATAAACTCTTATGCAATTGCACCAGATAAAACCAATTCATAAACACAAAAAACAAAAGCGCATCGGCCGCGGAGGTAAACGTGGTACTTATTCTGGTAGAGGGATAAAGGGTCAAAAATCTAGATCAAGCCGAAGGTTTAAACCCGTTATTCGTGAATTAATTAAAAAATATCCAAAGTTAAGAGGATATAAATTTAAGTCACATAAACTAAAACCAGCCATAGTAAATTTAGATATTTTAGGAAAAAAATTCGGACCAGAAGAAAAGATTTCTCCTCAAATATTGCTTGAGAAGAGATTAATCCGTAAAATAAAAGGAAGAATTCCAAAAGTTAAGATTTTGGGAACTGGAGAGATAAATAAAGCCTTGATTATAGAAGGCTGTCAAATTTCAAAAAGTGCCGAAGAGAAAATAAAAAAAGCTGGCGGGACGATAAAATAATATGAACTGGCTGAATAAAATAACTCAGATTTTTAAAATTCGCGATCTCCGTAACAAAATTTTGTTTGTTTTGGGAGTTTTCGCCATTTTTAGAATAATGGCTAATATTCCTATTCCGGGCATTAATGCTGAAAATCTCAGAGATTTCTTTAATCAGTTCCAGATGTTCGGGATTTTAAACATTTTTACCGGCGGAGCCTTAGATAGACTCTCTATTGTAATGTTGGGTTTGGGTCCCTATATTACCGCCGTCATAATCTTTCAGCTATTAACAATGATTTTTCCTCAACTTGAAAAAATGTATAAAGAAGAAGGCGAACAGGGCCGTCAGAAATTTAATCAATATTGCCGGATAGCAACCGTTCCTTTGGCCGCTCTCCAGTCATATGCAATGCTTGCTCTTTTTCAAAGAGGAGCCAATCCGGTAATCACTTCTTTGTCTCCGCTTTTACTTTTTACCTCCATTTTGACCATAACCGCTGGTGCTTTATTATTAATGTGGCTGGGGGAGCTTATTTCTGAAAAAGGAATTGGAAATGGCGTTTCTCTATTAATCTTTGCTGGAATAGTCGCCGACTCTCCAACAAACATTCGTCAGATGATAATTTCCATTCAGATGAGCCAGGCAAAGATACTTAATTATTTTCTATTTTTTGGTGCAGCTCTCTTGATTCTTGCCGGAGTAGTTTTGATTAATGAAGCCAGAAGGAATATCCCGGTTTCTTATGCAAAAAGAGTGAGGGGAATGAAAATGTATGGCGGAGTTTCTACTTATTTACCGCTAAATATTAATCCGGCCGGAGTAATCCCGATAATTTTTGCTTTATCAATTTTACTCCTTCCAGGAATGATTGCTAGCTTTTTGAGCGGTACGGGCGGAGCCGTAGGTCATATTGCCACAACCGTTAAAGATTTTTTCCAAGACCCCTGGGCTTATGGAATTTCTTACTTTGTTTTAGTTGTTCTTTTTACCTATTTTTATACTGCCGTTACTTTTGATCCAAAAGCCATCGCCCAAAATCTCCAAAAAATGGGCGGATTCATCCCGGGTATTAGGCCGGGGGAAAGCACTGCCAGTTTTATGTATTACATTTTAAACAGGGTATTGTTAATTGGAGCTATTTTCTTGGGAGGAATTGCCGTTATGCCTTCCGTTATTCAGGGAGTAACTAATGTCCAGCAATTCCAATTTTTAGTCGGCGGCACCTCTTTGCTTATCGTAGTTTCGGTTGTCCTGGAGACCGTCCGTCAAATTAAAGCTCAATTACAAATGCGAGAGTATGAGACTTTCTAAAAATCAAAAAGTAATAATTGTTATGGGTCCAGCGGGCTCAGGGAAAGGAACTCAGGCTAAATTACTTGCAAAAAAATTTGGCTTAGAATATGTGGGGAGCGGCGATATTCTTCGGGCGCGTCAAAAAGTAGGCGATTTCACCGGAAAGAAACTCATCAAGGTTATGGGTAGTGGTGCGTTAGTTCCTAGTTTTGTTGTTGTTAAAACTTTAGGAGATGCATTAGAAAGATTAAAACGCCAGCCCAAAATTAAAGGTATGGTTTTAGACGGGTGGACCAGAATAATTTTTGAAGCCATTCTAACAGATGAAGCTCTAAATTGGTATGATTGGGACAAAAATGTGAAAGTTATTCTCCTTAATATTTCAAGAAGAACATCATATAATCGCTTAACTAAGAGAAGGCAATGTAAAAAATGCGGCAGACTTATTCCTTGGGCGGGAGAATTTAAAAAACTTAAAAAGTGCGATAAATGTGGAGGAGAACTTATAACCAGGGTTGATGATAATCTAGAATCAATAAAAAAACGGCTAGAGGAATATAAAAACCAAACAATGAAAGCAATCAATTATTACAGGAAACAAGGAAGATTAATTAAGATAAATGGAGAACCGAGTATTGAAGATATTTTTAAAGAGATTTTAAAAACTCTTTAGGCGATGATTACAATCAAGATTCCTGAAGAAGTTGAAATAATAGCTGAAGGTGGAAAAATCCTGGCAAAAATTATGAAAGAGTTGGAAAATAATGTTAAGCCAGGAATTACCACTAAAGAATTAGACAGGCTCGCCGAGAGCCTGATTTTTAAATATGGCGGTGAGTGCTCTTTTAAAGGATATCAGAATTTTCCGGCCTGTCTCTGTACATCAATTAATGAAGAAATTGTCCATGCTGTTCCTTCTTACAGGGTTTTAAAAGAAGGGGATATTATTTCTTTAGATATTGGAATGAAATACAATGGTTTTCATACCGATATGGCAATAACTTTGCCAGTGGGAAAAATTAATCCGGAAACTAAAAGATTAATTGAGGTTACGAAAAAAGCCCTGGAAATAGGAATTGAAAAAGTAAAACCCGAAAATCATATTGGTGATATTAGCCGAGTCATTCAGAAATATGTTGAGTCACAAGGGTTTAACGTTGTCAGGGAGCTTTGCGGTCACGGAATAGGCAGGGAAATTCACGAAGACCCCCAAATTTTAAATTCGGTATCTTTCGAGAAAAAATTAGTGGATAAGGTAAAGTACGTTGAGGACGGGAATATAGAAATTGAAGCTGGTATGATTTTATGTTTGGAACCAATGGTCACGGTAGGCGATTGGCATATTAAAAAAAGTAAAGACGGTTTTGGTTTTAAAACAAAAGATGGTTCTTTATCCTGCCATTTTGAGCACACTGTTGCCGTAACAAAAAATGGAGCAAAGATTTTAACTGTGGTATAATATTTCAATATGCATCTTTCTGTTATTATTCCCGCCTATAATGAAGAGCGAAGGTTACCTAAAACCTTAGAGGAAATTGATAAATATTTATCAAAACAAGATTACGATTATGAAATAATTGTTGTTTCCGATGGTTCAAAAGATAAAACTGCCGAGGTTGTAGAAAATCTCAAATCTCAAATCTCAAATCTCAAAATTATTGACAATAAAAAGAATAATGGCAAAGGGTTCGTGGTCAGACAAGGTTTGATGGAGGCAAAGGGAGATTTTAGGTTATTTACCGATGCCGACAATTCAACCTCAATTGACCAGGTTGAAAAAATGTTGCCTTATTTGAAAAGAGCTTGTCCTGAGTCCGTCGAAGGGGGATACGATATAGTTATTGGCTCAAGAGACGTTAAAGGAGCAGTTTTAGAACCTCCTCAGCCATGGTTAAGACAGGTAATTTTAGGGGAAGGATTTAAATTATTCAGGAAATTAATTATTGGCCTTTGGGAAGTGGAAGATACCCAGTGCGGGTTTAAATGTTTTACTAAAAAAGCAGCTGAAGATATTTTTTCTAAATGTAAAATTAATAAATTTGCTTTTGATCCGGAAATTTTAATTTTAGCTAAAAAATTTGGCTATAAAATAAAAGAAGTCCCGGTTTATTGGAAAAATGACCTTGAAAGTAAGGTAAAATTTAAATCAATTTTAAAGATGGCTTTAGATTTGTTTAAAATAAGATATTACCTTATTAGCGGGAAGTATGATTAAAGATAAAAAAATAAAAAAGGCGAATCCAAAAGTAAAATTTCCTTCTGAATTACGCCTCGATTTGATTTCAAAGGATTGGGTGGTAATCGCCACCGGTCGGGCAAAAAGACCGGAGATGTTTAAAAGCGAGGCGAGAAAAAAAGAAAAAATTCCAAAAAGAGTTTGCCCATTTTGTCGTATTGAAACGCAAGAATCACCCCTTTTAGTTTACTCTCGAGGAAAGAAAATTCCCTTTAAAAAAGGAGAAAAAATACCAGAAGATTGGACAACGATTGTTGTCCCTAATAAATACCCCGCCCTTTTGCCTCATCCGGATTTGCACGAAAGAATTGAGGGAAAGCTGTATAAAACAATAAATGCAGTAGGTTTTTGTGAACTGGTGGTAACAAGAGATCATGAGAAATCTTTGGCGCTTTTATCCAAAGAGCGCATTAAAGAAGTTATTGATAGTTATCAGGAAAGATATTTAAATTTGGCAAGAGAAAATTTTGTTAATTACATTTCTATTTTTCATAATGAAGGAGCTGCAGCCGGAGCTTCTCAATCTCATCCTCACTCTCAAATAATAACCACTCCTTTGATTGACGTAGATTTGCAAAGAACTCTTTTTAATTCGGAAAAACATTTTGAAAAAAGTAAAAAGTGTATTTATTGCGAAATGAATGAATTGGAGAAAAAAACCGGAAAGAGGATTGTTTTTGAGAACGAAGATTTTCTGGTAATCTGTCCCTTTGCCTCAAAAGCGGCTTTTGAAATTATTATTTCTCCCAAAAACCACCTTCCTTATTTTGAGAGAATCAATGAAAAAGAAAAATGGAAGCTGGCCGAGGTTTTCAGGGTGGCATTGAACAAAATTTACAATGGCCTGTCGGACCCGGCTTATAATTTTTATTTGCATACTGCCCCTTGCGACGGTAAGGATTACTCTTATTACCATTGGCACTGGACAATAATACCTAAAACCGCCACTTGGGCAGGTTTTGAACTCGGAGCGAGAATGGAAATTTCAACCATTACGCCCGAAAAAGCCGCCGAATACCTACGTCAGCAATAATCTATGAAAAAACCACTTATTGTTGCTAATTGGAAGATGAATCCAATAAGTTTGGCTGAAGCCAAGCGTAATTTTGAAATTATAAAAAGAGGAGTTAGGAATATTAAAAACGTTGAGACTGTAGTCTGCGCCCCTTTTGTTTTTCTACCAGCTTTAAAAGCGGCAAAAAATCTAAAATTAGGAGCACAAAATTGTTTTTTCAAAAATAAAGGACCATTTACCGGTGAAGTTTCTCCTGCTCAAATCAAAAGTTTGGGTTGTCAATATGTGATTTTAGGCCATTCGGAAAGAAGAAAATATTTTAAAGAAAATACTGAAATTGTAAACCGAAAGATAAAAGCTGCTTTAGAGGTCGGGCTTCGGGTTATTTTTTGCGTAGGCAGTGAGAGTAAAAAACCGGGAAAGGAAATAAAATACCAACTGGGAAAAGGATTACAAGGTTTTGATAAATCAATTTTTAATAGTCTGGTTCTTGTCTATGAGCCCGTTTGGGCTATAAGTACGACCAAAAACAAAGCTACCGCTACCCCAAAAGAGGCGCTTTCGGGTTTTCTTTACATGAAAAAAGTTCTAGAAAAATTATTTGATAAAAAAACTGCCCGAGAAGCTAAGATTATTTATGGCGGTAGTGTTGATAGCAAAAACGTAAAGGGTTTCCTTGGGGAGGGTTTGATGAGTGGGGGATTAGTTGGCGCCGCATCTTTAAATCCGAAAGAATTTATTAGAACCGTAATAGAGGCTGGTAAATCTTGATTTTTTTACCTGACTTGTTAAAGTAATCTATTCTATGGAAAAACTTTTAGATGGTAATTTTTATAGTCCAAGCCGGGGAAGTTTATCAATAAATGAATTATTGGACGAGATTGCGCTCTATATAAAAGAGAAGCCGGAAAAGTTTTACGATATTATTGTCGGTTGCGATTCGTCATCGGGAGAAGATCCAAATTTCCCGGTTGTTGTGGTCATCCTGAGAGTTGGGGAGGGAGGACGTTTTTTTCTTAAAAAAGTTAATTACAAAAATAGGAAATTTTATAACTGGAAGGAAAGAATTTTAGAAGAAGTCTTATTGTCCTGCCAATTCGCCTTATTTTTAAGAGAAAATTTTGAGCAAAAAATGAAAAGTTCTTCTTATGTGAATGACCCATTAAACTGGCAGTTTCGCTATATCCACGCTGACATCGGAGAACACGGTCAAACCAGAGATATGATAAAAGAAGTAACCGGCTTAATTAGAGGGAACGGATTTGAACCGAAAATAAAACCAGAATCTTACGTTGCTTCAACGGTAGCTGATCGCTACAGCTAATAAAAACCAAAAATTAAAATTCGTTCAAATTACCGAAAACAATTCGGTATTTTTATTTGACAAATTTAATATCTGGGTGTATAATATTGATATAATCGCTGTTTGTTCTTTTTGATATAAAAATACTTGCGAATTAGTAGTCATAGCCAAAAGCCACTGATTTTACGGTAGTTTCTGGCTATGACTACAGAAGTAGCCCGCTAGCAGAAGGAGGAAACGAAATGGGAAAAATCACAGTAGACCAATCCCACCAGGTCGTGGCCACGTTGGTCACGAACACTACTTGGGAGGAAATCGATTTCGAAGGAGCCGGGTTACAAAACCTGGTGATTCGGAATCCCAAGGAGGCGGGCCGGCAGTTTACAGCCTTCCTTAAGAACGGAGGTAGGGTAATTGTCGGCGAGCCGAGAATTATTCCTATTGACCGCACGCCTTTTGACCCTGTAAAGTGGCTGGGCCAAGGTTGGACCATCGAGGAGCAAGACAAGCGTTCGCTCGCCCTGGAACAGGTAGACCTTGCCAATGTCCGGTTTGAGCACATGCTCAAGAAGGACGAGAGCTGTATTAAGGGCGACGAGAAGCTCAAGCGTTTGAAGAAGGCGGGATACATCCGTCTGGATGCCAAGGTTTTTCAGACATTTTGGGAAAACCAAGCGTTAATTCCCGAATCATGGAAAGAAAAAACCAACGGCAACACGACCTTTATCCTCTTCGACGGTACTATTCTTCGTAGCTCGAGTGGTGCCCGCTGCGTTCTCTTTCTGTGCTGGCGTGATGGTGGTCGGTGGGGCTGGAACTACCGCTGGCTTGGGCTCTACTGGTATGTCGACTACCCTTCGGCGGTCCTCGCAAGTATCTAGCCCTTTGGACTTCGTTCGTAAATCCCCCAAAAGTGCGGTGCATTTTTGGGGGATTTATAATTTTGTGATACAATAATAATGGCAGTAGGCGAATACGCGGCAGGTTACGGCTTTCCGTTGCCGAACCTAGTATTCATACACTGAGAGTATCTTCGGTCAAGGCTTGGGATAGAGCGGTGTATGAAGGACTTTCAAAAATAAAGATACTTGGTATAAGGCGTTAGGGCATTTAAAGATACCAAATAAGATACAGTTTGGAGAGTGTTCAACGGGCAGTGGTTTAGACAACACTTTATACATTACTGATTCCGACGGCGACCCGAACGTGTTCAGTGTGAAGCACAATGATTCCGAGCTATGGCTCAACGGTAATTGGAGCAACCCTGACAATCTCTGGAATCCTGACAGTCAGTGGGTTTTCCGCCGTCCCCGCGATTCTCTTCATTTTCCCCGTTTTCGGCCTTTTGCGTTACGGAAACACGTATAAACTTCAAAAAAAAGTTTTCAAATTTTTTGGGCAACAAATAGATTGAAAAAAAGATATCTTTCAATTAGAATTACCTTATGGGTAGTCAGGACTTAAGGCAAAAGTTTTTAGAATTTTTTGAAAAAAATGGGCACAAAATAGTGCCCTCTTCTTCACCCCGCACCAGAGCGGAGCTCGGTGCGGGACTTCGCTTTCACTTATGGATTCAACAATGTTAAGAAAAAAATTCTTAGATTTTTTTACCCAGCACGGTCATACCATCGTTCCTTCAAGCTCGCTTATTCCAACTGATCCGTCGGTTCTTTTTACGACGGCCGGAATGCAGCAATTCAAAGAATATTTCTTAGGAAAGGAATCTCCATACGGAAAAAGAGTTACTTCTTGTCAGAAATGTTTCAGAACTTCAGATATTGATAATGTGGGAGATGCTAGCCATTTAACCTTTTTGGAAATGTTGGGACATTTTTCTTTTGGCGATTACTTCAAAAAAGAAACTATTGGTTGGACGTATGAATTACTGACCAAAATTTTTAAAATTTCTTCCGAACGCATCTCAGTTTCGGTTTTTGCTGGAGACAATAAAATCCCCATTGATAAAGAATCATACAGTGTCTGGGCAGAACTTTTACCCAAAGAGAGCATTCGCCGAGGACCCAAAGAAGATAATGTTTGGGGTCCGCCGGGACCAGAAGGACCATGTGGTGCAGCTAACGAAGTCTATATTGATGGAATGGAAGTAGCGACCCTCGTTTTTGTGGAATATAATTATTCAAAAGATGGAATATTGGCAGAGCTTTCGCAAAAGAGCGTTGATGTAGGATGGGGTTTGGAGAGATTGGCGATGATTGTTCAAAATAAACCATCAGTTTTCGAAACCGACTTGTTCTTCCCGATTTTGGCAGAAATTTCGGGGAGAGACGAAAAAACCAAAAGAATTATTGCTGACCATATAAAAAGCTCAGTTTTTTTAATTTCCGAAGGAATTTTTCCCTCTAATGTAGAAAGAGGATATATTTTAAGAAGAATATTAAGAAGGGCAATAAGATACGGGAAGTTATTAGACCTCCCTCAAAAATTCTTGATTCCTCTAGCTCAAAAGGTAATTGAAACGTATAAAGATGTTTATCCGGAAGTTAAATCAAAAGAAGCTGATACTTTAACAGTAATTCAAAACGAAGAAGAAAAATTTGAGAGAACATTACAGGAAGGCTTAAAACAATTTGAAAAGATTGCAAAAAAAGACGATATTTCAGGAATCGATGCTTTTCACCTTTATGATACTTACGGATTTCCCCTTGAATTGACTGAAGAATTAGCAAAAGAGAAAAAAATAAAAGTTGATAAATTGAGATTTGAAAAAGCCTTTAAAGAACACCAGAAAATTTCTCGAGCCGGGGCGGAAAAGAAATTTGGCGGAGGGGGAGAGTTTTCACCAAAACTCCATACGGCAACTCACTTACTTAATGCCGCACTAAGAAAAGTTTTAGGAGAACACGTAAAACAAATGGGCTCGGATATTACGCCACAAAGATTAAGATTTGATTTTCCCCACCCTCAAAAAATGACGGAAGAAGAAATAAAAGAAGTTGAAGATTTGGTAAATCAAAAAATTAAAGAAGATTTACCAGTAGTTTGCGAAGAAATGACTTTAGAGAGAGCAAAAGAAAAAGGAGCAATGGGGGTTTTTGAAAATAAATATGGAGAAAGGGTAAAGGTTTATAGCGTCTCTGAATTTTCAAAAGAAATATGCGGAGGTCCACATGTTAAAAAGACTTCTGAATTGGGACATTTCAGGATTGTGAAAGAAGAAAGTTGTGGTGCCAATACAAGAAGAATTAGAGCTGTTTTAGAATAAGGGGTTTAAAAAACTATTAATACCTGATAAAATGAAATATGAAATTTAGTTTCTCTAAATTAAAAAACAAAAAAAGCAGATGTTTTTTAATTTTAGATATCGGAAATGAAACAGTAAAAACCTTGATTCTTAAAGTTCAGGATTCAAAAATTGTCATTCTCGGCACCTCTCTTGCTTGTTTAGATGAGTATGGAGTATTTAATGGTAGAAAATTTGAAGCAGACGTTATCGAAAAAACTATTTCAGAAACGATTGAAAATATTCAAAAAGTAACCGATGAAAAACCGAAGTTTATTTTGGTAGGGCTTTCGGCTAATAATTTTAAAGGAAGAATAATTTGGCAAACTTTTGAAAGAATAGATTCAAAGGAAGGTATTGCGCCAGAAGAAGTTTCTCCAAAGAAGCCCTTTACAATATTGCAGAATAAATATATCGGGAGGCAGCCCCTTATTGATGAAAAAGAAGAAAAGGACATTTGTCAGCTGGCTTTAAAGCGGGCCCAAAAGGAAATATCAGAAGAATTCGCCAGAGCCTCCGGCATTTTACCAGAAGACCTCCATTTCACTTCATTAAAAATTCTTGAGATGAAAATCGACGGATACCAAGTACCATCTCTTCGGGGATACGATGGGGAAAAAATAGAGCTAAAGATTTTAGCCACCTTTTTACCAACGCTTTATTTTAAAAATATTAATAATGCTCTCTATAAAATAAATTTAAAAAATAAAACTTCCCTTAAATGGGGAATAGTTCACGAGAGTCAAGGATTAATATCGTTTTCCCAGAACCAGGAAAAAGATAGTATTTTTCTTGATATTGGAGGAGAGGTATCGCAAGTTTTTATAATTAAAGATAAAAAAATAGAAGGAATCAATGAGTTTGAAATTGGAGGAAAGTTTTTTTCAGAAGAACTTTCCCAGGCCTTCGGAGTTCCCGAAGAAACTGCCAGAGACCTGAAAGAAAGATATTCAAAGAAACTTTTAAGTCTCGAAAGCAATACACTGATTAAAGGGTTTTTTTCCCCCATTCAAAAAGAATGGTTCAGAAAATTAAAAATTAAAATTAAAGAAATCAGCCAGCAAAAATTACTTCCTTCAAATATTTTTATTTTTGGAGGAGGAAGTTTGCTCCCTGAATTTAAAGAAATTTTAAAAAAGGGCAATTGGGATGATCTTCCGCTTACAAATAAACCTGAGGTAAAGTTTTTATACCCGAAAGAATTAAAAGATATTGGCGGCGTAACCCCAAATTTAAATACTCCCCAATACACCCCTTCTTTATTAATGTGTTATGACACCACCTGTTTCTAAAAAAATTTTAGATATCTTCCCGCCAAAACCACCCGCTGTTTCCCGGAAGAAAGAACCCCTGATAATTCCCAGGGGAAAAAAGAATAAAAAAATTAGCGCACTAATAGCGGTGATTGTTTTGATATTAATAACGGCGGGCGTTTTATGCCAGTTTGTTTTTGCCAGAGTTGAAATTATCATTTGGCCAGAAACCGAAGTTCTAAATCTTGAAGAAAAAGTTACCGCCGATTCAAAAATTTCTCAGCTAAACGTTTCAGAAAAAGTTATTCCTGGAGAAAATATTGAAGAGGAAAAAGAGCTTTGGCAGGAATTTCCGTCTTCGGGTAAAATTCAAAAAGAAGCAAAAGCCAAAGGTCAAATCCAGGTTTACAATGCCTATTCAACTTCGCCCCAGATCTTAATAGTCAACACTCGGTTTATTTCCGATGCTGGTAAATTGTTTAGGTCTGTTAAAAAAGAAACAATTCCTGGCGGAAAATACGAAAAGGGGAAATTAGTTCCAGGAACTTTGGATATCCAGGTAGTGGCAGCTGAAGCTGGCGAAGATTATAATATCGGCCCCTCTACTTTTTCGCTCCCCGGACTTACCGGGACAGAAAGATATTATTCTGTTTATGGTAAATCTTTTTCTCAAATGACTGACGGATTTAAAGGAGAAGTTTTGCAGGTGACACAGGGAGATTTGCAAATAGCCAAAAGTATTTTAATAGATAATTTAAAAAAAGAAAGTAAAAATTCTTTATTAGCGAAGATTTCTGAAGACTTTGTTTTATTAGACGAAGCAATATCTCAGGAAGTTCTTGAAGCTACAGGAACTGCCGAAACGGGAGCAGAGGTGAACTCTTTTGTCTACAGGGTTAAAATTAAATCAAAAGGATTGATTTTCCGAAAAGAAGATTTGGATAATCTTGCCGAGGAACTTATCGGTTTAAAAATTACTGAAACTCAAAAAATACAACCCGAAACTTTAAAAGTAAATTTCGTTCTAGGGTCGATAAATATGAATTTAGGTCAGATTATTTTAAATTTAGAAATATCAGTTAAAATTTATTCGGACATAGACGCTGTTTCAACGGAAAAATTGATTTTAGGGAAGTCAATAAAAGAAACTCAGATTCTTTTGGAAAATCAACCTAAAGTGACCAGGGTTGAAATAAAGCCATGGCCATTTTGGTTAAAAAATATTCCCGGAGATATTGAGAAAACTGGCATAAACTTGAGCTTTGATTAGGGTTGTTGACTAAATTAATAAATTTTGCTAATTTAAATAATTGTGAATGAATAAAAAAGTTTTAAGGAAACAAGGAATAGTGATTGAGGCTTTACCCAGCACTAATTTTCGAATAAAGCTAGACGACGGTTCGGAAGCTCTTTGCCATCTTTCCGGTAAATTGCGCCTTTACCGAATCAGAATTTTAACGGGAGATCGAGTAACGGTAGAAATCAGCCCTTACGATGAAAAAAGAGGAAGAATAGTTTATAGAGGAAAATAAAACCATATGAAAGTGCATCCATCAATCAAAAAAATTTGTAAACATTGTAAAATCGTCCGAAGAGAAGGACGAATTTATGTAATTTGTAAGAACCCTAAACATAAACAAAGACAGGGATAGTACCACTATGCCGAGAATTGTTGGGATTAATATCCCAGAAAATAAAAAAATATTAATTGCTTTAACCGATATATATGGAATAGGTTTATCTTTGAGTAAAAAAATTTTAGCTATAGCTGGAATTAATTCTTCCCTAAAAGCTAAAGATTTGACGGCCGACCAGATTAATCAAATTAAAGAAATTATTGAGAAAAATTATAAAATTGAAGGAGAACTCAAAAGGGAAATAATGATGAATATTAAAAGACTAAAAGATGTTGGCTCGTGGCGGGGGATGCGTCACAGTAAAGGCCTTCCTGTCAGGGGGCAGAGAACCAGAACCAATACCAGAACCATTAGAGGAAACGTTAGAAAGACAGTGGGATCTGGGAGAAAGCCGCCAGTAGAACCAACATAAGGCCACTATGGGAAAAAAAAGAATTATTGCTAAAAGTGAAGAAGAGTTGCTAAAAGAAAGAGAAAAAGTGGAAGCTAAGGTTAAAAGGGAAGCTGAAGTTGGAACTGTCCAAAAACTAAAAGAAGGCAAAGTTTATATTTCTTCTTCTTATAATAATACGATAATGACTCTGACCGATCTTCAGGGAAATGTTTTATGCTGGATCAGCGCTGGCAGTATCGGTTTTAAAGGGGCAAAAAAATCCACTCCTTTTGCTGCTTCAAAGGTGGCTGAGGCCTTGACTCAAAGGGCTAAGAAAATGGGGATTGAAAAAGTAGAAGTTTTGGTAAAAGGGATCGGTTCGGGCAGAGAATCAGCCATTCGTTCAATTGCTGCCCGAGATTTAGATATAATTTCAATTAAGGACATAACGCCAGTGCCGCATAATGGCTGTCGGCAGCCAAAAGTGCGCAGGGTATAAAGCGAAGAGGACTTTGTCCTCTTCTTCATCTTCGTCCCGCTACGCGGGACTCAATCTATGATTAATCCAAAGTGTAAAATTTGTCGGAGATTAGGTGTAAAATTATTTTTAAAGGGTGAAAAATGTTTATCTCCTAAATGTCTGATGATTAAAAGATCCTATCCGCCCGGGGAAAAAAGAAAAAAAAGGATGTCTTCACCTTCTGAATACGGGAAAGAATTGAGAGAAAAACAGAAATTGAAAAATTGGTATAATTTAAGAGAGAGACAGTTTAAAAAATATGTAAAAGAAACCCTGAAAGCCAGGGGAAAAGTAGAGGATGCAACTGTGCTATTAATTAGAAAATTGGAGAGTAGACTGGATAACATTGTTTTTCGTTTAGGATTTGCATCTTCACGGGCACAGGCCAAACAGTTAGTTTCCCACGGCCATTTTTTGGTTAATGGAAAAAGAATTGACATTCCTTCCCATCAGGTGAAAAGGGGAGACATAATTGCGGTTTCGTCTAAATTCCAGAAAAAGCCCATAGCTCAAAATCTTAAGAATTCTTTAAAAAAGTATAAGACTTCTTCCTGGCTTGAGTTAAATGTTGAAAAATTAGAGGGGAAAGTATTAAATGAACCCGTTATTGAAGAAGTAGCTCCGTCAGTAGAAATACCAACCATATTTGAGTTTTATTCAAAATAATTTATATAATATAAAACCCCTTGTCGGAAGGGAGTCTAAAGAGCGAACGAGCATATAAAGTTTTATATGCTCGTGAGCGACTAACTTAGTATTACCACTATGATTCCATTATCTCTTCAGCCAAAAGTTATAGAAAAAAAAGGAAATTTAGCTCATTTTGAAATTGAGGCTTTATATCCAGGTTACGGAGTTACCATTGGAAATTCGCTCAGAAGGGTTTTGCTTTCTTCCTTATCTGGAGCTGCCGCAAGCCAGGTGAAAATTAAGGGAATTCAGCATGAGTTTTCAACAATACCCGGAGTGTCGGAAGATGTGATTTCTATTATGTTAAATTTAAAACAGCTGAGATTTAAGGTTTTTACAGATGAACCCCAAAAAGCTACTCTTAAAGTTAAAGGAGAAAAAGAAGTCAAAGGTTCCGATTTTGAAATATCAAGCCAAGTTGAGCTTATTAATAAATCTGTTCACATAGCCACTCTTACTGCGAAGTCAGCTGAATTAGAGATGGAAATTCAGATTGAAAAAGGTGTAGGTTACAGGCCGCGAGAATTAAAAAAGAAGACCACTCAAGAAAAAATAGAAATAGGCGTCATACCTTTAGATTGTATTTTCACTCCGGTCAGAAGAGTAGCTTATCGGATTGAAAATATGCGAGTGGGTGAAAGAACTGATTTTGATAAACTCACTATGGAGGTTGAAACCGATGGAACAATTAATCCTGAAGACGCTTTTTTCCAGGCCTCGGAAATTTTAGTAAAACATTTCTCTTTATTCGCCGATACTTTTAAAAAACCAGAGAAAATTTTACCAGCTGAAGCCGTAATGAAAGTTGAAGAAAAAAAAGAAAGAAAAAATAAAAAAATAAAAAAATATGCGAAAAAGAAAATTCGGAAGAAGACTAAGTAGAAAAAAAGATCAAAGAAAAGCCCTTTTAAAGAGCTTGGCAAACGCCCTTTTGTTAAAGGAAAAGATGAAAACTACCGAGGCTAAAGCTAAAGAAGTTTCTTTTTTTGTTGAAAAATTGATCACAAAGGCTAAAGTTGACAGCTTAGTTTCAAAAAGATTCTTGAGCAAGTTTTTTTCTCCCAAAGTAGTCAAAAAAATAATTAATGAAATCGCTCCAAAATACAAGGAAAGGAAGGGCGGATACACAAGAATTATTAAATTGGGGCCCAGGAAGTTAGACGGAGCGAGGATGGTTATAATAGAATTAGTAAAATAAATTTTAATTCTATGGTTATGGAACGCAAAACACACATAATTGATGCTACCGATAAAGTTTTAGGAAGACTAGCGACTGAAATCGCTATAATTTTACGTGGTAAACATAGACCTGATTTTTTTCCCTATAAAGATATGGGTGATTTTGTTACAGTCAAGAATGTTGGGAAAATTAAAGTTACTGGAAAAAAAATGGAACAAAAAATATATTTTCGCCATTCAGAATATTTAGGAGGATTAAAAGAGATCCCCCTAAAGACTCTTTTTAAAACAAATCCAGCCGAAGTGCTAAAAAAAGCGGTTTTTGGAATGCTGCCCAAGAATAAATTACGGGCCAAAATGATTAAAAGATTAAAAATTGAGAAATAATTTTTTATTTATGGTAAAAGCTAAAAAACCTGTAAAAAAAACAAAAGTAAAAAAACCCGAAAAGCCTAAAAAGACCGAGGAGGTAGCGCCTGAGATTGCGCCGTCACAACCTGAATGGTATTTCGAGGCGGTGGGACGAAGAAAAACAGCCGTGGCTAGAGTTAGACTTTTTACTCGGCGGGGTGCGAGAGCTGCCGCCGAAGACGAAGTTCCCGACCCAGGAGAAAAAACTTTTTTTGTTAACGAAAAGCCAATAAATCTTTATTTTCCATCTCCCGAACTCCAACAAGTTGCCCAGGCGGCCTTAGAAAAAATGAAGTGTCTTGATAAGTTTAAGATCTCGGCTAAAGTGAAAGGGGGAGGTCTTCCTGCCCAGGCCGAAGCTATAAGACATGGAATAACTCGAGCTCTGGTTTTATTTAACCCCGATTTTAGAAAGAGATTAAAGAAGGCTGGTTTTTTGACGAGAGACCCGAGAATGCGCGAAAGAAAAAAATTTGGTTTAAAAAGAGCAAGAAGAGCGCCCCAGTGGTCAAAACGGTAAACTATGCTCAATGAATTTTTAATTTATTTCGATGTTCAATGAATTAAAAATTCATTTCACCTTTCGTGAATCTAAAAATTCACTTCAATGCTAAAGGAACTCATTGATAAATTTTATTTGGATAGAGAAAAGACAAAAAATAAAAAAGACCAGATCCGCTTTTATATTACAGATGCTGGCAGATGTCCGAGAGCAGTCTTTTTTAAACTTAAAAAGGCGCCGAAAGAAGAATTAGAAGCAAGAGTTCTAAGGATGTTTGAACACGGTGATTATTTCCATCAGATTATTATGAAACCGCTTTTTGCGGTAAAAGAGGTAAGGATTATTAGCGCCGAGGTAGATATTCCTCCTCAAGAGATAATTTCAGGAAGAGCGGATGCTATAATTTCAGACGGCAAAGATTTGTATGTGCTTGATATTAAAAGTATGAACAGTATGATTTTTAAGAATTTAAGCGAGCCAAAAGAAGAAAATATCAACCAGCTTCAGCTCTATTTACATTTCTTTAAAGTTCCCAAAGGCATTCTGCTTTATGTAAACAAAGATACTCAAGAATTGAAAGAATTTATAGTTAATTACAGCCAAAACATTGCTAAAAATCTTTTGAATGATTTGGCTGGTCTCAAAACAAAAATCGATTCAAACATTATTCCATCAAGAATTCCTATTTGGCCGGACGGCTGGCAATGTCAGTACTGCGCCTTTAGAGAAATTTGTAATACGGCCGGGGAAGGAGATATAAACTGGAATAATTTTAGGAAAAAGATAGAATCTCAAGAAGTAGAATCGTCTTAATTTTGAAGAAAAAACAAAAAAACAGCTGAAATAACAGCTGTTTTTTGATTGGAACTCCGTTTTTTAGGGAATTAGTTTCTCCGAGACATAAAGATTATCTTGAGTTAAAATATATAGTTTTTTATCACTCTTATTAAAAAATATTTTTGCCTGCCCCGTAGGAACCGCCGAGGCGGCTCCCTGCAGGGGCTCTTTAAATTCTGATAAATCGTAAATATTTATTCTATCCCTGTCGTCAATTTCAGTAATTTTAAATTTATTTCCGGAATTAAAAATTAAATAGTCAGAATTTAACCAAAAAACATCGTTTATTTTTTCAGAAACTCTGGTTAGAAAAATTTTTTCTCCCGTTTTTTTTGCCGGTTGGTCTAATTTATCTTTTAAGAACAAAATCCAGATTTCGCAATCTGAAAAATAAGCTATTTTTAGATAATCCGGGGAGATTTTTAAACCTTTTATTGGCTCAAAAAACTTCTCAAAGGATTTTAAATCAGGATTAAACAAATACAAAACTCGATTTTCTTTTAAAAAGATAAAATTTTGAAATATATCTAAAATATATTCAGACTCTGGTTTAATTGGGAAAGATTCTCTAGTTAGTTTTTCATCGGCCTTAAAAAGGTTGCCCGAACTATCTAAATAATAAATGTCATTGTTAATTTTTTGATAGGCAACAGTATTTTTAAAAGGAAGAGAGGGGGTCTCGGTTTCAACTAAAGTTAAGGGAGACTCCTCAATTTTTAAACTAAAATATTTTATTTCTGTTTTAACTTCAATTTTCAAAATAATCTCTTTTGAATCTTCAGAAAATTTTAAATCAAGTAAATCAGCTTTTTTAGATGAAATATCTTTTCTACTGCCTGAGCTTCCATTTATGGAAGTGAAGGGGAAGAAGAGGGCAAAGTCTTCTTCACTCATCAGGTAGCTTTTATTATTTTTTTCTAAATCGTAGAGTTTTAGGGTCCAATCGTTTTCTTCCGGGATTCCCTTTTCATAAAGAACAATTTTTTTTCCGTCGGGTGAAAACCAAAAATTTTCTGTATTTTCAGTTAAAACACTGAAATCAGTTTTTTCTGGAATTAAAACAATGTTTTTAGCTTCGGCTACCCACCTTTCTCTTATTTCTAAATTTTTTTCCCAGGGAAGATAACCTTCCTTTTTTACCTCAATTTTATATTTTTTTGGCAAAAGATTGTCTATAAAGACGGAGCTAAATAAAAAATCGGTTTTTTTGATTAATTTTCCGTCAATATAAATCTCTGCTTTTTTTGGTTCAATTTTTAAGAAAAGACCACCGGTTTGGGTAATTTTTATTCCGCCAGCTGGCGGATTCAAGTCAAAACGATAACCCTGGGAATAGAAAATAACTGAAGGGGTAACTAAAAGAAATAAAAACAAACAAATTAAAAACAAAGCAGTTCGATTTTTTTTAGTCATATACCGAGTCCCACGGTAGTGGGACGAAGGTGAAGAAGAAATTTATTTCTTTGCCCACCGAACCCTGTCGTAACAGGGTGAGGGTAAAGAAGAAATTTATTTCTTCGCCCACCGAACCCTGTAACAGCAAGGTGAAGGTAAAGAAGAGGATAAAATCCTCTTTGCCTTTTTCTATCGTATCTCGTTGATAAATTAAAATCAATTGAGGGCTTGTCCTTATTATAGTGTAGGGGTAAAATTATTCTATATGTTTTCTCTTCCCAAAATTGAAAAAGTTACCCGGGATGCAACCGTCTCCAATTTTTTATTGATGTTTGGCTATCGGATTTTCTCTCTTTATTTTCCTTTATTTTTGGTAGCCAGGGGTTTTTCTTTACCTCAGGTTGGTTACACCTATCTTTTAATTTATCTGCCTATTGCCATTTTTTCTCCAATTGTTGGGTTTTTAAATCATAGAATTAATCCGGCAATTTTAGCAAGTATAGGAACTTTAGGTTATGGCGTTTATGCTTTGGGAATGATTTTATTTCCCAATTTGATTATTTTTTATTTATTTCAGATAATCTTGGGAATTTCCGCTGCCTTATTTTTTGTTTCAATGAGGGTAATTTTGATTTCTTCGCCTTTGGAAAATTATAATCGGGCTTTTGGCTGGTTTTATTCCGCTCCTTTTTATGCCGGTGCCATCGCTCCGGCAGTCGGCGCACTCTTTATTTGGAAATTCAATTTTATTGGAGTTTTTATTTTAAGCTTAGTTATCCAGATTTTGACGGCTATTTATTGTTTTTTGCAACTTGAAAGAAAAAAAATTAAACCGCTTGATAAGCATTTTAATCTGGAGAAATTCAGCCAAAATTATGAGATAGTTCTCCGAAAAATAAAAAAAAGAGAAATTTTTTTGCCAATTTTAATTTCCTTTTTTGTTTTACTTATGAACGGTTTTTATCAAGGTTTTGGCATTCTGTCTTTAAAAGACGTTTTACACTGGTCAGACAACACAATTATAATCATTACGGCAATACTTTGTTTTCTTTTTTCGTCAGTTTCGCTTTATCTGATACGCCGCCTCGAGAAATTTAAAAGCGAAAAAAGCATCTTTCAAGGCGGAATTATCGCCGGTATTTTTTCAACTTTGTTTGGTATCTTATTGCCCTATTTAAATTTTTTATTGTACATAATAATCAGTTTTTTTCAGTCGGCCGGGGCTTTGGTCTGCGATTCTGGCAGGTCCGGATTAGTATCCCAGAAATTAAAGGAAAATCCCGAAGAGGCCGGAGCCATTGATACTATTTTCTCTCCCTTGGGAACGGCTTTGGGGGCCTTGATTTCTGGAGTAGTTATTGGATTTTTAGGTTACCGGTTCTTATTTATTTTTGGCGGAATAGCTGTCATTTTGCTTGCCATTATTGGCAAAAAAATTTTATTAGAAGGCTTGTCAAATTATAAATTTTAAATTAAAATATAGACAATGACCGAAAGATTTATAATTCAGGGAGGAAAACCTTTGGATGGTGAAATTGAGGTTAGGGGTTATAAAAATGCTGCCGGAGCAATTTTGGCTGCGAGCCTGCTAACTGATAAAGAAGTTATTTTGGAAAATCTTCCCTTAGTTGAAGATATTTTTGATATAATCGAGGTTTTAAAAAGCATAGGGGTAAAAGTTGAATGGCGGGGTGAAAGGTCTCTCAGCTTGAAAGCAGATTTCCTTGAAGTTCAAAAAATGGACTTTGAAAAGATTTCCAAAACTCGAGTATCGGTCCTTTTGATCGGCAGTCTTCTTGCGAGGTGTAAAAATTTTAAAATTCCTCATCCCGGCGGAGACCGGATAGGACTGAGACCGATTTTCACCCATATAGAAGCCCTTAAAAAATTAGGAGTGGAGGTTTCAGAAAATGGAGATTTCTATGAGTTTACTGCATCAAATCTCACCGGAAGAGAAATAGTGCTAAAAGAATTTAGCGTGACTGCAACTGAAAATTTAATGATGGCTACTGTCTTAGCCAAGGGGAAAACAATCATTAAAGGAGCAGCCGCTGAGCCCCAGGTCCAGGATTTAGGCCAATTTCTAAAAGAAATGGGAGCTAAAATTACCGGAGTCGGAACCCACACAATTGAAATAGAAGGGGTGAGGAATTTGGATGGCGTTTCTCATCAAATTATTCCCGATCCTTTAGAGGCTGGAACGTTTATACTGGCCGGCGCAATAATCCCCGGAAAGATTAAAATAAAAAATGTGATTTCTGACCATCTGGATGTTTTCTTAGACAAATTAGAAGAAATTGGGGTTAATTTAAAAAAGGATTCCGAAGACTCTATTACCGTTAACTATTCTCCGCATCTAAAAGCGGTCAGAGTCCAGGCTCTTCCTTATCCGGGTTTTCCGACCGATTTACTTCCACCTTTGATTCCTCTTTTAACCCAAGCCGAAGGTAAGAGTTTAATTCATGACCCGCTTTATGAAAACCGATTAAATTTTACTCAAGAATTAAGAAAGATGGGAGCAGATATTGAAATTGTTGATCCCCATCGAGCATTCGTCTTCGGGAAGACTCCCTTAAAAGGGTTGAGGATTGAATCCTGGGATATTAGAGCCGGAGCTTCCCTGATTATTGCCGGGCTTCTGGCTCAGGGTCAGACTACTATTGAAAATATCTATCAGATTGATAGGGGATATGAAAAAATTGACGAGAGGCTCCAAAAATTAGGAGCAGATATAAAAAGAATGAGTGTTTAAAAACATGCTAATTAGAAAAATCGGTATTGATCTTGGTACTTGCAATTCGGTAGTATTCATTCCCGGTAAAGGGCCGGTTTTGCAAGAGCCTTCGGTGGTCGCCGTAACTTTAAATGAAAATAAAATTTTAGCCGTGGGTCAACTTGCTAAAGAAATGACTGGTCGGACTCCCGATACTATTAGAGTTTATCGGCCGCTTAAAGATGGCGTGATTGCCGATTATCGGGTAACTCAAGCAATGATAAGATATTTTATAGATAAAGTTTCGGGTCGCCTCCGTTTTTTAAAACCCGAATTAGTGATTGGAGTACCAGCCGGTATTACTTCAACAGAAAGAAGGGCGGTAATCGAGGCAGGAATGGCAGCCGGAGCTAAAGCCGTTTATATCGCCAAAGAACCAATTTTGGCTGCCATTGGAGCAGGAATACCAATTAATTCTTGTTCAGGAAACATGATTGTTGATATTGGCGGCGGAACTTCCGAAGTGGCAGTAATTGCTTTAGGAGGCATAGTGACTTCTCATTCGATTAGGATTGCTGGCGACGAATTGGATCTGGCAATTGCTGATTTTATCAAGCGAAAATATAATTTAGCCGTGGGAGAACAGACGATTGAAGAAATAAAAATCAAAATTGGAACAGCCATACCGGAAAAAGAAGAAAAAAAATTAGAGATTCGAGGACGAGATTTAATTTTGGGCTTACCTCGGAATATTAAGATTTCTTCAAATGAAGTTTGTGAGGCAATCGGAGATACCCTGACCGAAATTATTCAAGTAATTAAACAGGTTTTAAGAGATACTCCCCCAGAGTTATCGGCCGATATCATGGATAAGGGTATGGTTCTGGCCGGAGGAGGAGCTCTTTTAAGAAATATTTCTGAATTGATTGCCCAGACAACTGGCGTTCCTTGTATTATTGCTGAAGAACCTTTACTCTGCGTAGCTAAAGGAACAGGAGTGGTTCTTGAAAATCTGGATATCTATAAAAAAAGCATTATGATCAAAGGTCGATGAAGCTAAAGTTCATCTCTATCTTCGCTTCCTTTGAAAGCTCGATAAATGATTATTGGTCATCAAAAACAGTGGCAATTTTTAAAAAGAAGTACTGAGTTAGGCAAATTTTCCCATGCCTATTTATTTTGCGGTCAGGAAAAATTGGGGAAAAAAACTTTAGCATTAGAGTTCGCTAAATTACTGACTGGTCAGAATATACCAAATCCCGATTTAATTTTAATTGAACCAGAAGATTCCTCCTCCGCCCCCGCCTCCGCTGAAGCTACGGCGGGAAAAAAGGCCTCGGCTGAATCGTCCGAAGTTCCGAAGGAACGGAGAAAGGAGGGCAAACATGAAATTCAGATTTCCCAGATTAGAGACCTTATCTGGAAGCTTGCCTTAAAGCCCTATTTAGCTCCTTTTAAAATAGCAATAATAGACCAGGCTCATTTGATGAATTCGGAAGCTCAAAATTGTTTTTTGAAAACTCTTGAAGAACCAAAGGATAAAACCATTTTAGTTCTGATTACCGAGTATCCCGAAATTTTGTTTCCAACCATTCTTTCAAGATGCGAAATCATTAAATTTTATTCGGTGCCAGAGACAGAAATTAAAAATTATTTAATAAACAATGAGATTCCAGAAAAGGAAATTCAAGAAATTATTAAAATTTCTCAGGGAAGACCGGGTGTTGCCATTGATTTGGTTACCGACCCCCAGAAATTAGAAAATCAAAGAAAAAAAACCAAAGAATTAATCAGAATTTTAAATTCCGGTCTGGTAGCCCGCTTTAAATATGTCAAAGAATTATCTCAAAACTTTCAAGAAATGAAGGAGGCCTTAAACATTTGGTTATCATATTTCAGGAGAATATTACTTACCCGCTTTACCATATCTCTTTTAGAGAAAGAGCGGGGTTTTGAAGGGTTTTCCCAGTATTCCTTACCAAAATTAAAAAATAATCTTAATCTTATTCAACGCACAAATTTTTTAATTTCCACCACTAATATTAATTCGAGAT
>Ga0315277_10001320_pt1 | contig 36363 bp, 33 predicted proteins | sample YL17G05_15_MG_FD_203695 | JGI IMG/M metagenome (GOLD analysis project Ga0315277, IMG submission 203695) | Sediment microbial communities from Yellowstone Lake, YNP, Wyoming, USA - YL17G05_15 | ecosystem: Environmental > Aquatic > Freshwater > Lake > Sediment | place: USA: Wyoming | collected...
CGTTGGATCGGTCGTCGTGAAGAATGAGGGTGTACTCTGCGCCATGCGGTTGTCAACGGCACGAGAGGGGTTAGCGATGTGCTTGCATGAGAACTGGAAAGCACGAATGATGTGTCGACGGAAGCTGACGCGAGGATCACGTCTTGCTTCTTCTGCGCTTCTCTGGAACGTTATGGGCGCATTGGGCGTGATTGGAGGGTGCTCTGGGGGACAGGGGCCTCAGAATCGGGGGGCAGAGTCTGTGTTTCCCATTGTCGTGGCGCAGAAGAATCTCGATCTTGGAGCAATTTGGGCGACCACCGACTACTCTTGGACGCTCCACCTTCAAAACACTTCACCTCGCCAGGTCGAACTCGCTGAGCTGAGAGCAAACTGCAAGTGCCTGTCAGTCGAGCCCTTGCCGCTCACGATCCCAGCCAAGCAGCAATTTGAGGTAACACTAAGGTTGGATGTCTCCACTCCTCCTGACGACAAGGCGGAGATCAGAGAGCCGAATTTTCGTGTGCGCGTTATTCCGATCGTCACGGGTTATCGGGGTCGTCCGCCCCAATGGGAACTTACCGGCACGATCCGAAAGCTGCTCAGCCTGTCGAGGTCGTCCGTACGGTTTGAGGAGACATTGATCCAGGGACAACCTTTTCCGGTGCAGACCGTTGACATCCTCGGCGCGGTTCCCCTGCAGTCGCTTGAAGTAGAAGGGGGTGAGGCCCTTGCCACCCTCGACGTTGCGAAGAAATCCGACACGCGGTACGTGCTGTCGATCCGGCCGCACGAGAATGTCCCTCCCGGCCAGTTTAGCTTCGACGTGAAACTGATCTCGCAATTGCCGTGTGGCGAGAGAATTAGAACCAGCGCGATTACGGTCAACGGGCTGGTGTCCCGCGAGGTTGAGCCGTCGCCCCGTTCGGTGCATTTCGGTATCGCGCCCATTGGGCGGACACTGCAGTCCCGCGTCGTGGTTCACTCTCTGGTCGGCAAGCCGTTCACGATCAAGTCGATCAGCGCAGATTCGGAGAACACGCAGGTCAAGGTAGAAGAATCGACCGAGGACACCAAGACACTTCTGATCAAGCAGAGGATTGCAGCGGCCGGAGATCAACAGAATAGCGTGACCGTTGTGGTGGAGAACTACGGCGGCGAGGCGTTTCAACTGGCGATTCCGATTTCCTATCACGGATTTGCGGACGAGGACTAGAAAGGAAGGTTCGACCATGCGGAGTCCGACCATTAGCGCTCTGTTGCGTTGGGCCTGGGCCCCTCGCATCTGGGTGGCGCTTTTGCCATTGGCGACCGTGGATCACCCCGCCCGAGGCGCGGACGACGCTACGGTCGAGCAAGTCATCGCCGCCTGGGAAAGACGTCGGGAAAGCACCAAGTGCTTTCAGTACGAGTGCGAGTTGGAGCAGTCGCTCGTGAAGGGTAGCCGAGACGATGCGTCGGATGGTTTTGCTGGGGCACGTAAAAAGAGTGTTCCGCCAGACGACATCATCCTTCACCGCGCGATCACGTTTAGCCTCTCTGGCGAGAAGATCGCGTATTGCGAAGAGGGCGAGGAATGGGATGGTGCTTCGCAATCGCGTCGGACTACCAGGATTACCGCGGCTTTTGACGCCGTTGTGCACAAACAATTAGCGCAGAGCCCCTCAACTGTGACCCTTGGCCGGATACTAAGGGGCGGCCAGCCCGGAGACATCCTCACAGTAAATGCTACTCAGACTGCCCTATGGTTGGCGTTCTCTCCAGTCGCCCTATTGGAACGACTAGGCTACTATCCGGAGAAAATGACAGTGAGTAGGCTTGATGCCTTCCGCGATGGGCACGATTGTGCCGAGCTTTCGATCCCCAGGCGGAATCCATCCTGGAGAGCCCTGATTTATGTGGATCGGTCGCGCGGCTACATACCCCTCCAATTCCTCGAAGAACTCAATGGAGTTGTGAGACGCGAGGTCTCCATTCAGTATGTGCCTCACGAAGCAGTGGGCTCACGTGTCTCAGCATGGAACGACAAGTGGTTCAATGGGTCCGGGATCCTCAACAGGTCGTCATCCGCTAAAGTCAAACGCTGCTCGATCAACCAACCCCTTGGCGACGAGGTCTTTACCCTCGAATTCCCCGAAGGTACGCACTTCATTGAGGGTGAGGAAGAGACGAGCAAACGATTTGTCGCGCTAGCTGACGGGGAACGGCGTCAGATCTCGCCGGAGGAATATGGTATGCGAGGGCCCGTAGCGCGGGGGGGGGGCCCGTGGATTCGTTTGCTGCTGGGTGGTGCCGGGGCTGTGCTTATTCTAGCCCTGGTCTTCGTCCTAAGACGAAAACGAGAAAGGAGGTGATGTTTACCAGGAGAAACCGTTCCAGTGAACACCGTACGTCAATACTAATCACAGTTCAGGAGGAGGAAAGAAGGATGAAGACACACATGAATCGGTTAGCGCTGTTGTGTGCTGTCGCGGTGACACTACTGTGCTTCGCGCAGAAACCTTCTGATGTGGCCCGCGCCAACCCCTGTTTTGCGGGGTGCTTCGACCAAACCTATTCGGCGTGCGTTAACGGCGAGACGTACCGCTTCTACGACGGTTACGTTGCCAGCAAACCCTTTTGGGACCCAGGCTCGGATCCAGACCTGATAAAGGACAATGTTGCGTCACGATGGAAGTCGGAGTATCAGAACTGTACCGCGTGCGATTGCACTGATGTGCATTGCAGCTATCCCTGCAAGGGAAGTAGGATTAACGGCACGTTCGTGGATTTTGGCCCTGGGAATTGGACGACGAAGTGCGTCCCGCAAACATAACCGCTTCCAGGTGCGGCTTCCCGTCTCACGATGGGCTATGCGATGCTGCCCTTTTGGTGATGAAAGCGCGCGGACGTGCGTCGCGAGAGATCGCGATGAGGAGACTGATCCTCCCAGCACCGGGTCGCTTCGCCGGTCTGTTCGCGGTCTCGTTTCTCGGCAAGTCGACTCGACCCTTTGAGGGACCGCGCAGGATAAGAGGCGTGGGCTGTCGGTTTGTTGTTGGTAGCGGATTTACGCGCTCATCGTGGCTGGATGTCGCGCAGAGCGCCGGTTGGCAGGGGCGGGTGCACTTCGCCGCTGGCGCGATCCCGCATGTTTCGGGTCAATCCGCCGTCGGTGCGAACGCTAATCGTGATGCTGATGCGGCCTCTGGATCGGGTCCTGGACCGCGCCGAGTGGGATCGGGCGGCCGCGAGGGTTCGACAGAGCCCAGGTGGCTGTGATCTATAATCGACCGAACGTGCAGACGTATCAGTTCGCTTACCCAATTGGCTTGTATTTCGTTTTCGTTGTTGGGAGCGTGGAGCCACTGTCCTTGGGGCGACCGGCCCTATGGTGCGCCGCGGGGCTTACCATGCTTGGGGCGGAGATTGTGCTCTTGGGTGGCTGCACGTGAACTCGGTGCGGTCAACCGACGTGTCTAGTCTCCACGGTGCAATAATCCCGAGACGCTGCCAGGAAGGGAGATTCACCGGGGCATCCCGCTGGTGTGATCGAGCGAAACGGTTGTTCAATCCGCACCCAGTGCCCGATTGTGTTGACTATCCGGCCGATCCTGCGGTTTTGACATCTGATGTACGTTCGCTTGCTTGGAACGGTGTTGTTGTTTGTACATGCCGTTCTATTGATCGGGGAGGCGCTTCAGCATAGCCCCTGCTGGGACGAGCCCGGACATCTCGTCGCCGGGATCGGCAATTGGCAGTTGGGCATGTTTGATTTGTACCGCGTGAACCCACCGCTGGTTCGGGTGGTGGCTACTGTGCCCGTGCTCTTCGCCCGACCGAAGAACGACTGGATCGCTTACGATGCCGGCGTGGGTGCGCGGTCGGAACGGACGATTCGGGTGCATTTCATCACGGCGAACGGCCAGCGTATCTTGTTTCTTCAGACACTCGCCCGCTGGGCTTGCGTCCCTTTCAGCCTGTTGGGTGGATACGTGTGCCTTCGCTGGGGCCGGGAACTGCACGGTCACGCTGCCGGGATACTGGCGATGGCCCTCTGGTGTTTCTCCCCGAACATTATAGCCCATGCGTCGCTGATCACGCCGGATGCAGGGGCGGCGGCGATAGGTGTGGCCGCGGCTTACGTGTCTTGGCGATGGCTCAAGCGGCCGAGTTGGGGGCGGGCTGTGGCGGCTGGGCTGATGCTGGGGCTGGCCGAGTTGACGAAGACGACGTGGATCGTGCTGTTTGGGCTGTGGCCGGTGTTGTGGGTGGTCTACACACTGGCAGGTCAACAGCCCGGCGAAAGCCCTCACCCCGGCCCTCTCCCAGAGGGAGAGGGAGGACGTTCGTGGGGACGCGGGGCGGGGCAGATGGCGGTGATTCTGTTGCTGGGGGTGTATGTGCTGAACTTGGGGTATGGGTTCGAGGGGTCGTTTCAGAAGTTGGGTGATTATGGGTTTGTCAGCGAGATGCTCGGCGGGCGGAAGGAGGAGGGCAAAGATCCTTACATGCCCGAGGTTAGAAATCGCTTCCAGGGAACCTGGCTGGCAGGCGTGCCGGTGCCGCTGCCGAAGAATTACCTGATGGGGATCGACCTGCAGAAATCGGACTTCGAGAACAAGATGTGGTCGTATCTGCGGGGAGAGTGGCGGCTGGGCGGCTGGTGGTACTACTATCTCTATGCCCTGGCGATCAAGGAACCGCTGGGGACGTGGGTGCTGGTGTTTTTGGCCGCGGGCATCAGCCTGTGGCCCGGCGGGCGTTGCCCGCCGGCTATTGCTCGCCCCTCGCCCCTGGCCCCTGGGCCCTCGCCCCTGGCCCCTCGGGAGGTAGTGGCGACTGAAGTCGCCACCCCTCGGCCCACACCACTGGCCCCTCGGGAGGTAGTGGCGACTGAAGTCGCCACCCCTTGGCCCTCAACTCTCAACGCTCAACCCTCAACCCTCGCCCCTCAACCCTCGCCCCTCGCCCCTCAACCCTCAGCCCTCGCCGCTCGCCCCTCGGGCTATTCTGCCGGCTGGCGGGATGAACTGGTGCTGCTGGCCCCGGCGGCCGTGGTGCTAACGCTGGTCAGCTCGCAGACCGGGTTCAATCATCACCTACGATACGTCCTGCCAATCTTCCCCTTCGTCTTCATCTGGATCAGCAAGGTCGCCCGGGCGGTGGAACTGAAACACTGGAAGATCGCCTCAGTGGCAGGGGCTGCGCTCATCTGGTCGGTCGGCAGCAGCCTTTACTATTACCCGCACAGCCTCTCGTACTTCAACGAGCTGGTCGGCGGGCCGAAGGGCGGGCATTATCATCTGGGCAACAGCAACATCGACTGGGGCCAGGACCTTCTGTATTTGAAGCGATGGTTGAAGAAGCATCCAGAGGTAGGTACCGTAGCCCTCAGCTACAACGGTCTATATGATCCGGGTATCGCCGGAATCGAATGCTCAGCAGTCCCGATGGGACCATCTCCCCAAGACCTCGGCGTTCACCTTTCCGCCGATGAGGCGGGGCCGCAGTCTGGTTGGTATGCCCTGAGTATCAACAAGATTCGTAGCCGCACGCGTGAGTACGAGTACTTCCTCCGTTTCAAGCCGGTCGCCATGGCAGGTTATTCGATCTACATTTATCACATCACCTTGGATGAGGCGAATCGTGTCCGCCGCGAACTCGGCTTGCCCGAGTTGCCCGCGGATTGGCAGTCGCGGGGAGAGGCGACGATCAATGAGATTGGCCTACCGCAAGAAGGGCCGCTCCATCGGACTGGTCAGCGCGTGGCGACGTCGCGGATAGCAAAGGATGTGACCGCACGAAAGTGCGCTAACCCGATCTAGGGAGGAAGGCGACCCAGGTTTCGCAACCTGCGTCGCCGGGACCCCCGCTTGGTGTCTTTGTGAGTCCCCCTATAGAAAACCCGCGGCTCCCGGGAAGAAAAAAAAGCAAAAAAGGGTAGTTGACAAGCCACGCGCATATATTAAAATCACGGCTGCTGCTTAAAACCACGGGCGTTGTGAAGTCGTGGATGGACCCGCGGCTGTGTCCGATGTGTGGCGATTTCACCGTCGGCAGATTTGGGGGTAAGCCATGCGTGACGCAACAGGTCATTGGCGTGGCGTCAGAATTGCGGGCTACGACGTGGTCCGCATCGTGCTGGGGGTGATCTTGCTGACGGCCGCGGCCCTGAAAGGTCACCAGTTGGCAACCGAACCGGTGGCCGAAACCAGCCTTTTCACCTCCCGCTGGTTTCTGATCTGCGTCGTCGAGTTCGAGCTGTTCTTTGGCCTGTGGCTCCTCTTCGGGCTGTATCCCCGCGGCACCTGGCACGCGGCACTTGTGTGCTTCAGCGGCTTCGCCTGCGTCTCGCTCTATAAGGCCCTCTCGGGCGAATCCACCTGCGGCTGTTTCGGCCGCGTGTCGGTCAATCCGTGGTATACGTTCATGCACGACACGGCGGGCGTGGCGGCCCTGCTCTGCTGGCCTCCTCGGGGACTGTCCCAATTTTCGTGGAGCGAAAATCGGACTGTCCCCCTCGGTATTCAGGCGTTGGGCGTCATGGTCATTTGGCTGGCCGTTGGGATTCCGGCGGGTGTAGCAATGGGCAGCTATCAAGCCAGGCAGATCAGCGAGACCGGCGAGATCTTCGGCGACGGGGAGTTCGTTGTCCTGGAGCCCGAGAAGTGGGTGGGAGATCCCTTCCCGCTTTTCGATTGGGTCGATATTGGCGGTCAACTCGCTCAAGACGCGTGGATTCTTGTGCTTTATCACGTTGACTGTCCCAAGTGCGAGGAAGTGATCGTGGAGTGGGAACAGGCGGCAAGAGATCCCGCCGCGTTCGAGGGAGTGCGCGTTGCCTTCATTGAAGTCCCCCAACCTGGCGCTTGGGGGCGGAGGCTTGTTATCCCGAATTCCGCCTGTGCACTCGGCCGATTGAGTGACGCGCAGGCATGGTTCGTTTCGACACCGACCGTTATTTTGGTCGAGGACGGTCTTGTGAAGAAGGTTTGTGGCGACGGAGATTGCGAGTCGTCTGTCCATGACTTCGTGCGATTCGGCCGGAAATCGTCGCCAGGAGTTGAAGAACATTCTTCGGGTGGCGTGGAACGCCTTCCGCAATGTAGGGGCGTGCTCTGGGCCGAGAGGAACGCTCGTCTAGGGTGCGCCAGCGGTGGCGTTCCAAGGTTTCAGTTTCGTTTCCCATTTTTTCGGAGGGTTTTTCGATGAAAGGGAGTAACAGAGTTCGGCGGTATTGGTTGGTGTGTGCTCTTGCGGGAGTTGTGTCGGTCGCGGTTTTGGCCGCCAGGACTGACACGGATTATTCGGTACAAGGGGATGTGTGCGGGCGTCTGACGAAGGCGGAGATGGCGGCACTGTACGGTCGCAACGAGGGTTTTGGGTGCGATGAAGGAATTAGTCTCCAATGCGTCGGGGGTAACTGGTGCAACACATGCGTTACGCCCCCGGCTACGTGCCCGTCGCCCCAAAAGAATTACCTTGACAACCTCGTTAAGACGACTTATCACGTTGAAGACAACGACGCGCCGTGGGATGGCGGGAGGATGGCCTGTTGGCAGTGGTATACCTGCACAGCAGACGGAGCGGTTAAGGTCAATTACAAGTGCATGGTGCCGATTTATCCTTGGTTCTGCGGTCTTTGGGAAAACTCCACTTGCCAAGATTGCACGCCAAATTTCGGTACTTATGTTGTGTTCGTAAACCAGACTAAATGCGTGGACCCCTAAGAATTCAGTGGCGGGGCAGTTTGGCAGCCGCCAGCGGAGGTTTCGGAGTCCTTTTGGGGTAGGGAACGATGATTGGTTGGGGAGCCACGAGAACAGACTATCCCGAAAGTGAGTATTCGGTTTGGGCTCTCACGCGTCGCCGATTCCGGCGGGCCGTGCTGGGCAGCTAGTGCTCCGCCACGAGCAAGATTTGGGGTGGCTGTACTCGCCAGAGTGCGGTGTTTCCTCGGTCTGGGTTTAGAACTTCAACAGTCGTACAATGGACTCGCTAGGAGGCCAGGATGAAACTGCTGTGCCATCGCGGCGATTGGTTGAGCCCGGTTCGAAGTTGCCTGGCGGGTTCTTGCCGGACGTGGCGCTCTCGGTCCACGGTGCTCCTTGGCTTGTTCGGAGTTCTCGTTGCATCTGGAGCCTCCCCAGGAGGAAGGGGGGTACAGGACAATATCGACTTATTGCAGATGGTGGCTGAAGCGCATCGGGCGAACAAAGAGCAGATTCGGACATGGCGTGGGCACGTTGGCGTCGAGACCCACGTGACGGACTCGGATCCTGAGTCCCCGTCGTATCATATGGAAGCGTCAGTGGTATTCGTTTTGGACCGCCAGAAGCAGGCAGAACGTTCCAATTGGACGACCCGGGAATTTACGTATATCGATATTGCGAAGGGTGCCGGGAGACATGGCATGCTTGTCGTCGAGAATATGATGGTCAAGGATGGAGCGTATTACAGGTACTCTTACGACCCAGAAGCGGACAAGAATTCAGATAAGCCGATTAAGCGTGGGGTGGCCATCCAGGCCGCAAGCGCAAGACCCCGGGGGGGCACTGCCCCGTTGAATTTCGACCCGATGTATTGGTTCAGCTTCGACGGTGGGGATCTGGCATCTCTGCTCGATGCGTACTGCAAATGGGCCAAGGCAGGAAGCAAGGTGTCGAGCGTGGCGGTAAGCCGAGATGGAGATCTGGTCGTGCTGGAGTCGCGCATAGGTGAGGTTCTCAACAGGCATGCCGTTGATTTGCAGAAAGGAGGGAATCTCGTCGCGTACGATGCGGTGGCAGGTTCTGCCCAGGCCTTTCGATGCAAGTATCAGTATGAGAAGATGGCCGGCGCGTGGGTACCGAAGCGCGTCACCATCGAATCGACTCGACAGGGTAGTGAGGGGCGGAGGCATCGCACTCATACGGTAGTGTTTACTGACAACGTCGTGAACGAACCAATTGCCGAGGAAGAGTTCTCACTGGTCAAGTTGGGGGTTCGAAGAGGAGACCAGGTGTCGGACACCCGTTCTCGAGTCATATATACTATTCAAGGGGAGGAATATCCTCTTCCGGAACCCGTGGACTACGCTGAAGGTCTGCGGCGCCCCTGGACACGGTTTATAATGGGTATTGGGACGGGGCTCTGTGTTCTGGTTTTGGCTATTGTGGTCTGGCTTGGCCGACGAAGCCGAAAAGGGCGTACGTTATGACCCCGAATCGACGCATTGTCACAGTAGCGATCTTTGGTTCAGTGTGCCTGACCGGTATTGCGGCAATTATTGTCTGGTGGAAGCTCGGAACCAACCCAGCGGGCGCGGTGAAAGCCAAGCCACAGTGTGCGCATTGGTGCATTCGCCGTTGCTGCCAACTGCGTGGAATCCCGGTAGAGATGCCTACCATTACCAGACTACTTCCCCCCGACGAGCGCGGCCATAGCTTGCTTCAGTTGGCGGAGGTCTTTGAAAAAATCGGCATAGGAACTGAGGGGAGGCGGGAGACGTTTGAGAGGATAGCAGCTGGTGGGCTTCCTTGCATTGCTCGTCTAAGAAATCCTGATCACTTCGTTGTAGTCTCAGTCGTTGAGAAGGATCGAGTACACGTGTTTGATGGTTGCGGACACAAGAGGGCGATGCCCGCTGAAGCTTTTAGGGAAAGATGGGGTGGCGAGATTCTATGCTTGGGACCACGGCTAAACGATGGTCCGCTGCCGGCGTACATTCCGCGAGCGAGTCACCGAGCCCCTTGCATCGAGTTCGAGACGCTCCTTGTCGATAAAGGAACCCTCCCGGCGGTGGAAAAGCCGGTCGTTTTCCGATACCCATTTCGAAACACAGGACTCGCTGATCTGGTTATTGAGGAAGTGCATGCAGACTGTGAGTGCATCGAGACCCAGAAGCCACAGCGGGCCATACCACCGGGTGGTCAGAGTGCAATTGAATTGCTCTACACGGTCGACCGCAGGCGGAGTGCCTTCTTTCATTCAGCAGTCGTCGCAACGAACGATTCTCGAGTCCCGAAGATCCTGCTGACAGCGGCGGGCTACAACCCAATTCACATCAGCATTGAGCCTCCGAAGCTGGACCTAGGTGACATCGTCTGCGGTCGGCCGCACTCGACCACATGCTTCCTGAGATACTCCGGCGACTGGGCAGACTTCGAAGTCGAAGAAGTGACATCTTCGGTTGAGGGCACGACACTACTTCAGCACTCGTGTTCCAAACCAGAATTGCCCCTTGTGCGGAGGTTCTACCCAGACGCGCCTAAGAATCTGCAGTTGCCGCAGGATACACGCATCCTGAGATTGTCGTTCTCGCCCCCCGAGGGTGTGCTGGGGAGAATCGAAGGAACTATCTCAATTTGCACGAATGTCAAGGGGTACGAAGAACTTGTGGTTCCGGTGACTGCCCGTGTCGTCACTCCCGTGAGGTGTTACCCCGACGTTCTCTATTTCGGCGAGGTTTCGCCAAACGATGACCTTCGGCAGACTGTCACTCTTGTATCGACAGTAGGCGAAGCCTTCCAGATCGATGCAGTGCAGCCCGGAGATAGCGATCTGCAATGTACTTTCTCACCCTCGGTGGTGCAGAGGGAGACCACAATTGAGTTTGCCGCTACGGGGTCTGGGGCTCTTAGGTTGGCCGGCAAGTCGGTACAAATCCGGGGGAGACTTGTAAACTCGGGGGACGAATTGTCGTTGGTGCTGTCGGTGGCTGCCTGGGAACGTCCGGAGCTACAAAACGAGTAGCAGTTCCTTCGATTCGGGCCTGCGAGCAGTGGTTCAGGGACACACAACGTGAAGCAGGCTTGGCCCGCGGGGAGCAGGCAGTCAATCCCCGGAGGATATTATGTCCGTGTTGTCGCATCGAGCCTCTCCCGTTCTGCCGCTTGTGATTTTGCTCCTCGCCCATGCTTGCATGTTGGGGTGGAGTGCGCGGCGGCACAGCCCAACTCACCTCGAGGTGTTTCACTTGCCGGCGGGGCTGAGCCATTGTTGCCTTGGGCGGTTCGATCTGGACCGCGTCAATCCGCCCCTAGTACGCATTGTGGCCGCCCTGCCAACTCTGCTGATGTCACCGCGCACAGATTGGGGCGGCTACGCCACGGATCCTCTGAGGCGCTCAGAGTACGGGGTGGGCATAGACTTCTTCAGTGCCAACGGCTCGCGGTCGTTATGGTTCGTGACAATGGGGCGATGGGCCTGTATGCCCTTTAGCCTACTGGGAGCATACATCTGTTTTCGTTGGGCTCGTGACCTTTACGGGCAACTGGCGGGGCTAGCGGCCTGCACCCTGTGGTGTTTCTCTCCGTCCATCCTCGGCCATGCTTCGCTGCTTACTCCTGATGCGCACGCAGCCGCGATGGGGGTTGCCGCCTGCTATGCGTTCTGGCTCTGGCTCCGGCGGTGCGAGTGGCGTGGAGCTTTCGTGACGGGGCTGGTTCTGGGACTGGCTGAGCTGACGAAGTTCACGCTCATCGCTCTGTATCCGCTGTGGCTGTTGACGTGGATCGGTTATCGCGTCCCAGAACCGCATCGCGTGACGGCGCGAGGTTGGTTTCGTGAAGGTGGTATGTTGGTGGTGATGATGGCACTCAGCGTCTGTGTGATTAACGTGGGCTATGGCTTTGAGGGTTCCTTTCAGCGATTGGCTGAATATCACTTTCAAAGTCGTGTGATGATCGGGTGCGAGCATTTGGACCATCGGGCGGAAGAGGGCGGCAACCGTTTCGTAGACAGTTGGCTAGGACTACTGCCCGTCCCCATTCCACGAAACTACCTACAGGGAATTGATACGCAGAAACTGGAATTCGAGACTGGAACATGGTCCTTCCTGCGCAGCCAGTGGCGCAGGGGAGGTTGGTGGTACTTCTACGTGTACGCGCTCGCGGTCAAGGTGCCGTTAGGCACCTGGGCATTGGTGTTGCTCGCCGTACTGTCGAGTTTCTTATGTAGAAAGTATTCTGCTCTCTGGCGCGATGAAATGGTGTTGCTGATGCCGGTCGCTGCAATTCTTGTGCTCGCCAGCTGGCAATCGGGTATCGGCGTGCATTCACGTTATCTTTTGCCCATCATGCCCTTCACGTTCATCTGGATAAGCAAGGTCGCACGCGCGACAGACTTGAGACACTGGATGACTGTCTTGGTTGCAGGCACGGCATTGCTTTGGGCAGTCGGCAGTAGCCTTTGGCACTATCCCCACAGCCTGTCGTACTTCAACGAACTGACTGGGGGGCCGGCTGTCGGGTATAGGCATCTGGCAAAGGACAATTCTAGCTGGGGACAGGATTTGTTGTACCTAAGAGAGTGGCTGCATGAGCACGCCGAGGCTTATCCTTTGCACTTGGCTTCGTGTGGTCCGTTGGATCCGCGGCTTTGCGGAATCGAGTTCAGCCTGCCTCCGCTCGGCCCTACCTATCGGGATGTCGGTGCGGACTTGCCTGAAAGGTACCCCGTACCGCTGCCCGGCTGGTACGCGATCGACGTCAGCTTCCTTGCAGGGAACAACCCCTTATCCGCGGCGGATGGGAACGGCGGATGGGAAAACCCGCGCAACTGCCTCTGCTATTTCCAACAATCCGAGCCGGTGGCCATGGCCGGGTATTCCATTTACATCTATGATGTTACCCTGGACGAAGCCAACCGCGTCCGCCGGGAGTTGGGACTGCCGGGACTCGGTGACGAAAGAAAGAGAGGAGAAAGAGTTGACGTGTCGGAGACGACGGCGCTCGACCAGTGAGTCAACCGGGCACCGGTGTCAGTCTCAGGTGCCCATGGCTGAGTATCGGGCGGCGAGCGAGGAGTGTGACAGTCGACAATGAGCAGGGAGAACGAGAATCCGATTGACCCGTGGTTCGCGGCGGAATTGGCCTGCTGGACGATGGTCGTGCTGGCCCCGTTCTTGACCTGGGTGAACGGGCCGGCTGTGTCGACCGACCAGTTTGTAGTGCGGGCCATCGTGTTCGGGGCGGCTTTGACGGGTGGCATTGCACTGCGCGGGGTCAAACTTGTACGAAGGCTAGGAAAGCACTGAGTACGGCGCCCGAATGGATCCGCAACCCGGCTGCTATACCCAGTGTCAACGAGATCCACTGCCCCTCCGGTAAGTACGAATACTCCCTGTGCTTCCGGCCGGTCGCCATGGCCGGGTATTCGATCTACATCTATCAGATCACGCTGGAGGAGGCGAACCGCGTCCGCCGCGAACTCGGCCTGCCCGAGTTGCCCGCGGATTGGCAGTCGACGAGGCGGGACAACGATGGGTGAGATTGCCCGATCAGAAGAAGCACGGCGGGCAGAGCCCGTCCTACGGCCGGCCGGCGAAACGCCGCTGCTGACGGTGATTGTGCCGGTCTACAACGAAGTCGGAACCATCGACGAGCTGCTCCGCCGGGTGCTGGCCGCCCCATACAACAAGCAGGTGATCGTGGTGGACGACGGCTCGACTGACGGCACGGTGGAGTTGCTGGAGAAATGGGAGGGGCACGCCCAGGTCGAGCTGTTGCAGCACTCCAAGAACCGCGGCAAAGGGGCGGCCATCCGCACCGGCCTGGAGCACGCGCAAGGCCGCTTCACGATCATCCAGGACGGCGACCTGGAGTACGACCCGGAGGATTATCCACGGCTGATCGGGCCGCTGTTGTCGGGAGAGGCCCAGGTGGTCTATGGGTCGCGGTACCTTCGCCGCGAGGGGGGACCCCGCCAACGTTGGCGGCTGCTGCGTTTCGGGGTGTCGTGCTTGAACGTCTGCGTGCGACTGCTTTACGGGGCGCGGCTGACGGACGAGGCCACCTGCTACAAGGCGTTTCCGACGGCGCTCTTGCGGGCGATGGAGCTTAAGTGTGAGCGGTTCGAGTTCTGTCCGGAGGTCACGGCCAAGGCCTGCCGGCTGGGCTTGGCCATTCACGAGGTGCCGATCAGTTACGACGCGCGGAGCATGCAGGCGGGCAAGAAGATCCGCTGGACGGACGGGGTGGCGGCGATTGCCGCGTTGTGGAGATGGCGAAAATGGGGGCCAAGTGCCAACGGCAGTGGGTTGACCGGCAGGACGTCGCAGCTTGCTGGCCGGCGGGCCTTGATGGGGGATTGACCTCCAGAGAGAGGCGGGTTATGCTCAGGGGTATTCGCGGTCACGCTTTCTCGCGGATGGGAACAGGGCTTTCTGGCCGAATCGGCGGAGGTGACGTGATGAAAAGGTCAAGACCCGTGGGGTTCACGCTGATCGAGTTGCTGGTGGTGATCAGCATCATTGGAATCCTGATCGCACTTCTGTTGCCGGCTGTTCAAGCGGTGCGCGAAGCGGCCCGCAGTGCCCAGTGCAGGAACAATCTGAAGCAGATCGGAGTCGCACTGCACAGTTACCACGAGGCGCACGGCGTGTTGCCGTTTGGCTGTGGACCTGACCGGGATCGGGGCACTTCCTCGCTGGGAACCCCGGGCGATCAGCGTTACTCGGCCCATTCGCAGTTCTTGCCCTTCTTGGAAGAACGGGGCGTGCACGACTTGATCGACTTCAAGGTGGCCCCCTTTCACCCGTACGCCAACGCGGCCACCGGCATCGAGGAAGTCTACAGACGCCCTCGCGAACTTGTCGTCAACGGTAACGCTGCCGCGGCGACGATCTCTGTGTTTCTCTGCCCGTCGGATTCGGACCGGCTGAAGAGTCCCTGGGGGCACACCAATTATCGTACGTGCAACGGCAGCACCTGGTCGGGCCGGGCCGGCAACGGCATGTTCGGCCAGAACAGCAGCACGCGGTTTGCCGCTGTGCACGACGGGCTGAGCCAGACTGCCATGGTCAGCGAGCGCGTTAAAGGAACCTGGAACCATGGCGTCACCGACCCTTTGTCTGATTTGTACTACCTGGGCGGCGGCTGGACCGAAGAATCGTTCGTTCGGAAGTGTGCCAGCTTGACCCCGAGGTCGGTGCAAACGATGTGGGAAGACATTTGCAGCGGTCAGACATGGCTCGAGGGCAACATGAACTGGACGCGGTATAACCACGTCTTACCTCCGAATCGGATTGCCTGCAAGACCAATCTGACCTGGGACGGTGTGGCAATGCCCGCTTCGAGCCGGCATCCCGGCGGCGTTAACTTGCTGCTCGGCGACGGCTCAGCGCGGTTTGTCAACGAGAAGGTCGATGAGCAGACATGGCGCGCTTTGGGTAGCATTGCCGGACGGGAATTGCCGGGAGACTTCTGATCCCCGGTGTGTCATCGCCTATCTATGACTTTGCCCCAGCTAATGGACTTGCGTCCTCGGGATCAACTACGACAGGCCGCCTTCCGGCAGCATTGGGCAGGCGGCGCCGATGGGGAGGAAAGGGATCACGAGACCACTGCAATGCCACTCAGGGTAGTGTACCAAGCTGATTTGACACCGTTGGCCACGGGTCTGGACGCGTTCGTCACTCTATGGCAGTGAATCTCTCTCCGCATGCCGCAACTTCTCGATGCAGATCAAGAGCAGTTGTCACGGCAGTTGTTTTGCTATTGACTGTTCACGCCGGGTTACTGGCCTGGGGTGCCTGGCGCCATAGCCCTGCTTGGGACGAGGTAGGCCATCTGCCCGCAGGGATCAGCCATTGGCGTTTCGGACGGTTTGACCTGTACCGGGTCAATCCGCCGTTGGTGCGGATGGTGGCGGTCCTGCCGGTCCTGGCAGCGAGGCCAAAGACGGACTGGTCTGGGTTTCAGCAAGCCCCGGGAGCTCGCCCCGAATGGGCGGCCGGCCGGGCACTGATCGAGGCCAACGGGCAGCGGTCGTTTTGGCTGTTCACACTTGCGCGTTGGGGGTGCTTACCGTTTAGCTTATTGGGCGGCTACCTTTGCTTTCGGTGGGCTCGTGACCTGTACGGCAGCTTGGCCGGGATCCTTGCACTCACGCTATGGTCTTTCTCTCCGAACATCATCGCCCATGGTCAGATGATCACACCGGACGTCGGAGCCACGACTCTAGGGCTTGCCGCTTGCTACGCCTTCTGGCATTGGCTGAAAGGTCCGAACTGGCCTCGCACCCTCACCGCTGGCACGGTGCTGGGCCTCGCAGAGCTCACCAAGATGACCTGGGTCGTTCTGTTTGCCCTTTGGCCGGTGTTGTGGGCCGCGTGGAGGTGGCCGCAGCCCAACGCCGAAGGCGGAACGGGAAAAGAGACCGACAAGGGCCACAGCAGAAGCAGGAAGTTCGTGGACGCCTGGCCCCGCGAGACGTGCCAGATGGCGGTGATTCTGTTGCTCGGGGTGTACGTGCTGAACCTCGGCTACGGCTTCGAGGGTTCGTTCCAGAAACTGGGCGAATTCCAGTTTGTTAGTGAGATGCTCGGGGAACCGGGGCACAAGAATGATCCCCGTTACCCACGCGAGGCTCGCAATCGCTTTCGGGAGACGTGGATGGCCGCCATGCCGATCCCGTTGCCGGAGAACTATGTCCTGGGAATCGACCAGCAGAAATGGGAATTCGAGAACAAGATGTGGTCGTATCTGCGGGGCGAGTGGCGTTTGGGCGGCTGGTGGTATTACTATCTGTACGCACTGGCGATTAAGGTGCCGCTGGGGACCTGGATCCTCGTATTGTTGGCCCCGCTGCTCGGGCTGACCGCGCGAGGATACACGGCTTCGTGGCGAGATGAACTGATACTGCTGGCACCGCTCCTCGTCGTCCTCACGCTGGTCAGTTCGCAGACCGGCTTCAATCACCACATGCGCTACGTCCTGCCGATCTTCCCGTTCGCCTTCATTTGGGCGAGCAAGGTGGCCCGGGCGGTGGAGCTGAAGCACTGGAAGATCACCTCGGTGGTTGGCGCCGCCTTGCTCTGGTCGGTCGGCAGCAGCCTGTGGGTTTATCCCCACAGCCTATCATACTTCAACGAACTGGTCGGCGGTCCAACCGGCGGGCACGCCCATCTGCTCGACAGCAACACCGATTGGGGACAGGATCTTCTCTATCTCAAACGATGGTTGGACAGACATCCTGAGGTACGGCTCACAGGGTTTGCCTATTCTCTTCCTTCCTGGCTGGTTGATCCACGGCTTGCAGGTATCGAATGCCCGTTGCCGCCGCGCGGACCGGACGCCGTACTGGGCAACTCACGCGTTCCCGACGATCAACTGGGGCCGCGGCCTGGATGGTATGCCGTGTGTGTGAGGCCTCTTCGCGAGCGGGCCGGAGAATATGCCTACTTCTTGCGTTTCGACCCGGTGGACATGGTTGGCTACTCAGTCTACATCTATCACATTAGCCTCAATGAAGCGAACCGCGTCCGCAGAGATTTTGGATTGCCGGAGCTTCCCGAGGGTTGGCAGCCGGCGGAGAAAAGCCGTGACGATGAGTCCGGTTCCGAGGCTGCGAGACGGAGTGGAGCTCTAGCCCACCGGGCGCCCGACAAGGGGGCGGGCGGGGCTACGGCCGCTGGAACCGATGGGGTGGGAACCGCCACTCAAGCAAGGCTTAATGGCGCTCTCACAGAGGGGAACCTGTGATGTCGCAAACTGCACCCGCCAGCAGGGATCGTGGACTGTCGAACTCCTCGACCATAACCCAGGGAACCGCGCAGACTCGCCCAACTAAGTATTTGCTGGAAGACCGATGGGCCGCGGGCGGCGTCCTCGCACTGGTCGTTATTGCGGGGACCGCAATCCGCACCTATGGTCTATACGGTCGGAGCATGTGGTTCGACGAGTCCATGTCGTGGCGCACCGTTCAGTTTCCCTTTGGTGAGATGATCGTTCGAGTCATCCGAAACTCCCATGCACCGTTCTATTTCGTGTGTCTGAAGCTGTGGGTAGCGGTTTTCGGCGAGTCCCTTTTTGCCCTTCGGAGTCTGAGTCTCGTCTTTGCGGCCGTAACGATGGTAGGGGTATTCCTCTTCGCCTCAGAGGCTTTTGAGAGAAACGGCAGTACCCGTGATCTGGAGCCGCAGGCCAAAGGAAGAGCCCGCTGGATCGGCTTGGCAGCAACGCTCTTCTTTGCCGTAAGTGTGTATCAGATCCGCCTGGCGTGGGAAATCCGCATGTACACTCTCGGCACCGCTCTGGTCGCGTTATCGAGCTGGGTCTTGTTTCGGGCGGTTTCACCCCCAAGGCAGTCCTGGAGACCTTGGGTCGTCTTCGCCCTCTTGACGATTCTCTTCGCCTACACGCATTACTTCGCCCTCTTTTCGATCGCCAGCCAGGCGATTTTTGTCACAGGGTACATCCTTGCAGACTCCCGGTGGAATGTGGCTGCCGCGCTAAGGAGCGCACGTTTTCGAATGGCAGCGATGGCCTATGGGATTGTGGCGGTCGGCTGGGCTCCTTGGCTACCCGTGTTCTTGAGGCAAAGGCAACAGGTGAAGTCCGGGTGGTGGATGCCGCCTTTCTCCTTTTCGGATGTGCCGGACGTCTTCTGGAAGACGTTGATCGATCCTGGGGGGCAGGCCTCCTCAAAGAGTCAGTGTGTGATGTTGGCCTTGGCGTGCGCGATCGTGCTCGCTGCCATATTGCGCAGAGGCAAGGTAGGCGAATGGTACGTGGTCTGCCTTGGCGTGCTGCCGCTGACGATGGCTATCGCCGCGTCATGGGTGGCAACGAATGTCCTTGTTGCCCGCTACCTGGCTTTCAGCCAGCTCTTCATCCTGGTCGCCTTCGCAGTAGCTCTGAAGAAGATTTCTGAGTACTTGCTCAGAAACATGGTCACCACCGCTGTCGTTGGTGTCGGGTTGTGGTTGCACGTTTCGTTCGTGGAGTCGCTGGATATTCCCAGTGCGCCGGGAGCTCGAGGCGCTGCCGCGTATATTGCGGCGAACCGACGGCAGGATGAGCCGGTGATCGCCTGTTCGACCCTTCTGTATTATCCTATGCTCTACCATGCGCACGATCGGACAGGCTGGCACGTGTACGACGATGACGCAAAGGTTCCGTTTTACGTAGGCGGTTCGTTGGCGATTGATCAAGATTTCTACGTTCCTGCCCAGATGGAGGCAATTAGGTCCGAACGCGCATGGGTCATTACGACCAGCGGCACTTGGGGGCGATCGGATATACATATCCCGCAGCACTGGCGAAGAATGACCGAGAAACGGTTCCGGGAGGTGTCCTGGTTCCCGAACGACATTGTGGTCATTACGTACACGATTGTCCCAGACGACATACTCTTCCCCTTTCCATGACACACGCTTTCTCGTCAGCGTGAGATCGACTTGATTGTACTCTGGGCTGTTGGGGTAGCCAATCACGACGTAAAAGCCTTTCGGTGTCTCACGAGACACATCGACATCGGTCATTCGCAGGAACTTTCGTCGGGGAACAAGTTGGCCGACCACACTGTCCGAGAGTTCCATGATCGCAATGTCCATCGCTTTGTTTCCCCGGACCGTCACATCCAAAGGTACTGGAAAGCTACCGGGACTAGTCGGAGCTGCGTAAAGGGGTATCTTGTGCTGAGAGAATTCCTCCAAATCGTGGGCAGCGGTAAGGATCAAGTGACGCTGGCCGACAGCGAGGAGTACGCCGGTGCGGTTCTTCACGAGCATATCGTCCTGGCGACCGTAAATGGCGACAGTAGCCCGAATGTCGTCGGCGCACTCGTCCATCATCCGACTCCAGTCATCGAGGATCTGCTGTCGTCGGCGGTATCGTTCTTGTTCGTCGGCCATACCTATCGCTCGTCGCAGATGAACGCCTCGCCCTTGGCAGGATCAGAGAATTGGCAGATCGGCCCCCGGTCAGCAAACCTTGAGGAGCCGCTGGCAGACATTCTCGAAGGACCAGTCGTTAGTCGGCGGAGGGAACTCGTAATCCATAGCAGGCAGTCGCGGTTCTGTGCGCAGGCCGCTGAGCGGAACTATCCGCCTCCAACATCGGCAAGCACAGAAGACCGTCACCCTCATCATAAGGGGTCTCACCCCGAGCGCCAAGATGTTCATGCAGCAAGCCGAACATACGGGGTAGCACGTCGTAAAGTGGCCTGGCCCGCGACACAGAGCAAGCCTTCGGCTGGCGGAAGGCGGCAAGGCCGCTGCTGCCTCTCTGGTCGTCAAGGAAATTGCCGGTCGTCTGCGGGTCAGCGGCAGGGTGGTTTACGAACTGATCCAAGGCGGATGGGCGGATTCCTTCCTTCAAGGTTGGTCGCGTGACCCACATGCGGGCAGAAGACCTGGATGCCTTACATGGAACGCCAGCAGGATGCCGGTCGCCTGGACCGACTGGGCTCCTGCCGGCGGCCTGGAAAGCCCCGGCGGCAAGCAGCCCCGATTAGCTCCTGTTCGCGTATCTCTTCCAAGCGTCAAATCTGCTCTGTTGTAGTGAGTCGGCCGAGGCGGCAGACTGGCGGAATGATGCGATTTCCTTCGCCACATACCGCCGCGTTAGTGCTGATTGCAGCACGTTTACACGCCCTTCACTCGCGGGAACATGCTCCGGCCAGGTTCTCCGCAGGAATTCCCCCACAGGACAAGGCTCGGTTTCTTACGGGGGCGTGCTGCTAGGCGGCCTGAGTGGTCCAGGCCACAATGGGAGTGTCTATACGTTGCGGCGGAACTGCTCCAAGTCGGCCGGGTCGCAGACCCACGCCAGCCGGCTACGGACTGAACCTCCCCATCGGAGACGTGTCGAGACGCCTGCCAGGTCAAAGGCACCACCACAGGGCCACCAGCCCCAGCAACGCCCCGATGATGCACCATAGGCCCCCTCTGGGCTTCCGTGCCGGCTTCTCTTCGTCCGGCACGTCTGGGGGTAGGGCGGCAAGCGCCGTCCAAATGTCTGTTCCGGCAGCCAGGTGAGTCAGTAGCTCTGTTTCGCGGGGGTCCATAGGTGTCTACAGGGCGTCATAGCCGAAGATGCTTGAAGCCGGTTTGTGGCGGGTCGTGCAGGCGGTCCGGTAGAAGAAGATACTTCGCGTATGCAATCTTGGGCGTGCTCTTGCTGGGGGGCGTCCCGGGCAGGGCGGTAGCGGAGGTTATGCTCACCGTTTCGGACGCGCAGGTAACAGAGGGGGAGTCCGGGTTCCTTGATGTCTATTTGAGCGTCCCGTCCGGAACGCCCATGTTGGCGTTCTACATGATTGAGCTGAAGCTGAGCGATCAAGAAGGCCAGCCTCCGTCGGGAGTCCGATTCGTCTACGATGATCCGGCGAAGAAGGAATTCGGCAAGGCAGACAGGCCGGTCTTTACCAACACCAAGGCCGTGCAGACCACTGCGCGTCCCGGTCTGCCGGGGACGATAGCCGCCGCCAACGATTTCCTCCTTGCGGGAGAAGAACCCATCATGGATGGTGCAGGGTTGTTTCGCCTCGCATTTGAGACGAGCTTGGGCAGCCAAGGGGTCTACTCTGTGATTATTGAGACCGACGAACTTCGGACAAATCTCTTTGACGGGTTGGCGAACCCGGTGACGATTCAGGCATTCAATACGGTTCAATAACAGTCACACCCGTGCCGGAGCCGGGCACGCTGGTCCTGCCGATCATCGGTGCGTTCGGCTTGTTGCTGGTCTGGCGGCGGAGGCGGAGCCTGTGAGTGGCAACCGCTTCAGCTTTCGCATATCAGGGGCGTCGGGCTTCCGGCGGCTCTCGTCGTCTGCGACGCGACTCGCAACGGTAAGCGTCCCGCGGGCCGCGTGGTGTGGGTTTGGCTGCTGGGGCAGCGAGGAGCGGGGTTCGGGCGGGGCGGAATCAGGTCGGCTTCCAACGGTGAGGAAACAGCGGGAGGAGGACTTCGGGATTGGCGGCCGGCGACCATGGGATGCTTACCTTGAAGTCTACGCTTAGGGTGTCGAAGTGGCCCTTGCCGTAGCGGACCCTCGCCCACTCACCCGCCCGCAGGGCCGGTTGCTGCTTCGTGGCCTTGGCTTGACGGGCGAGCTAGCCCCGGCTGCCTGCCTGATTCACCACGACCGCCCGAAACGACCTACTCGCTCGCTTCGGCCGGGTTGATGTCCAGCAACTCCAAGCGGCCCTGCGTGCGGTGGGCGACGACCTCCACTCGCTCACCCCAATATGGCTTCACGATGTCCTGGAGGTATCCCGGCGGCACGGTGACGTTCTGCTTCTTCCCGTTATCGTCCTCAACGGCGAAAACAGGGTACTTGCGGCCAGTCGTTTCGTCGGCGGATCGAAGCCTGCCGACCAATCTCACGGTTCTCGCCTGGTCGGCCCTCGCCCGCCATGCAGTCCCCGCCGGATGGGACAAGCGTGTGGTCTGCAATGTCACCAATTGACTGAGCAATCCCCGCAAAACTGCCGCCGGCACCGCCAGCGGTCACGGTCACAACGACCGCGTTCCATCGCTGAGACTTTGGTACGTCGCCAAGGCGTTGGTGACCCATTGCTACACCACAGGTCGCACGGGTTCTTGGTGCCCCTGGTTTTCCAAACACACCGCCGCAGCTTCGGCGTGTACCCGACCGAGGGCTTGGGTGAGGGCGGGGATGCCCGCCTCCAACTGTCGGAGATCAAGGACGACCGTCCGTTCCATCTGTCACGCCCCTCTGGCAAACACCAGCAACCAACCTGGGCATCGTCAATTCCGACCAAACCGAGTTGATTCGGATGCCGCACTCGCAACATCGAGAGGTCTCAAGTAATGGTATAGGTTTCATAGCGTTCTGACTGCGGCCCCGAGCTTGTCAACCAAGTCGGCGAGCCTCAGCACAGCCGATTCTTTGACAACCAGCCGTTGCCCCGCCGAGTAACTGTGGTCTTTCGACCTGTCGATGTAATCCTGATCGACCATGCCCTCTCTGTGGGCGAGCAAGTGTCGCTGTTGGAAGTACACTCGCAATTCTCGAAGTTCATCGGCAGCCACGAGGTCTTCGTACCCCTTGCCGGTCGCCTCTCGCCAACGTTGACTCGACTCGGCGAGATTCTGGAACAGGTTCCTGCGTACTGGAAAGGACGAGGCATTTGGCAGCGCCAGAAATACCGCCTCCGCAAACCTTTGGAAAGACGCGACCAGTTTCACCAGGCCGTTCTCCAAGACCTGACGCACAGTGTCAGCGGCGGTGTCGAGGTCCGCTGCCTCTGTCAGGGCTTGACGGATTACCGGGATTGTCGCAACGCTGGCTCGGACGGTCTGCACCGCTGCGGTAAACGTGCTACGGGCAGAATTGTGCCCGCACGCCGGGCAAAAGAACGCCGCGCCGACCGAACTGTAACGGCAGCCGCACGCCTCGCAGGTGAAGTCCTGCCGCATCGCCTCCGCGGCTTCGGGTGGAACGAGGATCGGCCTGGGCCATGGCATGTAGGACATGGACATCGGAGTGAAGCCGCCCTTGGGCTGTTGTCGGTTGAATCGCTCCGCGTCACGGCGCAGAGCGTCTCCGACCGTACCCTGCACATGTGCCATTCCCGCGTTCTTGCTATAATCTCTCTGTCGCGGCGTGTTCCATTCTGTCGCCGGCGACTCACGGCGGCAGACTGGACAGTATACAACGTCGTTGCGAACCTTTTCCTTCCAGTCGGCAAAGAGAACCTTGAACCCCGCACGGCACTCATCTGAAGGACACTGGCGGTCGAAGTAACCCTTCTCATCCAGAGAAACCTGCACTGGAACCTGTACCCCACGTTGGAGTCTGCGGGCCATACGCTTCGACTCGTCGAACATGACTACAACCCTCCCTCGAACGCCTTGTCCAGGATCGACGGCAGCAGGGCATCGAGTTCAGCAGCGGATTGAGACTGCACATCCGCCAACGAGTCCAGGCGAGTCTTGACCTCACGGAGCCTCCTCTGTGTCTCCATTGGCGGGAGTGGCATCTTGAACGCGAGGAAGCTGCTGGGGTGTAGCCGCCGTCTACGCATATTGGTTCCTGTGCTGATCTCGGCTAACTGAGGCCAGACCGGAGGCGAACGGAAATAAACGTCGAGCACTTCCGGCAGCACACGTTCGGTGTTCACTGAAAACACCGGGTACTCGGGTGACACGCAAAGGCCATCGCACTCGGACGGCACAATGCCCAACGCCCCTTCCCAGGCCATCAGCTTTGGATAAACAAAGTCGCCCATTCTCAACTGGGTCAGGTTCTTGTACGCGAAATCGAGCCCGGTCTTCCGTTGCCCGGCAAAGACTCCCTTACCGAAGCAGTATACCCCGGCGAAATGGTAAATGCCGTCCGCAGCCACCGAGACATCCGGGGCACGTGGCGACACCATTTCGGACATAGGCGTAAGAATCGCAGGGCTGGCCGGGTCGTTGGACAGAATCGACCTGCACAGCACCGCGCAATCTTCGACTACCTCTGTATGGACTGCGCGACATTCCTCAATTCTCGCTGCCAATCCCTCAATTGTGGTTACAATGCGGCGTTGCTCGTCAAGAGGAGGCAGCGGAATATCAATCGACAAGAACCTCTCTGGTCGGATGCGGTTCTTGCCACTCGTGCCCTGTGATAGGGCAGCGCACTTCTGCCATAGATTTCGCGTCTTCGTGTACCAATGCAGCCAACGTGGAAGAACACGCCGCCGATTCAAGTCAAACGTGGGAAACTCGTTTGACCCCACGCAGCCGTCTACTTTCGGGCCGACAATGGCGACCGAGCCGTGCCTGACCCAGATTTTGTTGATGATGAGATCGCCTTCCCGGACCTCATTCAGTGTTATTGCCGCCGTTTGGCTGCCATCAATTATGTCCCGCTCGTATGCACCCTCTCCCCACCACTTCACCCCGAGGGTCCGATAGGCGTTGCCGGGAACCACGGCAACAGCACGCTGAACCGGGGTAGCGATCTCGTGCAGCGGAACTGACGGCAATCCCTTGCTCATGTCCTACCCCCTTGCAGGAAGGACTTGATCTCGTCCAAGACCTGGCTGACCCGCCGTTGCTTGGTCAAGATACCTTCGAGCACTTGCTCTGGTGGGCGGTGCTCAAGGGCGTCCGTGGCACTTGGGTTGTTGATGTCGAGATTGACCGATACGAGGTTCCCATCGTCATCGCACTTGACGACCTCCGATGCCTTGACCTTCCACGCCCGACCGTTCTCCTTACGTTTGTTCCACCATTTGAGGCAACCAGCAAACTCGTCGTACTGAATCGGCTTAGTCTTGGAGTATTTCTTTCGGTCTTCGGGCAGCGGTTGCTCGTAATACCAGATCGCCTTCGTCGGCCCCGAGCGGTCAAAGAAAAGGAGATTCGTTGCAATATCGGTGTAGGGAGCAAACACGCCGTTGGGCAAACGAACAATGGTGTGCAGATTGAACTCGGTCAGCAGTTCATGCTTGATCCGGGCGCACACGCCGTCCCCGAACAGCGTGCCATTGGGCACGACCACCCCGGCCCGGCCGCCTTCCTCCGATCCCGGCCCTGGGCGCTTCAGTTTTCGCATGATGAGTTGCAGGAACAGGAGGGCCGTTTCCGAAGTCTGCTTGTCGGCCGGGAAGTTGCCGCGAATCCCCGCCTCTTCCTCGCCGCCGAACGGCGGATTGGTCAGGATCACGTCCACCCGGTCCCTGTGGCCGATCTCGGTCAGCTTGACAGCCAAGCTGTTGCCGTAGGCGACCCGTGGCGATCTTAGCCCGTGCAGCAACAGGTTCATCTGGGCGAGCATGAAGGGGAGCGGCTTTGCCTCGCCGCCAAAGATGCTCTTTTCCTGCAAGACCTTCAGGTGTTCGACCGTTTTGCACTGCTTTTCCAGGTGCGTGTAGGACTCGACCAGGAAGCCGGCCGTGCCACAGGCGGGGTCAAGGATCGCCTCGCCCAGTCGCGGATCGAGCGCCTCGACCATGAACCGGACCACGGGCCGGGGTGTGTAGAACTCGCCGGAGTCGCCCGCCGCATCCCGCATTTCCCGCAGCATGGACTCGTACAGGTGGCCGAGGGTGTGGATCTCCTCGGCCGAGCCGAAGTGGATGCCATCGACGAGGTTGATTACGTCCCGCAGCAAATAGCCGGAGACCATGCGGTTGACAACGCCGCGAAACACGTTGGCGATTACGTCGCGCCGCCCGTCGCCGTTGCGACCTTGCAGGGACCGGAGATAGGCAAACAGCCCTGGGGCGCGCTTGCCGTCAGGGCGCACGGCTTCGTCGTTGTTGATGAACCGGATGAGTTCCTCGCCGGTGACGCCATCCTTCTTGGCCGCCCAGTCGCGCCAACGGTACGAGGCTTCGATAGCGGGCCGGTACTTCTTGCCGGCGAGTTTCGATTCGACCTCCTCGCTATGCTCACATCGTCGAGAAACTTCAGGAACATGACCCAGGTGAGCATCGGCAGCCGGTCCAGGTCGCCGTTCAGGCCCCGGTCCTTCCGCATGATGTCGCGGGCCGACTTGATGAGGCTGCCAAGCTGCTGCGCGGTGGTCTTGGGGGCCTCCGTCCTGGTTCGCTTCTTTGCCATAGGTCGATTGGATGTCCTTTCCAATGCTTGTCGCAACCGCCCTCACCCCAGCCCTCTCCCAAAGGGAGAGGGGATGTCATGCGGCGGCATACAGGAGGGTCTGCAACTCGGCCACGGCCTCCCGCAGCCGTTCCACGCCACCAAACTTGCTTACGATGTCCAGGACCGTGCCGTGTTCCGAGATCGGCGGCACCTTGAGTATCTCGGGGATGGCGAACTGCGTGGTGCCGTGCTCAGCGTACTTCTCTAGCAGTTCCTCCAGGATGTGTTTGGCCTCGGGACCATACCTGTCGAAGAAGTCCTTGCGTTCGATGCGGAGCCGCTCGGCCCGTTCCCGGCGAGTCCGCAGCGGGGCATTGAAGGCAAGGTGGCAAAGCAGGTCGAACGGGTCGGCGTCCGGCTGCTTGGCGGCTTCGGCCAATTCGTCGAAGTCGATGCCCCGCTCGCCCAGCGCGGCGATGATCTCACTACGGCCGCCGGCATCCGCCCAACGCCTGCGAAGCTCGGCAGCGTTGGGGAACAGAGATCGCACTTTGTCGGCCGTGTAGTCGGTGTACTTGACCACCCGCGACTGGTTTCCCTGCGGGTCGAGTTCGTAAACCAGGTGGGCGGCGATCTCGACCTGCCCGCCATCGACGTAGAACTTCCGCTTCTCGCTGCCGGGCGGGATCGGGTCTCGGATGATCCCGCCGTCGTCAGTGTCCTCCTCGCCGGGCACGACATCCGTTTCGGCGCCCGTGGGGGCACCCTCATCATCGACGGCCTGCTCGGTGACGGCCACCGGGTCGCCGTCGAACTCCGGGTCGGCGAACAGCCGGGTCGATTGGGTAAAGTCGAGAATGTAGAAGAAGTATTTGCCGTAATCGTCGCGGAGGCGGCTTCCCCGCCCGATGATCTGCTTGAACTCGACGATGGAGTTGACCACGCGGGCCAGCACGATGTTCTTGCAGGTGGGAACGTCCACGCCGGTCGTCAGCAGTTGCGAGGTGGTGAGAATCACCGGGACGTTCTTGTCCACGTCCTGGAAGTTGCTCAGGTGGCCGCGCCCGATGTCACCTTCGTCGGCCGTCACCCGGCAGACGTAGTTGGGGTTCCGCTGGACCAGATCGGCGTTCAGGTTGTTCAACTGCCGCCGCATTTCATCGGCGTGTTCCTGATCGACGCAGAACACGATGGTCTTAGCGAAGCGATCTGTCCGCTTCAAGAAGTCGGTAATGCTGCGGGCGATGGCCTTGGTGCGGGCCAACAGCGCCACGGCCCGCTCGAAATCCTTGGTCTGGTACTCCTCGTCGGGAATCTCCCGCCCAAAGCGGTCGAGTTCGCCCCGGCTCGGCCGCCAGCCCAGGGCATCGTAGGTGGTCACGATCCGGTGGACCCGGTTGGGGGGCCAGAAAGCCGTCTTCGATCCCCTGCCGCAGGCTGTAGGTGTAAACCGGGTTGCCGAAGTAGGCGTAGGTGTTCACGTTCACGTCACACTTGGGCGTGGCCGTCAGTCCAAGCTGGTAGGCCGGCTCGAAGTATTCGAGAATCTCGCGCCAACTGCTCTCGTCCCGAGCGCTGCCCCGATGGCACTCGTCCACGATAATGAGGTCGAAGAAGTCGGGCGGGTACTCGCGGTACAGGCCAGGGCGGTTCTCGTCTTCGGCGATGGCCTGATAGATGGCGAAGTAGATTTCCCGCCCTTGGCTGATCTGGCCGTTGGTGATCTTCCAGCGGGCATCACCGAACGGCGTGAAGGTCTTGTCCTTCGGGTCGTCGATGAGGATGTTGCGGTCGGCGAGGTAGAGAATCTTCGGGCGGCGATGTTCGCCCGCGCGGTTCCACCCCGCGTTCCAGAGCTTCCAGCAGATTTGGAAGGCGACCAGGGTTTTCCCGGTGCCGGTCGCCATTGTGAGCAGCACGCGCCGCTGCCCTTTGACCAGCGCCTCCACGACCCGGTTGATGGCGACGACCTGGTAGTAGCGAAGCTGCTTCTCGGGCTGGTGGTAGCAAGGCGTGAGCAGTTGCCCGGCTGCTTTGTCGTCCACGAGTTGCCGGCCCTGGCGCAACCGGCACCACAGTTCGTCCGGGGACGGAAACGTGCTCACCTGCCGCTCCAGGCCGGTCAGACAGTCGAACTCGATGATCTCCTTGCCGTTGGTGGCGTAGGCGAACTTGAGGTCGAGGATTTCGGCATACTCCTTGGCCTGCTGAAGGCCCTCACCGGCCGTCTTGTAGCTTGCCTTCGCTTCGACCACGGCGATGGGGAAGTCACGGGTGTAGCGAAGCCGGTAGTCGGCCCGTTTCTGCGGTCCCCGCCGAACCCGCTTCGCCGTGGGAATGACCCGCCCGTCCGTGAAGGTGTGCTGCTCGTTGATCTGCTCGTCGGTCCACCCGGCCTCATAGAGCTTGGGCAGGACGTACACCCGGCAGGTGTCCGCTTCAGTTTCGGGCATGGCTGCAACCTGCTGTTGGGCTGACGCCGCAGGCATAGCCGGCACTGACTGCGGTACGCAGCCCCCTGGCTCCCCGTCTGGGCACTGTTCGGCACGAGAAACACCAGACGCTCAGTTTATCCGCTGGGCGAGGTGTCCACAAGAAGGCACGCTGGTCTGCAAAGGGCTGGCGGGTTGCGGCGAATGACCCTCCTACGTCGTCTACATGGCCCGTGGAGGGCCGCACGCACGGTGCCCGGTGTCCATTTCACCTGCCCTATGCCTGCGGGGCTTCTGGGCGGTCAAGGATCATCGCGCGGTTCCAGCGGGACAGGCCCGGCCCCACACGCGACCCGCGCGAATCGTGCATCATCGACCCCACCCGGCTGCTGTGAGTGCAAGTCTACCCGCGAGCAACAGAGCAACAGTTGAACTTTGTTGCATGGTGAGTTTGATCTATGACAATTCCGTTACTGCGGCTCTGCATCAGAGCGCCGCGGCTTCAAAGGCACCACCACAGGGCCAACAACCCCAGCAACGCCCCGATGATGCACCATAGGCAGCCCCGTTTCGGTTTCCCTGGTGGCTTCTCTTCGTCCGGGAGGGCAGCCCAAGCGGTTATTGGGTCCGTTCCCGCCGCAATGTGTAGCAGTAGTTCTTGCTCACGTTCGTCGATCATAGCCTGAGATGCTTGAATCCCGTTTCGCGCGTGTCGTTCAATCCGTCCAATTCCCTTGGATTGATGCGAATGGCGCGCCCGATCCGCTGGTCCCGTAGCTTGCCACTTGCGACCAGCTCATAAATCGTCTTCGGAGACACGCCAAGGCGTTCGGCTGCTTGTTTGACCGTTAGCGGCCCTGAATTGGGCGGGTCAATTGCTGCGAGTGCGCGGGAAAGAATGTCTCTGGCCGTTGCCAGAGCGAGTAGATCGACGGGGCATCGTGGAATGAGGTCAGGGTAGCCGAGTGATTGAGCAATGCGGCGCGCTTCCCGGACAACGTTGGCGGCACTCTCGCAAATGTCCGGCGCATCGGGTCCGTCTAGTTCGGCTATTTCAGCTTGGAGCCATTGACTGTATTCGTGTTTATTCACCGACTGCCTTTCTTAGACTTGCGCGGAGATGATCGGAACGTTTGCGGATATGCTGGTAGACTCGACTCAACATCTTCAAATCAGTCCAACCCCCGAGCGTTGCGATGCTTTGAAGATCGACACCCCGGCAAATGGCATCGGTTGCGAATGTATGGCAGACCGCATAGGGACAAACGTGAAAACCGAGTTTCTTCGAGAGTCGATAGAGCCGGCTTACAAGCGCGTGGCGCGTCCAAGGTCTTCCCTTACTGTTGCGAAAGATGGGGCCTTCAGGATGCTTCAGGGCGAGCCGTTGGCAAATCTCATAAGCCCTGTCGGTCAGCAGCACAACACGCTTTTCCCGCTCGCCCTTGGATTCGTCTACTGGGAATACCCAGCACTTGTCCTCACGGTCAAAATGACGGGCTTCCACCCGCCGCGCCTCTTGCGGGCGGCAGCCGGTTTCCTTTAATACGGTGATGATGTCGAGCAGGCAGCCGTTGTCGTGTGACTTGCTCACTTCGGAGACTAGTTTGTCCCATTGCTCCGGCATCAAATAGACATCGCGGGGCCGCGCTGGCGGCACTTCAACGTTACGGACTGGGGAACGGTCGATGTATTCGCGCCGTTCGGCCCACTTGAATGCCGCCTTGACGGCCCTGATTTGGTTGCGACGGTAGTTGTCGCTTGCCGGAGGAAGGGTGTCGATCCAATCATAGACGTGACTCGCTTTGAGATTTGCGAGCCGAAGCGTCGGGCCGATGAAGCGTGCAAACGAGTTGACCGGGCGCGCGTAGAATTGATAGGTGGCCGGAGCGGAGTTCTTGTGGTGGTGGTCAAGAAAGCGTTCCAGCAAGGCAACGACCGGCCCGTCAGATTTGACCGGTTGACGGTCGGCCATCCGCGCGTGATACTCTTCGTATGCTACCTTCTCGCCCTCTTCCGCGCTTGCCAGCCGGACGGGGCGACCCTTGGGACCAATGTTCGCATACCACGCACGATGAGACCTCTTGAAGTAGGGTTTCGGTTGTCGCATGGTGATCGCTCCAGGTATCCCAGATTATCTGATATCCCATCCTTCTCTCTTAGCATGTTCCAGGGACAAGAACAAGGACAAAACAAGAAATGGAGCCTGACAGAGAAAGCGCAAGTCGTTAGCATTAAACGACTTGGACAGGTAGCTCAGTTGGTAGAGCACTGGACTGAAAATCCAGGTGTCGCCGGTTCAATCCCGGCCCTGTCCACTCACGCAACCCCAGGCCCGGTAAGGGCTTCCGGCCAGCCGTCGCCGGTCTTTTTCGCCGGCTGGAAGGGGCTGCACAGGATATGCACAGGATTCCCATTTGGCCCGGATTATTCATAAGGGGTCTATGGCAGGGGGTCAATCGGTGGTGGCGGTGCGCGGTTGGGATATAAGGGGGACGCGAGGCGGTCTCGGAAGACACAGCCCCCTTTCCACCAAACGGAGGTTGCGGAGATTCGGGTTGGTAACGCGATCAGCCTGGTTTCAAGGCGACGAACTCCGCACGGCTGAAAACGCATTGGGACACGTAGTGGTAGTGGTCGAGGTAGGGCCAAGAGCTGGCCAAGCGGACCAGGATGCGGCGGCTGCGGACGACGATCTGGGCGGCCACCTTGATCAGCCGCGTGCGACAGGTGCAGGGATGGCCTTCGCCCAGCGGGTTGCGCTGGCGGCGCTGGTTGAAATAGTCGCGACGAGGCTTACCGGCGAGCGATTCGCTGGGCAGCGTTGCCGTGGGGTCTGCGGGAGGCGGATCGGCCACGTGGCGTCGCAGCAGCACCAGCAAGTTCAGAGCGGCAGCGTGCAGGTAAAGCCGGAACAGATTGGCCAGGTAGCGATGGTCGCTGAGGCGGTCGGCCTGCAGCCCGCACTTGAGTTCTTTGTTGCGGTTTTCGCTTTCGCCCCGCTCGGCGAATTCCTGGTAGGCCGCCAAGGGCAGGAGTTGGGCGCCGGGGCGGTTGCTCAGCACGGCGCGGCGGTTGTTCCCCTCGCCGGTGGTTTCCGCCTTGACGATGCACCAGCGGGAATGGTTCCAAGATTTTGCCCGATAGGAAAACCCACAGGCGTCGCGTTGCGGTTGGCCGGTCTGTTGAAAACGCTCCAGGACTTCCTGCAGAAGGGCGTCGCTTTGGCGTTTCAGCACGGCATTCAGCCGCAGGCCGATGCTGTGCTCCACGCGGAGTTCCTCGCAGACGTCTCGTAGTAATCGTGCCAGAAGGTCAACTGCTGCTCGCCGTAGACGGGGTCGTCGAAGGTGTCGATGTCGAAGGTCAGTTGCCGCGGGGGCTGGGAGAAAGACTGGATGAACTGCTCGATGAGGGCATTTTCCAGGCGTTGCAGCGAGGGGATGTCGCTGGAGTTTTCGAAGCGGGAAAGCGTCGGCTGGCTGGCCAGCGGCGCTGCGTCCGGCGAACGGCCGGCCAGCAGTTTGAAGAGCGGATCCCGCCCCAAAACGTCGTGGTCGTTCTGGTCGGAGTAGTCGGCCAGGATGCCGTAAATCCGCATGCGAACCATCTCGGCAAAGGTGTGCTCCACGGACGGCTGGTGTCGCGGGTCGTTCAAGGCCGCGATGAACCGCTCCGTCAGACCGATCCTGGCGTCAAACTCCCGAATCGGCAGCAGCCCGGCGTCCGAAGTCGCGTAGGACTCAGCCGGCTCGACCACCACCGGCTTGTCGAAAAACCCAAATGCCAACTGCCAAACAGACTGCATATTCATCTTCGCGCCTCCCTGGCGCAGCTAAGTTGCCAATTCCTAACAGCTTAGATGCGCCAGGAGGCGCAAGAATTCCATGAATCCGTGAATTATCCGGGGTAGGGGCCGGGAGCTGGGGCTGCAGTGTCCTCCCCACGCACATGTCGCAGGTGAGCGCAGGAGGGCGTTTTTGCCCTACCGGCTGATCATGTCGAACATGAACACCGAGTTGTCGGCCACGTTCAACAGCGGGCGATAGGGGCTGTTCTGTGCGTTGCGGGCCGGCTGACCGATGTACCAGACCAGGTCGATGCTCAGGGCCCAGGACTCCTCGCGCTGGCCGGCTGCGCCGCGGCCTTCGTTGGGGATCAGGTAGTTGAAACGGTTCTGGATGGCCCAGCTTCTCCCCAGCGGGACGCGCAGGTCGGCCCCCAGCAGCCCGTCTCCGTTCCCGGTAAAACCGCCCCAGAGCCGCCCCTCGCCGCCGCCCTCAAAACGACGCCGATAGTAGCCGGCGAACAGGTCGGTGGGTTCCAGGGACATGCTCCGGCCGTTCAGGACGATCTCGTCGTCGGCCGCCCCGTAGGCCCCCCAGTAGCCGATCTCCCCACGGCCATTGGGAAAAACGTAGCCGATTTCGTGGCGGATCTGCGTCAAGTCGGCCTTGGCGTAGTAGGTATCGCGGAGCAGGTCAAAGGTGACGCCCCACTGGAGTCCACCGTTTAGGGCCCGGTGGAAGATGCCGGCGCTAAAGAAGAACTGGTCGCGGTCTGCGCGGCGAGGGGGGCCGGTGGTCTGGTCGCCCGAGAAGTTGCTTTGCACGGCGGCGAAGCCCACCTGGCACCCCCACCCCCACGGTCCGCCCAGCGGGGCACCGAAGTCGACCCCCTCGTGCAGACCGAAGTTGCCGTTGCGCCCCTGGTCGAAGGGCCCCTTGAACGCGTGCGCGCCAGCCAGCAGAGACAGGTCCCACGCCCACCACGCCGAGCGGAGTTCGCACAACCCCATCCCGCAGCCACCGTAGGCCGGGCCAGAGCCGTCGTAAGCCGGGCCACAGCCCTCGTCGCACCCGCCGCCGTAGGTGCCGCCTTCACCCGGACCGGGCACGTACATCTCCGATTCACCCATCTCGACCGAATCGAGGATCTCATCCTTCGGCAGGGGAGTCAGCTTCGGCTGCTCGTCGCCGGGCGGAATCTCCTCCACGGCGGGCTGGCTGGCCCTGGAGGCAGTCCTGACCTGATTCTGGCGGGAGGGGGACCACTGTACGGCCCGCTGCTGATCGATCTTCGCCTGTTCCGGTCCCGCATGCGCGGTCGGCCCCCGCTGCACCACACGCTGTTGCCAGTCGCCCTTGGCAACCCAACCCTTCGACGCGGTGCCCTCGGTGTTCCCTTCGGCCATCACGGTGCCTGCCACGGCCAACCAGATCCAGCCGCCGGCCAGGACACCGACACTGATTTGCTCGACCAGCCTCATGGGTGATACCTCGAAATATGGGGTGTCGTCCCGTGGAGCGTCCGCGGTCTGCTCCTCGACGGGATCAATATCGGCCTTACCCGACTGGAACTTCCGCCAAAGTCGGAATAATCGGGAAAGACGACGCAGCTTACGCAGACGACCACCGCGCGAGGTCACGACCCCAGGGCTTGCGACAGGTCTTCGATCAGGTCTTCCGGGTTTTCGATGCCGCAGGCGATCCGGATCATGTTGTCCGGAATGCCCACCGCGCGGCGCTGCTCGGGCGTGAAATCGTGATAGCTCATCACGATCGGCTGCTCGATGATCGACTCCACGCCGCCGAGACTGGGAGCGATCCGGGGGATGCGGACCGCGTCGACCACCGCGGCCGTCTGACGCGCGTCGGCGTCCTTGACCATGAACGTCACCACGCCGCCGCAGCCCTTCATCGTTCGCTCGGCCACCTGGTAGTCCTTGTGGCTCGGCAGGCCCGGGTAGTAGACCTTCTCCACCCGGGGGTGCTCCTCGAGAAACCGGGCCACGGCCAGACCGTTCTCGTTGTGCCGCTGCATCCGCAACTCGAAGGTCTTCAACCCGCGGAGCAGCAGGTAGACGTTGTGCGGGCCGTTGACCATGCCGGCCACACCGCGGTGTTTCCGCAGCGGCTCGATCTTTTCCTGCGAGCCGATCACCGCCCCGCCCAGCATGTCGTTGTGGCCGGCCAGGTACTTCGTCAGCGAGTGCAGCACGTAGTCCGCGCCGAACTCCAACGGCTGCACGTTGTAGGGGGTGGCCAGCGTGGAGTCGATCAGGGTCTCCACGCCGTGCTGCTTGCCCAGGGCGACGAAGCGCTCCAGGTCGACCACGCTGAGGTGCGGATTGGTGGGCGACTCGCTGATCAACAGCGCGGTGCGGGCATTGATGGCGGCTTCCATCTGCTCGTAGTTGCAGGCGGGAACCAGGTGTGTCACCACGCCAAACTTGCCCAAGTACTTCACGCACAGCTCGCGGGTGCGATGATAGCACTCGTCGAAGAGCACGATTTCATCGCCCGCCTTCAGTTTCGCCAGCAGCAACCCGGCGATGGCCGCCATGCCGGACGAGTAGATCAGCCCGGCCTCACCGCCCTCCAGGGCAGCCAGCTTCCGCTCCGCCACCCTCTCGCTGGGATTTCCATACCGGGCGTACTCTTCGCGAGGCTGCTTCCGCTCGACGAAGTCGATCACCGCCTGGGTGTTGGCGAACGTATACGTGGCGGCGCAAAAGATCGGATCAGTCATCGAGTTGCCCGGCTTCAGACGGTCCTCACCCGCGTGAACCGCCAGGGTCGACAGGCGTCGTTTGGGGGGATGCTTGTCCGACGAACACGATTCTTCACTCATCGCAGTACCGTAGTTAAACAGGTTTCTGGGGTGTTGATTCCCGGGACGCTTTCCGGCCGGACAGAAAAAAACCGCGACGGGTGCCTCTGGTGGCGGTCGCGGCTGGCTTCGGTCAAGTCTGATCGCCAAAGCGACGGTCGGTCATGACCTGGCGATGGCACTTTAGCAGAGAGTGGCTGCAAGCGGCCGCAAATCCCAGGCAAGGTCGATTCTACTCTGCCCCGCTGTGGGAAACAAGCGTCCGCGGGCTGTGTCTGACAAGTTTCGGAATGATATACTTGACAAACCCACACGAAGATGGTAGAATAGGGGCAGACAAAGGAGATAGCCGTGCCAAAAAAACGCCCCCCTACCGCAACTGACGCCGAGCTGAACCTGACAACCCTCATGCCGCCGTTTAGCGACGAAGAGAAGGCCCGGAAGTTTCTAGAATCGAAACGCTGGCCGGATGGCTGCGTATGCCCCCATTGTGGGTGTGCCAACACCTACACCCTGACTGCCAAGCTCGGCAGCAAGAGCCCAGTCCGGCCCGGCGTCTACAAATGCAAGGTTTGCCGAGAGCAATTCACCGTACGGGTCGGGACGATCTTCGAGGAGAGCAAGATTCCGCTCTCCAAGTGGCTTATGGCGATTCACCTCATGACCAGCAGCAAGAAAGGAATCAGCAGTCACCAAATGGCCCGAGAGATTGGAATTACCCAAAAGAGTGGGTGGTTTCTTTGCCACAGAATTCGAGAAGCGATGCGCCGAGAGCCCATGGCGTCGATGCTTGCGGGCTCGGTCGAGATCGACGAAACTATATGTAGGCGGAAAGCCTCGGAAGAAAGGCCAGAGCAAACGCGGGCGGGGAACGGCCAAGAAGCCTGTTCTGGCTCTGGTAGAGCGGAACGGGAATGTGCGAGCTATGCCGGTAGATCACGTTGACCGGGAGACGTTGCACGCAGGAGGATGTCCCTTTGACAGTTGAAAAGAGGAAGGCGGTTCCTCGGAAGATTATCAGGCGATCTTTCGGTTTTCGTCAAGTCCCTTTCCAAGGACAAGACGGTCCAATGCTTTGAATAGTTGTGG
>Ga0315277_10001321_pt1 | contig 36341 bp, 23 predicted proteins | sample YL17G05_15_MG_FD_203695 | JGI IMG/M metagenome (GOLD analysis project Ga0315277, IMG submission 203695) | Sediment microbial communities from Yellowstone Lake, YNP, Wyoming, USA - YL17G05_15 | ecosystem: Environmental > Aquatic > Freshwater > Lake > Sediment | place: USA: Wyoming | collected...
GGCCGAGCGGCTGAAGATCGAGGAAGTGGTCCGGGAGACCGATCGGATGCTGGCCGAGAAGGATCAAGAGTGCCGCGAGCTGAAGCAACTCCTCCAGCAGCAGAGCGCCAGCCTGGGCTCCGTGGCAGTGGGGGCGGCGGCCCTGGGCGAAGCGATCGACTCCGACGCCGTCGTCCAGGAAGAACGGCAGAAGCTCAAGGACCTGCAAGATCAATGGCGCGAGAAGCTCCGCCAGGCCGAAATCGACGTTTCCATCGAGCGGGCCAAGCTGGCCCGGGAAAAGGCCCAAATCGAGGAGAAGCTCGTCGCCATCGGCAAACGGGCCGGCCCACCCGAAGGCGAAACCGGCCAGTCGCCCGCCCCTCCCAAACCGGCCCGCGGACGCTGGCTGGAGCGGCTGGGACTGAAGGACGCGAGCGACGAGTAGCCCGACCGCCGCTGAGGCCCAGCGGCTATCCGGAGGGCATTTCAGGTGCCGGGCTGCGCCTCTGGCTCGAAACGATAGCCGATGTCGCGGATGGTCTGAATGTAGGTCGGATGGTGGGGATCCGGCTCGATCTTGCTGCGCAACGTGGCGACGCAGCGATCCACGCTGCGGCCGGTGACGATCACGGCGCGGCCCCAAACGGCGTCGAGGACGTCGTTGCGCGTGAGCGCGCGGCCGGGCCGCCGCACGAAGTGCTCCAACATCCGGAACTCTTTGGTCGTCAGCGGCACCTCGACTTCGTGCTTGAAGAGCTTGTGCGACGCAAGGTTCAGCTCACAGTCGCCGAAACGATACACGTCCGACACCTTCACCTGCCGGCGACGCAAGAACGCCTTGGCCCGGGCGAGCAGCTCCCGGATGCTGAACGGCTTGGTCACGTAATCGTCGGCACCCAGGTCCAAACCCCGAATGACGTCCTCCTCCTGGCCTTTGGCCGTCAGCATGATGATCGGCACGTCCAACTCGTGCGCGCGAATCACGCGGCAGATCTCATACCCGTTGACCTTCGGCAGCATGATGTCCAGCAGGATCAAGTCGGGGGGACTGGTCAGGGCCGCGTCCAGGCCTTCTCGGCCGTCGGCGGCGGTCCGGACACGAAAGCCCTGGGAGCGGAAGTTGTCTCTCAGCCCCAGCAGCAGCGTCGCATCGTCTTCGATAATCAGGACGGTTTGATCTGCCATTCAATACTACATCGTTAGGTTCAATGGTTGCAGACGGAGTTATCAGTGGTCAGTTCTCAGTTTTCAGTTCCGCCTTGTGGGTCTTGCGTTCTCCGCGGTCACGAACTGAGAGCTGACAACTGACAACTGAAGACGGAGAACTGATAACTGAGAACCTCTGGCCACAAGTGGTGTGGCGGCCATGTGTTGCGACAGATGATCGTACACGACCTTGCACAGTAGTATTAACCCGACCTTCCTTCCAGGGCTCGCGAGCCGGCGGGCGTACAAGGAATGGTGACGGTGAACGTGCTGCCTTGACCCGGTTGACTGGTCACACCGACCGTGCCGCCGTGGGCGTGGACGATGAACCGCACAATGCTCAGCCCCAGGCCGACGCCGCCGCCCTCCCGCGACAGACGCCGATCGACCTGATAGAACGGCTTGAACGCCCTCTTGGCCGCCGTCCTGGAGAGCCCGATCCCGTTGTCGGTCACCTCGAAGCAGACGCTTCCGTTGCGGGCGTACACCCGCAACCCGATCTGCTTTTCGTCGCCGGAGTATTTGTAAGCGTTGTCCAGCAGATTCAACAGCACGGTGACCAGCGCGTCGGCGTCGGCCTCCAGCGGGGGCAGATCGGGGGAGATCTCGACCTGAAGACGGCATCCCGGAGGCTGGAACCGCTCGCGGACCGTCTCCACGGCGGCTTCGACCACCTCGGCCGCCGAGACCTCGCTCAGCTCGAAGGCGTGTTTGTTGCGCTCCATGCGGGAGAAGGCCAGAAAGTTGTCGATCAGGCGGCTTAAGCGCGTGTTCTCCTTGGCCACCAGTTGCAGGTACTCGCGGGTCTTCTGCTCCTGGAAGTGCTCCTCGTCCAGCAGGGTGTCGACCAGCAACCGCATCGACGTGAGCGGGGTCTTCAACTCGTGCGACACGCTGGCTACCAGGTCGTTCCGCAGCCGGGTCAGTCGCATTTGCCGGCGAAAGGCCCGGGCAATAATCACGGCAAAGACCGACATCGCGGCGATCACCAGGGTCCCCGTCCAAAAATAGGCGGCGATCTCGGCGTCCGAGACCGGCTCCGCGTCGTCACCGCCCGCAAAAGAGCGTACCAGCCGCCAGCCGGGCAGGTATCCGCCGGCCTCGGCCGAGTGGAGCGCCGCGTCCGGCGAGAATTTCGCGCCGGGCGGCACCGGCGTTACCGTTGCCCCCGACCCTAGCGGTCGCGCCGAGACCGCCTGCTGCGACAGCGAGACGACATTCTCGGTTTGGAAGAGGGCATATACACGCCGGCTGGGCGAGGCAAGCTGCCAAAGGCCGGGCGATTGCGTCTGCCGCACCACGGACTCCTTCGACGGCAGGGGGTTGGCCTCGCAGAACCTGGCCGCCAGCCTCTCGGCCTCGAGGCTGGGAAACTCCACGGTCCGATACAGAGACGCCTGTAACGGCTCCGAGGGGAGGCGCCAACCGGGCGGGGCCGCCGCCCGATCCTTGACGGGCCGGAGCCGCTCTGCCACCAGCAGCTTCATCCGTCCCATGAGGAACTCCCGCTGCGGCCCGGCCAAGAGCGGATCGTCGTAGTCGCCCAGCCGCTGGCTCAGCCGCTCCACCACGGTGCGGAACCTGGGGTCCGTCGGGTCGGCGATCAGCTCCAAGGCCCGCAGCTCGGCGGCGGCGACGATCAGCCGGCCGCCCGAATCCACCGCGCGGCGGTACTCCTGCCGGCCGAGGGACTCCGTAAGCACGCGGATCGCCGCCTCCTGCTGGTCCGCCTTGACCAGGCAGCGTGCCTCGGCCAACAGGGCGCGGGCGGCCAGGTTGGCGTCGAAGGATTCGTTGGCCGGATCGTCGTGGGCCGCCGCGATGCCCTGGTAGGCGGCCACGGCAGCGGCGATCTTCTGCTGGTCGAATTCCAGCCTCTCGATGCCGGCCCAGTCGACCTCCTGCTCCGCCGCGGTGGCTGGGGGGGCCTGGGCGGGGGCCGGGTAGAGGGGCCTCTCATCCGCACCGTAGCAGACGACGCTGTCGGCCAGCTTGCCCAGCACGCACCTCTGGAAGGTCTTCGATCCGGGCTCCCCCTTACCCCACCCTTTCTCCAATTCGGCAGCCCGTTGCCGCCAGTAGCCCTCCAGCCGCTCCCGCGCGATGGTGAAATCGGAGTCGGCAAGCACCCGGCGGACCACCAGACGCCGGTTCTCCACGGCCCTGGTCATGAACCACAGCACGCAGACCGTGGGAACCAGCACCACCAGCAGCGACAAGAGCACAGGCCACCACGGCGCGAGGCGGCCTGTGCCAACTCCCAACGTGCGATAGCGTCTGCTCACGCCTACTTCGCCTTGTAGCCGTCGATAATCTTGTCGAACTTCTTGCGGAACTCCTCCAGCCGGTCACGCTCCGTGTTTGCCGAGAAATGCGCGGCGGTGGATTTCCCCAGCACGAAGACGCAGTACTTTGCCCTTTTTGTGCTACCCTGTTCAAAGTCCGCCACATAACTGAGCGCCGGATGTCCGGCCACCTTTCGCTCTTGCCAACTATCCGGGCGGACTTGATGGCCCTTGTGTACCTTCTTTCCTTCGGCGAGTCTCTCCTCCGCCCACGCGCGGAGAGATGTCCTCTGCTGTTCCTTCAGGCTCTCCAAGGGTTGAACGACCAGCGCGCTGACCGCCTCCGCTTCGGGATCCACCAGCATCAGGACCCTCTCGGATTCCTTCGCAGCAGTCTTGTCCGGGATGACATACCAGTCCGCGGGGGTGGAGAGCGAGAATCCCAGCTTCGGGTCGTCGTAGCTGACCGTCTCCCCCGGCTTGACCTGCCGGATCGACTGCAACTCACCAATGACTCCCCCCGCCTCGAACTTCACCGCGTAGCGGTGGGAGTCCGAGGAGATCCAGAACGTCTGCTGCACGGGCTTGACCAACAGCTTGTAGCACTCGAACTTGCCCGCCGCGACCTCGATCGTCTCCTTGCCGGTCACTTCGGTCTCGAGTTTCATCAACCCGCCGCCAAAGGTCGCACAGATGGGCATGGAGCCCTTGTAGTTGTCGGTCAGCGGGAGCAGCCTGAAGGCATGCCACCCCTGCTCATTGTCGTAGTAGACACCGTCCAGGTCCAGCTTCTTGACCGACTCCTTGCCGTCGACGCCTCTTGACCGGACGGTGACTTGCTTCGCAGTGTACTCACCCTCGACGGTCCCCATTAAGCTGTGCCGGAAGGTACTGCTGATCGGCTGGAACGTCCGGCGATCGGCCACCACGCGGCTTAACGCCAGGTTCGGCGCATTCGGCGCGATGTTTCGGTTCAGCGCCAAGTACCAGACCTCCCGCCCGTCGACCTTCCCCGAGCGGGCCGAGAGAATGAATTCGCCGATCTCCAGGCCGCCGGCCAGCTTGATCCGCAGCTCCAGGTGTTCGCCGTCGACCCAGGGCAGCGGATCGAGCTTCAGCTCAGGCTGTTGAGGCTCGGCGGGTACGAACTCCCGGGCCTTCTGGACCAGCTCGGCCTGTTCGGGGAAGTCCTGGATCAGCGCCTGAAACGCCTGCTTCCCCTCTTCCTTTTTGCCCTGCTTCCAGAGGCAGTGCCCCAGACGATACTGGGCCTGCGCGGCGAACTTGCGGTTCGCCTTGGCCTCGGCGACGATCTGCTTGTAGATCTTGATCGCCCCGTCCAGGTCCCCCACCGTCTCCTCGGTGTAGATGCCCTTTTCCAGCAGTTGTGAGGCCGACTGGGCGGCCGCCCCGGGGCTCGCCGCCAGAAGCACTGCCACCAGGGCCGGGAAAAGGACTCTGGCCATTGCTGAATGCTGATTGCTGAATGCTGATTGCTGAGTGCCGAGTGCTGAGTGCTGATTACAGCAAGATAGCCTCCCGGACGCTGCCCAAGAACCCCTCGAAACGACATTTCTGAGCATGACAGGACCTCCTTCGCAAAAAGGAACACACGAACCACAGTTACCAAACCCGCTTACGTCGCCATGAATAATACGCCGGGGATGTTACGGCTTTGTTACGTCGGTGTCCTTTCTGTGTCCTTTTTTCCGGCGACGTGGCCACAGGAATCACTGCGGGTGGAGGCGCAGAGCCGTAACGGGCTACCATCCTTCAGCGGCCAGCTCGATGCCGCAGAGCACCGGCGGCAGAGATTCCTCTTCGCACGGCGAGAACGACACCTTCAGCTTGTCGGTCACTTCGACAGCGGTAAACTGCGCAACCAGTGCGCGGTTGGTTCCGCCGGCCAGCTTGACGACGTCGAGGCCCTCCAGGACCGGGCGATCTTGCAGCGAGACGTTGAATACGCGCCGGCCGGGTTGGAGGTCGTCTACCTCGGCGAAGTGTAGCCGCACGGTGTACTTGCGCGGCGGGGCCGGATTCTTGGCCAGCGTGAGCGTGACGGCCCGCACGCCCCGCACGCCCGAGGCCGCCACCCAGTTGAGTTCTCCCCGGTCCGGGTCGGCCCGGACGCGCGAGCTGTGATAGCGAAAATAGTCGGCCGAGGTTGGTTCGAGCCGCACGGGGATATCGGGCGAGGGCCCGCCGAGGCTGGGGTAGTCGAGCCAGAGCGTCCCGTCCGCGGCCAGCCGGTCGCCCGGCGCACCGAAGTTGATCCCCACCCGGCGGACCGGCTGGCCGTCCCAGGCAAACGCGTTGAAGGTCCAGGTTTCCGCTTCCGGGTCGTGGATCAGCGCCAGCGACGTCTGGTTCTGGTAGCGGCAATCGCAGGTCCGAGTGTATTCCGGCGCGCTGAGCAGGCCGCCGGCCACGATCAGGTTCGAGGTGCACCCCGACTTGAAGCCGCCCAGGTTTCCCGTCCCGCCGTCGCTGGTCAGATCATAGAACCCGGCGGCGGCCGAGCGGAAGGTGAGCAGGTGGTCGCTGGCGATGGCCGTGTCGCAGCCGTAGTTCCGCGTGAACTTCCACGGAAGGGGAGACCCGGTTAAGGGATGAATGCGGGACTTCGGCTCGCCGGTCAACAGCGAGTAGGCGGGGCCCTGGGTGATGATCGTGTCGTGATGTAACATGCACGGCCCCTCATGGACCAGCGTGAGGTTTTTCCAGAGGACCTGGCCGTCTTTGCCCCGATAGGCGACCATGCCGGCGTTGGCCTCGTCCGCGGCCCGGTCGTGGGCGGCACTGCCGGCCTGCAAGAGGACGTCACACTCGGCGGAGTAGTTCAGGAAGGTACCGAAAACGTTCTTGTCGGTACTCCAGATCTCCTGGCCGGTGCGGAGGTCGAATGCCATAAGCCGCGGGAGGTAATCGACGACCTGCCTGCCACGGCGTATCAAGGCCTCCCGCACGGCCGGCGAGATGGCGTCGATGCAGAACACCTTGCCCGCCCCCACGGCGATGTTGTTGTGGCGGAACCCATACGTGGCGTCGCGGTCCCAGAGCCGTTGACCAGTCTTGCGGTCGATGACCACCAGCCGCCGGCTGGCGGAGGAGTACCGTGCGGGGACCAGCATTTGACCGACGGAACTGGGCTCCAACTTCAGTAGTTCCAAGTTCGGCTGGTCTGCCTTCGGGTGGCCGGGGTCGAGCGCCAGCGAGCCCCCGGAATGCCGAGGGTCTGGGGGCTCACTTCGTTCAACCCCAGCCACCCGTTCCCCAAACTTGGAACTACTGAACTTGGACTTGTTCTCGCTCAAAAACGCCTTTTTGAGGGTCTGGACCAGCGGCGATGGCGCGAGGCTGACTGGAACCGCCGTGGCGATCAGCAGGTCTTCCGAAGCGGCGAGGTAGCCCCAATTCGGCCGCTGGCCGTCGGGGGCTGGTTCCAGCTTGAACTCTCTGGTCGTCTCGCCGCTGGTCGGGTCCAGCTCGAGAATCGCATCGCTGTAGGCAACGTACACGGCATCTTCCAGCGAGACGTAGTTGCTGCCGATTTCGCCGGCACCGGGCTGATGGTCCACGACGTCGTAGAACTTGCCCAGGTTGGGAAGTCGTTTCTGCCAGAGCAATCGGCCGGTGTAGACGTCCAACGCGCGGAGCATGTCGCGGCCCTCGATCAGCAGCCGCCCGGCGGCCACCTGGGGCGAGGGGCCGTGGCCGTGGCGCGGCAACACCTCGTCGTTCGCCGGCCCACCGAACCACAACAACCCCAGCGGGGCCTTTACCCGTCGGTCTTGTGAGACCACGCTGTTGGCGGCGTCGGCGTAGTTGTGGGTCCAGTCGGCGGCGCCGGGCAGGGGACCTTCCCGCACCAGCAGCGACCAGCTCTTGCCGGCCGGCTTCAATCGGGCGCCTGACAGGCGTCGGGTGGCCGGGGTCGAGCCCCGGCGAGCCCCCGGAGAGCCAAGGGTCTGGGGGCTCACCGACCGGCGCTTCGCGTCGGTGCCCGTCGACCCCAGCCACCCTTCAAGTCGCTCCGCACTGATCTGGAGGCAGGCCACACCGCCGTAAGGCCGCAGGGCGTCGAACACCGCGCTCAGAAACGGCCCGCCCCCCTCCAGCCCGGCCCCCGTAAGATCCTGCGACACGATCAGGCTGGCCAGATACGGAGGCAAGGCATATTCGACTGGATTGCCCACGTGGGCGGTAACCCGGGTGCCGTACAGGCCGGCGTCGTCCATCCGCCGGCGGAACGCCTCGACCTTCTTCGCATCGGGGTCGATGGCGATCAGGTGCAGCTTCGATCCGCGGACCAGGGCCTCGGCCAGCCCGCCGGTCCCCAGGCCGAGCACCAGGCAATAGCCTTCGCTGACGCGGGTCAGTTGGAGAATCCCTTCGGCCGGTGCCTTCCATGGATTGGAAGAGGCCGCCACGCCGGGATTTCGGATTTCAGATTTCGGATTTCGGATTTCGGATTTCGGGCTGTCCTCTGGCCCCTGACCCCTGCCCCCTGACCCCTGCCCCCTGTCCCCTGTCCCCTGACCCCTGCCCTTCGCCCACTGCCCACTGGCTTGCGGATAGGTCCTGGGCTCGCCCAGTTTCCCGCCGAAGCAGTAGATCCGCCCTTCGGTCGTGACCACAAAGAGCTTCTCGTCCGCCGCCAACATGCTCCAGGGAGTCCCCTCGATGCTGCCTCGCCAGACGACCTTGGCTGCCTTGTCCTTGGGGTTGGCCTCAAGTGCGGCGACCGTGCCCTCTGTGCCGAGGTAGAACCGCGCGCCGGCCTTGAGGAACAACTGCCCCGACGGTGCCACTGGCGTGACGCCAGTGCCACCAACCACCGGCAGCTTCCACAACTGCCTTAGCGTGGACACCCTGGTGGTGACTTTCTGGCCCTTGCGGTCGGTCTTCTCGATGAGCTTGTCCTCGGTCTGCGGTTCCTGGGCCGCCAGTTGGCCGCCCAGCAGGCTGTAGAGGGCATTTTCATCGTGGACCTGGGGATACACGCCAGAGATGGGGGCGCCGTCGGAAATTCGAGCCAGGGTGCCGGGCAGAAAGAACCACTGGTCACGGGCAGTCACGTGGTAGCTGCCGCTCGCCTTGTCGCCGAAGCTGAAATACCGCAACTCGCCGGTCTTCAAGTCGTAGCAGGCGGGCGGGGTGCGGCCGCCCGGGGCTATCAGCCCGTGCTCATTGGCCACCAGATGCCCGCAGGGCACAAATCCCCCGAAGGCCGGGCTGTCGTGGGGCTGCACGGTGTAGGTGGAGCCCTGGCCGCTGTTGGTCCAGATGACCTTGCCCGTCTCTGCATCCACCGCGTGGACGAAGATGCCCATAAAGGGCCAGATGCCGGCGGTGAAATAGACGGTTCCGCGGTACAGGACGGGCCCGCCGCGAACCGGCCAGGTGGAGATCAACCGCTCGTTGCCGAGCACCCGACGGTCGGACGGCCCGCCACGAAACCGCCACAACAGAGTGCCCTTGGCCGCGTCGAGGCAGTAGAGATACCCGTCGTCGGAGCCGAAGTAGACCTTGCCGCCGTCCGCCACGGGGGCCAGACGCACCGGACCGTCGGCATAGAACCGCCACTGCTGTGCGCCGGTCTCCGTGTCGTAGGCGGTGACGCTGTCGGTGACCATCGAGGGGACCAGCAGCCGCTTGCCCGCCGCGACCGGCGAGTAAGACAGATCGAATCGCAGCCACGGCTGGCTGGCCGGCCACGCGGGGCGAGGCTGGGGCAACTGCCTTACCCACTGCAAGTGTAACTCCGCGGGCAACCCATCCGGCGACACCGCTCCCCGACCCGCATCGTATCGCCATTGCGGCCAATCGCCGGCCGGAGAAATGCAGAAGGCAGAATGCAGAATGATGAGTGCAGAATGCAGAATGCTCATGGAAGAACTCACCCCTGACCCATCACCCCCTCACCCCGTCACCCCGTCACCCTCTCACCCCTCTCCATCACATGTACGTCTTCCGGTGCCACGGCTACGTGCACGCGCTCGCCGACGCCGACACGATGGTCATTGTACTCTCTCTTTCCCAGCAAAACGAGCAACTCCGCTTCCGGGCCACAAGTCACACTCACCTTCACCACTGGCCCCAGGTCTACCACGTCGCTAATCGAGCCATCGAGCACCATAGTCCCAGGCGGCATGTTGTGATGCGCCTGGCGTGGCACTGGCGACTGGCCAGTGGTGCCCACTTCCAGATGGATGTTCTCCGGTCGGACCATGACGACGACCTCACCGTCGGGACAGCCCGCAGCCGGTCGCGGGACACGCAGTTCGATGCCGCCCGCACAGGCCAACCGCAGCCACTCTCCGTCCGGCCGAGCGCGGGCCGGCAGCAGGTTGCCGGCCTGGACGAATTGGGCCACCCGCACACTGTTGGGCCGCTGGAGGACCTCCTGCGGCGTCCCCACCTGAAGGATCTGCCCCTGGTCGATAATCCCCATCCGATCCGCCACCGCCAGCATCTCGACAAAGTTGTGGCAGACGTGCAGGGTCGTGGTCTGTGTCCTCTTCTGCAACTGCTTCAGCAGGCGGCAGAGGCCGTCGCGGGTCTGCTCGTCCAGGGCGCTGACCGGTTCGTCCAACAGGAGCACTTGCGGCCGGATGGCCAGCGCCCGGGCCAGGGCCACCCGCTGTTTCTCACCCCCGGAGAGCTTCCCGGGCAGGCGATCGGCCAGGTGGGCCAGGCCGAGCTGCTCCATGAGCTGGTCGACCTGCTGCCGGGTCGACGCAGAAGCCATGCGGCGGCCGCTAAGCCCGAAGCCGATGTTCCGGCGGACCGTCAAGTGCGGGAAGAGGGCGTAGTCCTGGGGCAAGTACCCGACGCCGCGCCGGCGCGGTTCCAGGTGCGTGACGTCGGTCTCGCCGATGTGGATCCGTCCCGAGTCGATCCGATTCAGCCCGCACAGACACTCCACCAGCAGCGTCTTTCCCGATCCGGTAGGCCCCAGCAGCACGAAGTATTCGCCCGGGCCGACGTGCAGGGAGACGTCGCGCAGCGCGAAGCCGCCGACGGTGAGGTTCAGTTGCTCGATGTGGATCATCGCTGGCCGAGCCCCACCATCCGCACGACCACCAGGGCCGCGGCCGCCAATAGGAGCATCAGCACGGCCCCGGCCAGGGCGAGTTTGAGTTGTCCGGTGGACTGTTCCAGGTAGATGAAGGTGGGCAGGACCCGGTTGCGCTCGGCCGTGCCCACGAAGACCATCAGGGGGGCGAACAGGCCGAACGCCCGAGTCCAGATCAGGATTCCCCCGGCAATGATCCCGCGGCGTGCCATGGGCAAGGCCACGCGGAAGAACGCCCCAGCCCGGGTGCAGCCCAACGTCATGGCCACGTGTTCCACACGGGGATCGATGCCGTCGAAGGTCAATTTCACCGCCCGGATGCCGAACGAGGCGGAAACCAGGAACTGGCACAAGACGATCCCCTGATGTTGGAAGGCGAACTCCAACCCCGCCGCCCTGATCCAGGATCCGACCGAGGAGTGGTAGAAGAAGACCAGCAGCGAGAGGCCCAGCACCAGCGGCGGCAGCACAATGGGCAGATCCACGATCGAATCGACCAGCGCGTGACCGCGAAAGCGGTAGCGGCTCAGCGCGTAGCCCATCGGCACGGCAAACAGCAGCCCGATCGCCACCGTCGCGGTGCTGGTCCAGAACGAGAGCCAGACGGCGGCGCGGACTTGGGGCGAGAAGAGCAGGCTGCCGAAGGATGAAGCGTCGATGTAGCCTACGTCGGCCAGGAAGAGGGCCAGCAGGCCCACCACAAACAGCCCCACCACCGCCAGCATCGACGCGGCAAACAGTCGCCCCTGCCGCCCGGTGACCGGCGCGGCCGCACGGGGTTCGCTATACCAGGACTGATTCACGCTGGGAGGTCTCTGGGGGATTAGGGATTGGGGAGTAGGGATTGGGGATTAGGTAGCGTCGTCGTGTAATGATGCCTCTTGAACACCTGCTGACCCTGCTCGGAGGTGATGAACTCCACGAACTCTGCGGACAGCTCGGGATGCTGCGAAGACTTGAGGATAGCCACGGCCACCGTGGAGATCACGTTCTGCTCGGGGGGAATACGAACGATCTCTCCCTTCTCGCCCAGGTAAGCGGCGATGGCGTCCCAGACGATCACCGCATCGAGCGACCCCAGCTCGATGTGGTTGCCCAGCTCGTTGACCGTGGGCGAGCGGAACGTCACGCTCACGTCCTCCTCGGGAATGCCGTTCTTCTGGAAGATCTCGGCGGAGATGCGGCCGACGGCACAGAACTGCGGATCGCCCAGCCCGACCTTGACGTCCGCCCGGGTGAGGTCCTTGAGCGTGCGGATGCTCTTGGGGTTTCCTGCTCGCACGAGAATCACCGGCACGAAGTAACAGACGGTCTGCTTCGAGGCCACCAGACCTTCTTTCTCGGCCAAATCGACGTAGTAGGCGTCGCCCGGCATGTAGAGGTCCCCCTTGCCGGTAAGCGTGACGCTGCTCAAGAGCACTTCGCTTCCCCGATAATCGCAGACGACGGCCGCGCCGTGCTCGCGCTGGAACTGCTCGACCAGCTCCTCCACCGGCGGCTTGATGCCGGCGCCGCAGTACAACAACGGCGGCTCAGGACTGCAACCGAGACACAAGACCGTCAACCCGGCCAGCCACAGGCCAGGGTGCCAACGGAAGTTCCCCTCTCCCGCCCGCGGGAAAGCGTGCCCATGGAACCTCCCCTCTCCCGCCCGCGGGAAAGCGTGCCAATGGAAGCTCCCCTCTCCCGCCCGCGGGAGAGGGGCAGGGGGTGAGGGCGCGTCGTCTTCACGGTGATCAGTCACAACCACGTCGGTTCTCTGTATGGAGTTGCGTGGTTCGGGGAATATGCCAATGATCAGACAAACGAGTGGCACCGGCGTCTCGCCGGTGTTTCGCGGCGCCTGAGTCTGTCCATCTATTGCACCGGCGAGACGCCGGTGCCACTAGCCTCCCGGACTCACGCACGGCCACTTACTCCTGGACCACTTCCTTCACGTAGCCGAAGTCGGAGAACACCTTCTGGCCGTGTTCTTCCACGAAGTCGAGAAACTTCTTCAGCTCTTCCTGCTTCTTGGAATACGACAGCCCCATCACCGACACGCGGATCGTCTCGTCGTACTGGTAGGGGCCGGGAACGATCTCCAGGGAGTCGCGATACTCGTGGGCCACGCCGTTCCACATGATGCCCGCATCGCGGGCCTTGAGCTTCAGTTGATTGCCGACCTGCGAATGGTCCCGCACCAGGTCGTTGCCCACGTTCTTGAGCACCTGCTCTTTGATCCCCTTTTTCTCTAACAGCTTGAAGACCATCTTGCCGCAGGTGGAGAACTCGGGATCGGGCAGGACTACCTGCAGCCCGTCCTGGGCGAGATCCTCAATGCGTTGCCGGGCGAGATCCTCAATGCGTTTGACGTTCTTGGGGTTTCCCTTGCCCACTACCAGCACCGGGGCCAAGTATCCCACTTGCACCTCGCGCAGCAGCGCGCCGGCCTTCTGGGTGTACTCCATGTACGGGGAATGCGTGACGAAGACGTCGCCGGCGGCCTTCAGCTCCACCTTGGGCAGCAGGTCCTCCGACCCACCGAACGACATCTCCACACGACGGCCGGTTTCCTGCTCATACATCCTGGCCAACTCTTCCATGGGGGCGCGAAACGAATTGCCGCAGAGGATCTCGAGCTCGCCCGTCTGCCGGCCACAGCCGGCCAGCCAAGAGAGAATGACCACGATCAGGGTCGCCGACATGAACCGTGAAACGTATTGCATCGCATGACTCCTGTAATCCGCCAAACGGTGTTATCCCGAAGGTTTGCGTCTGACCAACACCGCCCAATCCTGCGACTTCTCCGCCGGCGGCTCACCGATCGAGCGGCGTGCCACTGGCGTGACGCCAGTGCCACCCGCCGGCCCGCTCAGCTCCACAACGGTCCCGTTCTGCAACGGGCCGCCGGTCCGCGGGTTGTACCACTGCACCGTGTATTCGCCCTGGGGAAGCTCCAGGTCCGTGCTGCCGCCGTCGGGCAGATAAACGGCGTAGACCTCGCCGGGCTTGGCAAGGCAGTAGTCGCCCTTGACGGACGTAAGCTCGTCGGCCGGCCGCATCTGGGGAAACGGCAAATAGCGCTGGAAAAACTCCAGCGCATGCCGGGTCTGATCCCACATCCGCTCCCGCGAGCGAAAGTCCTCGCAGTTCAGGTCGTTGTGGGCGAACTTGTAGCCGAAGTACCACTCGCAGCCGGCCCCGCCCGCCATCAGGTTCCCCCAGAGGGCCTGCTTGCGGACCGCGTCGTGATCGGCGTCGTCCTGATCGGGTTTGACGCCCGTATCGGCTGGCCCGATCTCGTCCAGGCAGACGATCCACTTCCGGCCGCTTTGGGCCGATCGGCCGACCCACTTCAGCGTTTCCGCGTGCGTCTTGCCCATGTCGCCCATCTGGAGCGACGGCCCGTGGAAGTTCGGGTCGCTTAACAGCGGCGTGTAGACCTGGTCGTACTGGCCGGGAAAGGTGTGTACCACGATCGGGTGTTTGTAGGCGTCCAAGGCGTGGATAAACCGGCAAAACTCCTTCCGCTGCCCGCCGGTGTTGGTGTTTTCCTCGCCCAGGTTCCAGACCACCGCCAGGTGATGTGCGAAGCGGGCGATCAGCTCGCGGTAGTACAGCCGCCGCTGGATGCCCAGCTCACCCCCGTCCAGCAACTGGTCGTTTTCTGTTTCCTGGGTGATCACGTGGAGCATGATCCCCAGGCGGTCCATGTGCGAGAAGATGATCTCCCACTGATCGAGCTTGCTACAGTCGAAGCGGTCCGGCGCGTCGGGGCCGATCCAGGGCCAGACGTCGTTGCCGTCGCCGCCGACGTTCATGGTGAGGAAATAGACGCTGTTGATGCCCTTGGAGGCCAGGTAGTTCAGCGCCCCGATCATGCCTTTGCCCTTGCCGTTGCGCCAGGTCGGGTCGCCGGGCCGCCAGTCGCCGGCGTGGGGTTGGTAGGTGTGCAGGCGGGTCGAGGCGGCTTCTCCCTCGCGGGGCTTGCGGCCCTTCTCGGCAGCGGGCACCACGGAGTGGTCGATGGTGCCGTCGAAGTCGGCATAGGCGAGAAAATTCTCCGGGCTGTCGGCCCCGCCCTTCAGGTAGAACTCGCCGCCGACCAAAGCTTCGCTTCGGTGCCCGGCAAACCGCAGGTAACGCTCGCCCACGTAGCGGAGCATTCCCTTGGCCCGATGGTCGCGGCCCGTCTTGTCGCTCGGCCCGATCGTGAAGCTGCCGTTGGCGCCGTCGAAGGCGGCGGGCTTTCCCGCGTCCGGCTCGGTGCTCACGGCCACATCACGGCCGGTGCGAAACGATGCTCGGTAGGTCCATGTGCCCGTCTCGTCCGGCGTCAAGTGTACCCGCCAGCAGTTCCCCTTCTGGGCCCCGCTATCGGCCGCGTTGCCGTCGGCCGCGAAGAAGCCGGGCACCACGTACCGCTTGCCGCCGTTGGTGAACTCGACGCTCAGCCGGTAGTCGCGAAACGGATTCGGCTCGGCCGTCTCGCTGCTCTCCGGCCCGGCAAACGTGACGGTCACCCGGTGCCATTGCTTCAACTCGCCGGAGACGACGCCGGACTTGTCCGGTGATACGGCCAACAGGGCGGCCGAGACGGTCAGCAGTGCAAGCGAGTGGGCCATGGCGGGGATCTCCTGTGTGCATCGCGTGGGGGTGTCGTGCCGCAGATCATTATGCACCCGCACACGCCCCATGTAAAGCCGCCGCGGCGCTGGCGCCAGTGTCGGCCCTCTGCCTACGGTCCTGCTACGGCAATCCTCCGGCCGAACGCCTTCTGGAGCTTCGCGACCCCTTGCTTAGTCACTTTCGTGTTGCGAAGGTCCACCATGCGGAGATTTGACAGCGGCTCAAGATGAACCAGCCCCGCATCTGTGACTTGAGTGCCATCCAGGCCCAGCGACTTGAGTTCGGTCAGCGTTTTCAGATGGACCAACCCGGCATCCGTGATTCGCGTATCGCTCAAGAACAGGAATTGGAGACTGGTTAATCTCTTCAGATGTGCGAGTCCAGCGTCTGTGATCTCGGAACGTGGAAGGTGGAGCGACCGGAGGTTGGTCAACCTGCCAAGATGCTCCAATCCCTCACCGGTGATCTTCGCACGCAGAAGGTTTAGCCCTGTGAGATTGGCAAGTTTGCCGAGATGCTGCAACCCGGCATCCGTGACCTCGGAGAGGTCGAGATACAGCTTCTCAAGCGCAGTCAGACGCGCAAGATGCGCAAGGTCTGCGTCGGTGGGCTTGAGGCGCGAATGCTGGAGGTGTTTGAGTCTAGTGAGGCCGCTCAGGTGCGCCAGCCCGGCGCACGTTACGCCCGGCGAATTGAGCTGCAACTGTTCCAGATTTGTCAAGCCCTCGAGGTGTATTAGCCCATCAGAAGTGATTGCCCGTGTGTCGAGGATTAGGTTCCTAAGCCTGCACAAGCCCTCCAGGTGTACCAAGGCGTTATCAGTGACCCAGTCGCCGCTAAGCTTGAGCCGCTGAAGGTCCGTTAGGCCGGCGATATGCGCGAGTCCCTGGTCACCTATCCAGCGCTCGCTGATTTCAAGGCTCTGAAGTCTGGTTAACCCTGTCAGTTGCGCCATCTGCTCTTGGCTGATCCCGGTCTGGTTGAGTACCAGTCCGCGCAGGCTTTTCAAGCGGTGCAGGGAGAGCAAGTCGGCATCCAGAGCCGCCCTGAGCTCCGATTCCGAAGGCTCCGGCGGCTGAACGTCGCGAGAACCCGGAAGTCTCGTTTCGGGGAAGGTCATATCCTGCCCGAAGGTACCCAGGTCTTCTCCTGGAAGACGTGGTCCCGTTGCATAGTCCAGGGGAGTGTTCCCAGAGAGGACACTGGAGCGTTCCGCGCGGCGCATGACGCGCTCGTGATGCTGCCATGCTCCCAGTTCCACTTGCAGCACGCGGTCGAAGATCTGGAAGCGCTCGGCTCCGATCCACTCGCGGATCCAGGACGGCCCGCCCGGCCGCGACTGGTAGTGCGTGGTGCTCACCCCGAGTTGTGTGAGGACTTCCTGTTCGTCGTGGCGTTGTTTTGCCTCCCATCTGAGCCAGGCAAACACTACGCTCAGCGCAGTGACCAGCACCAACAAGTCGGATAGATAGAATTGATAGATCTTCGCGCGCCGGCGCCTCCAGGCTTCGTAGACCACGGCGGCGAGCACCAGCGCCGCTGCACCGGCGAGAAGATCGACGCCCAAACGAAGGTAGCTGGTTCGCAGAACCCCTTCAGAGAGAGCCCACGGCGATAACCGAGCTGTCGTGCCGGTCCCGACACTCTCGCGCCACAGATACGTCACGGGCCAGCCATGCTCACACGACCGGACCGATAAAAGGACTGCATAGGCATTGTCCCACGCGAGCGGATCGGGCGCGACGACGACCTGGCCGGGCACGTTGACCAGACCCAATAGCACCAAAAGAGCGACCAGGAAGACGTAGGTCGAACGGTGCAGCCGCCAGCACGACCGCCGCGGCCCGGCCCCAGACGAGCTGCCGTCTTTCGATTCCTGGCCAGACATTGGGGAATCTCGCCCCTGTTGCTGAACGGGACGTACGTACTCGTCGAGTCCAGCGTTACTCTCACGCTCTTCCGCACGGAAGAAGCCCGCAACGGCTGCAACGAGCGGCTACGGTTCCAGTTTCGGCGCTTCTTCCGCTTCGTTTTTCTTCGCAGCGGATCCGCCGGTGATCCCCTTCAGCAGCGCCTTTCCTATGGCGCCCGGCACGCGGCCCTCGGGCTTCTTGCCGCTGTCGTTCTCGGCCGGCTGTTGGGGCGTGCCGGAGTCGACCGCCGGCTTCGTCGCCCCGAGGCCTTCCGCCGGTTTTGGCCCCCCGGATTCGACCCCTCGTGGTGTCTCCCCAGAGTCACGCACTTTCGCATCGATCGCCGGGGCGGGCGTGTTGGTCGTCTCCGTCTTCCCACAACCCACCGCGATGAGCGTGGCGAGCGACACCACGGCGGTCCAAAGAATCCTCTCCATCGTGTTCCTCCACAGCCTTGGCAAATGGTCACTGGGACACAGAAGCTCCGAAAGCGTCATGCCGATTCTAGGAGGGGACCCTCGCGAAGGCAAGGGGTCGGCATTGGGGCCGCTTTTGGGGCCTATCCCAAAACCCCTCACCCCCGGCCCCTCTCCCCGCAAGCGGGGCGAGGGGAGAACGTTTTGGGACAAAGGTTAGCGGCCGGGCGCCCCCCTTGCTCCGCTGCCGGGCGCTCATTACCATGGTTGAACTCGACGATTGCCCCGCACGGACCGCTCCCCGCGCCCATGAGACTGCTCGGCATCACCGATCTGCACGGCAGCCCGGCCGCCCTGAACCGGATCCTGGCCAGCGCCGGACCGGTGGATCTGATCCTGCTGGGCGGCGACCTGACGAATTTTGGCTCGCCGGCCGACGCTGAGCGGCTCGTGCATCGGACCGAGGCCACCGGGACCAAGGTCCTGGCCGTGGCCGGCAACTGCGACTCGGCCGAGATCGACCGGCGGCTCGTCGATTTGGGGGTCTCGCTTGCGGCCCGCGGGCTGGTCCACAATGGCGTGGGGCTGCACGGCCTGTCGGCCATGCCCCCTTGGCGAGGCGACATGTACCAATTGACCGAAGACGAGCTGGCCGAGGCCCTCCGGGCCGGCTACGCCCAGATTGCCGGTGCGGGGCATTACGTGCTGCTCTCTCACCCGCCGCCGCACGGCGGAAAGCTTGACCGCACCTCCGCGGGGAAGCACGTCGGCAGCACCGCGCTGCGGAGTTTCATCGACGAAACGCAACCAGAACTCGTCGTCTGCGGGCACATCCACGAGGCCCGCGGGGTGGAGAAACTCGGCCGCACCACGGCCGTCAACTGCGGTCCGGCCACCGCCGGATTCTACGCCCTGGCCGAGCTGGGCGACGAGCTGAAGGTCGATCTGCGCCAGGCACGGTGACCGCCGCGCGGAGGAAATTACCCGAAGACGGACTGGTTTTCTCAGAAAGGAGCATAAGCCATGTGCGCCATGAAGCTCTGTGCCGAGGCCGACACGTTTCGTCACGAGGAGAAGGACTTTTCCTATGCCATCGAGAAGGCGCGGGAGCTGGGCTTCCGCTACATCGAGCCCGAGGTGATGACCGGCCGGTGCCTCTTGAACGTCTACGGCTACTGCAACATCACCAGCCTGGAAGACGATCCCATGGAGATGCGCAAGGCGATCGAGGCCGCCGGGCTGGAGGTGGCCTGCCTGAGTGCGCACTCCAACCTGCTGGACACCGTCTACGGCGTGGACTACCTCAAAAAAGCCATCCGCTATGCCTACATCCTGGGCGCACCGATCGTCAACACGGCCGAGGGCCCCAAGCCGGGCTGGATGACCGACGACGACGCCTTCCGCATCATGAAGTACAATCTCGACGAGCTGCTGAAGATGTGCGCCAACTACGACATCCTGCTGACCATCGAGCCCCACGGCGTCTATACGACCAACGCCCAGGGCCTGCTGCGGATCATGGCCCTAAGCGACTCGCCCTACCTGGCGATCAACTACGACACGGGCAACGTGGCCGTGGCCGGCAACGACTCGGTCGAGACCCTGCGGGCCGTGGTGGAGCACGTCAGGCACGTCCACCTGAAGGACGTCGTACGCGCACAGACTGCCGGACACGAGACGGGCGTGACCGCGGGCGGTGCCATCGGCGACGGCGACGTGGACATCCGCGGCTGTCTCCAGCTACTGAAAGAGGCCGGCTACGACGGTTGTCTCTCCATCGAATGCAGCGGCACGGCAGCGCTGAAGAAGAGTATCGAGTTCCTCGAGCCGCTGCTCGATTGATGCAAAGAAAGAGAATGCCACGTGCCGTTTAGCGGCCGACGGCACGTCGGCCGGCAGAGACGCCCGCGTCGCCGTGCCTGCGACGGCTAAACGACGTGTACATTAGCTTTTCCACGTCAATAGGCCTTCTTGCCTCGGTTCCCCCCTTGCTCTGCGCATTAGCCGGCCGCGGGGGGTTCACTTGACAGAACCATTTCTCTCCCCTAGCATCACGGGCGTCGGGGCCGACAGGCCTGGGGGAATCGCGGATTCCGTGAACCGGTTTTGGCCGTTTCCAACGGCAGATCTCTCGGAGGCGTTAGCCATGCAGAAGCAGATAAACCACGGAAAAGCAGAGAAATCGCGGCGAGCGTTTCTCAAGTCAACCGGCGCAGCGGCCGCCGCCCTGTACCTCGGGCAACCCTCGGCCGCCAGTTCACAGACTGAAACCCTGGCGCTCAGCGGCGGTCCCAAGGCGGTGACCACACCGGACGGAGACGCCTTCACCTGGCCGCGTTTCGGGCCGGACGAGGAGAAGGCAATGGTCGACTTTCTCCGGCATCCCGACTACTGGGGCCAGAACCTGGCCTTCGAGAAGGCCTGGAAGCAGTTTACGGGGATTCCCTACTGCACCGGCCACGCCAACGGCACCAGCGCGCTGACGACCATGTACTACGCCCCGAACCTGCCCCCGGGCAGCGAGATCATGGTCCCCAGCTACACCTTTTTCGCCACCGTCACACCGATGCGGATCTGGGGGCTGGTCCCGGTCTTCGTCGACGTCCACCCGCAAACGCTCAACATCGACGTGCAGGACGCCCGGCGGCGCTTGACGGAGAGAACCAAGGCGATCGTGCCGGTGCACTGGTACGGGCTGCCCTGCGAGATGGACCAGATCTGCGACTTCGCCAAAGAGAAAGGGCTGCTCGTCCTGGAGGATTGCAGCCACAGCCACGGGGCCAGCGTCGGCGGGAAGATGACCGGGCTCTGGGGCCAGATGGCCATGGCCAGCATGCAGCTCGGCAAGCCGCTGCCGAGCGTCGAGGGCGGCGTGGGCATGTACCAGACCCAGGAGTACTTCGAGCGGGCGACCGCGCTGGGTCACTACGAAGCCTGCAACAAATTCCCCAAAGACAGCCGGTATCGCAAGTACGCCGGCACGGGCCTGGGTCTGAAGCTGCGGATCAATCCGATGGCCGCCGTGATCGCGCTGTGCCAACTGAAGAAGCTCCCGGAAAACAACAAGCTGGTGGTCGGCCAGATTCGCCGGCTGAACGACCGCCTGGCGCAGTTGCCCGGTCTCTCCGAACAGGCCGCCCGGTCCGACATGGAGCGGGTCTACTACGCCGTCAATACGTTGTTCCTCGACGAGGTGAAGGCCGGCATGTCGCGGGAGGCGTGCGTCAAGGCGTTGCGGGCCGAGGGCGTGCCCATCAATTCCCTCGTCTATTCACTCCAGCACGAGCTGGAGCTGTATCACGAGGCGGAATGGTGGCACCACAAACCCACCATTCCCGAAAGGCTTCCCGGCTGCGAGCAGGCCAACCGCACCTCGATGTCCATGCCCTGTTTCACCAAGCCGGTGCCGGAACTGATCGACCAGTACGTCAGGGCCTTCGAGAAGGTCTGGGCCCACCGGGAGAAACTCGGCAAGGCATAAGCGGCCGAGATTGTGAGCTGGCAGTAGTTCCCAGTTTGGCTGGTCCGACTTCGGGTGGCCGGGGTCGAGCGCCAGCGTCGGGTGGCCGGGGTCGAGCGTCAGCGAGCCCCCGGGGGTGTTGCGGCTGGGGGCGGCCTCCGGCCGACCACCAGCGTCGGGTGGCCGGGGTCGAGCGTCAGCGAGCCCCCGGGGGTGTTGTGGCTGGGGGCGGCCTCCGGCCGACCACCAGCCACCCCGGTTATCGGTTCCGGGATAAGCTCTGAGAACGACGTCCGATGCACGAAAAGCGATTCCAGACGCCACTTGGCAGATTGCTGTCCGTAGCCGTGCTGCTGCTGGCCGCGTGGCCGTATGCACCTTCCGGTGCGGCGGAGAAGCCGACGATGGCGCTGTTGAGCTTTGACGGCGGCTCGCTGCCGGTGAACAAGGCCGGGGCGAACTACCCGAATCAGTACCAGCCCGAGGGAACCACCGTGCTCAGCCTGGATGAGAGCGATGCGGTTTCGGGAAAGAGCCTGCGACTGGAGGTCACCAAGGGTCGCTTCTATGCCCAGTTCAACGCCCATAATTCCGACGGCACGCGGGGCTTCGCCCGGGAGTACGTCGCCCAGCCGGAGAACTGGCGGCCGGATACCTTCAATCGCCTGAGCTTTTGGATCCAGTGCCCCACCAATGCCGTCGCGCTGCGGACCGACGGCCGGCCCAACATGGACGTCGGCACCTACGTCAAGCGGATCAAGGATGCGGACCGGCGTTCCGATGAGACCGGCGGCAACCACTGGTACCATCAACTGGACGTCGCGCCCACGGGAACGTGGACCAAGGTGATCCTCAACATGCACCCGCACCACTACCGGGGTGCGAGCGGGCAAACCGAGCACCACAACCAGCCCCATCCCACCCGCGAGCCAGGCTACAACTACTTCGACGCGCTCACGCGCTTCTACGTCAGTGCCGAATACGGCTCGCCGGAGAGTTATCCGGCGATCTATCGGCTCGATGAGTTCCAGTTCTACCGGGAGACACGCCCCGAGAACGACGAGCGAGTCTACAGCATTGCCGCCACGGTCGTGCCCAGAGAGAACCGGCTGATCCTCACCTGGTCGCGCGACAAGGACCAGAACCAGCTCCAGCACGAGGTCCGCTACGCGCTCAGCGATATCCACGACGTCGGCTGGGACCGCGCCCTGCCGGCGCCCGAGGGGATCGTCTCGCCCCGGGGCTGGCAGGGGTATAACGTCATGTCGTACACGACCACCAAGCTCCCCCTGGCCGAGCAGCGCGTGCTGTTCCTGGCGATCAAGCCGGCAGACTCCCAGCTCTTTTCGCAGATTGACTTGCCGCTCATGCCCGCCCGCTAGACCGGATGCTCCGGTAGCGCCGCGGCCTAGGGCCCCGTCGCCAGGTCCACAAACAGCGGCTCGCCCGGCTCCTTGTGAAACCTGCCCGGGCCGGCAAGCTCTCCATCGTCGCTGGAGGTCTCGCCGCGGGCTTCCCGGTAGCCCTTGGCCACGGCCGCCTCGATCAGATTGTCGGCGAAGTCGAGCACGCACAGGTGCGGCGGTTCGGGGGCCAAGGTGAAGATGACCACTTCGCCCCGGGAACGGGTGTCCACCAACTGCGACTGCTGGTAGAGATGCCGGAAGGCAGCCGCCGCGTTTTCCACGAAGTTGCGCCGCTCCGCGCGCTCTTCGGGAGAGGCCTTGATCAGGACGATGTGCGTAGCACCCCACAGCACGGCTGCCTCGATGGGGCTATTGTGGGCAAAGCCGCCGTCGACCAGCTCGACGTACTCTCCGCCGCGCGGCAGGTCATTGAGCCGGCGCGGCGGGAACAGCGGAAAAATCGCCCCGGAACCCATCACCACGTCCAAGAACAGCGACGGCCTCTCCGCCAACGATATCCCCCGCGGGCCGAACGCCGGTGGCGCCGTACCGCCGGCCGCGGCAGCGAAGAAATACAGGTCGTCGGGCAGCAGGTCCCCCGACTGCTCCAGGCAGGACCCGGTCAGCACCAGGTCGCGCCTGAGCAGCCCCCGTCGCATGATCTGCCGGCTGGTCGCCTCGAGTCGCCGCCGGGCGTCCTCTCCGGGCTCCAGCTCCAGCGGCGGCTGTTTCTGGCGGGCCAGTTGCCGGTCGATCAACCGAGGAAACTTCTCGGCCAGGGCGTCCTCGATGCCCGAACTGCCGGAAAGCGTCTTCTCCCAGAAGAGCATGGTGATGATCTGCACCAGCGGCAGTCCCAGCAGTCCCGTGGCCACCACCCACTTCAGCCAGGCCGGGGCAGTCAAATATCTGCCGCGGCGGACCAGCAGTCCCTGGGCCAGCAGGCCCGCCAGTCCCGCGGCCAACAGCGTCCAGGCCGACGCCCGAATGCCGAAGGTGATCCAGAGCCAGGCGTGGTGCCAGACGTGATTCTCGCCCAGCAGGCGCCAGGGGGACCAATCCAGGTAGCCCAAGGTGATTTCGACCGCCGCCAGGGCCACCACCAGTGAAGTGACGACCCAGCCGCGGCGCCGGGCACGCGACACGAAACGCCGCGTCAACCAGAGCAAACATGCCAGTTGCAGCAGCGCGGACCAGAGTCCCATGTTCCCTCGGACGACTCTCGAGGGCCGGACGATCTGGCGCTGATCCAGTTCGGACCAGACCTGCTGAAGGTCGGCCTGGCCCGGCTCGGTCGCGGAAATCCCCAAGGCCACGGGCAGGGCGTTGATCGCCCCGCCCGACGTCCCGACCACCAGGGCGATGTCCAATCCGCTCTGGGGATGGTCTCGTCGCAGCTCGGCCAGTTTTTCCTCCAGCGCCCGGACGGCGCCGACCTGGTAGGCGCACTTGGCCCCCCCGCCGGAGAGGACCACGGCCAACCTGGGTGGCCTCGGCTGCGAACGCACGTGGTGCAGGAGGATCTGCCCAATCTCGTCCAGCGAGACCGTCTGGGCCTCGTCTGATTGAGTCGAGAGCCCGAGCTGCTGGTTCCATTGGCGAACCACCCCGTAGCGAGCGGCCCAATCGTCAGGGCAGGCGAAGTCGTGGTGCCCGTCGGCGTCGACGTGTCTGGCCAACAGCGTCCTGAGCAATTCCGCGTGCTCGTAACCGGCACGCACAACGACTACGCTCTGCGGAATCGCCAGGGCCTCCAGTTGCGGAAACGGCAGCACGCGGAGCCGCCCGGCCAGTTCAGGCGCGCCGCGCAGGGCATCGTCCCAAACGAACGCCACGCGCTGCCGCCCTCCGGCGGGTCTGGCCAGCAGGCGCAGCGACCCGCTGTGCGAATAGGTGTACCCCACGTCCTCCCGAGAGGGCTCGATGCCGAGTTGTCGCAGGGCCACTTCCGGCGCGATCCGCCCGGAAAGCGACAACGGGTGGACGAACACAAACTCCAGGCCGCCGCGCCGGGCTTCGCGGCGCAGGTCGTCCGCCGTCTGCAAAGTGGATGCAGCCGACACGATGCACACGCAGCGGCACTTGTAGTGGTAGCCTGCCACGCGGCGGTCGGGCGACGCCCAAGCGGAAGTCGCCGCCGGAAGGCCCACCGTCGCCAGGTACAGGCAATCGCCCCCGAGCGCTGCTTGCCCTGGCTCACGGAGCGTTTCGGCAAACACCCCCGGGGTCATCACGGCCAGGTCGACCATCCCCTGTCGGATCCAATGCAGCACGTCGCCGTAGGTCCCTGCCGCCAGTCGGAAGTGGAGCGGCGGCTGAGCCTCGCGCGAGAACTCGGCAAAGAGCCGCTCCCAACGGGCCCCCTCCTCCTGGAAGTCCTCGAAGGCCACCACCGCCGCGCGGACCTCCAGCGGCGACTGGGCTGAGTCGGCCCCTGGGGCTGCCCCTGCCGCCGGGAACAGCGTTGACAACAGCAGAATGAATCTCATCGGCAGACTCCTCAGCCGGCAGGATACGCGGGCCCCCCTGGCCGTGCAATCCCCGCGGAAGGCCGCTACCAGCCTTCCCGGTGGGTGCAGCTCAGCCGTCGCTGGCACGGCGACGGGGGCGTTTCTCCCGACCGACGTGCCGTCGGTCGCTAAACGCCGTGTCATGTCACATTCTTTCTGAGCATCAGTAAGTGGGTGGCTGGAGGTTGTCTGAGCATCAATAACTGGGTGGCTGGAGGTCGGCCGCAGGCCGCCCCCAGCCGGCCTTTCCGGTGGGGCCCGTCAACCAACGCGACCGTGCTTCGCACCGTACCCCGTCGGTGCCCGGCGACCGCAGCCATCCAAGCCCCGAATTGCCCGAAAAGCCGGCCACAGGCCGTCTGGCTGGGGAATTTGCACTGGGCAGTGGGGTCAAGTATAATGGGCAGCATTGGCGCTCGGCGGTGTAGCTCGGGCGCAGACTAGACGACGAGTGTCGCTGCCAAGTGTTCTTTCTGGGAAGGAGAGGGTTATGCAGGCCACGGGAATTCCGTCGCGGCTACTGCCGGGTATCTGTGTTGGGGCATTACTCTGTGTCTGTCTGGCCGGACCCGTGGCGGGCCAAGAGGGCGCAAGGATGCCCACACCAGGTCCCTCGGCCGTCAAGAAACCGGATTTCCCCAGCTTCGCCGAGGTCAGCGAGGGATTCGAGAAAGTCGTCTCCACGATGGACGGCAGACCCAGTCTGTACACCATCTGGGTGCGGGGCAAGGACAACCAGATGTTGGCGGAGCTGCCATCGTCGTATGCCGGCCAGAGGCACTTCATCGCCACGACGATCGCCAGCGGCGAGAGCTTTGCCGGCTTGCAGGCGGGAGAGATGTACGTCTACTGGAAGCGCTTCGACAAGCGGTTGGCACTGATCGAGCCGAACATCGGCACCCGTTCCACCGGCGATCAGGAGTCGAAGGATTCGGTGAAACGCCTGTTCACGGACCGAGTGGTTCTGGACGTGCCGATCGTGACGATCGGCCCTTCGGGCGGACCGGTGATCGACATGGACGCGCTGCTGCTGGGCCAGGCGGCGCAGTTCTTCGGCGCCTTTCGGACCAGCGGCATCAATCCGACCCTGGCCACCATCAAGACGGCCAAGGCCTTCCCGCAGAACGTGGAGCTGGGATTCGAGGCCCCCATGGCAGGCGGGCGCCTGAAGACGCTGCACTATTCCATCAGCCTGATCCCGGACAGCACGGGCTACCAGACGCGGGTGGCGGATCAACGCGTGGGCTACTTCACCACGTCCTACGACGACCTGGGCAAGTACCGCGACGAGGACAAGCGGATCCGCTACATCAACCGCTGGCAGCTCGAGAAAGCCGACCCCAGCCTGCAGCTCAGCCCACCGAAGAACCCCATCGTCTTCTACATCGAGCACACCACGCCGCGGCGATACCGCTACTGGGTCAAGCAGGGTCTGCTCCAATGGAACAAGGCTTTTGAGAAGGTGGGAATCCGCGACGCCATCGAGGTGAATCAGCAGGACTCCGACCCCGCCAATCCCAAACACATGGAGAAGGACCCCGAGGACGTCCGCTACAACTTTATCCGCTGGCTGAACAACGACGTGGGCACGGCCATCGGCCCCAGCCGCGTCCATCCGTTGACCGGGCAGATTCTCGACGCCGACGTGATCCTCACGGACGGCTGGATCCGCCACTATGAGAAGCAATTCAACGAGGTGCTGCCCAAGCTGGCCATGGAGGGATTCAGCCCGCAGACCTTGGCCTGGCTGAACACGCGGCCCAACTGGGACCCGCGGATCCGCTTCGCCCCGCCTGCGGAGCGCCCTCGATTGTTGGCCGCAGCGTGCAGCCACCTCACGCAGCCCTACGGAGGGCATCCGGCGGCCAGTGTCGATCCCACGCTCATCGGTGACGACGAATACGACGGGCTGGTCGGGCGCAACAGCCAGATCAACGGCATGTGCCTTGCCGCCGAGGCCAAGGCGCTGGAGCTGGCCATGTTGCGGATGACGCTGGAAATGCAGCCCGCCAGCGCCGAAAAAGAGGGGGAGAAAAAGGACGAGAAGAAAGACGAGAAGAAGGACGAGAAGAAGGACAAGGAGGAAAAGGAAAAAGAGCAACTCCTGGATGGAGTCCCCGAGAAATTCATCGGCCCGCTGGTGGCGGAGCTGGTGGCCCACGAGGTCGGGCATACGCTCGGGCTGCGGCACAACTTCAAAGGATCCTGCGTCTACACGCTGGACGACGTCAGCAGCGAGAAGATGAAGGGCAAGCCCTATGCCGGCTCGATCATGGATTACCTGCCGATCAACATGCACATGAAAGACGGCAAGCTCGTCGGCGACCACACGATGGTCGACATCGGCCCCTACGACATGTGGGCCATCGAGTACGGATACTCCTTCGAGAGGGACCTCAAGCCGATCCTCAGCCGCGTGGCCGAGCCGGAGCTGCTCTACGGGACGGACGAGGACACCTGGGGCCCCGATCCGCGCGCCCGACGTTACGACTTCAGTTCCAATCCCCTCGACTACGCCAAGAGCCAGATGGAGCTGGCCAAGTACCATCGAGCGCGGCTGCTGGAGAAGTTCGTCAAGGACGGAGATAGCTGGGCCAAGGCCAGGCAAGGCTACGAGATGACGCTCAGCCTGCAAGTCCGCTCCTTGAGCATGATGGCCAACTGGGTCGGCGGCGCCTTCCTTAACCGCGACAAGAAAGGGGACAAGAACGCCCGGCTTCCCCTGGAGCCCGTGGCCGTGAAGACCCAACGCGAAGCCTTGGCGTTTGTCATCGAGAATGCGTTTCGCGACGAGGCCTTCGGACTGACCCCGGATCTGCTGAAGCACCTCTCGACCGACCAATGGCTGGACGACGGCCTCTTCCTGGTCGCGGACGCCGACTGGCCGGTGCACGACCGGATCATGGCCATCCAGTCCGCGGTGCTGACCATGCTCATGAACCCCGACACCTTCAAGTTGGTCTACGACAACGAAGTCCGCTCGCCGGCGGATCAAGACATGGTCACGCTGCCGGAATTGCTCGATGCGATCGGCTCCGCCGTCTGGACGGAGCTAGACGGTAAGCCCGCGGCACAAGCCACTGCACGTAAGCCCTGGATCTCCAGTTTGCGGCGGAACCTGCAGCGGGAACACGTGGAGCGGCTGATCGATCTGACGCTTCCCGAGGCCGGCTACACGGCCGCCTACAAGCCGATCTCGAACCTGGCCCTGGCCAGGCTCCGAGACCTGAAAGATCGCATCTCCAAGGCGCTCGAGCAAAAGGGCATGCTGGATCCGTATTCGGTGGCCCACCTCGGCGAGGCCCAACTGCGGATCGAAAAGGCACTGGAGGCCCAGTACATCTACGAAATCGGCGGTCAACAAACGTCCGGCTTCTATTACTCCTTTACCGGAAAGCCGGCGCCCACAGACCCGTCCGAAGTCCTTTCAGGCCGGCGCTAAGCAGATCGATGGAAGTACCGGCCAGCCCCGGATTGCGATGGTGCGGGATGCGTTCACCCTGCGGCCGCGGGGCACAAGCAGGACACGCGGCCGTGTGAGTTCGTAGACCCTCCGGCCCGGGCGAGAGCACGAAGGACCGTAGCGGCAAGAGCGAACACGGCAACATGCGAAAGCAGGCCCGGGAGGGGTCGAACCTCCGACCAAGGGATTATGAGGGCACCGTTGACCTTTGTACAGGTTTTCGTTGCCCTTTGAAAACCCGTTGCTTGCCGCGTTCCCCGAGTGGTTCCGCGTGTTGCTGGGAACGGCAAATAGGGCCGGCTGGTAACAGTTGCGGTAACACTGGCCTGTGGTGGGACAGATTTCGCCCCGATCCACCCCGATCTGGCGGCTGTGATCGAGGCCTGGCCGCGGCTGCCCGAAGCGGTGCGGGCAGGCATTGTGGCGATGGTCAAGGCGGCGGAGCGGGAGTAGTGGGCAGGGGGCGGCGTGTGAGCGATGCCGGCACGGGCTTGAAAGAGCCTGGGGGCGTCCGGAGGGTCCGCCTACCGCTTTGATTACTCGGTCACTTTCGGCCGGCCGGCTTGGGCTTCAACTCCAGCCCGAGGTAATCGCAGAGCCGGTCCACCGTCTGCAGCCTGATGCTCGTCCCAGCTCCAGGAACCGGACCAGCACCGTATAGTCCACGCGGGACTCCTGGGCAATCTTGTAGCGGGTTTCCCCCTTCGCCTCCGCCTTTTCGATGGCCGCCTTGAGTTGGTCGGATACTGCCATAGCCGTGACCTCCCTTCCGTTCGGGTTTGGGATACTTGGAATGGTCGTTGCTGACTGCCCTGGTTGTGCGTCGCGGGCAGGGGGCGGATCGGCTCCACCCCCGGAACCCCGTCCACCGCACTACCCCAGCATCTCACCTGCCTCGACGGACTGGAGCATGGCCCGCATGTTGTTCCTGTAAACCTGGGCCAGCTTAATGTACGCCTGTAGCGGTTTTCCGTCCAGGTTTTCCGCCTGGGCAATCTGCTGGACCCTCTCGGCAAACGCCTTGGCCAGATCCCGGCGGGCCAGCTCCAAACGGGTGCAGCGGGACAGCAGGGGGCCACCGTCCTCGACCTCCTCGAACATGGTCTGCTGGGCTTCGCAGGTGGTCGTGAAGATCCAGACCACGTGCGGGGGTAACCGGTCAAACAATACCAGCAGTTGCCGGATGGCGGCCTTTGACAGCCCGTGGGCCTCGTTGACGATATGGGCCCGCCCGGTCTTGTCGCCAAACCCCCGCACGGCCATCGACCGTTCGATCTCCCGCAATCGGGCGGGAGTGAGGGCCTGGGCGTCCAACTCTTCGGTGGACCACTCGGAGGCCACCTCCGCGGCAATCAGGCGGGCCAAAGTCGTCTTGCCGGTCCCCAATTGGCCGCTGATCCAGTAGCCCCGGCCGGCAAGACCGCGGTTTGCCAGCAGGCGAATCTTGCCGATCACCTTGTCCTGCCCGACGACTTCGTCGAAACTGCGGGGCCTGTACTGCTCACACAACTGTGTCTGGCTCATGGTTCACCTCACTGGCTCGGGGTAGGCTCCTGTCTGACGATCGCCTGCACCGCAGGCTTGCGGTGTGGTGACCTCTTGCGTAGTGCCGGTAGACGCCGTAGGATCGGTTCCGGAGAGGCCGATGTCACGCACTAAGCCTGAGATCCTGCGTCCGCAACGCTCGGCGCATGCGTCGATTCGCGGGTACCTCTACCAGGTGTGCCTTGGGGCGAAACGATGGCTCGAACTCACGCCGGGGGAGGTCCTCCTGTGCGAGGGAGACGAGGATCTCGACCGGCTTGTGCTCGACGAGTCCGGCGAGTCCATCTGCGAGCAGGTCAAGGCCCTCCGCGGCACCGTCAACGTCCGCGACCGCGTTGTGCTGGAGACGCTCCGGAACTTCGTACTCGGCTACGTCGGGCGGCGCAGGAATGGTGATCGTCGGCGGTTCATCTTCACGTGCACGGCAGAACTGAGGCCACAACGAGAGAGCGAACTCGGCGTCGACGTGCTCCATCGCTGGGCCAGTCCCGCCGACCGCCCCAGCGTAATCGAAGCCGTAGGGAAACTGCTCCGCACTGCCGCCAGCGGGGAAGGCAAGCAGGAGACCGCGCGAGCGGTCACCGGGGCGCTGGACTGGCTCGACGCGGAGCCCGATCGATGGCCTCAGTTCCTGGACTCCGTCGAGTGGCACTTCGGCACACCCGACGTCGAGCAAGTACGCACCGAGATCGTCGCGCTCCTCGCGAATAATCCCGACGTTGGAGAGGGTTTGGCCACCGGTTTCTTAGACCGACTCATGGCCGAAGTCTTCCTTGCCTCAAGCCGGCCCGAGCCGGAAGCCCGCGTGCTCGATTCCGACGCTCTGAGAACCTTCCTGCAGAAGGGGGTCGAGGACCTTGCGCAATGGGCCGAGAGTCGGCAGGGCCGGCGGATCCGGGAGGTTCTTTCCGAGGCCGCCGGTATCGATGGAGTGCTTAGCCCCGGCACCCGACCGCTGCCTTCCGCCGAGATGGCCCCCGGCCGAGTGCTGATGGCGGCCTACGAGATCATCCCGTTCCATGAAGAAGGTCGGCGCGACGAGCTCGAACGCTTGGCAGATTGGTGTCGTGATAGCCGGCCCGCGTCGGTGCAGCTCATCACCGGTGAAGGAGGAACCGGCAAGACGCGTTTGCTCATCGAGTGGTGCAAGCGGCTCAAGGCTCAGGGCTGGCACGCGGGCTTTCTCGTCCACCGGCCCCCGGGGGATTGGTGCCCTGTTCTCCTCCAAGGACACGTTCCGCGACTGGTGGTCGTGGACTACGCCGAGACCCGCCGCCCGGAGGTCGAGAGTCTCCTGCAGCGTCTGGCGGACCGACACGTCCGGCGGAGCCCTAAGTTGCGGGTGGTTCTGCTCGCGCGTCGCGAGGCCGACTGGTGGCGACAACTGTCTGCGGGTTCTGCCGAGGTTGGCGATCTTCTCCTGGGGTCGCCCACGCCCTCCCCGGTTGCCCCACTTGTCCCACAGGCCCAGGAGCGCCTGGCGGTGTACCGGGCGGCCTTGGAGGTGTTCGCGGAGGCCCGCCACGTCGAGCTACCACGCGGCGGACGACTACCGGCTCTTGCAGCAGCCGTTTACGACCGCATCCTTTACCTGCACGCGGCGGCTCTGGTGGCCGTTCTGCGTGGGGAGCCTGCCGAGACAGAACGAGTGTTCGACGAAATCCTGGAGCACGAGACTCGCTTCTGGCAACGCCAGGCAAGGGAGACTTTCGGTGCCGACGCGGCAACCGTTGGACAGATCATGGAGGCCATGCCCCGCTTCGTAGCCGCCGTGACGCTGGCGGGAGGAGTGACTCCCCGGGACGCACGCCCGCTTGTCTGCAATGTCACACGGCTGGTGGAAGGCGAACATGATCTACCCGGTACGCTACTCGAGCTGGCACGCCGACTCTACGGTGGCCGGCGCGCCGCAGTCGCTGCGTCGCCGGACATCGACCCAGATCCAACGGAGCTGATCGAGCCCCTTCAGCCGGACCTGTTGGGCGAGAGGCTGGTCGCCAAGACCCTGGACCAGCACCTGCTGGGGGCGGTACTCGGTTGGGCCGGCGTGGCGGCCCGCCGGAACGTGCTGACGGTGCTTACACGCCTTGCCCAGGGCCAGCCCAGCGAGTCGAGATGGCTCAGAGCGGCCCTCCAATTCGACCTTGAGGGCCTGGCCGAGCTGGCTTTCGACGCAGCCGTTGCAGCCGGCGACCCGATCGGGAGAGTCCTGGCAGAGGTAATCGAGTCGACAGGAAGCACGCAACTGGCCGAGCGCCTCGCCGACCGATGTGACACCGAGGCCTTGTGGCAATCGGTTCCCGTGCGTGAGTTGGCTGCCGTAGCAACACGACTGGTATTCGATGAGCGGAAGAGGGCATCGGCCAGTCCAACCGAAGAAGACCTCGCTGAGATTGCGAGGCTTGCCAACAACCTCGGGAGCCGGTACAGACACCTGGGCCAGCGCGAGGAGGCCCTGGCAGCCGCCAGCGAGGCGGTGGAGATTAGCCGCAAGCTAGTCGCGGCGCGGCCCGACGCCTTCCTGTTCTCCCTGGCGATGAGCCTCAATAACCTGGGCAACAGTTACAGCGAATTGGGCCGGCGTGAGGACGCGCTTGAAGCCACCAGCGAGGCGGTGGAGCATTACCGCAAGCTGGCCGCGGCGCGGCCCGAGGCCTTCCTGCCCGATCTCGCCACGACCCTCAACAACCTGGGCAACACGTACAGTGACCTGGGCCAGCGCGAGGAGGCCCTGGCAGCCACCAGCGAGGCAGTGGAGCATTACCGCAGGCTGGCCGCAGGGCGGCCCGAGGCCTTCCTGCCCGACCTGGCCATGACCCTCAACAACCTGGGCACCATGTACGGCGACTTGGGCCGGCGTGAGAAGGACCTGGCAGCCACGAGCGAGGCGGTGGAGCATTACCGCAATCTGGCCGCGGCGCGGCCCGACGCCTTCCTGCCGTATCTGGCCGGAACCCTCAACAATCTCGGCGCCGTGTACAGCGAACTGGCGCGGCGTGAAGAGGGCCTGGCAGCCACCAGCGAGGCGGTGGAGATTCGCCGCAAGCTGGCCGCCGCGCGGCCCCAGGCCTTCCTGCCCGACCTGGCCATGACCCTCAACAACCTGGGCAACAGGTACAGTGACCTGGGCCAGCGCGAGGAGGCCCTGGCAGCCACGAGCGAGGCGGTGGAGCATTACCGCAATCTGGCCGCGGCGCGGCCCGACGCCTTCCTGCCGTATCTGGCCGGAACCCTCAACAACCTGGGCAACAGGTACAGCTACCTGGGCCGAAGTGAGGAGGCGATCGAGTTGTATCGAGAGGCGGTCTCCACGTTGGCACCGGTGTTTGCCCGGTACCCGGCCGCTACTCGTCGTAACATGGTCGGCTTCGTGGGCAATTACGTACGGCTGGCGAGCGCACTCGGCCGAGAGCCGGATCGAGAGCTGCTTGCGCCGATCCTGGCCGCGTTGCAGGGGCTCGAAGACGGGCCCGACGATAGAGAGGCGACGTCTTAAGGCCCATCCGCCGGGAGCGGCTCGTGGCGGCCGCCGAGCATCGCCACCCCGAATCAGAGAGCCGTCCTTGCCCACGGTCAGGCGGGCCAAACACCGTGGAGGCGGCGGGTACTCGTAACGCATTGCTCGGATGTACGAGGCCGCAGGCCGGGGCCGTCAAGTGTGGCGCCCAAACCTGGAAATCGCTTGCTCGCCAATCTCCAACCGGATCGGGATTAGTCGGGTACGGCGAGGTCGGCGGGAAGCTTAAGAGAGGGTTCAACGGTATTGGGTTTCTCGGTACCAAGGGTCCGGAGTCCGTCCAAGACGTCACCGGGAGGTATCTCCTCCACAGGGTCGGGGGCGCCGAACGGTTGGGCGTCACCCGGCTTGGAAGGTCTTGCCGGCAGCTTGGCGACGGCGAGCTGTTCACGGGCCCAGGCAACCCAGTCTGGCCGGGTGTCGTAAAGGAGCAGGTCTGAGAGCAACGCTCGCGCCTGTGGGTCATGCTCGTCTTGCTTCAGCCGGACCCTTGCCAGGTTGCCAATGAAGACCGGGTTCTGGGGGGCCATGCTGTGGGCCATGCAGTAGGAGGCGATCGCCTGATCAAGGCGATCCACCGCTTCGTACACCATGCCCAGGTTGTTATGGGGTTCCGGGCGATCGGGCATGAGCTTGCTGGCGTATTCGAACTCCCACGCCGCCAGGTAAAATTTGCCCTGGCTGTAGTAGAGTTTTCCCAAGTTGTTGTGGGCCGGGCCGTACGTGACGTCTGCGATCAGGGCGTTTTGCAGGGCCTGCTCCGCCTGGTCCCACCTGCCGCGGCGGGCCAGCCTGGCAGCCCGCTCGGTCTCGGCAAGTGCCTTGGCCTCGCCCCGGAGGGGTTGCGCGGCCACAGTGGCATATCCGGGGCCCTGCTCTCTCCAGGGCGCCAGACAGCCGCACGGGGTGAATACCGCCAGCGCAAGCAGAAATGCCAGAAACGGCGTCCGCATCGTTATCCCGAGACTGGACCGTTGTCGGCTGCTCGACATGGGCCGAGTCCTTCACTCTGCGGCCTGCCTGTGGGCTGATGCGGACAATCGCAGACTCGGCAATCCCGGCAATCTGCGCAGCCTGCTCAATCCTACGCGACAACGCCTGTAAAGACTGTCGTTCCAATGACGCATGCGTCGGGGCCGCCTTGAGCAGATCGATTTGCTCGGCCAGTTGCCTACACGTGGCGAGATTCTCGGCAGCCCCGGCGGCCGCCCGTCGGCTCCGCAGCAGGTGCAGTCCGCAGATCAGCAGCAAGGCCAGCAGCCCGATGTACATGGCGGCAATGAGCAGGCGTGATCGTGGCCGGTTCATGGTGAGCTGCTCTCTTTCTGCGGGTGATCGTCGCCCGCCTGGCCACTGGGGAGCCCATCAAAATCCCCTCCCGACGGCTGGGTGGCCGTGATCGTGACGGCAACCCCCTTGTCGGCCAGATTCTCCGTATGAGGCGCATCGACGGTGAACCCGCTGTTGCGCAGTGCATTGGCCAGCAGGTCCGCATCACCGTGCCGGCGGACCTCGCCGTCCAGATAGACGCGGCCCTCTTCCAGGCGGATTTCCAGCAGCCGATACCGGAGCTGCTCGGGCAGAGGGGCAAGGGCGTCGCGGAGCAGGAGCGTCGCCGAGCGAAGCCGCGGCGTGCCCTCCAGGCGGCCTGAAGTGCCGGCCAGCTTGCGATGCTCACTCTGCAGGCGGGCGCAGATCCCGACCGGCACGCGATTGCCGGGATACAACCGCCGGAAGATCTCTTCCTGCGGCTGTTGATACGCCTGAGCGAGCCGCTGGTATCTCTCGGCGCGGATCCACGCAGCCGCCGAAAGCAGCAGCAGCCCGCAGGCCGCCGCCGCTGCAAGAAAGCGGAGGGATCCGCGAATGGGGCGATGCGGATCGTACTTGCCCAATTCGCCTCGGTGGAGTTCGATCCAAGGTCTCCGGCGTCCCGAGACGACGGCAGCACAGGCTTCGACTGCGGCCGACTCCAGTGGTTTTCGCTCGGCGTTGGTGGGGATGTCCTCGGTTGCCCGCCGTGCTGCTTCCAGCAGCCCGTCGGAGAGGTTCCAGGCCAAGAGCCCGCCGATGCCCGGGGAGTCCGACCCGAGTTGAAACACGCCCAGCTCCCGCTGCAATCTCTCTGCGCCGGCCGGGATGGTCCTCCAGATGTGCGGCTTGCCATCGATCAACTCAAACAGGTCTACCGTATCACCCTCCTGCCAGATGACGACCCGCCGGCCCTGTCCCTTGCTCCCCTCGACCTGGTGCTGCAACGCCAAGAGCGCCACGGGAACGATGGAAACGATCGGTGCCCCCAATTCCTCCAGGGCGGAGAGCACGGGCCGAAGAGCGCGGGCCGCCACTGCCACGCCCAAGGCATCGTGGTCGAAGAGGACGAAGTCGCAGGCCATCTCTTCGGCCGCCAGCGGCAGAAACTCCTCCAGGGCATAGGCCATGGACTGATGATTTCGGGCCATGGAGCGCCCCGCGTACGGGATGGTTGCTGCCAGGGCGGTCTGTGACGCGACGCCCAGTACCAGGGGCTCTCCGCGATAGCCCTGCTCCTGCAGAGTGCGATGCACGGCGGCCGCAATCTCGCCCGGATCAGCGTCGCGGGAGGTGGCCGCGTCACTGACGACCCCATCCGCGCCGGACTTTCCCAGGCGGTAACCGGCCGACGTTTCGATCAGCAACCAGCAGGTACGGGCCATCGGCAGCTCTACTCCTTGCCGAGTTTCAGTGTGATCAACCGCTGGTCGTATCGCAAGACGACGTGATCGCCGGCGATTTCGACAATCTCGGCGGGCGAGCTGCCGCCGGTGATCCGGTCGCCCACGGCCTTGACGACAATCACACCTTTCGGATCGGAAAACATGGCATGGCCCCCTCCGGGTTCAGGCATCGTCGCCAGAAGTTTCACAGGAGGCGGGGGTGCAACCTGCTTGACCACGGGCGCAGGTT
>Ga0315277_10001323_pt1 | contig 36331 bp, 44 predicted proteins | sample YL17G05_15_MG_FD_203695 | JGI IMG/M metagenome (GOLD analysis project Ga0315277, IMG submission 203695) | Sediment microbial communities from Yellowstone Lake, YNP, Wyoming, USA - YL17G05_15 | ecosystem: Environmental > Aquatic > Freshwater > Lake > Sediment | place: USA: Wyoming | collected...
CCTCAAATCGGTGAGCTGTGTTGCGTTGATGATTGCTTCCGGTTTTCCGGTGGAAATGTCGAGGAGTACCGTGAGCGCCATAACGGTTGGCAGACCTCGTGCCGGGTTATCGGGATGAACATTGACGATCTTCACACCGGCGATGCCGAGCGAGGGGAGATATGCTGGCATTGTTCGGAAATCGCCTTGGGGAAAGGTTACATAAATCTTGGGGGGCATCTGGACAAGACCCTTCCCGTGATCAGCAAATGCCTGTTCCACCGCACGATTGACATCCTTGAGGTTAAGCCCTTTTTCGGTGCCGGTGTAATATTTCATATTCGATCATCGCCTCTCTGCAATTTTAAGATATGCCCAACAAAAAACGGCAAAATATCAGAAAAGTCCTGAAGGGGAGATCCAAAAAAAATCTTATGAAAATTCCATCTCTTTGAGAGCTTTATCTGCAAGCTCTTTCATCCGGGCGGATATCCGGCTTGATGATGTATAGTCCACATCCTTCATTGCATTGGCAATTTCAGTTCCGAGCACAAAAATGGCATATTTGTGTTCCATCTTGCTCTTATGCTGCTGTGCCGGTGTGATCTTCAGTGATGTGTATTGTGAGAATTTGAGGTTTGGGTTTAAGGTCTCAAGGTACGTTTTAACGTCATAGAGCATCTGATGAAGCTGGATCAGTTCTTCTTTGTGCATCGCTTCACATCCTGCGATTAACGTAGCATACCTGATGTTAAATATTTTGCCCGGTGAAATTTATAAACCCATTTTCATCAGCCTGATGGCTAACGGTCGCTTGATGATCCCTTTAAAATCGCGGGCAGCAACATACTCCAGTCCCTTTGTCACCAGTTTGTCGAGGAGTTTCTGGTCAACCGACCGATCGACAACAAGACCGTTGACAATACCGTCGATGGATTCGATGGTCTTTTCAATTTCATCAGATTTTGTTTCCCGTACGATCATGAGATCGGGGGAGAGAAACCGCGCGAGCTGCTGACCCTTCACATCTTCCATGTGATCCCTCAATGTCTGTGGTGTCCGCTGCGTGCCTTCGCGGGGCCTTTTTCCCGCATGAAGGAATTTTAAACTTTTTTCTGAAATTTCCGCCTCTTCCGTTCCGCGTGACAGTGCGAGTTCCGAAGGTAGTTCCGCGCTATCCTCAAAATAGTGTTCCCGGATATATTCGACGGGCACCTTGTTTCGTAAGGTCTTTATCACTTCTTTGCGGGTCATATCCTCCACACTTTTTGCGCGCGGAGAGAATGCGACGAAATCAATTTCTGCTACCTGCAATAGTTCGCGCAGGATCAGTTCCCCGCCCCGGTCCCCATCAAAAAAAGCAGTTGCCGTCTTCTTTTCGCAGAGATCAATGACTGTTTTCGGGATATTGGTACCTTCAACCGCAACGGCATTCTTTATACCAAACCGAAGCAGGTTCAAGACATCCGCTCTTCCCTCAACAACAATGATCGCATCTGAGTCCAGCACGTTCGGGCCGGCAGGCACCTTTTCCTCTCCAATGGATCCGATCTTCTCGATCCGCAGGCTCTGCCGAACATCATCAAGGAGCTCATTGGTGTCGATCGTGCCGTCGTCAAAGCGCTCGATGAGGATCTCCTTTGCACGATCCACGATCTTTTTCCGCTTGCTGACACGGATGTCCTCGATAGAACCGACCTTCACATGCGCGACGCAGGGTCCGACGCGGTCGATGGTTTCGAGCGATGCAGCAAGAATCGCCGTCTCTGCCCGGTCGAGCGATGTAGAGATCAGGATCTCGCCTTTTGTCTCGCCCTTCTTGCTCGTTATCTGGACGTCTATTCGTCCGACACGTCCGGTTCTCTGGAGATCACGCAGGTCAAGGTCTTCGCCGAGCAACCCTTCGGTCTGGCCAAATATGGCACCTACTACGTCGGGTTTCTCGACCACCCCCTCTGCGGTGAGATTAATGTGAATAAGGTACTTGGTAGTATCCGGTGAATACAAGTAAACGCACCCCCATGATTCATGCGATGCATGGAATGCCTGATCATAGGTACAGGATTATATTTTTCTAAAATTACTTAAAGGATATTACCGGCCACACCAACTGCAGTTATCAGGAGAAGACTCAGGATGCTCAGGATGGTATCCTTCCCTTTAACCGGAGGATAAGTTCAGGTTTATCGATACCCATGATCAGTACGCGTTTTATCTGCGATTTTGTGCCCCCCTCAATCTGCACCGCACGTTCTGGAAGATCTAATGTGTGTGCAATAATGGATACAACTGCACGGTTTGCTCTGCCTTCCACCGCACGGGCTGTCACATGGCAACCGATCGTTTTTCTCCAAGCATTAAACCCCGCAGGAAATATATCCTGTCTGGCTCCGGCGGTCACTTCAATGGTGATGGTTGTTCCGATTTTTGTTTCGGATATTGCATCAATGAAGGAAGGCATATTCACACCACTGGAGAGAAGAAGGAATATGTTGCCCGGCATTAACACACGTGGATCACCTGTGGCATGCTGCCGTTCATCACCTGTGAATTAACCCTCTGCCGGGCAGTGCCTGTCGCACCACCGGGTTGTCCCGCGGCTCACATCCAGGCACATTGCCAATCGATCACCCGGGGACCTATGGAGGTGCTTATGTCAGCACCATTTCACCTGTGTGTTCACGTTATTTATGTTTTGGGGCTGGCCGCTCTTATCTGAATTATCATTCAGCCCTGCGATAACCGCGACCCGGGAACCACTGTGGATTACCTTCGAAAAATTCCCCGCGAGAAAAGACAACTTCCCCGCCCATGACGACCATGCGGGGAAATACCGCCCGCATGCCATCGAACGGGCTCCAGCCGGATCTGCTGTGGAGATCGCCTACACGGATCCGGGCCGGTGATTTTTCATAGAGTGCAAAATCGGCACGGTTCCCGGTAGCGAATCCGGATTTCCTGATTCCGAGCACTATGGCCGGTCTTTCCGATGTTCTGCTGATCAGGGATGCAACGGATATCTTTTTATCAAGAACTTTTGCCACAAGGAGCGGCATCATCGTCTCAACACCCGGTATGCCGGCAGGGGCTTTCTCAAACGGGAGCTGTTTTTCCGCCACCGTATGGGGGGCGTGATCGGACGCGATAATATCTATGCGATCCCACTGCGCCCAGAGGCCGGCCCGTTCCCCTTCCGTGCGCAACGGCGGGTTCACCTTTCCGGAAGGGTCGGCAGGATTGCTAAACGATTCCACGGAAAGGAAGAGGTGGTGCGGCGTGACCTCGACGGTTGATTCCGATACGGCGTTCACAGCTGCGGCCGTGCTGAGGTGGCAGAAGTGCAAGCGGCAATCTGCCCGGTTGCACCGCTGGACAGCACGGATGGCCTCGATCTCGCCCTGGGGTGATTTCACCTGCGCATGCTCCTGAAGATTATTATCGGGCAGGTCTGCGATCTTCTCGGCATGGATGGTTGCAAGGCCGCCCAAAGCACGGATCTGTGCCAGGGCCTGTTCAAGTGCCTGTTCACTGATGGCCTCCCCGTAGCTTGAGGGGCCGAAAAAGGTCTCGCCAAAGTTCATTGCGCCGGCAGCCCAAAGCTGCTTCAGGTCGGTGTCCGGTGTCACGGCACTGTTGATGGCAAAGTGGCATACCGAATGCGCCCGTGCTTCCTTCACGCGCTCTGCGAAAATTTCCGGGGTGGTGAGGGGAGGCACAGTGTTCGGCTGGTCGACGACAAGGGTCACGCCCCCGGCAAGGGCGCTTTTTGAACCGGAACGCCAATCCTCCTTTGCCGACTGGGATCCGCCCCGCATGTGGACATGGAGATCCATTGCACCCGGAAGCACAAGGTGCCCGGAGCAGTCGATGGCGTTCTCCCCTGCCCGCCCTGCGCCGACGTGCCTGACCGTCCCGTTCTCTATGGAGATATCTGCAACGCGGCCGTCCGGCAACGCGACATTTTTCAGGACAAGCGGCGCGCGTCCGGTCATCATACCAGTATTGACAATCCTTGGATAAAGGCATGATGCCCTGGTCTCACGCGCTGGCGTTTTTCGTATCCGGGCGGGCGATCCTTTTTCATGGTAAAGGACAGAATACCACGTATGCGTTCCGGCGCTGCAGAGTCTAGCCGCGCCGGTGTGAAGAACGGGAAGTAATTGACTTTGGAGACAGGTATGGACAAGGTCATCAGGATCACGGCCGGTATCTTCATCATAATCTTCGTTGCCTTTGCAGCAACCGGGCTGTACGGTATGTATGTTGAGAGGGAGTACCGCAGGACGCTTGTCAGCACATATTCGTACACGCTGACGATCTCGACGAGCGAAAAACTGCAAAACGTCACGTTCTTCATCCCAGTACCGGCGAACTCGGGCGGCAATTCGCCGTTTGTCGAGCAGTTCAGCATCCGGGCGTTCACGGGTATCCCTGCGGGATGGGAGACCACGCTTCTCGGATCGAACAAAGCGACCATGCTAAAGATTCGGGCACCGATCATTGCGGGGAGTGACGGGGCGGGATTCAGCGTCCGGACCTCTTCCGATGCGCGGACCGGCCAGGTCATTGACACGAGATCCCCAGAGGATCGCGATATCGTGCTCCGGCCGGTGCAGGATGTGACGAAAGCGGATTGCGCTGCATTTGGGATTTCCGATCCCGGTGCGTCCTGCTACCGGTACGTCAGCTCCGTGTACGCGGACTATGACACTTCGCCGGGTGCGGTAGTCCGTATCAGCTCTACTATTTCCGGAAAGAACGAATGGAACGTCTTTGGCCCGGGCCATAACGAGTACTCCAATGCGATCGATGTCGAGATCCACGGCGCCCATCATGGCTGGACATCTGCAAGAGGCGAGTTGCAGGCAGGTATCGGGTCGTACGACACCCCGGAGATCTGAATTCATCCTCTTTTTATTTCCTGCCTGAAAAGATGGATCCACAGATTCCCGTACAGTCCACCCCATCTGTCTCGTATGCGAGAGGGGAGGCACCCCCGCGGCACCCAAAGGGGCGAGGAGGGGATACCTCCCTTTCCGGGGCCTGCCAACGACCTGCGCCCTGCGATGTGGGTTCCACGCGAAGATGAGGAGAAACGGGTATCAATAGCCCTTTCGCAAATATACGATAAAATGACTATCCCATATTTGGTGAAAATCATTCAGGGTGCAGAAATTCAGCAGGGAGTAGATCACGTCACCCCCGCGGGAAAGCTCAGCAATCAAAGTATTAGGAAATATAGGGGATAAAAAAAACTATGTGGATGTCCTAGATGCGTTGAGATAGATCAAGTTCGTGTTATCGATGAATCTATTGAAAATTTAAAGAAAAATAGGTAATTCGTGCATCCAACCAATCTATATTAAATAAAGAGAAATCACGGCTGGTTAATAGAGAACTTTTCCGATACATTACAGTCACGCTCATCGTCCGCGGAGCGGCTGCAAATCGGCATGATTTACACGCTATTCAGGATCGTCGGGCTGAGACACTCTCATTTTTGCAATAAAAATAGTAAAAACCGAATGCGAGGGAAGGGATTTGAACCCTCGAACGCCTGCGCGACTGGCCCCTCAAGCCAGCGCCTTTGACCTGGCTTGGCAACCCTCGCTTTGTGCCATAACATAGAGGTTGTCTATGTTAAAGAAATTTATGTAACGCCATCGATTTTGTATACTCTTACTATTAAAAAAACAGGTATAAACCGTTCGTATTATGTTCCGTTTTGAAACGACACACCCTGTGTTTTTTTTAGAAATTGTTTTCATCCGCACCCGTGTCAGAATGCTGATCAAACAACATAGATGTATATTTATATACGTCATGCCCAGTGCTTTGTATGTGGTCAGACATCATCCATGAATTTGCCGACTCTCCATCCCAGAGCCGCGTCGTGAGATTCCTGTTACAGAATGGATTTGGTGTCACGGAAGATGGCAGGATCAGCTGCAATGGCATCGAAGTACCTGCAACTGCCGTTGCCAAGGCAATTGGTTCTGATCGACGGGTCGTTGACTCGACTGCGCATCGAATCCTTAAGCGCCCCTTGCTCCGGGAGATCTTTGTCAATATGCGGGCGACACCGGATTTGAGCCATATGGCCGAAGTGCTTGGCTTCTCCGTCATCACGGTTCTGCCGAAGAATGCAACTGAGCGCGGTATTGTCGGTGCTGCCGTACTGGTTCTCTCTGAGTACCGTCTCTCCATCCGCCAGATCTTTGTAACCGACCCTTACCTCTCTGAAGAGCCCAAACTGGTCATCATTGTCGAAGAGCCTCTTCCCCCCGGGGTTATCGAAAAGATCCGTGCACTCCCGCAGGTAAAACAGGTAATCATCTGATTTTTAATGCATCAATTTTTACAGAGGATTTCAACATCGAGCGCAAGCTGGTATATCCGGCGCCGGAGTTTTTTATTTAGGTGGATGGCCGAACTAATTGCCCTGTCAATAACGACAGGTTTGGTACCTTTCATCAAATTGTCAACATGGGCGACAATCCGCTCTTCAACGGTGCGGGGGATACAATCACGGGGCAGGAGACCAAGGAGCGTGCATTCATCCGCACTGATACCGGCACCAATGTGACATTCAATAATTCTGGCAACTTCCTCAGATAATCCAAGGGTGCGGCACAGATCGGCACCAGCTTGCGCGTGAACAATGGAATGGGATATGCCGCGCCCGATATCATGGAGCATTGCACCCTCCTCGAGCAATTCGCGATTGATGAGGGGACTTGTTCCTGCGAGGTCAAGGGCATAGTCCGTGACCGCGTGGCAGTGTGCGATCACTCCGTAATCACAGCCGGCATCACGCAGCATCGCCTCGTAGTGTCTACGAGGACTGGGCATGGCCAAGCGACTCTTTAATATTCCTGACCCGCTCTTTGAGGGCAATAAGGAGCGCTTCATTGTCAAAGTGAGCGACAGATTTTTCACACTCAGGGCATTTGAACTCGTTGTCCAGTGCACGGGCAAAAGGATAGATGATTCCACATTCCTTACAGATGTAAAAATCGTTCTCTTCTTCGTATTGTGTGCGGTGTTCCAGCTTGTCAAGTACAAGTTCAAGGTCTTCCCGGATTGCATCGTAGATCTTGTCAATCCGGAGCTGCCAGAGATAGGTCAGCCAGCCGGTTTCATTATTTTTTATCCGGTGATACTCCGCCAGGCGTTTTTCATACAGGGTATACAGCGAGTGTCTGACCGAATTTAAGTTGATTCCGGTCTTTGCCGCAAGGTCTTCGTCGCTGTGCTCCCCCTCTTCGGGAAACCTTATTAAGAGTTCGAGCCCCTCGTCACCGATTAACCTGTGGAGGTAGGCACGGATTGCAGAATCATGTAAAACTTCTTTGGCGGAATCCATCAACGTAGATATTGTTGAATCGTTGTAATATTCTTATCCAGTCTGGTCAGCGCCGCTTCTCTTGTCTCACCCCAGCCATAGACACTGGTAATGGCCTGGTCCTTTTCAAAAAATGTTTCAGGCCAGGGAATATCTGCAATTATAGGAGAGTGACGTTTGAGGTTGGCGCGGAGATGTGTGTCTTTTTCCGCGAACAGGATACGTCGCGCGGCATACATGACAGGACGGAGCGGTGCGTTGGGAAGAATACCTCTGCAGGCGTCCACATGGATCTGGAACAAATTGCACGCCATTGCCATTTCGATCGTGTCAACGGTTGCCTGGAACCGGGGATTTATCTCGATGACATGCGGCTCCTGGCCTGCCACAAAATCAATTCCTACTGTGCCGGAACAGCCGCTTGCTGCTGCAATCGTCTCTGCGATGGCGATCATGCGGGATGATTGCGGATGATAAAAAGGGGTCACGGATCCACAGAACCCGAATGCAGACTCCCCTTTGCCTCGTAACAACTGTTCATTTGTGGCAATCGCACGGGCACAGGTGCCGCCATCTGCAACACAGCAGACACTCGATGGCACTCCGTTCACCAGCTGCTGGCTGAGGAACTTGATACCCGGGTACCGTTCTTTCCATGCTTCTGTTTCATCTGCACTGTGTGCAACGGTATTGCGCCATCCGCCGGAACCACGGCGGGGTTTGATCATCGCGGGGTATACCCCGTCCTTTGCGAGTCCGGCAACGGGGACTTTCAACTCTTCAAAGAAGTGTTGCATCTCTAGTTTATCAAGAAATCGAATCACCTTCTCTTTTGAAGTACCACAGACGGGAATGTCTGATGCAATGTCTTCTGCACCGCTGGTCATCACGATAAGGTCAAACCGGTACCTGCGGCAAAGATCCTCAATGGCAACGGGCAGGTCTTCGAGTTCATCGAACCGGATGCGGTCTTCTGTGTACCAGTGAAGGTCCTGATCACAGAAGTGGTCTACTGCATACACAGAATATCCGGCGCGGAATGCTGACTGTGCAACATGGCGCGTGGCAAACCCGGCAACCAGTACGCGCCCTTTCATACCTCCTCCGTTTTTTTCCCTGCATTCGACGGAATGATCCGGATTTTCGCTTCCGGATACCGTGCAGTCAGTTCAGTTCCTGAAAACAGGTGATCGAGAAAGACAGCGAGGCTCGAGATTTCCGAATGGGGCTGGCTGGAAACCGAGACATTGTAATCGGCGAGTCCGAAGATCTCCGCAGGCACTTTCTCCGCACCCACAATGACAAGAACGTTGTCTTTCTGCCTGATCTCATCGATCACATCGGGAATGTTCAAGCCGTACATCGTCAGGTGCACAACCGTGCCACCCTTCTCTTTCCAGCCATTGATGCAATGCCGCCACTTCACACCATCCCTGCAAAAAAACGTCCCCCCCCAGCGGGTCACGACATCGTTGATGCTCTGCACAACCCCTTTATCCACCTCAGCGAGGTACATTCCCTCCGCACCCAGCGCCCGCGCCGCAAGCCCGACATGCGTAGTCACCCGCTGGTCGCGTTCAGGACGGTGACCAATCCTGAGTATCACAGCACGGGTCATGGAGGGTCAGTCTTTGCTCTTTGGCCTGATAACACCGTTCTCAATTGTGTACGGGAGATCTGGTTCATGCCTGACCTGACACCGGATCAATGAATCGCCAAAAGAAAGCAGTCGTACCCTGCCATCGATGAGTTCAATTAATAAATATTTCTCCAGGCGCTGAAGCGATTCTGTCACTGACATGAGGTCAAGACCCGTTTTGGCCGCGAGATCCGCAGGTGCTGCTGTCTCCTGCGGTACAAGGAGGTGGTAGATGAGCCAGTCAATGTCCTCGTTTTTCACTGGTAATCATTCCCCGCAGGCGTGAATATAGCTTGTTATATGGTCAGGGTATACTGACAAAAGACTTTTTATAAACCAAATCAACGGAAATAGGATGGAATCACCCGCACAGTCAGTAGCGTACCCTGAACTGGCCGCAACCGTTGATCAGATTCTTGATGAATGCGGTGAGGATATTGCCCTGTTATCAATAAAGCTTGACGGGCTTCCCATACCGGTACGCGATGACCTGCTGGTGTCCGATCTGCTCAATGCTTATCAGGTTTTTTATTACTTTTTCAAAGATTCACCCGGTGACCTGCCGATGGAGCGGCTGATACTTTCGCCGGCATCCGCCCTTCTTGAGGGCCTGCTCGTTGATAAGATCGAGTTCCTTGAGCTCATTTTTGCAATTGTCGATCACCGTCCTGTGATTGTTGTCAGCGATGGTGAACACGCGATCGCCACGTTCCTCGGAAAAGATGCCTACAAGGACGGGCTCATGTATATTGAATCTATCCTATAACCGATTTCCGGCGCTGATCAGGTATTCATCGACCACGGCACGCTTCAGAGGAGGAAGGGTTCCCCACTGTTCAGTGTGGGACCCGAGCACAGCATGCACCCCGATCACTTCGGCCGGGTCAAGCCCCGAAAAAACAGAGGTATCCTGCACCGTGATCTGGTTGCATACAGCTGTCGCCCAGGCATCGGCGAGAGCCACATCATGGGAAAAGACCGTGACAGCATCGGCGATCCCAAACGAGATTGAGGGACCTACCGTCGCTGATGAGGTACAGATGCCCAGTACCCGGTCCTGCGGAGGAACAACAAATGCGACCTTGTCCGAGATCGGAGCCGTTCCTGCATGAACGCCAACCCTGACGGGACGGTCGCTGATCAGGGCGATGTCGCCACCATTGTCAATGACACCAAACGCAGCGCCGTGTTCTACCATCTCTTCAACACCTGCCCATGCTATCGCTCCCGCAACCGCGGCCATCGGTCCGACACCTGCCTTTTTTGCCGCCCCCGCCATCCTCAGAATAACCGGCTCATTGGAAGCAGGTTCGTAGGGTTCGAGGGTGGCTAAGAAAAACGGGTCCGTTGCGATGTACCGCTCCAGAACCTGACGTGCTTCAAGCATGCCGTTCTTTGCTGCTATAACATGTGAGGATTCCTGTGCAAGGATGGTGGCGATTGTTTCGCGGAAAAAGAAACGTTCCCGGATCATAACGGAATGGTGAGGGCATTGTGCGGGCACGCCTCCACACACTTGCCGCAGAGGATGCAGCGCTCCTCAACAAGACGCAGCCTGAAATCTGTATCGAACGAAAAAACTTCACGGGGGCAGATGCTGATGCAGGCACCGCAGTCTACACACTCACTCTCGTTAAGGGAAACACCATGCTCGAGAATCCTGACCGTTGCACCGAGGTCTGCCATCCTGTCACGGACCAGCCGGCATGCGTCATCGGGGACATCGATGAGTGCCTCGCCTTCGGAAGAGTCGATCACGGCGCGTTCGACGTTGATGAGTACACCGGTATCGCGCACAACCTGCGCGATGATGGGCTTCCTTCCCTTGCCCCGTGAAAAGTTCACCAAGAGCTTCATTTGAGCCACCTGCCGCCTAAGAGCTTGCCGAGATCCATTGCCGTGAGCATCGCAACCACATGGTTCTGCACGTCCACCACTGGCAGCGCGCTTATGTTATATTGCTCCAGTTTTCGCACCGCAATATCTACCGCTTCATCGGGTGTTGTCGTGACCACCTTCTTTTTCATGATATCACACACAAGGCTGGCTTTTTGCGGGTTGACCACCGCTTTGGAAATGTCAAACGTTGTGACAATACCAACCAGCCTTCCTTTGTTGTTGATGACCGGCAGGTGGTTGGTCTCTCCTTTGAGAAGTTTTTGCGCAGCAGTTTTTATCTCTTCGTTCTCCCCGATGCTTACGAAATGGCGATCCATGATGTCCAGAACACGGGGCCCTTTGACCGTTTCGTGCATCGGACGCACCTGTTTTTTTGGATCGATCGGTCGAGTGGGAATACAGAGTTCCATTTTCCCCCTTTCAATCCAATCCTTGAGGGTGATAGAAACCAGCCGTGCCCTGCGGAAACTGGAGAGCGAGGAGGTCCGCACTTCGTCGCCATTCAGGTTGACCACACCGCTGCGCAGTTCGGCATACGTGACCTTTTTCAAGGAGGGTCGGTTCCTGCTCGGGATGCCATAATCGATCAGGTCAATGGTAATATCTTCATCCCTCACCGCGGTTGCACGCACCACCTCAGTATCAATCACAGGCAGCGGCACTCCCAGCCCTACGTAGAGCGTCACGCCATATCCGGTCATTGTCGCCGCCCTTAAGAATTCCTGCGACATCTGTTTTAAGTCACCAGTCACCATCAGCGTACCGAACCCGCCTGCAGGAGAATGCTGCGTCCCCTCCCCGATCACCATCCCCTGCGAACCGCAGAGGAAAAGTGGTACACCACTCCCTATGAACCGGAATTTTGGATCGTTTGTTATTGGATTGAGCAGACCGGCACCGGAATACGTAATATTCCCGCAGTTGGGGAGGAGGGTGCCCATGTATGTATGGAGTGTCCGGTCTGTTGTATTGACCGCCGCATTATATCGCTGGTATGCATTTCTGGGGTTGCACATGATCGCCTGGTTGAGGTTCTCAAGCAGCAGTTCGGTGGTGATTGTCCTCCTCGGATAGCAGTCTGTGCCGCGGGATATCGCTCTTAGTTCCACTGCCTTACCGGATACGAGGTCCTCGATTACATGGGCACCCCCGTACTGTTCCTCCCGTGTTGCCGACTGCTGGGTGGCACCAATATATGCATCGACTGCCGCAAGTCCTCCGTATGCTTCCACATCATTCAGCCAGATCCGTTCCATGCGGATTGGGGGTTCAGCGTGACCGAAATTCAGGAAAGCTCCAGACGAGCACATCGCGCCAAACGTGCCGGTCGTGACCACATCGACTTCCTTGAGAGCGCCCTCCTCGCCGAGTTCTGCAACAATACCGGGCATCTGTTCGGCCGTAACGACACGGGCATTTCCATCACGAATCCGCTGGTTGATCTGATCGATAGACTTGCGCATGCCCTGAAATATCATTTTATGAATATTTATATTATTCTTTATTACTTACAGTAATAACAGTCCAGACACAGTCATAAATCGGGCGTTGCCATATCTCTTCATGCACATTGGTGCATTCATTGAAGAGATGGAGCGGCTTGCCCCCCCGCTGCTGGCCGATGAAATCGACCATGACCGGATCGGACTTATTATAGAAGGGAGACCCGTGATCACCATGGTCTGCTGTGCTCTGGACCCCACTCCCGCTGTGGTTGCAAAGGCAGCCGCTGTTTCTGCAGACATGCTTGTCGTGCACCACACTCCTCTCTGGAATCCGGCTACCCAGATCACGGGGCGCACCGCACAGATTATGCGGACGATACTGGCAGAGGAAATGAATCTCTATGTCATGCATACCAACTTCGATCATGCGGATAATGGTGTCAATGATGTGCTTGCACGCCTGCTCTCGCTTACCGATGTTTCCCGTCTGTCTCTGGGAAGGATCGGAAACTGCAGTATCTCGCTTTCAGATATCTCTGGTCGCCTCGGTGGTGGCGTCCGTGTCTGGGGCGAGATTGATAATTGCATAAACAGGCTTGCCGTTGTTGCCGGTAGTGGATTTGAACCCACAATCCTGCAGGAAGCAGCGGACCAAGGTGCCGATGCGTTTCTCTCTGCTGAATTGAAGCATGCTGTTGCCCGGGCAGCGCCGCTACCCTGTATCGAGGCAACCCATTACGCGCTTGAAGCGCCTGCAATGCGGGAGCTCGCTTTCCGTATGGGCTGGGAATATATCGATGATCCCCCGGTCACACGGCAGATCCTATGAATGACATCATTGAGATGATCTCAAAAAAAAAAGAGATCGATCCCATAATCCGCGAGGAACTCCGAAAAATATTTGGTACGAGGGGGATAAAAGCACTCGCTGCCATCGATCAGCAGCGAGTGAAAAAATATCTTGATTTTTTTGTGGTTACTGGTGCGACATCGGAATACGTCATTGACGAGGATTTCTGCACATGTGGCGATTTTCTTTTCCGCGGGAGGGAATGCTGGCACCTGCTTGCGGTACGGCTTGCGATAGCATCGGAATCTTTTAAAAGGGAGAATGGATGGTACCAGGATCGGTGGAAAATATAATCGTTCCTCGTTCTATTGATGATGGAAAATTGAATCCGGTAACGAGACGTAGGTGCTTTTCCTGCCACTGTATTGGATATCCGGATTCGATAATCCGCCTTTAATCCTGCTGGAATATTCCACGATCAATTTTCTCTTCCGTTTCTCTTCGTTGGCCAAATTGAAAATTTTTTAAAAAACAATACAATAATTACTCTCTGAAATCAACTATTGTAGAAACACGTGGTTTTTCATGCTTGAAGGGGAATATCAGCTCGATTATTTTAAAACACGGGGATTGACACGCAAGATCTGTAAAAGTTGTGGTTCTGCATTCTGGACACGGGAACCCGGCCGAGAGATCTGTGGTGATGCACCCTGTGAACCCTATAATTTCATCGGGGACCCTGTTTTTAAAATCAATACCCTTGATGGCATGCGCGAAGCGTATCTGTCTTTTTTTGAGAGGAACGGACACACCCGCATAGGGAGGTACCCGGTTGTTGCACGGTGGCGTGATGATATTTATCTGACCATCGCGTCAATTGCTGATTTTCAGCCATTCGTGACCGCGGGAATTGTCCCCCCACCGGCAAACCCGCTGACTATCTCCCAACCCTGTATCCGCTTAAACGATCTCGATTCTGTCGGGAGATCGGGACGGCACCTCACCATGTTTGAGATGATGGCACATCACGCTTTTAATTCCCAAAATGAGGAGATTTACTGGAAAGACCGAACAGTGGAGCTCTGCGAACAGTTCCTTCAGTCTATCGGTGCCGACCTCAACCGGGTTACCTATAAGGAACACCCTTGGATCGGCGGAGGGAATGCGGGTCCGAGTCTTGAAGTCCTTATTGGCGGTCTTGAAGTCGCCACACTCGTTTTTATGAGCTTGGGCAAACAGAAAACCGGCCAGCCTGGCATCGATCTGAATGGTGAGACCTATTATCCGATGAAGACGCGTATCGTTGATACCGGTTACGGGCTCGAACGGTTTGTCTGGGCATCGAAGGGTTCTCCAACAATTTATGATGCTGTCTTTCCTGAGATGGTGAGCCGGGTAATGAGTTCTGCCGGTCTTTCCCATATGCTGGAGAACAAGGAGTTCACCAAGATCCTCGCGCTTAACGCAAAATTCGCAGGACTCATGGACATATCAGGCTCCAACCTTTACCAGCTGAGAAAAAAGGTGGCAACTGCAATCGATGTGCCCCCCGATAAACTTGACCGCATGATCACCCCGGTAGAAAAGGTGTATGCTATTGTTGACCACACCCGTTGCCTCGCGTACATGCTGGGCGACTGTATCGTCCCGTCCAATGTGCGCGAAGGTTACCTTGCGCGACTTGTCCTCCGCCGGACACTGCGGATGATGAATGAGCTGAAGATCAACGATCCTCTCGCCGACCTGATCGAACAGCAGATGATAATTGTTGGCGTAAAATCCTTCGAACAGGATACCAGCGTTGTACGCGAGATCGTCGACCGCGAAGTAGAAAAATATGGATCAACGCTCGAACGCGGCACACGAATTGTCCAGAAAATTGCGAGGTCATATAAAGCAAAGAGCCAGCGCGTTCCGACAAGCGAGATCATAACCATGTATGACTCCCATGGCATCCCTCCTGAAATGATCAGGGATATCGCGACAAAGGAGGGCGCCGTCGTCGATCTCCCGGACAACTTTTATTCCCAGATTGCTGATATGCATTCTGAATCCAGAACAGAAGGTACAGAAGATGCTGGTGCAAAATATCTTGAACGTGTGCAGGGGCTCCCCCCAACAAAAAAACTCTATTACGAACAACCCGCGGATTTTGAGTTCGAAGCGGTAGTTCTTGATTTCTTTGACGGGCACGCAGTGATGGACCAGACACTCTTCTTCCCGGAGGGTGGCGGGCAGCCTTCAGATACCGGGACTCTGGTTTCCACCGACAGCATGGTCCGAGTTGAGAGTGTCATGAAGATTGGCGAGGTTGTCCTTCACCACATCAGTGGCGGGATCCTGAAGCGCGGTGACCGGGTTAAAGGCATGGTGGATGAAGAGAGGCGCTGGTCGCTGATGCGTCACCATACCGCAACCCACATCCTGCTCCACGCGGCAAAGGAAGTGCTCGGCGCCCATATCCATCAGGCAGGTGCACAGAAAGGGCATGAGAGTTCGAGGCTCGACATCCGTCACTTCAAGCATATCACTCCAGATGAGCTCAGGCGCATTGAGATTGCTGCAAACAGGATGATTCTGACCAGCCAGCCGGTTGAGATCTCGGTTGAGGACCGGACGCATGCGGAGCAGACGTATGGTTTTATCCTCTATCAGGGTGGTGTTCCGCCCGGCAGGGAGATCCGTGTCGTGAAAGTCGCGGGCGATATCGAAGCCTGTGCCGGGACCCACTGCCGGAACACTGGTGAGGTCGGGGTCGTCAAGGTCATACGTGTCGAGCATATTCAGGATGGGATTGAGCGGATTGAATTTACCGCGGGCATTGCCGCACTTTACTATATGCAGCACCTTGAAGAGATCGTGAGCGCGTCTTCCGATGTGCTCTCTGTCCAGCAGGAGAACCTCCCGGCAACGGTCACGCGGTTTTTTTCCGAATGGAAAGACCAGAAGAAGGATATCGAACGTCTGAGCCAGAAGATCGTGGAGCTTGAGATTCAAAGCATGGTAGCTGAATCAATCGGGGGGGTCTCGGTTATCGTCAAACGTCTTGATTTGCCTCCACGGGAACTCGCTGCACTCGCAGGGGCCATATCATTGAAGGGAGGTGTCGCTCTGCTGGCTGGCGGTGGAGAAACCGCACGGGTTGTTCTGGGATCAGGTGACTCCCGCGTAAATGCGGGGGAAATTATTGGGCAGGTATGCGAACTTCTTGGTGGTAAAGGTGGCGGAAAATCATCACTTGCACAGGGTGGTGGACCGAATATCGCACAACTCGACCTCGCGTTAAAAGTCGGGCGCGAACGGATCATAGCGGCAATTCATGGCTGAGCAGGTCGTCGTTCTGGAACCGGGCGGGGAAAAGGCGCAGAAGATTGCCAAGGCGATGGCAAGCCAGACCGCCTGTGATATCCTGCGCTTTATCGGAGAAGGACAAAAGACATCAACCGAGATCTCCGAACACCTCTCCATACCGATGAACACAGCCAAATACCATATCGAGAACCTGCTCGATGCGGGACTCATCAATGTCTCCGCCACAAAATACAGTGTCAAAGGAAGGGAGGTGAAGGTCTATTCCCTGACCAACCAGCTTCTTATTGTCGCACCGAGACAATCGAATATCCGCACGATGCTGTTAAAATACGCGTCGCTCTTTGGCATTGTGGTATTTGGCACACTAGTGCTTGCCATCCTCTCACCGTTCATCGGAATTTCAAATGGTCTTGCGGAAGGGATGAATGCCGCACCCTCTGCAGCATCCAGAGAAGTCGGGATTGTGTACACAAAAGCCGCATCGGATGCAATGGGATACTCCCTATCCCAAACGCTTGATCCGGCAGTCGCATTCTTTTTTGGAGGTGCACTGGTCATCCTGTGCCTTTTCTGTTATGAATTGTATCTCTTGAAAAAAGTGAAATGAAAATTATTTTAATTGCAGAAAATTGGGATTAGTTCATTTTCTTTTTCTTTGACAGGATCGAGATACCCCCGATTATGGAAAGTGCGATCAATAGGTGGGGCAGGGAGAATGGTGATTTTGTTGGTGTTGGTGTGGGGGTGGATGTTGTCGGTATCTGTGTTGCGATCTGTGTCAGGGTCGGGATCTGTGTAGGAGTGGGTGTCGGGGTCGGGGCAGTCACATGGAATGTCACAACACCGATATACCCTTTTGCATCGGTAAAATGAACATCATAATCACCCGGCACGTTCACATTGATTGTTTTTGTATATTCCCCCGCACCCAGTTTCATCTCCCTTTTTGTCTCAATCCATGTCGGTCCAAAGACAGGTCCTTCAGGTCCCCTGACTTCAAGTTTGACACCATCATTGCCCAGTTTTGCAATCGAGCCTTCGATCCTGAGAGCATCCTTGATATCCTGAGTCAGCGGTGAAGTGATGGTAATCTCACCTGTGCGATCTACCACATTGACCAGTCTCTGGGTAACCGAGTCAGAACTCAGTCTCTCTTCAATCCTGGAATCGGACTGCATCTCAATTCTGTACAGACCGCCTTTCAGACCCCGCGTGGTGAAGGGTATTACAAATGTCTTGTTGTTATAGTCCTGAAGCGTAACCGTTCGTCGTTCAATCTCGGTTGAGGTATACTGGGAGTAGTACATCACAAGGTCAAAACTGGTGCCGGCCGGAAGGGTACTGTTTCCCATTACCTTCAGTGTCTGACCTACATTGATCTCAGCAGGAACCTCCATTAATAGTTGGTAGGCTGAAGCCGGCGTAATCAATAAAAGGCATAGGATAACCAGCCAAACAGATGGTTTCATAGTAATAATAATCAACGATATACAAGTAAAAAATGTTGGTGGCATGACCAAGGAACATACTTCCATGAGTCGTGGGGAAATCCCCCGTATTATCTCTGCCTCCGGTTGTTTATGTAAGTTTGACGGATTGCTATCGTTCATGGATAAAAAAGATTGAATAGGGAAAACCAGTGAACCTTTTGTCGATGTTTTGATTCTTGAAAAATCCTGATTAAATCAAATCGATAAAATTTTTCAAAAGTCTCAGACCCACCGCACCACTTTTTTCTGGATGGAACTGGACCCCGTACACATTATTGTTCCAGACTGACGATGCGAATGGACAGCTGTATGATGTGGTTGTGAGGGTGTATTCGGATACGGTATCAGCGTAATATGAATGAACGAAATATACGTATTCTTCGGTGGCAAAACCTTCAAAGAGCGGGTGGTCAGGTCTCTCAAGAAAGATGGAATTCCAGCCCATATGGGGCACTTTCATGCCAGAAACCGATGGGAATTTTTTCACATGACCAGGGATTAACCCAAGCCCCATATGTACACCATGCTCCTCGCTCAGGTCCATGAGCATCTGCATTCCAAGGCAAATCCCAAGCAAAGGAACGCTCTTTGCCGCGTTCACAACCGTCGTTTTAAGCGGACCCAGCTGATCCATCCCCTCATGAAAAGCTCCAACTCCAGGCAGCACAATGGCTTCTGCTGCTGCTATCTCATCTGCATCTTCGGTGATAACCGCTATTGCACCTGCCTTCTCCAATCCCCTGATGACGCTGCGAAGGTTCCCGAGCCCATAGTCAACAATTATTATGTTCTTCAAGTTCCTGACCTTCCCCGCGTCTCCGGTGTTTTTCCCATACCCCCCTTATCGAAGACCACGGGATTCCACCCACGCTTCGGGACGCTGGTATTAGCCGTTCAAGAGAAGGGTGGTCTTTTTCGATCGTCCGGATCAATTCCATATTGCTGGACGGGCACATGAAACATCCGATCCCGACATGCTGATATTTATTCTCTGTGTCAGGGTTCCTGTTCCTTCAATCACTTCCCTGAATGTGGTTTTGTCACTACCATATGTTCTCACTTGCATTGTATTCAGGCTGCATTTCCGTAATGGCACTGATTTGGAGGAACAGGGGTCTGACACGTATCACACCAGTGCAGCAGGTTTCTGTCATACATTGGGTGGAAGTGTTGCACTATTCATAAATGCTGGGGACATAAAGACGCTGGGATTTATAAATTCAAACAGTTTCTATAACAGAATCCGCTCTAAATTTTTTTAAAAAAACACCCTTTTGAATAGTATCCATCATAGCTTTTGATTTTCCGTTTCCCGTTCAAGAAGGGCGATTACACCAGCAGCACCAAGACAGATTATTGCCGGTACATAGAGATATATGACGGAGAGAGTGCCGGCGAGGGGAGCGGTAATCAGAATCCAGACTGAAGAGGAAACCAACATCCAGCCGGCAAACTTTGTCTCACTCGATGTAATTGCGGCTCCCATCAATCCCATGCTTGAAAAGAGGGCAGCCTGAACACCTGATAGTATGAATTCATTTGTTGTCGCGGTAACAATGATATATAATGCTGCAATGAGCCCAAAAATCCCGCCGGCAACCCCGATGATAAAAGGCTTTTTCATGTACTCTTTTGTTCGTGGATACAACATAAATTATTTTTCATTATGAGTGAGGAGATCAAACTTGCTTTTTTTTAATAAGGAAAATCAGGGAAACGTATCAATAAAATGAACCGGAATCGCATTCATACCTTAAATTTACCACAAATATTTTAAATAATTAAATTAATGAGTTAAATAACGAAATGTGGCAGGAGGTGGATTTGTAATGGCAGCAAAGAAACCTGCGGCAAAGAAAACCGCAGCCAAGAAACCAGCCGCAAAGAAGGCAGCAAAGAAGAAGTGAACAATTGTTTCCTTCTTTTTTTTAAAAAAATTCCCTGAATTTTACAATAACCTTCAAATTTTTTGACAATGGTCTCACGAAAAAAATTAATATGCGCCGACCGGGACTCGAACCCGGGTTTAGGCGTTGGCAACGCCTAGTGATAACCACTACACTATCGGCGCACGGTTTGCTTTCGCGCTTTCAATGGTGAGCATTCAAAGAATAAAAGTATATCGTAACCCGGTAACATTGTGCGTATTGCCTGACTCCAAAGAGGAAATGGGAAACATAATTTCCCCGGATCTGGTGACTAGTTTTTTGCATGTCTCTACGGCGGATATTCCAACACCTTAATGTAACGCAATTGCGAATATAAGAAGAGATGATTCCCCTCTTTGTTGATCTGAGTACAAAACGTATCGTGATCTTCGGAGGCGGGGTGGTTGCTGCCCGCAAAGCAGCGTATTTTGCACGCAAAGCAGAGGTTCAAGTGTTCAGCCGGTCCTTTTCAAAAAAGATATCCACACTGCCCGTAAAACGGACAGTAATGGACGTGGCACGTGCGTCTGACATGGATCTTGAGGATCTTTTACACAAGTCATTCATTGGAATCGCCGCGCTCTCTGACCGGGAACAGAATAACCGGATCGGAACGATCTGCCGGCGCTTGGGAATATTATTCAATAACGCTGATGGTGAGAAGGGCGATCTTATCATTCCATCTGTTCTCTGCAGCAAGTATTACACCATTGCTGTAAGCACAGGAGGAAAAAGTCCTGCCGTTTCACGGTTCATCAGGGAACACCTTGAGACAAGGTTCTCACGGATAGATAGGATGATTATACTGCAGGAACGCTTACGGCAAAAACTGAAATCCGCGGAACCATCACAAAAGAAACGCGGGGAAATACTCCGGGAAGTGTTGCATGACCCAGCTATCTGGGAGGCACTTTATCGTTCACGGAAGGAAGCAGAAGGGATCGTGAACCGGAGGTACCTGCATGAGTAAGCCGGGCCAGGTCAGGATTGCTATTGCCGGCATCAGCCACCATACGGCAAATGCAACTGCACTCGAGTTGTTCCGTTTTCCCGATGAGAACAGTTTTCTTTCATGTGCTGCGGAGCGGTTCAAGGGAGCTTTGCTCCTCCAGACCTGCAACCGGGTCGAGGTAATCGTGGAGGGGGATGCGGCAGCGCTCTCTGATTTTCTCGAAGAACAGGGCCGTTATGGTTTTTTTGTCAAGGAAGGAATTGAAGCACTTCGTCACGTCCTGCTACTTGCATCCGGAGTGGACTCGATGATCGTTGGCGAGGACCAGATTATCGGGCAGCTAAAAAAATCGGTTGCCGACGCTCAGGCAGCAAAGACATGCAGCAGTTTTCTTGAATTATGCATCAACAAGGCAGTACATGTAGGAATCGAAGTCCGAAAACGCACTGAGATTAACCGCGGGGCGGTTTCTGTCGGATCGGCGGCGGTGCTCCTTGCCGAATCCCAACTTGGAAGCCTCGAAGGCAGGCACATCCTCGTGATTGGCAGCGGCGAGATGGGGCTCCTTGTTGCACAGGCGCTGGCGGCAAAACATCTCTCTGCGATATACGTGGCGAACCGGACATTTTTAAGGGCAAAAGTGCTTGCCGAAAAGATTGGCGGCAAGGCGGTACGGCTTTCTGAACTGTACCATTATATCACCCTTTCGGATGTTGTTATCTCCTGCACTTCCGCACCCCACCCAATTATCCGTTGCACCGAATTAAAAGAAGCGATGAAGGCGCGCTGCTGGCCGCTGGAAGGGCACCCGCGCCATCTCATCCTCATCGATATTGCCCAGCCCCGCGACGTCGAGGAAGGGGCGGAAAATACTGACGGCGTGCGGTTGTTTGGCATCGATAACCTGCGAATAATCAATGAACAGACGATGAGTAACCGGAAAGCGGAGGCTGAAAAGGCCCGGCAGTTCATAGAAGAAGAACTTGTCATTTTCATCCGTCAGCTGAACCGTAAAACCGCTGATGATATCCTTGCCGCGCTCCATACATGGGCAAAGGCTGTTCGGACCCGGGAACGGGACAAAGCTGTCGCCCGGCTTGGGAGTACTGATGACAAGACGGCTGAGGTTATCGATGACCTTACAAGGGTTCTTTCAAAAAAACTACTCACAGATGCAACGTTCGCCATACGCGCGAGTGCAGAAGCGGGGGACCTTGAGGCGGCAGAGGCACTCTTGAAGGCGATCACGCAGGGGGAGCCTCTTTCCTGCGAAAGTTCCGCACGAAAGAAAAAACCATAAATGGATTGTGCATCTGTATCCGTTCTGCGTACCGCAGCAAGGTGACAGGCAGGGCTAGAGGTCATGGGGTTTTTTTAAGAGGGATTTGCATTCGTTGCTTCTGTTCTGAACCCTTGATACAATAATAGGATTTGGACAGTCCCAGTGTCACTTTCAGCGGGCATGTCGGGCAGATACACCCTTTTTTTTCAAATGTGCATGTAGGGCTGTGACCAACGATGCAATAGCACAGTTCACTCTTCTCACCCATACATTCATTATAAGTCGGACAGACGCCGCATACACAATGGTCTTTTTGCTCAGCGATCATTCTGTCCCGTCCCGTTTCGTCCATTGATGCCAGTTTTTTACTGAATTCTTCGAATATGTCCATGGAACCACTCTTTGTTCAGGAATAAGTACATAATCAAAAATAGGGCATATTTTAATGCATGCCTGCACCAATAGTCGGAAGAAAATTTGGAATCCACGTGATCCCGCCACTTTCAAAAGAACAATGCGAAACCATTACGGTCGTCGGGATTTCGGGTTCGAGCCGGCAGCAGCCCGGCATGAGCAAATCAGAACGGCTACTCCTGCGTGCGCTTGACAAATACAGGGAATTCGGGTGCAGGACGGAATTCATCCGGTTAAAAGATCTCATCATTCATGACTGTGAGGGGAATTACTCGGAAAATCCTGCATACTGTACCTATCCCTGTCAGAGTTCCATGAAATACGATGATGACCAGATGCAGGTCGTATATGATGCGATTCTTGAAAGCGATATCCTGATCCTTGCCACCCCCATCCGCTGGAACAACCACTCGGCGCTGGTGCAGAAGTTCGTGGAACGGATGAATGCCATCGAGAACCAGTACGCATGGTACGGTGTACAGATGATCAAGAACAAGGTCGCGGGGCTGATTATTATCGGCCATGTGGATGGCGTCCAGCACGTCGCCGGCAACCTCCTCAATTTCCTTTCATGGCTCGGGTTCCATATCCCCGAGGATGCAATTGCCTCATGGGTGGGGGAGAACGATGAGGACACGACCAAGGACTGGGGACTCATTGATCAGAACCCCTACACACAGGAGGACCTCTCCAATTTGATCACAGGTGCTCTGCAGCTCGCCTATCAGCTCAAAAACGCCTGTCCCGACGAAAAAATCCCGCAACATATTGTAAATAATAAATAGCATTGCTCCTCAAATGCTAACAGAAGAATTCTTTTTAGGCTGGTGACTGGTGGTGTTTCCTGCACGACGGATGAGAAGATCGAGGTCACGCACAATCCAACCAATGCTGCAACAGATCCAGCTGGCAAAGACCGATCTGGTTGTCCCCATTTTTGTTGACGAAAACCTTTCCAGGGAACGGGCAATTGCGTCGATGCCGGGGCAGGTAAGGTATCCGGTAAAAAGGATTGGAAAGGTCGCACAGGATCTCTGGGATTGCGGTCTTCGGGCAATCCTCCTGTTTGGTATCCCGAAAACAAAGGATGCCGATGCATCAGGAGCATTTGATGCCGAAGGGGTTGTGCAGCGGGCGGTTCGCACGATAAAAAGCGCCGTTCCCGATATGGCGGTGATCACCGATGTCTGCGCCTGCGAATATACGGATCACGGCCACTGCGGTATCATTGGGGAGACGCGCTATGGTACTGATCTGCTGAACGACCCCTCGCTTGAGGTGATGAACCGGATTGCGATCAGCCATGCACATGCGGGAGCCGATGTCGTTGCCCCCTCATGCATGCTTGACGGCATGGTTGGTTCAATACGGTCGGCGCTTGATGATGAAGGCCTTGAAGATGTGCTGATCATGTCATACTCGACCAAGTTTGCTTCCGCCTTCTACGGTCCTTTCCGTGAAGCCGCGGATTCCGGCTACGCGTTTGGTGACCGGTCAACGTACCAGGTCAATCCGGCGAACGCAAGAGAGGCTTTTTTGGAATCCCAGCTTGATGCCGGTGAAGGAGCCGATATCCTGATGGTCAAGCCGGCAGGATTCTATCTCGATATTCTTGCCGAGATCGCAACACTCGGGCTTCCGGTTGCCGGATTTCAGGTAAGTGGGGAATATTCGATGATCAAAGCCGCCTCAGAGCGTGGCTGGATTAAGGAAAGGGAATCGGTCATCGAAAGCCTCACATCGATAAAGCGTGCAGGTGCCGACCTGATCATTTCCTATTTTGCACCTGATGTAGCGAGGTGGATGGATGAAGAGCGGTGACCTGTTTGCAAATGCGCGGCAGCTCATGCCCGGGGGGGTAAGCAGCCCGGTACGTGCCATTAAACCTTACCCTTTTTACACCGCGCGTGCGGATGGTTCGCACCTTTTTACTGTTGATGGGGCCGATCTGATTGACTGCTGTCTTGCGTACGGGCCCCTTATTCTAGGCCATCGTCATTTGGCAATTAAGAGTGCCATCGCGGGCCAACTTGATGACGGATGGCTCTACGGGACTCCGGTTCCCATTGAACCAAGATTTGCCAAAATAATCACCGCGGATCATCCGGGCATGGACATGATCCGCTTCGTTTCAAGCGGTTCGGAAGCAACAATGGCGGCAATCCGGCTCGCCCGGGGTTTCTCTCAAAAAACGGACATTGTAAAGATTGAGGGAGGGTTTCATGGGGCGCATGATGCAGTCCTTGTAAAGGCCGGCTCCGGTGCAACGACGCTTGGCATCCCGGATTCCGCGGGGGTGCTTGCCGATGTGGTCGCGCACACGCGGCAGATCCCATACAACGATCCGGAGGCGCTGGAATCCCTGCTTTCAAAAAATTCGGATATTGCAGCTCTGATTATCGAACCGGTGCTCGGTAATATCGGACCGGTTCTTCCGGAAAAAAACTACCTCGAGGAGATACGGTCGATCACCCGTTCGTACGAAGTCCTGTTAATCTTTGATGAAGTGATAACAGGTTACCGGCTCGGGATCGGCGGGGCACAGGTGAAGTTCGGAGTAAAGCCAGATTTGACAACGCTGGGCAAAATCATTGGGGGTGGGCTTCCGATCGGGGCGTTTCTTGGCAGGAAGGAAATCATGGATCTGGTGGCACCTGCAGGGCCTGTGTATCAGGCGGGCACATTTTCTGGAAACCCGCTGTCGCTCACCGCAGGAAGTGCCACAGTCAGCTGGCTGCACAATCACAGGGATGTTTACAACAACCTCGAGGAAAAAACGCGTGCTATTGAAGAAAGTATGTCCGTGATGAAAGAAGGCTCATTTGTCCGGTTCGGTTCGATGTTCAAGTATTTCTTCCGGAACAGACCGCCGCGAAATTACCGCGAGGTAAAGGAATGCGACACCGGTTCGTTCCAGCGGTTCTGGAACCGTATGCTGAACGCGGGCGTCTTTCTTCCCCCGTCGCAGTTTGAGACGAACTTCCTGTCGGTGGCGCATACCGACCAGGATATTGAAACGATCGTTAGAGCATACAATTCATGTCGTTAAAAGTGGGTACTCGGGGCAGCAAGCTGGCACTTGCACAGGCTGACATTGTCTGTCAGAAGCTTACGGCAATGGGAATCGGGGTTGAACAGATCGTCATCACGACACAGGGTGATACAAACAATAACGTGCCGCTCCATGAGATCGGCGGTCAGGGTGTTTTTGTCCGGGCGCTTGACGACGCCATCCTTGCAGGTGAGATCGATTGTGCTGTGCACAGCATGAAGGATATCCCCGCGATGCGCCCGTCCGGGCTGTTCACGGCAGCGGTCCTGAAACGAGACCCGCCTGCTGATTATATTGCGTATACTACAGCACTTCCTGCCGTGAACGTGGTCGGCACTTCCAGCACCCGTCGGCGCGCACAGATGCTTCGGCATGATCCAAATATCTCCATCAAAGATTTGAGGGGTAATGTTGATACCAGGATCAGGAAACTGAATGCAGGGGAGTACGATGCGATTATCCTTGCAGAGGCAGGATTGATTCGCCTCGGGATCCGGATTCCCGGCGAACGCCTGCCGCCCGATATATTTGTCCCTTCCCCCAATCAGGGCACCATCTCCGTAGTGAGCCGGGCTGACCCCTCACTCATGGAAACCCTTTGTGCCCTTGACCACCTGCAGACCCGGACTGATGTCGCGATTGAACGGGCGGTTATGGAGCAGCTGGGTGGCGGCTGCTTCACGCCGCTGGGTGTTTACTGCCGGGCCGGTCATCTGATTGCTGAAGTACTCTCGCTGGACGGCAGAAGAACCGAACGTATCGAGACAGATATACAAAGCATCGAACAGGCTCGGGAACAGGGGCGCATTCTGCGTGCGCGTGCGCAGGATCTGATCAATGAGGCATACTCTGTACTGAGGATCACTCCATGAACGGTAAGGTGTACCTTGTTGGATCAGGACCCGGGGGTATCGGGTTCCTTGCGCAGCGGGCACGGGAAGTGATCGACCGTGCAGATGTTGTATTGTATGACCAGCTACCTGGTGAAGAGATCCTTGCTACCCTGCCCCCGGATGCAGAGCTGATTGACTGCGGGAAGTATGGTGGCATGCATACACTTGAACAGGAGGAGATCGAGAAGCTGATGATCGACCGAGCAAAACAGGGAAATGCCGTTGTCCGCCTTAAGGGAGGTGATCCGTTCCTGTTTGGCAGGGGTGGTGAAGAGGTGGAAGCTGTGAGGGCAGCTGGCATTGAAGTTGAAATGGTACCTGGAATTTCCAGCGCCCTTGCTGTCCCGGCATCGGTCGGGATCCCCCTCACTCACAGGAAGTATGCCTCACAGGTGACGATCATTACCGGACATGAAGACCCGACCAAACCAGAGTCGGCGCTGGACTGGAAACTTCTCGCGAAGAGCCGGAGTACAATCGTGATCCTGATGGGTGTGGCAAATCTCCCGAAGATTATCGATTCCCTGGTCACACATGGCAAGAATATAAAAACCCCCGTTGCGATCATCGAAAGGGGGCTTCGAAAAAACCGCAGGGTGACGGTCGGAACACTCTCATCAATCATGAGGAAGGTAAAAAAGGCTCGTGTCAAACCCCCCGCGGTAATCGTGATTGGCGATGTGGTGAAGTTATATGATCCCGATGCTCCGGATCTAATACCAACCGAGTGGGAATGATGGACAATGCTGGATATGGTAAATAAATTTGAACGATTGGTCTATGGAATACTGATGCTCCTGCTTATGATCGTGCTGGGGTTTTCCCTTGTAGAACTCTGCTGGCTCCTTGTGGTAAACCTGACCAATGTACCCCCCCTGCTTCTTGAAAACCATGAGCTTACAAATTTGCTCGGGGTGTTCCTGTTAATCCTGATCGGTATCGAACTGCTTGACACCATCAAAGCGTATTTCAAAGAGAACGCTATCCATTTTGAAATTGTTATACTGCTTGCGATTGTCGCTATCGCACGTAAAGTGATTCTGCTCGATCCGGCAGCAGCGCCCCAACCCGAATTTATCGGTATGGAATTAATTGGAATCGGTGTTGTCGTTGTCGGGCTTGCCGGTGCATATTACCTTATCAAAAGGGCAGGGGGAATCGGTGTCGGGGAGAAAAGGGAAGAGAAGGTGTAGGATAACACATCCCCCTAATAAAAGGTTTACCCCACTGGAAATAGTTTAGACAAGTACAGGAAAAAGGGACATCCAAAAGGATCTATCGGGGTTCATTTTCCCATAATTATTTTCGTTGATTCTGGTTGATAACTGAGATAAATCGTTATTTTAAAAACGATGATGTCAAACATCCCATTTTTGTGATCGATAAGCATGCCGGACGACATATCGCGCTTGCATATCCGGGAGGTGATAATCTTATAACCAAGTATTACAAAGTTGTCACTCCTCATATTTCCTGTGTAAAACAAGTCTTAATACGTTAACACAACTAAAGTTTAGGAGATGAGCCAATCCACGCTTCCCGGGGGTTCGACTCAGGACGAAGTCATGGCCGTGGCTCTCTTCAAACTCGGCCTGCGCAGTGGTGACCTGATGCTTGATGTTGGCTGTGGGACCGGAAAAGTGTCAATTGCTGCAGCGTCAATGGTTGCCCATGTTTGTGCAATTGATCATCGTCCCGAAGCGATCCTGTATGCAAAGAAAGAGGCGGAACTCAAACGTGCTGGCAATATTGAATTTTTTTGCACAGGGGCATCTGAATTTCTTGCTCACGATGACTGGATTTTTGATTGTGCATTTGTTGGCGGTTCGAAAGGAATTTCGGAATTCCTGCCGCTTCTCGCAAAGCATGTCCGGCGCAGGATTGTGGTAAATGCGGTACTTCTCGATACCATGCAGATCGCAGTTGCTTCCATGCGAAAGATCGGTATCTTCTGCGAGGTCGTTCACGTGCAGATCACACGCTCACATGAGGTGGCGGGGAGCATCATGTTCAAGCCCATCGATCCGGTATATGTGATCGTCGGGAAAGGTGCGGCATGTTAATAGGATTAGGACTTGGCCCGGGTGACCCGGAACTGCTGACACTGCGGGCAGTCCGTCTGCTCAAGGAAGCCGATGAGGTTTTCGTACCAGGGCGGATCGCATATGATCTCGTCAGGCCATATCGTGAGCCAATGATTCTTGATTTTCCCATGACAGATAATGAATCACAGGTTTTGACGAGTATGAGGAGGAATGCGGCGATAATCGCCCCTGTTGCACGCATGGGAGTCGCAGTGTTCGGTATTCTTGGGGATCCGAATTTTTTCTCGACATTCTCCCGTCTCTGTGCGCTGATGGCAGAAGATTACCCCGAAATTGAGTGCCTCACGGAACCCGGCATAAGCGCGATCACAGCATTTGCAGCAGCGGCAAACATCTCCTTTGCTGAAGGGTTTACCGTATCAGATGGCGGGATACCGGATAACAGGATACTGCTCAAGGTGAGACGCCCGAAAGAGTGTGCGGAGGATCTCAAAAAAGAGGGTTATCGCGAATTCATACTGGTTGAGAGGATGTACTTTCCCGATATGAAAATATACAGAAACAGAGAACTCCCAGAACAGAGTGACTACCTCAGTGTGATGTTTGCGAGGCGGTAAGATGCAGAAACCAAAACAGCCATGTGTCTATTTTGTTGGCGCGGGTCCGGGAGATCCTGAGCTGATCACGGTCAAAGGACAGGGTCTGCTCGAACGTGCCGATGTCGTGATATATGCCGGTTCACTTGTCAATCCTGTACTTGTCACGAAATCCGCAGCCTCCCTGAAAATTGACAGCTGGGGAATGAATCTCGAAAAAATTGTTGCTTTAATGGAGCTGCATGCAAATGCAGGAAAGACAGTCATCAGGCTCCACTCAGGTGATCCTTCGCTTTTTGGTGCAATCGTAGAGCAGATTGCAGAACTGAAGAAGAGGGGTATTGCGGTTGAGATTATCCCCGGGGTCTCATCACTGTTTGCCGCTGCCGCTGCACTCCAGACAGAGCTTGTCCTCAACGGGATTACTGATGCAGTGGTTATCACCCGACCTGCGGGAAAGACACTTGAAAAAGACCATATCCCAGAGTTTTCAGGACTCGGTGCGACCCTGGCAGTTTTCCTCGGCGCCGACCGGATTGCGGAAGTGATACAAAAAATCACCAGTCCGCCGGATACTCCCGCAGCAGTTATCTATCATGCCTCATGGGATGACCAGAAAGTGATCCGGGGCACCGTAGCCGATATTGTTCAAAAAGCGCGTGATGCCGGGATCAATAAGACCGCTCTCTTGATTATCGGTCAGGTGGTTGATCCGGGGGATCGGTACAGGAGGTCGCACTTATATTCATGAACAAAACCGTTGTCATTGCTTTCCCGAGATCGTTTTCCAAAGCGCAGAGGATCGCAACGTACCTTGATGCAGACCTCCTCGCGTACGATGCCGGCGTATTTGCCCGCGTGTTCGGAACCACACGGCGGATTGTTGCTATGATGGCGACTGGGATTGTCGTGCGCTCGGTTGCGCCGCTCCTCAAGAATAAGTGGATTGATCCTGCGGTTGTCGTTGTGAGCCCGGATCTCTCCTACGCAGTCCCCCTGATTGGCGGGCACCATGGTGCAAACAAACTTGCGCGGGAACTGGCATCGCTCGGCATCAGGCCTGTTGTCACAACAGCTACGGAAGTGACAGGGAAAGAATCGGTTGAAGCGATTGCAGAACAGCACGGATGCGATGTCCTGAACCGCGATTCAACCCTTCCTGTGAATGCCGCAATCCTTGACTCTGAAGTGCCCGTCTATCCAATTAACGGTCCGGCCGTTGTTATTGCAGGACCCCGCGTATCAGTCCTTCTCAATAAGGGAGTGTATGGTATTGGTATCGGTTGCCGGAAAGGGGTTTCCAAAGAGGAAGTCCTCGATGCCATCAATCAGGCGCTCACTGCATGCGGAATTTCACAAGAAGACGTCTTTTTTTTTGCGACAACGGTGAAAAAAATGGGGGAGCCCGGGCTCATTGCTGCGATTGCGTCACTGTCGGCTGGTTTGATATTTCTTGATGACAAGACTATTAACACACAACCCCATCGATCACTGTCGCGGGCGGGACGGATCGGGCTCCTTGGCGTTGCCGAGCCCTGTGCGCTTGCCCTGTCGAAACACAAGGAACTTGTTATGGAAAAGACTGTGTATGGGAGGGTAACTGTTGCCATCGCCCGCTGAATCCACCGGTGCACTTGTTATTGTCGGGATTGGTCCGGGCAGTCTGGAGCAGATGACCGCCCGTGCGCTCAAGGAGATCGCAGGTTCGGATATTGTGATTGGCAATGACACGTATCTGGACCAGCTGGAGCCGCTGCTGACCGGAAAAAATGTCATCCGGAGTTCAATGGGAAAAGAAGTCGAACGGGCTAAGACTGCCATCAGGCTCGCGCAGAAACGTCGTGTGGCGATAGTATCCGGTGGTGATGCGGGAGTATATGGCATGGCCGGCATCGTGCTCGAAGTGCTGGAGCATGAAAAAGCAGAGATTCCGGTAGAGATCGTGCCGGGTGTGACCGCGGCAAACGCTGCTGCAGCCCGCGTGGGTTCCCCCCTCTCAGGGGATTTTGCCGTCATCAGCCTCTCCGACCTTTTAACTCCCATCGATATCATCGAAAAGAGGCTGGAAGCGGTATTTTCCGTGGGGATTCCGGTTGTAATCTACAACCCGAAAAGCCGCGGGAGACCTCATAACTTGTCGGGCGCTATTTCGATTGCACGAAAATATTTAGACGCGGATACGCCAATCGCACTGGTACGGGATGCATACCGGGAGGGCGAGAAAATCACCATTACGACAGTCCGCGATGTGGAAAAGTATTACACGGATGTGGATATGCATACCACGGTTATTATCGGAGGTTCTGAGAGCAGAATCTGGAGGAGAGGATCGGATGTCAAGGGAATCATCACGCCACGGGGATACCACCGGAAATACGTATACTGATCTGGGTGCAGAAACCAAAGAAGCATACGAAATCTTCAAGGAGTCAAGAATGCTTGCTCGTTCGGTGATCGGCGATTTGTCACCGGAAGACCGTGTCCGGCAGCGGTGCTCGATCGCAGTGGGGGATTTTTCCATGGCGCCGCTCATGCAGTTCTGTCATGACCCGGTGTCAGCTACTATCGCTGCCCTTGCCCGCAAATCACTAATCCTCACCGATATCCGGATGGTCCAGGTCGGTATCCAGAAGAAGGGACATGAATCTGAGGTGATATGTGCACTTGATTTCGGGAATGACATTGCCAACAACCGGGGGATTACACGCACTTCTGCCGGTTTTATTGCACTTGAGGATCGCATCGGGGATTCGATTGTTGTGATCGGCAATGCCCCGTCAGCGCTCCTTGCTCTCTGCGATATGATCAGGCGCGGCATTCGTCCGGCTGTGATTATCGGGACACCCGTAGGGTTCGTGAATGCCGCGGAATCGAAGGAACTGCTGCGGACACTTGATATCCCCTCGATTTCCAGTCATGGTACGCGGGGTGGTACCCCAGTTGCAGTCGCAGCAATGAACGAATGCATAACCATCTATTCCGAGGGCAATTCTCATGTGGGATCCGGTCACCGGGTTTGAGTACCCGGAAATCTGGCAGGAGAAGTGTCAGTCGCCGGAATCCCTTGCAGACGTTGCCCGTGGACTTTGTGTGCTCACTGCATCTGGAACTGTCCTGCGCCGCGGGTATACGACCGGGACCACCGCTGCTGCAGCATGCAAGGCGGCAATCCTCTCCCTGCATACCGATGTGTCATCGGTGCGAATCATGATCCCGTGCGGACTGGGTGTCGATGTACCCGTCGCTGGCAGTCACGGAACCGCCAGATGTAAAAAATTTGCTGGTGATTATCCCTCTGATGCAACCGCCAATGTTGAGTTTGTCGCCAAGGCAACACCAGAAAAAAGCGGAATCAGCCTCGTACCTGGGAACGGCATCGGGATTTTTGTGCGTGACACTCCGCGTTTTTCAAAAGGCACACCGGCGATCAATCCGGCACCACTAGCATGCATCCTCCAGTCGATGCTGGAAGCGCTCAATGCCATATCTCTGAAAGGGGTTACGGTCTCTCTCAGTGTACCTTCCGGCAGAGCGGTGGCAAAAACTACTCTTAACCCGCGTGTGGGGATTGAGGGGGGGATCTCGGTGCTCGGTACTACCGGGCTTGTCGAACCATGGGATGATCACATGACAGAATCGGTCATAGATCGGATCCGTGCATCAGAACGGGTCGTCCTGACCACGGGAAGAACAGGGCTCCGGTATGCCCGGCTCAAATATCCTGACCATGACATCGTTCTTGTCGGGTCAGGGATTCACGAAGCGCTCGCCGCCGCCCGGGGCGAGGTGATCCTGTTCGGGTTGCCAGCGCTTATCCTGAACTATGTCAAGCCGGATTTTCTTAAGGGAACCAGCTTTTCAACCATTGAAGAAATGAGCATTTCACCGGTCTTTCCTGACCGTACCAATAGTGCTCTTGTGGAATTCAAACGAGAACATCCTTCGATCCATGTTGTTATCGTAAACAGGGACGGCAATGTGATCGGGGAGACTATATGAAAATCGTTGGTGTGGGATGTGGTCCTGGGATGCTGACCGAAGAAGCGATTCGTGTGATTCGTTCGGCAATATTGATTTATGGGTCGGACCGGGCAATTGAGATCGCCCGTCGGCACATACCGCCGGGATGTACCGTAAAGACCATTGACGATTTCAAAGCCTTACAAGAGATTCCGCTGGAAGCAGTTGTCCTCTCCACCGGGGACCCGATGCTTGCCGGGCTGGGATACCTCAAAGGCGAGGTTGTTCCAGGCATCTCCTCCCTGCAAATCGCAGCAGCGCGCCTGCATATCCCACTTGCACGGATCGTTCCTGTCGTGGCGCACGGTACCGGCCACGATCAGGGAATGAATGACACTGTCATGGCTGTTTCACAAAAAAAGATTGTATTTCTGCTTGCCGATCCTAAATTCGATACCGTGGAACTCTTCAGGAAACTTCTGGCACTTGGCATCCTGTTGAAGGTGGCAGTCTGCGAGAAGCTTGGCTATCCCGATGAGCGGATTGCAGTGGGTACTCCTGATTCACCCCCCCGGATCAATTCAGGCATGTATTCACTGGTAATCGGTGACTTTTGAAATCCATCCTGACCTGCATATCAAGAACCGGGAACCAAAAGCCTTTTTCACATTGAATTAACATTCTGTAATAAGGATTTGAACGTATGGACAAGACAACCAAAACACAGCTCAGCGTTGCATTGTTCGCACTCGGTTTTATCATGATTTTTATTCAGGACTTAAAACGACTGGAAACCATCAATCTCGGGTTCTCGTGGCCCTTTGCGATTATGTTCTACCTCGGCCTAGCTTTCATGGCAATAGGATATTACCTCAAATAAGACGCAAGAACCGCAATTCAATGGTTTGCACAAGGTGAATGTTTTTTACCCTTTCATCATTTTTTATGGCTGTATGATCTTAATATGAATCCAGTTTATCGTGTGTATACTGCAGTGTGGGCAGACTAATGTTAATGTGACATTTTGACTTTTTCTGGAATCGATAAACCCAATGAAACCAGATACCAAAATAGCAGTGGAGAGGGCAAATACACCGATTCCGATTACGACCACAGTTCTCCCTCGAAACTGGCCCGATGTCGTGATGGGATATATGCCACCATATATCAAAATTGGTTTTAACAACGTAGTTTGCCAACGGTAAAAATCATGCTTGTTTTTTTTGATCCTGTTCTTTTACGTATTCTGGGTCCCTATCAACCTTGATCTCGCACTGGCGGTCGCCCATGCATAGAGCCCTGACATACCGTGATCTGTAATTTTTATTGAGTTCCTTTTGGGTGCTCAGGTTGAATGCAAGACAGCGTTTGAACGCACGGTCAGGAGACGCTCCGATCGCGGTTGCCTCAGAAACAAACGGGCAATGTTTTACAATTATCACTGCGCCGTCCTCCCCCACATCCATCACCTCACCCTTGTAGTCCGGTCCGAACAGGATCTGCATCACGATTCTCATACTGTCAGCAAGATTTTGCGCGTTGTTGACTGGTAACTGGAGTGAACGTGCGATATCGAACGCAAATTTCGAAAGTTTAACCCAGATCTGCTGCTCCAGTTTATCATACTTCTCCCCGACCACCGGAGAAAAGGAAAGTTCGTACATCGCGGGCAGTCGGGCAGCACACTGAGTGGCAAGTTTCCATTTGACTCCATCGGGAATAGATCTGATGTCGAGCATTCTGGCTCTCCCTCGCTGATTGTCTATGGTTGCGGGGGGAATATGAACTCATGGGTCGGGGAAAATAGGATACATAGGTTGAATCTGATATGATCGCTATAGTTGATCGTAATCATCGTATCGTTCGGGTTAATGACCGGCTGGTCCGGTTCTCTATAAAACTTCGCGAAGAATTGATCGGGCAGCATATTGAAAAATATCACATAATTTTGTATCAAAAACCATCATTTTGGCGGCTAATTGGTATTTCAATCCAGCGATCCTCGCCGTTAACCAACATTTCGCAATTTTTAGCTAATTCAATCAGGTTAATTTTGATGGCAAATAAATTATTAAGTTTTAGGAATACCGCCATTTGAACGGGTACTTGCACAAATACATCAGAAGGTTTAAAGTGGATTGTTCTGATTTTCAAAATGTAGGAGGTATAACTATGGAAATGAATTATGTACCAACAACATGCCCGTACTGCGGAACCGGGTGCGGCTTCAACCTTGTTGTCAAGGACAAAAAGGTTGTGGGTGTCGCACCCTGGCACCGCAATCCCGTTAATGAGGGGAAGCTCTGCCCTAAAGGGATCTATGCGCATGAATTCATCAACAGCCCGGACCGCCTGACCAAGCCGCTGATTAAAAAGGACGGCAAGTTTGTCGAGTCGAGCTGGGACGAAGCATACAAGCTGATCGTTTCGAAGTTCAAGTCGTACAAAGGCGACGAGATGGCGTGCCTCTCATCAGCACGTGTCTCCAACGAGGAGAACTACCTGATGCAGAAGTTTGCCCGTGCGGTCCTGAAAACCCCCAACATCGACCACTGCGCCCGGCTCTGCCACGCATCGACGGTCGTCGGGCTTGCCGGTGCATTCGGGTCCGGTGCGATGACCAACTCGATCGCAGATATCGGCGAATCTAAGTGCGTCTTTGTCATTGGCAGCAACACGTTTGAGCAGCACCCGTTGATTGGGCGCCGCATTATGCTTGCAAAGAAGAATGGTGCAAAGGTGATTGTGGCAGACCCGCGGTTTACACCGACGGCGAAACAGGCGGACCTGTACATGCAGTTTTATTCAGGTACTGATGTTGCACTGATGAATGCAATGATGCAATATATCATCAAGAACGGCTGGGAGAACAAGGACTTCATCGCAAAGCGAACCAAGGATTATGATAAGTTCAAGGCAGTCGTGATGAAGGACACCTATAGTCTGGACAATGTCGCAAAGATCACCGGTGTCCCGGCAAAGGATATCGCCACCGCAGCAGAGTGGATTGCAAAGGCAGAGTCCAGTAACGTCCTCTATTCGATGGGCATCACCCAGCACACCACTGGTGTCGACAATGTGAAATCCACCGCAAATCTCCAGATGCTCACCGGCCACCTCGGCAAGAGAGGCGGCGGCGTTTGTGCACTGCGTGGACAGAACAACGTGCAGGGCGCCTGCGACATGGGAGCGCTCGCAAATGTATACTCCGGGTACCAGTCCGTGATCGTCCCCGAGATGCGCAAGAAGATGATCGATGCATGGGGCTGCGATATCGCCGAGGGCAAAGTCGGGCTGACGGTCACCAAGC
>Ga0315277_10001324_pt1 | contig 36331 bp, 30 predicted proteins | sample YL17G05_15_MG_FD_203695 | JGI IMG/M metagenome (GOLD analysis project Ga0315277, IMG submission 203695) | Sediment microbial communities from Yellowstone Lake, YNP, Wyoming, USA - YL17G05_15 | ecosystem: Environmental > Aquatic > Freshwater > Lake > Sediment | place: USA: Wyoming | collected...
TGGCATTGTCCTCGTTGCCGGCGATCTTGCGGTCAGCACTGAGCCCGCTGGCGCCTACTTTGATCCAGGCGGTGATCGTGAAGGAATCGGCGAAGTTCAGACCAGTTCCGCAGTCGACGTAATCGCCCGTGCCGTCGAATTGCAGTGCGCCTCCATAATACCCGCGGCCCCATGTCGGATTGCCGTTGAGGGTGCCGTTGTTGCCACGACCTGACGAGTCTGCGGCTGTCGTGCCGGATATCTCGTCTAACTTCCACCAACCCATCAGAGCCGGGTCGGTGTTCGGGTCCCACGCCCCGAGGCTTGTCGCCCCCCATGACAGCAGGACGATCGCCACCACACCAGCTATTGACCACATTCGCATGATAATCCTCCTTCAAAACGGAACAATTATGTCAACCGCCGCAGCCACGCACCGAAGCGTCGTCCTCCGTTTGATGCCGTAGAATCCGGATTTCCGATACAACCCAACCTCTATGTATCGGCCGGATCAGACCCGCCTCTTACCTAAACGCCCATGAAATTGCCGCGACCACCTCCTTCCTGCAAATGCCCCGGATAGACTAAGCCCCTCTTTTTTTAGTGGATGGAGTGCCTCTGAAATGCAGCGGCGACGTGCACCTTCCCCCTCGTTCACCCAGTGCCCACAGAAAGCCATTGCGTCAGGGCCTCCGACACTGACCTTTCATCTTACCCACCGTCGGCACAGACCCCACCCGACCATCCGGGGTCGTGCCAACACGCAAGCCCGATAATTCCCCTTTATACCACAGGGAAACCCGGTATGCAACAGGATTTTCGGTCCTGCTGTCCCCGGTGACGTGGGGGAAGGTGCCATAAGCCCCGGATTTGGGGGCTGTTATGGGAGAGCTGCCTCGGCTGTTTTCGCGGCGTCGGGCCTGGGTTTGAGGTGCTGTTGGGCGAGGATGGACAGTCCCGAGCCCGCCAGCAGGAGCACGCCGGACAGCAGTTGTGAGCCATTGAGCCGCTCCCGGAACAGGACGCTCGACAGACTGAACACCAGAAAAGGCTGGGTCAGGACCAGGAGCATGGGGATGGTCGCCCCGATCCGGCGAATGGCCGCATAGTACAGGACGTGGGCCAGCGCGATCCCTGTCACGCCCGAGAATATGACCGCTGCCCACGGCCAGGGCCCAATCGCTACGGCCCGGCCGGGGTCGCCGAAGACAATCGCACAGAGCCACAGGCCCCCCGCCGTATACAGGCTGATTACCGAAAAACCGCTCCGCGAATCGATGTCCCGCAGACCGATCTTCACCGAAATCGTGTATACCCCCCACATGAACGCCTGCAGCAGCGCCAGGAGGATGCCGACCCGCGTGCCCGCCGCCGTGAAACCCTCCCGGAAGTACAGGACCCCGAACAGCCCGATAAGAGACAGCCCCAGGCCGCCCCAGAAGCGGGGGCTTCTCGCCAGCGGCCTCTCCTGCGGGAACAACGCCACGGAGAAGCCCGCCACCCACAGCGCCGACGTGTTGGACAGCAGCGTCAGGAAGGCCGGCTCGATATAGTAGAAGGCGGCCGCGTAGAGACTCTGCATCACGACGTTGGCCACCGACGGCAGGACGGCCCGCCGCCACGTCCGCGAATCGAACGTCCCCCGCCGCATGATGAACAGCAGAAATGGCAGCCAGAAAAGACACGCCACGGAGTATCGCAGCGCGTTCTGGGACCACGGACCGACGTATCCGGCCAGGTACTTGATGCAGATGGGACCGATCGACCAGAAGACCAGCGTGGCCATGCACGCCGCCGTCGCGGGCACGTCGATTCCGCCGATCCCGGTCTGCTTACTCCCCAGCATCTCCTCTGTGCCACCGTTGCGGAGAATGTCACACCCTCCTGAGCATTTCCGCCACGATAGCCGCCGTCTCATCGCTCGCCTTCTTGTGGGTCAGCGGCTCGACGAGGTCAATCAGCTCGTTGCTGACCCGAGTCAGGGCGGCGGGGTCCCGCAGATGCGCATCGATCGTGTCGAGGATCGGCTCGATGGAGGTGAAGTACGGCAGGAACTCCGGGACCAGCTCGCGGTCGGCCAGGAGATTGACCAGCGTGAAGAACTTCGCGTGAACCAGCCAGCGGCCGATGAGGTGCCACAACACCCGGTTCGTCTTATACATGACCACCATCGGGCAGCCGGAGGACGCTACCTCCAGCGTCGCACTGCCGCTGGCGACGACGGCGAAATCCACCGCCGCCGCCGTGTCGCGAACCGTATCGACGGAATACTCGCACGCGAAGCCGGGAATCTGTGTCTGCTCTAGCAGCCGCCGGCGTTCCTCGCTGGCCGCCACGGCGATGAAGCGCATGCCCGGATACTTCTGCTTCAGCCGTCCGGCGACTTCCTGCATCGGCCGCCACAGCGTGCCGATCTCCGCCGATCGCGAGCCCGGCATCAACGCGATTCTGGCGGCCCCCGGCTCAAAACGCGAGTAGTCCTTGCGAGAGCCGCACAGGTCAGCCGGCAGCCGGTCCAGCAGCGGATTGCCGACGAACGTCGTGTCCACCCCCTTGCTCGCAAACCACCGCTCCTCGAACGGCAGGATGCAGCAGAGCTTGTCGCACAGCCGGCGAAGCTTGTGGATGCGCCACCCGCCCCACGCCCAGAGCTGCGGCGCGACGTAGAACAGGGTCCTGACACCCGCATCTTTCGCCACCCTGGCCACGTGGAAATTGAATGACGGCGCGTCGCACACGATGACCAGGTCCACCGGATGCTCCCGCAGGTAGTCCCGCACGCGGCCCACGAGCCTGTAGTAATGCCCGAGATGCGCGAGGGCGTTGTAGCCCATGACGGCCCGGCCGACGGTGCTCTCGATCAGCTCGCAGCCGGCCGCCGCCAGCTTCGGCCCGCCGAGCCCGACGAACTCGACCCCCGTTCCGCTCCGCCGCAGCGCCGCAACCAGCCCCGCGCAGTGCGCATCGGCGCTCGGATCGTTCACACTGACGAACACGCGTCTGCTCTTCTTCGCATCAGCCATAGTCATAACCCGCCCCTTTTCTACCACCCCCCCCCGCAAACAACAACCAGCAACACAGGACTGGCGTAGTCGAACCTGACCCAGAATGCTCCGCAAGGGCGGGCTATGAGCCCGGTTTTCTGCACCCCCTCTGCTCCTATGCGCCCGAGGCGTAGACGTTCACGTGCGACGTCCGGTGCTTGTCAAGCTGGGTCCCGTCCAGTACACTGGCTGTGTGAAGAGATGATGCAATAGTCATTGCATGCACGTTGGCCAGCGTAAAAGGATTTTGCCACGTGCCTACGGAATAGCTCGAAGCCACGATGAAACATGCACATTATAGAATCCCGAGCGACGACGGCAGGTACTGCGGCGAGATCCCGCAATGCCGCGGCGTCTATGCGAACGCCCCGACGCTGGAGGAATTCACACGATAAGGGATCCGGCGGATGACAGACAAGAACGGGAACGACTTCTTCCTCTATCTGGCCTTCTCAACCTGCATCGCACTTGCACTGACGATGTGGTACCTGCTGGGAAAGACACCGACCCCGGCCGGCGATCTGTGCGATTCGGATTGTTACATGCACCTGATTCGCGCCACGGACCTCTATGAGACAGGCCGGTGGTACGACCCGGTCATCGAAAGGAGCAACGCCCCGTATGGCGACCGGCTTCATTGGACCCGGCCATTTGACCTTCTGCTGCTGGCGGGGGCAGTCCCCGGCTCGCGGCTGACCAGTTTCTCGTCATCGCTGTTCTGGTGGGGCGTCGTTGTCAGCCCCGTAATCCTGATCGCCGTCCTCCTGGCGCTGCGGTGGGCCGCTCGACCCCTGCTGGGCAACGACGGGGCCTCCATCATCGGTTTCCTTCTTGCGGTCCAGGTCGGTGTCCTCACGTACCTGCAGGCCGGCCGACCGGATCACCACGGGCTGCTGCTCCTGCTGTTTGTGATATCGCTCGGACTGGTCCTGCGTCTGGTCGAGCGTCCCTTCCGCCCGGGCCTGTGCGCCGCCGCCGGAGCGGTCAGCGCCCTTTCCATGTGGACCAGTGTCGAGTCGCTTGCGGCGGTGGCCGTCTTCTTGTGCGTTCTGGGCGGATTGTGGATACGCTACGGCGGCGATTCTGTGAAAAAGGCGACGTGCTACAGCGCCGGCCTGTTCGTGTTCACCTGCCTGGCGATCGTGGTCGAAAGGCCCTGGCCGGATCTCGCGACGGTGGAATTCGACAGATTATCGATAGTCCATATCGCTATATTCGGACTGATGACCGCATTGCTCCTGGCGCTTTCCCTTTTGGCGGCGCGCGGGAGGCTGTTCCAGCAGTGGCGTGGCCGCCTCGGCGTCACCCTGGTGGCGGGGGCTATTCTGGCCATAGGGATCGGGGCCGTTTTCCCGGGGTTCTTCGGCGGGCCGTTTGCGGACATCGGGCCTGGGATGGCCCGCGTGCTGGCTCACGTGCAAGAGGTCCAGCCGCTTCTGTCCGGCGATCTCCTCTGGAGCTTTGGCGTGCCGCTGACCGGATACGGGATTCTCTTTCTCGGACTGCTTTTGGGCCGCAGGATTGATCTGGCAGACCCCCGCTGGATTCTTGTCCTCGTGGCTGCCGTGGTGTTCACGGGGCTCTCGTTTTATCAGGTGCGATGGGCGATGTATGGCCAGGTCGTTCTCCTGTTGCCGGCGGTCACGCTCATCACGTATCTGCGGACCAACCTGAGCAGCAGACAACGCGGCCTTCGCCGTCTGTTCACCAATGTCGGGATCATGTCGGTGTTCCTGCTGCTGGCGGCAGCCGGGCCGCTGATCGTTCGCTTTACGGAGAAAGCCCAGCCATCTGCGGCTCGTCCCCACTCGTCCGTGAGAGCCATGTGTCGCTACCTGACGACCGATACACAATGGCAGGGGCGGAAGCTTCGCATCCTGGCGGAGATCAATTACGGCGCGGAGATTCTCTACCGCACGCCGCACGAGGTTATTGCCACCCTCTATCATCGCAACTGGCAGGCCATTGCGGACGCCTGTGCCATCATGGCCGCTCAGACGGATGAGGAGGCACAGGATCGAATTCGCAGGCGCGGAATCGAGCTGATTCTCCTGACGCCGGAGGCGGGCGACATGTCGCTGTTTGCAGAGCCGGGCCAAACCTCCACCGTCTACCGGCGGCTCTGCGACGGCCAGCTCCCGCCGTGGTGCCGCCCGGTCCAACTGCCGGACGATCTCTCCTCGTTTCGGCTGTTTGCGATTGCTCCGGATTGACGGCGACCGCAAATTGCCCCGGAGCTTGTGCGCTCAAAGCATCATACACCGGACTTGACAGCGCCGGCGAACGCATGTAACTATGTGAGTATATGATCACGCAGTTGGAGCGTACTCATGATCGATAGGAAGAAAGCGGCGTTGTTCGAGCGGCAGGCGGAGATTGCCAAGGCGGTGGCGCATCCGCTGCGGATGGCCGTGCTCGATTTCCTGCGGGACGGGGAGCGGTGCGTCTGCGAGATCGCGGAGCACGTCGGCTCGGAGCGGTCCAATATGTCGCGGCACCTGGCCGTCATGGTGCGGGCCGGGGTGCTCGGCTGCCGCAAGGACGGCCTGAAGGTCTACTACCGGCTCAAGACGCCGTGCGTCGCCGAGTTCCTCTCCTGCGTCACCCGCGTCCTGAAATGCCGGGCAAGAGAGAACGAGAAGCTGCTGGCCTGCCTGTGATGGAGATTCCGCATGCATGTCAAGAGTGAATGGATGAAGCTCGGCTGGATCGCGGCGGTGTTCCTGGCGTTCTTCTACCTGCCGGCGGGCGTGCCGCGATTCGACAACGCCGTGATGGAATCGCTCCAGTTGGCGAGGTGGTACGCCCGCGAGCACGTGCTGCTGTGCTTAGTGCCGGCGTTTTTCATCGCCGGCGGAATCTCGGTCTTCGTCAGCCAGGCGTCGGTGATGAAGTATCTCGGGGCGCGGGCCAACAAGGTCCTCGCGTACGGCGTGGCGTCGGTCTCCGGGTCCGTGCTGGCCGTCTGCTCCTGTACCGTGCTGCCGCTGTTCGCCGGGATCTATAAGATGGGGGCGGGGCTGGGTCCGGCGACGGCCTTTCTCTATGCCGGCCCCGCGATCAACGTCCTGGCGATCATCCTGACGGCGAGGATTCTCGGCCTGGAGCTCGGCGCCGCGCGGGCGGTCGGGGCCGTCGTGTTCAGTATCGTCATTGGTCTGCTGATGCACCTGATCTACCGGCGGGAGGAGTCGGCCAAGGCCGTCGAGCAGGCGGCGATGCCCGAGCCGCAGGTCGCCCGGCCACTATGGCAGAACGCCGCGTATTTCGCCTCAATGATCGGCATCCTCGTGTTCGCGAATTGGGCCCGTAGCGGCGACGTGCGTGCCTTCTTCCTCTGCTGTCCCAATGGGCTGACCACCAACCAGATCGAGGGGAGACTAGTCAGTAAGACCGACGACGCCGTGGCGATCCTAAATCGCGCCGGCAAGATAGACTACGTGCCGACCAAGCTCATGCAGGGCATGGAGGATGCCCACAGGAACACGCCGTATGAGTGGATTTACCGACTCCGCTGGGCGATTGTGGCGACCCTGCTGGCGGCGTTTGCCTCCATGGCCGGCTCGTGGTTCGATCGGGCGGAGCTGCGCGAGTGGGTGGACGCAACCTGGGGCTTTGCCAAGCAGATTCTGCCCCTGCTGCTCATCGGAGTACTCGTATCCGGTTTCCTGCTCGGCCGGCCGGGAGCGGAACACCAGGGGGTCATTCCGGCCAAATGGATCAACGCCGCCGTCGGCGGCAACTCCTTGCGGGCAAACCTCGTGGCTTCCGTCGCCGGGGCGTTCATGTACTTTGCCACGCTGACCGAGGTGCCCATCGTGCAGGGCCTGGTCGGGGCGGGCATGGGCAAGGGCCCAGCCCTGGCGCTGCTTCTGGCGGGACCGGCCTTGTCGCTGCCGAGCATGCTCGTGATCCGCAGCATCATAGGCACCGGCAAGACCGTCGTCTTCGTGTCGCTTGTCATTATCATGGCGACTATCTGCGGTATCATCTTCGGCTCGCTCTTCTAGAAGGAGACAGGCAATGTTGCGAATTCAGGTGCTGGGCACCGGGTGTCCGAAGTGCAAGAAGCTGGCGGAGAATGCGGCCGCGGCCGTGCAGGGAGCGGGCATCGAGTGCGAGATTATAAAGGTCACCGATATCAACGAGATCATGAAGTTCGGTGTGATGATGACACCCGCCCTGGCGATCGACGAAAAAGTGAAAGTCGTCGGCAAAGTGCCCTCGCCGGATGAGATCAAGAAGATGTTGGCATGAGTAGTGCCGGACAAGAGGCAGAAAGGACGACAGATGAGCGATCAGCAATCCTGTGGGTGCAGCGGCGGACCGAGACTGATCTTTGCGTGCAGCGGCGCGGCGGATGTAGGGGAAATTACTGACAGGGCCGCAAGGAAGTTGACTCGCGACGGGGCGGGCCGTATGTTTTGTACAGCCGGACTGGGCGGGCGGATCAGCGGTATCCTCAAGACTACGGAAGCGGCCGATGGAGTCCTTGCGATTGACGGTTGCCCGCTGAACTGCGTGAAGTCCAGCCTGGAGCAGGCGGGGTTCAGGACCTTCAAGCATCTGCAACTGGCCGACCTGGGGCTGGAAAAATGCAAGAGCCCGGTGACGGAGGAGAGTATCAACAAAGTGGCGGCACGGGCGGCAGAGATCGTCGGCTCATAGAAAGGGTCGCACATGACCATTCGATGCTTTCTCGTGATGGCAGCGTACCTGTCATGCCTGGGTTGTCGGGCAGCAGACCCTTCAAATCCCAAAGACCCCGCCACATTGTCAGCGAACGATCCGCCAGCCGCTCGTACTCAGGTCTCATCCACGGCCGGAAGTACCGCGGTGTACGCCTATTATTTTCACCGGACGTTTCGCTGCATTTCGTGTCTTTCAATAGAGGAAATGGCCGCCCGCGCGATTCAGGAGCACTCCGCCCGGCAGGTACAGAGCGGGCAGGTGGTTTGGATGACCCTGAATATCGAAGACCCAGCGACCGAGCCTCTCCGGCAGCAGCTCAATGTGCGAAGCAACGGACTGGTGCTGGTGCGGATGGAAGACGGTGCACACAGGGATTCGAAGCCACTGGATGCACTGTGGGGACTCCTGGATCGCCCGGATGCCTTTTCAAAGTACGTGATTGATGAGGTCGATGCGTTCCTGGTCCCAGCGCCGAAGAGGTGAAACCATGACGCTTGCACAATGTTGCAGTCCCGGTCCGGCGAATATCATGCTTCTGCTGGCTACTGCCGTAGGTATGTGGTGCATCTTCGTGTGGGTCCCTTCGGTATTGAAGTCGAAAGGAAATGGTATGAGTAAGGCGATAAAAATCGTGGTGGTCGCGAGTCTGATCTTAGCCGTGGCAGCCATCGTGCGTATCAAGCAACAAGGCAAGGAAGGAGACTCTGCGGCAGGTCTGTCCACACCGGCCGACACAGCCATACCACAAGCATCGGGCCTGCCTCGCCTGGTCGATCTGGGGTCGGTCACGTGCATTCCCTGCAAGATGATGGCGCCCGTGCTGGAAGAGCTCAAGAAGGAATATGCGGGCCGGCTGGGCGTCGAATTCTATGACGTTGTCCAGAATCCGGATGTGGGCGCGAAGTATGGCATAAAGCTCATGCCGACGCAAATCTTCTTCGACGCCTCCGGCAAAGAGCTTTTTCACCACGAGGGATTCATCTCCAAGGACGACATTCTGGCCAAGTGGAAAGAGCTTGGCGTCGATCTATCGAGCGGCGTTGCACAGGCACCGGCATTCGAGCGACTTGCACCTGCCAAGGCCGACGAGCGCTCGAAGGAAGGCGTCTGCTACATGTGTGACGGTGACATCAATCCCAAGACCCTCGTGACCGTTCAGACGGACAAAGGGCCCGTCCGATTGTGCGGCCCTCACTGCTATTTCATCCTGCATTCGTGCCTGACCGAGGACAAGACCGGTTTCGAGAAGAAAGTCACCGTCACTGACTGGGCTGCGGGTAAACCCGTCCCACTTTCCGAAGCTGCATTTCTGTGCGGCGAGGACGAGACGACCGGCAAGCCCTGGATCAAAGCCTTCGCCGGCCGGGATGCCGCCGTTGCGGAACGAGCCGCCGGCGGCGGAAGTGTCCTGGCCCTTGCGGCACTCCAGCAGAAGGAATTGTCCCATCGCTGCGGGTTCTGCGACCGTGCGTGTTACCCGCAGGATGCCGCCGAAGTCATCGTCGAAGGCGGAGTACATACCTGGGGTTGCTGCTCTCACTGCGCGTTGGGCGTGGCGGCCCGGACCGGCAAGAACATTGAGGTGCATGAGAAAGACCGCCTGACCAAGCAAGCGGTTGTCGTCAAGACGCTCGACGGCAAAGTCGCCTCGCTGGAACCGGCGACAGCGGTCGCGTGGTTCGGCCAGCGGAAGAAGCCCGACGGCACCTGGGCATCCGCCGGATGCTTCCACCAAGGCTTCTTCACCAACGCGGACAATCTCAAAAAGTGGGTCGAGCAGAACCCCTGCGAAACGGGCCGGCTTATCAGCATCGGCCAGGCGCTGGCCGACAAGATGAAGCTCTCAGCCGACCAAATCCAGAAAGCCTGCAAGATCGGCGAATGCGCACCGAAATAACCTTGTATGGATTCCCATGTGAAGGGCACTCCCATGATGACAAGAAACGTTCTCCCAGGGATCGTCGTTTTGTTAGGGTTATCCGCTCCCTGCGTCTGGACAAGTGAATCAGCGGCGCCCAAGGCCGAAGGCGAGAAGAAACCTGCTCAGGTGCGCGAGGCGTACCCCGGCTTGGCCACGAGCGGCCTGACCTACGCGCATTTGTCCGATCTGCCGGCCGGCGTGCTCCTGAAGATGGAGTCGCTCACCATCACCGATAAGGATGTCGCCGGGGAGATCGCCAAGACACCTCAGGCCATGCAGGTCCAGCTTAAGAAAAATGCCTTCTTCGTGCTGGAGAGCGTGGGCACACGTCAGATCCTGGTCGCCCTGGCCAAGGCAAAGACAGCGGAGCAGAAGGATGCGCCGCCGTCTAATGAGCAAGAGATGATCCAGACGTATCTCAAGGAGTTGATCGCCGATGTGGAGGCCACCGACGCGGAAGTGGCCAGGTTCTACGAAGAGAACAAGGACGCCTGCGGCGGGGCCACGCTAGACCAGGTGAAGGACCAGTTGAAACAGCTCGTGCTCCAGCAGAAGCAGCAGGACCTGATCGACGAGCACGTCCGCACGCTGGGTCAGCGAGTGCGCATCGAGGTCTCCGCCGCGTGGACGAGGGAGAAGGCCGTTCTGGCCAGGGACAACCCGGTGGACAAGGCTCGCGCCAGCGGCAAGCCCTCGCTGATTGATTTTGGCTCTACAGGCTGTCGGCCGTGCGACATGCTGGCGCCCATCTTGGAGACGCTGAAGACGAAATACGCCGGCAAGGTGAACGTGCTGTTCATTCACGTGGGCCAGGAGCAAATCCTTGCGGCGCGTTACGGCATCCAGACCATCCCCATGCAGTTCTTCTATGACAAGGACGGCAAGGAGGTGTTCCGCCACGTGGGGTTCTGGCCACAGGTGGAGATCGAGAAGAAACTGGCTGAAATGGGCGTCCAGTAGAGCATGGAGAGGCTGTTCACAACGTTGACGCATGCGGTCGAGGGCGCACCGGCAATCGCTCTGGCCGCCGCCTTTTTGTGGGGAATTCTCAGCGTCTTGCTGAGCCCCTGTCACCTGTCCAGCATTCCGCTGATCGTCGGTTACATCGACAAACAGGGCCGGATGTCGGCGCGCCGGGCGTTCGCGATCTCGACGCTCTTCGCTGCAGGGATTCTCATCACGATTGCCGCGGTCGGCGCAGCCACGGCCGCCGCTGGCCGAATGCTCGGGGACGTCGGCCCCTACGGCAACTATTTCGTGGCCATTATCTTCTTCTTAGTCGGCCTGTACCTGCTGGACGTCATTCCCGCGCCGTGGTCGGGTCCGGGTCAGATCGGCGTGAAGCGCAAAGGCCTGCTGGCTGCGTTCATCCTCGGCCTGATCTTCGGCGTCGCCGTCCGCCCGTGCACGTTCGCCTACATGGCCCTCATGCTGGCCGTCACGTTCAAAGTGGCATCGACCGCCCTGCTCTATGGAATCGCTCTGCTCATCCTCTACGGCATCGGCCACTGCTCTGTGATCGTCGTCGCAGGCACCTCGACCGGGCTGGTCCAACGATACTTGAACTGGAACGAGCAATCCCGCGGCGCCGTCATCCTCAAACGCATCTGCGGCCTCCTCGTCCTCCTCGTCGGCCTGTACCTGATCTACAGAGCGTAGAAGACCGGACCGCCGGATGCGGCGCGCCGTCACTTCGAGTCGTCTTGCTCGTCCGCGTCATCCAGGTGGAACTTGTGCAGAATGCGGTGGAAGATCGGAGAAAGGACGATGCCGACGGCGGACAGGAAGACGACGCCACTGAACAGGGCGTATGCGGAGGCGAACAGCTTCGATGGCGTGTCGGCCATCGTCGCCACAGGGCCCATGCCGGTCAGGATCATCGAGGCGTTCAACAGGGCGTCGATCCACGCAAGCCGCACGATGTAATGATAGCCGAGAATGCCGATCATCAACGCATTGGCGATGATGCCGATCGTCAGCAGGAACGACAGCACCATCCGCCTGACAAACTTCGGCCAAGGCAGCAGCTTCTCTTTCTTTCGCTCGAACATCGCATCACCTGCACTGACTATCGGACCCTCACGCATCATTGTACGTGAGGGCTCCTCCGCCATCAATGACATTGTCGCGGGACCCGGTCGAAGACAACCCCGGAATCGGGAACGCTCTCAACGTGTCTGCAAAGCGACAAAGAAGACTGCCACAGATTTCTTCACGATTGCACATTTTGTCTGTTGACTCGTACTCCTTTGCAGCTATAATTCGTCATATGGCGAAATATGGTAGGTGACGATGCGAACGATGGTGAACATTACGAAGGCGTTGGCCGACGGGAATCGGCTCCGGGTGCTGATGGCGCTGGGGGGCGGGGAGCTGTGCGTCTGCCAGGTTGTGGCGATGCTGGCCCTGGCGCCGTCGACCGTATCGAAGCACATGTACATACTGCGTCAGGCCGGCCTGGTCGAGGCCCGCAAGGACGGCCGATGGGTGTACTATCGCCTGGCCGAGGCTGGGGCGGAGAAGCCGGCCCGCGAGGCCGTACGATGGGTTCAGCGGCACCTGGCGGATGACCCGCAGATCACGCGGGACACCAGGATGCTCAAGGCCATACTGAAAATGAGTCCGGAGGACCTGTGCGGCGGGCAAAACGCAAAATGAAGGTGCTGTTCCTGTGCACGGGCAACTCCTGCCGCAGCCAGATGGCCGAGGGCTGGGCCCGGCATCTCAAGGGGGATGTGATCGAGCCCTACTCGGCCGGACTCGAGCCGCGAGGGCTTGATCCCAGGGCGGTCAAGGTCATGGCCGAGGTGGGCGTCGATATCTCTGCCCATCGCTCCAAGCACGTGGACGAAGTCAGGGATATTTCATTCGACTGGGTCGTGACCGTCTGCGACGACGCCCGGGAGCGCTGCCCAGTCTTCCCAGGCAATTCGCAGATCGTGCACGTCGCTTTCGACGATCCACCGCGATTAGCGGAGGAGGCAACGAACGAGCAGGAGGTCCTAAATAGCTACCGCCGGGTCCGAGATGAGATCAGGGCCTTTGTAGAAGGACTCCCGGAGAATCTGAAGATATCAACAGCCAATTTGACTGGAGGCTCCATGTCAGACAAGGCAAAGACAAATGAAGACGTGCGTGAGGCCGTGAGGCACGGGTACACGGATATTGCCAAGAATCAGGGCAGTTGCTGCGGCTGTTCCGATCCCGCGCAGTTCGCGCAGGCCATCGGGTACCAGCAGAAGGAGCTTGACATGCTGCCCGAGGGCACGAACCTGGGCCTGTCCTGTGGCAATCCGACGGCGATCGCCGGACTCAAAGCGGGACAGGTCGTGCTCGACCTCGGCAGCGGGGCCGGACTCGACGTGTTCATCGCGGCCGCGAAAGTGGGTCCCACCGGCCGGGCCATCGGCGTGGACATGACGCCGGAAATGCTCGGCCGGTCACGAAAGAGCATATCCGCCTTCACGCAAAGGACGGGCCTGGCGAACGTCGAATTCCGCCTCGGAGAGATCGAGCACCTGCCCGTCGCGGACGCCAGCATCGACGTGGTGATCTCCAACTGCGTCGTCAATCTCTCGCCGGAGAAGGAGCAGGTCTGGAAGGAGATTGCCCGCGTCCTGAAACCGGGCGGGATCGCGTGCGTCTCCGACCTTGCACTGAAGGCGCCGCTGCCCGAGGCCATCCGGGCCAGGGCGGAAGCTCTTGTCGGATGCATCGCCGGGGCCGTGCCGATCCAGCAGACGCTGGACATGATCGAGGCTGCCGGCCTGACCCGGGTGCGGGTCGGGGAGAAGCCCTACAACATCGACGTGATGGACAACTGCAACGACGCCCTGTACCGCACCGTACGTGAGAGTCTGCCGCAGGGCAAGCGACTTGGCGATTTCGTCGTCAGTGCGGATTTCGTGGCAAAAAGGAACGAGGCTCCTCTGGGCACGACAACCAAGGAATTGATCGCCATCGGAGCCTCTGTCACGGCACATTGCCAGCCCTGTTTGACGTATCATGTAGGCAAGGCCAGAGAGATGGGGATAAGCGAGCAGGAAATCCAGGAGGCCGTCGCGGTCGGTCATAAGGTGGAAAAGGGTCGATGTCCGCCATGAGGGATTTTGCACGGGGAGTCCTCGATTCATCGGTGCAGGATGACCCCGCTTCCTGTGCCGGCAAGACAGTGCCGGTTGGAAAGAGTTGTTGCTCGTGAAGACTACGTTTCAAGAATGGGAATGGTGGGAGCCCGTTTATGAGCGAAGGAATCGCAAAGAGACTGTCATTCCTTGACCAGTTTTTGACGCTGTGGATTCTTCTGGCGATGGGCGTCGGGGTGGCGCTGGGGTATTTCGCCCCGGTCGTCGGCGACTGGATTGGCTCGCTCCGTCCGGCGGGGACGCAAACCAGCATTCCCATCGCCATCGGGCTAATCCTGATGATGTACCCACCTTTGGCTAAGGTGAAATACGAGGAGTTGGGCGACGTCTTTCGCAACTGGCGGGTGCTGGGCCTGAGCCTCGCACTGAACTGGATCATCGGCCCGGTGCTGATGTTCGGCCTGGCGGTGCTGTTTCTGCGCGGCCGGCCGGAGTTCATGATCGGCCTGATCATGATCGGCCTAGCCCGCTGCATCGCGATGGTCATCGTCTGGAACGAGCTGGCGAGAGGCGACACGGAATACGCCGCCGGCCTCGTCGCCTTCAATTCCATCTTCCAGGTGCTCTTCTACAGCATCTACGCCTGGCTGTTCATCACGGTGTTGCCGCCAATGCTGGGCTTCCAGGGCGCCGACACTTCGAAGATTACCGTGGTCGAGATTGCGCAGAGCGTCTTTATCTACCTGGGCATTCCGTTCCTCGCCGGAATGATCACTCGCTTCGTGCTCGTCAAGGCCAAGGGCAAGGAGTGGTATCACGGCCGGTTTATTCCAAAAATTAGCCCGATCACGCTCATTGCGTTGCTGTTCACCATCGTGGTCATGTTCTCCATGCAGGGCCAGAAGATCATCGACAAACCGGGCGATGTGATTCTGATTGCGGTGCCGCTGCTGATCTACTTCGTCGTCATGTTTCTGCTGAGCTTCCGGCTGAGCTGGAAGGCCGGCGCGGACTACGCCAAATCGGCCACGCTCTCCTTCACGGCCGCCAGCAATAATTTCGAGCTGGCCATCGCGGTGGCCGTGGGCGTGTTCGGCATCAACCACGGTGCGGCATTTGCCGCCGTCATTGGCCCATTGGTGGAGGTGCCCGTCCTCATCTCCCTGGTGAATGTAAGCCTGTGGCTCAAGGAGCGGTGGTTCGCCGCGGAAGGCGCAGTTGTGCAGGCCCAGGCCTAACGTACGTGTTTAGCCTGCTGCCTTTTGTGAGTCGGGTGGCACCGCCAAACTCGTTTGACGGTGCTGTTTCGGTCAGGTCTGACCTTTCGAGACCCCACGGCAAACGAGTTTGCCCGTGCCACCCCGTGCTATGTCTATCCAAGTTAAACGGGTACGACCTAACTTTCCCGCGGCGAGGGCGCGTTGCGCGGTTGCCGGCCGTAGGTGTATTGTTTCTCGGCCCTGCCCTCCCGATCGTGGATGACGAGCAGACTGTACTCATGGGTTTTTGCCAGGTCTCGTCCCTGAACGATGGCCTCCGTCCTGGAGCGGTGGCTGCTGATTACCTTGCCCGAGTTCACCTGTTCGACGTTCCAGCCGCCGTGCTCGCCGGGCACCACGCGGTAGGTCACGCGTTCGGCCATGTCCTTACCTCCTTCTCTACAGGCATCAGCGGCCTGGGCCGCTGCTGATCGACTGTCAATCCGTTGCAGAAACTCGCCGGCCACCCATTCGGACGCGGCGCCGGCATGATGCGTTCCGTCTATTGTGCAAGTTCCCCGACGCGAGTCAATAGGCATCAGGCGCAGGAGGCAAGGAGAGAATCTCGCAGGAGTTTCTTGGCGCGGTGGTACTGGACGCGGATCTGGCCGGGGGTCGAGTGCATCAGCGAGGCGATCTCGGTGTACGGCATCTGCTCGTAGAAACGCAGGTACAGGACGGTGCGGCAACGGTGGGTCAGCCGGCCCAAAGCCATCGTGAGTTGCTCGACGCTCTCCCGGCGGACCATCGTGTCCAGCAGATCGTCGGCCGCGTCGAGGTTACTGAATTCAAGGCGAATCGGCTCAACCGCGTGGCGAATACGCTGGCGCGAGCGGAAGTGGTCCTGCACCTTGCTCCAGGCGACACGATAAATCCAGGGCCACAGACGGTCGGGCTTACGCAGCAGGTGCACCTGTTCGAGAATGATCAGAACGACGTCCTGGAGGATATCCTCGGCCGCGTGCGAATCTCGCACGGCGCTCGACACGAATGGAAAGAGCCGCTCCTGGACGGCCAGGACCGTCTCTTCCGTAGCGGAAGCGCCCGCACGAACGAACCGATATGGACGCTCTTTGAGCTTCATGACACGAACGTTTCCACCTCCATGCGCCGGCTGCTCGTAATGACGCGGCAAGGCGCTTCTCTCGATGCCCTGACGGGCACACTACAAGCGGGCGGCCAGCGTGGTGCGAATCCGCTCCTTGAGTTGGTCGATGGAAAGCCCCATTGCGATGATCTTGCCCTCGGGATCAATCAGAACGGTCGTTGGAATACTCCCGACGCCGTACTGCTTCACGACAGCCGACGTATCCATGTTGCCGAGGCTGACCTGCGGCCATTTCAACTGTCTGCCGGCGAGGAAGCGCTTCGCCTTCTCGATATCCCAATCGAGCGACATGCCGACCATCGCGAATTTCTCGTCGGCACCGAACGTCTCGTATAACTGCTGCACCTGCGGTAATTGGGCGACGCACGGCGTACACCAGGAGGCCCAGAAATCCAGCAGCACGAACTTACCCCGCAGGTCCGCCAACTTGACCGTCCCGCCGTCAAATGTCTTCGCTTCGAAAAGCGGAGCAGGCTCACCCACTTTGGGATATCTCAGCAGCCGCAGGGGAACATCCGGCACGCGGATCGCGGACGCGGCCTTGTTGTCAGGCACCATGAACTCGCTGACGGCGACCGCATCCAGCACGCCCCGGCCGCACGAAACGTTCTCGCCGAGCGGAACATGGTAATTGACGACGAACTCATATTTGCCGGGCGCGAGGGCGGCGAACGTAAACTCGCCGTCGTCCGTGATCTCGGGAACGAACCGCTTCTGGAACATTCTCGATCTGTCGTACACAGTGTCCGCATCGCGCCACAGCCACTGGAAAGGTGCCCGCGTCACACTCTTGATCTCAGCCGGCATCGGCGGCTCCGGATCGATCCGGTACGCCACGGCGTGCAGCCGCCGGGGGTCGGACATCTCCATCTTCGCACCGGGCGAGGGGTGGATGATTCTGCCACTGACCGGGCGACCCTTGGCGCCGATCTCGATGGAGTACGTCTTGCCGGGCTCGGGATTCAGGTAAGCCGGGTCGGAGTGCTCCCAGCGAATGATGGCGCCGACGTACAGAGGCGTGGCCGGGACGTGCTCGAGGGCAAAACGGTTGCCCGTGATGGACACTTCATCGAACATCCATCGCACCGGCTCGGCTTCCAACGCCTCCGACGACATGGCCTGCTCCACGGCGATGGCAAGCTGCTTGCCGTCGGGACCGCCGGGAACGATGCTGCCCTCGATGCGGGCCCAGGGGGTCAAGGCGATCTTCGAGCCGTTCGTGAACTCCGTCGATTTCGCTGCCGCGTACCCGTCCCGGTGGACGGCCACGATGAGTCCCTCGTCACGGGTGCGATCCAGCTCGAACCTGCCGTCTGCGCCGGTCTTGACGATCTGATCGGCCTGATAGGAATACCCGCGAGTGCTGAACCTGCCGTCTGTGAGGAAGGCCCTGTCGTCCGGTCCCACCCAGCCGACCTCGGCCTCCGCCGCCGGCTGGCCCCCAGCAGTCAGCACGACCCCTGTTCGCGGCTCGGCCTTCGTCAGGCGGATCACGAACGGCTTGCACGTCTCGCCAAGCTTGAGTGGCGGGGCCATTTCGGACAAATACCCCTTCACTTCAACTTTCAGGAGAGCGTCGCCGGTGAAGGGCTGTGTCACGGAGTACCCGCTCCATTTGTAGGTGAATGCTCCATCATTCGCGTTGATCTGCTCCTTGTAATGATCGCTCCAGCCCGGCCTATCGCCCCAGCCGGGGCCTCGGATGCCGTTGATGAGTGTGAACTTCGTGACGGGCTGCTGCGTTTCGGCGTCGATCACCTTGCCGGTGAAGACAGGGTTCTTGTACATAATGAGTTTGTCCACTTGTGACAGGTCCGCCGACACCTCCCTGGAGAAGCTCATGAGCCCGCTGTCGCGCTTGCCGAAATGGCACTCGAGGGTCCCTTCGCCGGGAAGGTCCTCCATGCGGAAAAGTCCCTGTGCATCGGTGGTCGCGATCCGGGTCAGGTGATGCTCTCCCCTGCCGAGCCGCCATGTGTTCATCGTGGCGCTGACGCCTTCGATGGGACGGCCATCTGCATCGACGACATGTCCGGTATAGGTCCGGCCGGCCGCAAGCGCTGTCTCAACAACCGGCATGTCCTTCTTAACATCGACAGGCACGATGCGCGGTGCGTACCCAGTGGCCGAGACCATCATATCGAGTTGTTCTTCGGGCAGGCCGCCGATGCTGAACGTCCCGTTGTCCAGCGTCCTTGCTGTCGTGCTGTCCTCATCCACCTCGCCGTATGGGGACCAGCTATAGAACCGTCCGGCCGTGACCAAGGCGTTCTCGATCGGCTTGCCCTGTCCGTCCTTCACCACGCCGGTGATTCTCACGCCGGAGTTCATAACCAGCACGTGTGTGCCGTCGAGCAACTCCTGCTTCGATGGCTTTTTCGAGGACCGGTCGAAATGCGAGCCTATGTAGTCGGGATGGTCCAGACTGATGGACAGGTCCGAGTACTCCTTCGGCACGCGCATCTGCCAGCGACCGTCGCGGTCGGTCAGTGTGTACCGGACCCACATGCTCATCCAGCCCGGCATGTCGAAATTCAGGGTGATCTTCGCACCACAGACGGCTTCCCGTCGCGCGTCGACAATCCTGCCTTTGAACAGCAGCTTGCCGTCATCGGTCTCGGGCGGTTGGCCATCGCCGACGACGAGTCTCGGCATGGCGATGAAGATCTGCCCATCGGATAGCACGACGGCCTCCGTGACGTACTCTCGGTCCGTCTCGCTCGCACCGGCAAGTCGTGCCTGTACTGTCAGGCCGGTCCCGCAGGGAATCAGCCCGTCCTCGTAGTTTCCAAGCTTGTCGCTCTCCCCCCACCCCTGGAAGACGTATGTCTCGCCGTCACTCGTTTTGATAACGTATTCCATCTTGCGGCCGGCCAGCCCGTCGCCATTGGGGCCGACAACCCGCCCTTCTATATGTGCTTCGCTGTAGATGAGCTTCACCTGAATTGGCTTATCGATGGGCCCTGGCGCAATGGTGAAGAGTGCCATGGCATTCATCGGCTGCGACCATGCGGCCCATACGGTTTGCTCCGGCTGCACGTCCTTGAGGACGAATTTCCCCTGCACGTCGCTACGAGTTCCCTTCCACAGATTCGCCCCGGAAGGAGCAATATAGACGTTTCCACGCGGGCGGCCCAGCGGGTCGGTGACGACGCCTGCGATGGTCCGCACTCCGGCCGGCTGCGAATCGTTCGAGTCCGCCGGGCTGTTGGGCATCAGTTGAATATTCTTGAACTCGACCCATTCGTAGGGCCGGGCTTGCAGGCGGAACCATTTCACTTTCGCGAGAGGGACGTTCAGCACGGAAGTGCACAGCCGCATCTTGTCGCCCGAGTTGCTGTATTGTGCCGGTTCAAAAACGTTGTGCGCTTCATCCTCCGCCACGATGCGACAGTCGTAATCCCGGCCCAGGAGATGCGTCGCCGTGATGTGGATCGCGCCGTTCTCCTCCCGCGGCTCGTAGTAGATCACGTCGCTCTGAGTGATATTGTCGCGCGCATAGGCAGTCGTGCGACCCTCGGAGGCGGCGGCTGCGCCCCCCCACGCTCCGGCGGCAATCCCAATCTTCAGATCGGCGGGCGCAGGATTCTTTGGAAACGCCGCCACGATCGCCTGGACCGGCTGTAGAATCTGTCGCGCCGCATCCTCATACGCCGGATAGAACGTGCTCGGGCCCCCGCCGGTTTCGAGCGTCCATGCGAGAGTCACGTCGTTCAGTGGCTGCCCGGTCAGCCTCAGCGCCAGAACTTTCGCATGCGCGTCGGGGCGGCTGTAGTCAGGGTCATTGAACGTGAATTCGCCCGGCCGCTCACCGGTCAGCGCTGTCCCGTCGGGACGCCGCCACGGCTTGCCCGTCGTGGGGTGCTCGCAGACCCCCAGCAGTTCGATGCTCAGGCCATTCGACAGCGCCCTTTTGAACTGTGTCTCCTCATCCGGCTTGCCGGGGGCCTGGACTTCAGAGACGTGCTTGCCCCGGGCCATGGGCAGGAGCACGACAGCGACGACAAGGACCAGGACCAGCCCGAGAAGTCCGACTTTGGCGCTGCTCGGGAAGGGCCGGCTGACGATGTGCCTGATGCGGGTGGTCAGGGCCTTTTTCGATTCGACGACGCCGAGCAGCCGCAAACTCAACGCAGGCCGGCCAAAAGCCAGCCTGGAAACGCTCAGCAGGGTCTTCGGGTACTCCTCCGCCTCATCGCCCATCGCCGCCAGGACCGTCTCATCGACCGCCTGCTCTCTCACCCGCCGGATCATCGCGTTCGCCAGCCACAACAATGGATGAAAGAAGTACACAATCTGCAGCAGGGCCTGCGCGAGATTGATCCACAGGTCGCCCCGCTTGATGTGCGCCAGCTCGTGCAACAGGATGGACTTGAGCTGAGCCGTATCCAGTTGGGCGAGCATGGCGTTCGGTACGAGAATCACCGGCCGCCACAGGCCGCAGACGGACGGACTCACCGAGACGCCGCTCAGCCGCACACCTATCTCTGTGCCTACAACGATCTGACGACGACATTGCACAAGGAGATCGACCAAGGTCGCCGGCGCGGGCTCCGATTGCGCCACCAGCCGGCGAACGAACACGGCCCGCTGGATCAGCAGGACGGTCATCACCAGGACCACCACCGCCCACGCGAGCAGGACGACCGCCTGCCAGGTAATGGGCGTCACTGGTGTGACTGTAATAGTCACAGGCGGCAACTGGCTGGTTTCAGCAGCGGTTTGGGCAGGTCCCGCAGGAGCGGCGAAGGCGCCGGAGTCACGAACGCGCGGCTCACGTAGCATGGGCTCTAGCCCGTGCTGTTCTTGCTCCCGTATGCCGAAATCGTCCGCACGGGCCGACGTCCATCCTGCGCCTTGCTCGGATGAATTCACAATCTCCACCTGCTTCGGCAAATCGGGCAGCTTGTCGCCAATCCAGTAGGCAAGCCCGGTGGGCGATGAAAGCGACGGCGGCACCAGGAGCTTGGCCAATACCAGCAGCCAAATCCAGTAGCGGACCACCGCCTTGACCCTTTTGCGCAATACCAGGTCCAGAAGTGCCAGGGCGACGATCAGCAGGCTGGATTGGATCAGCATGCGGGCCGCGAACGCCGTCAGGACCACCCCTACCGAATTCAGTAAGCCGACGACCTCACTCATAATGCTCCCTCCCTAATCGGGCCCTGCGGGACAACGTCCCTCACAATCCCGGCCGGCCCTCACAAGGATTACCGCTGTGTCTTGTTCTCCCGTTTCCTGTCCTTGAGCATCTGCTCCAACTGGCGATACTCCTCATCGGACAGCTTCTCGTTCTCGATGAGGAACTGCATCATCGGGGTCAGGGCTCCGTCAAACGCCCTCTTGACCGTCCGCATGATCTCGCTGCGCTGCGCCTGGGCGCGGGTGATGGCGGACCGGTACAGGTAGAGCTTGCGAATCCGCTCGGTCCGGAGCAGCCCCTTCTTGACCATGCGGTCCATCATGGTCTTGACGGTCGTGTACGCCCAGCCCTTCTCCTTTTGCAGCGCCTCCTGCACAGTCGGCGCGGCGCACGGCTCGTGCTCCCATACCGCCTGCAGGATCGCCCACTCGCTCTCGAACAATTCCATGTTGACCTTGGCCATAAACACCTCTCTATATCTATCGTAGTCGATGGTAATCTACTCCAGTAGATAATGCAAGAGGGAATTGTGAAAATTTGTGAGAATTTTTTTTCGGCCTCCATCGTCGGCACGGACCCCGTCCAACAGGCAAGTTGAATGCCGGCCCGTGCCCAAGCCTTGCATGTCGCCGGCATAGGAGGGATTCAGGCTCATCTGATCTCCACTCACCGTGCGGCTGAAAAGCACACGGCGCCCGGGGACCTTGTCCCCGGACCCTTGAGATTTTCCGCTTTGGGCCAACAGCATGATCGTAAATGACGATGCCGCGAGCTCACGGCGTCGCTCTGCCATATCTCGATTGAACTCGCCAGAACCCGCATCATCGCAATGCTCAGGTTACTACTCAGCCGAGCGTAATTCCCCACCACGGCACATTCGAGATCGCCGCTGAAGTCCCTCGCCAATAAGCGATCACAGGACAATCCGGGCGGGCACTAAGGACCGTTCAAGGGGATGGACAGGACGCCAAGTCCGCTTGAATGATGCAAGCGCGGCTGGTTGCTCACCACGATCGGAACAGCTCGCGCCAGAGGAGCGTGCGGAACAGGTTGGAGTAGTCGTCGGTCCAGAGGCCGACGCGATCGTCGCCCAGCGGCGGGACCCAACGGTCATCTGTGGCCAGGAGGGCCAGATCGGTGTCGTTGTGAGCTACAGCGACCCAGGTGGAGGCGGAGCCGCCCGAATCCCGTTCCGCCTCGTTCGGGTCATAGTCTTCGAGCAGGGCGCTGTATCCGGCGTCAGCCGCCAGGTTCGCCAGAACCGGCTCGAGGTTCACGTAGCGATTGGAAATGTGGAACAGGACGATGCCGCCGGGAGCCAGCTTGTGCATGTAGATGGCCAGCGCCTCGCGGGTCAGCAGGTGCACTGGAATCGCATCGGAGCTGAACGCATCGAGCACGATGAGATCAAATGTCCCGTCCGCCACCCTGCTGATGCTCTGGCGACCATCACCAAAGACCACGTCCACGTCCTCTCCGTACAGTTCGAGGTAGCGGAACAGGCTCGGATTACGGGCGATCCGCGCCATGGCGGGGTCGACTTCGAAGAAGGTCATGGCTTGGCCCGGCTCCTGGTAGCAGGCCGTCGTGCCGGTGCCGAGCCCCACGCATCCGACGTGCCTCAAGGGCTGCACGGCCCTCATCGCCGCAAACACCTGCCCCAGAGGCCCTTCCCGATTGTAGTAGCTCGTGGGCATGCCGACGCTTTCGTCGTCCATGTACTGATCGCCGTGGGTGATGTTGCCGTGATACAGGTCGTGCCGGCTGCCCGAGGCGGCGACCGTGTAGACGCCGAAGAAACTGCGCTGGCGATAGAGCTGGTCCTTGATCTTGTCGGCGGAGATCGCGCTGAACAGGAGCACGGCGAACGCAAACGTCAGGCCCAGGGGGCGATTGCGGAAGCCGGCGAACACGAGGGCGACGACAACGCAGAAGACTGCGGAGCCTGTCGTGCCGCGGGACCACGGGTGCAGGTACGGCTCCGCAAGGAAGAACGCCGATCCCAATGCCGCCACCACGCCAACGTCGATCAGGTACCGGGCCATCCCCCCGCGGGACTCCGGACGCAACAGGCAGGCCAGGACGAGAACCAGGGGATATTCCAGCACCGAGTTGAACACGACCGGCGCTATGAGCACGCAGAAGACGCCGCCGAGCAGGCCGCCCACGGACATCCAGAGATAAAATTCCGTCAGGTGCTCCGCCGGCGGCCTGTGCCGGACCAGCTCGCCGTGGCAGACCATGGCCGTCACGAACAGCGTCAGCAGATGCAGTCCCAGGACGAGCAGGAACTCCTTCTGCGTGAAGCAGACAATCAGCAGAGCGTACACCGGGATCTGGAGGGATAGCATCCAGTTATGTTTCAGGATGGGCCTGCGGGCGAACACGATGATGAAGCTGAGCATGTACAGCGCCAGCGGGGCCACCCAGAGGAACGGCACGGAGGCCACGTCGGTGCTGATGTGCAGGGTCACGGCCAGCAGAAGAGCGGAGGGGACAAATGACAAGGCGACCCAGCGGCCGCGGCGGGCCCACGAGACCGGATCAGACACGGCCGCCTCGCCGGACTGCGAGGACGACACAAGCGACAGTCGCCGCAGCGCGCGCAGACTGACCGCGCAGGCCACGATCGTCAATGCCAGCAAGGCATAGCCCACGGCCCACGCGCGGTTCTGCAGCGTCAGGCCGAACCGAGGCTCGATCAGCACCGGATACGCCAGCAGGGCCAGCAGACCGCCGACGTTGCTGGAGACATAGAGAAAGTACGGATCGGAGGCGTGCACGTGGCCCGAACGGGAGAACCACCGCTGCAGCAGAGGTGCCGTAGCGGAAACCACAAAAAACGGCAGGCCGATGGAGACCGCCAGCAGACCGACCAGCCACGCGACCGGATGGGCGCTGCCCGATGGCGCGTCGCGCCATGCGAGATGAACAGGCAGAAACAGAAGGCCGACAGCCAGCACCGACGCGTGGACCACGACCTGCCAGCGGATCTTGCTCAGCCGCGACAGAAGGTGGGCATACAGGTAACCGGCCAGCAGCATCGCCTGAAAGAACATCACCGCCGTGTTCCAGACCGCCGGAGTCCCGCCCAGCAGCGGCAGGATCATCTTTGTGAACATCGGCTCAACGGCAAACAGCAGAAAGGCGCCCAGGAACAACGCGACACAGTGCAGCGGCAAGGCCGGCAATGCTCCACCCCGCAACGCCAGGGGAGCCACGGCGGCAGATCCATCTCTCATACGAAGCTTTTTGTCCAGTATTCTGAAAGCCGACGGAATCGGCTTGATGTCTGTCCCGGAGCCGTCGCAGACGCTTCTGCGCGCCGCCGCTCCCAAGCATCTGGCGGCACTCTACGGCTGCCGCGGGGGAATGTCAAGGAGCAACAAGGATAACGAGAGGGTGCAACATACGAGGGTGCCAGCGTCAAGCGCACCTTGGTGATGACCTTCCCCGGATTCCAAACAACCATCGCCAAGGCCTTCGGCCTTGACGCTGCCACCCGCCGTAAGGCGTTCCTCCTCATGCCCTTACGTTGGGTGGCACCCTCAAGCGCAGATGGTTCGGCGAAAACAACCTGCCATCGCCAAGCCCTGCGGGCTTGACGATGCCACTCATTCGATACTCTGCGCCAGGACGGTGGACCTAATGTCGGCCACACTCGCCCTGGTCTACTATGCGAACTCCCTGTACTCGCGGTCCTTGATGATGCCGGGCTGCGGGAGGGGGTACTTGCCGCTGGCGTCAGCCCGCAGAGGCGAGGGCGACTCCATCGTCAGCTTGTCCACATCCGGGGCGAACTCATGCGGGCAGTTAAGGATCTGGTCGTACGTGATGACCTGCCCGGTGTGGGAGGCCATACGGCCCATGGACGTCACCAGGCTCGCCTCGGCGCCGCGTTTCACCTCGTTGTAAGGCTTGTTGTTGCGGATGGCGTCGATCAGGTCATCCCACTCGAGCTGGTACGGGCTCTGCTCGGGCTGTGGGTATCTCCAGATCGGCTCGACCCCTTCCATCAAGTGCCCTTTGTAGGTGCGGACCTTGCCGGGATAATGACCGGAGGTGGTGATGACAGCCGAGCCCTTCGTGCCGTGAGCGAAACTGGCAAAGGCGTTCTGGCAGCCGTCCATGTTGCGGCCCTGGTAGAAGAACTTCGTACCGTCCGGGAACGTGTACTCGACGTCGTAGAGGTCGAAGTTCTGATCGAGCGAGTCGCCGCGATAGTGCCGGCCGCCGATGGCATGGGCCTCGACTGGCCAGGCGCCTTTCATCCAGCAGCACTCGTCGATCTGGTGAATGTAATAATCGCTGAATACACCGCCGCTGGCCCAGATCCAGCTATGGAAACTGCGGATCTGCCACATCAGCTCGCTGATATTGTTCGGCCGGCGGCTGGCTGTGGCGGACCGGCCGCTCATGCGGTAGCCGCGAAGCAGGATAATATCGCCGATCTCGCCGTCTTGGATTCGCTTGAGCAGCTCCTGCCGGCCGCGGCAGTGGCGGACCATCAGGCCGACGCCGACTTTGAGGTTCTTCTTGTCGGCCTCCTCGGCCAGCTTGAGCATTCTTCGGGTCGTCGGGCCGTCCACCGTCACAGGTTTTTCCATGAACATGTGGAGGCCCTTCTGGATCGCATAGGTGAAGTGGACCCAGCGGAAGGCCGGCGGGGTCGCGCAGATCGCCACATCGCCCGGGCGCAGGCAGTCCATCGCCTTCTTGTAGGCATCGAAGCCGACAAACCGGCGATCTTCCGGCACATCCATCTTATCGGCGTACCGCTCCCTGAGGCCCTGATAGGCGCGTTTGACGCGGTCCTCGAAGACATCGGCCAGGGCCACGAGCTTGATCGGGCCATTCTTGACGGACAGGGCGTTCTCGGCCGCCCCGCCGCCGCGCCCGCCGCAGCCGATCAGGGCGATCCTGATGGTGTTGTTCTCGGCCGCATACATGCGCGGGACCATCCCGCCGGCCAGGGCCGAGACGGCCGCCAGCCGGCCGGTCTGCTTCAAAAAGCTACGACGGGACGTGCTGTTCTGCGTGCGTTCGCTCATTGTGAGTTCTCTCCTACTGTTGGACGTGTGTTCTCGAAGCTGTGTTTGCTGTGCAGTCACCATCTGCTCCCGGCCCGGCACATCGCCGGACTTCAGTGGTTCATTATCGCCGTGATGCCGCCGGACACAAGCGATTTCTGCCAGTAGGACGAGCCATGCCGCGCCCCTATTTCACCTTTCCATTGTGACGCGGTAGAGGCCATCATATAATCCGCAGAGCATGAAACGGACGCCTTAGTGCCTGACGGATTCTTCTGGAGAACGACATGATCGATTGGCGAAAGTTGTTCATGGCTGCCTGTATGTTGGGCATCTTCTGCGCGGTCCCAGGTATGGCACAACTGCGACAGCCGGCTCTGGTGGATGCCGACCCGAACCTGTTTGTCTGGATCGACACGTGCAACGTCTATGTTCTGCGGGATGGCGACGCCGCCCTGCTGATCGACCTGGGCGACGGCAGCGTGCTCGATCATCTCAGCCGGATCGGCGTCAAACGCGTCGAATGGGTGCTCTTCACGCACGCCCACCGGGAGCAGTGCCAGGGCGCGGACAGGTTGCAATTGTGGAAGCCGCAGATCGCCGCGCCGGAGGGGGAAAAGGCCCTCTTCCAGGAGCCGACACGATTCCGCAAGGTCAAACCCACGCTCGGCGACACCTACACTGTCTACGGCGCCAGCTACGTCCGCCCGCCGGTCGAGCCGATCAAGCTGGATCGCACGTTCAGGGATGGGGACGTTTTCACCTGGCGGGGCCGGGAGCTGCGCTGCGTGGATACGAAGGGCAACAGTCCCGGCGGCATGTCCTACCTGATGAAGTCGGGCAAGGGCTGGATCGCCTTCAGCGGCGACGTAATGCTCGACGGCGCCAGGATGCACACGTGGTTCGACACCGAATGGGACTACGGCTTTGCCAAAGGGCTCTACGAGCTGATCAATTCGGCCAGTATGTTGGAGAGCTACCGGCCGACGTACCTGCTGCCCTCTCACGGCCCGGCGATTCGCGAGCCGCAGGAGCAATTGCGGCAATACCAGCAGAAGCTGCGAACGCTCGCGAAATTGTACGTGCGAGGGTACGCCATCGACATCTTCGCCGCCGCGGACCAGGACACCGTCTCGCAGCCGACCGATGTCCCTCACATCTGGCGTGTGACGGACCACCTGTACAAGTTCAAGAAGCGGGATTTCTGGCCGAACTTCGGGATTCTCATCGCGGACGACGGCCATGGCCTGGTATTCGACTGCGGCCTGGGCGGCAAAGAGCTGCTGGACCAGTCCCTCAAGTCCATGCAGGAGCGGTTCGGCCTCAAGCAGATTGATGCGGTCCTGATCACCCACATGCACGGCGACCACTTCCTCGACATCCCTTACCTGCACGACAAATGGGGCGCGCAGGTCTGGACGCTCGAGGACGTGGCGAAAGTGTGCGAACACCCTGAGCGATACGACTATGCGGCGATGGGTCCGGCATACCAGGCGGGATTCGATTCGCTGCACATCGATCGCGAGTTCAGCCGGGGCGAAAAATTCGACTGGCATGGGTACAGCTTCACCGTCGACTGGATGCCGGGGCAGACCGAGTTCGGCTGCTGCATCCAGGGCGTGATCGATGGCAAGCTGATCGCCTTCACCGGCGATAATCTCTTCGGCTCTTCCTCGGACCCCGCCCAGAATGGACATGAGGCCGTCGTCGCCCGCAACAGCGCGATCTTCGAAGAGGGCTACATCTACGGGGCGGATTACCTGCAAAAGCTGCAGCCCGATATCATCGTCGCCGGCCATTCCTACGTCATGGACCATCCGAAAGGGATGATCGACCGCTTCGCCGCATGGGCCCGCGAAATCCGCGACACGTATCAGACCCTCAGCGCCGAGGGCGACTACCGCTACATGTTCGATCCCTACTGGGTCCGCGCAGAGCCCTATCGCGTGTCCGTCAAGCCGGGCCAGTCAACAGAGGCGACGCTCTATATCCGGAACTTCCTGCCGCAGCCCCAGGCGCACGAGATCAAGGCCCATGCCGTGCAGGGCATCGCAGTTGAACCTGCCGTGGTCAAAGGGACGATCGTGCCGCAAGCCACCGGGTACTCCAAGTTGCGGCTGAGCGCGGCCCCGGACGTGAAGCCGGGCGTGTACATCGTGGCGTTCGACGTAACGCTCGATGCCAAGCGCTACGGCCAGTGGTTCGACATGATCCTGTCTGTGGAACCGTGACCATAGAAAAAGGGCCGGGCAGTATACGAAGGCGACACTGCCCGGCCGAAAGTCTCTGCTACGAATGAACAGCCGCTATTACCGAGCGGCTCTGCGCCTCCAGGGCAGCAGTGTGAATAGCCCGCTTCCAAGCAGCAGTAACGCGCCTGGCGCAGGAACCACGTTGTCCGCCCGGAAATACGCGGCGCCGCTGCCGTACGGGCTGGCGAGCATCTGGATGGTGATCGAATGGTCGCCGGGGCCAAGCCAGAACTCGGCGTGGCTAAACCCCGGATCCAAAAGAGCGACCGCAGGATCATCGGTGCTACCGCCGCCATGGGCCACCAACGGCGTGCTCCCGATCTCGACGGCATTGTCGAAGATCGTGAACGCGTCGCCGTGGATGAAGGCATCGGTGACCGTCAAAAGAACACCGCCCCCATCGGCGCTGAACGTCCAGGGCGGGAGATCGGCGTATACCGAATTGCCTCCCGAACTCGGGGTGGTACCGGTCCCGCGGGTAGCAAAGCTCCCCGTGCTGCCAAACGAGAATTCGTACCAGGAACCCCCGACAGTGATGGAGCCGGCAGAGGCCGGCACGACAACAACCAGCAAAAGAACACTAATCGCAAGAACAGTCCATAAGCGCATTGCAGAATCCTCCTTCCGAAAGTCGTGTCGATAAGACTCCACTTCTTAACGCAGACCTGTACGCCCACGTGTCTATCGACGTTTGGTCTGTCCGTCACGCGGCCGGCTCGTTGCACAGGGCGCAAAGAAAGACGCCTGGGCATTCCGCCGGTAATCCGCCGGAAAGCCCACATGCCACGGTGAGCCGACCAACATCGTCCTAAGTGGCCTGAAAATCGCAGTGTCGCCAGTGTGACATCGTGACGACGAATTGTCAACAGCATTATGCCGCAAAAACCGCGGCATCGCGTCACAATCCGTCCAGTCTGTGGGTTATATCGGACAACAAGGCAAGATGCCCATGCTGCCTCTCAGGGACCCTCAAGGTTTCGCGGCATCGGTCGGGCGGCTTGGGCTTGAAAGCTCATTGATGTACTGCTGGTAGAGAGCGACCACTTGACCGTCGGAGGGGGCGGACGCGACGACCAACCGTGCGCGGGCTCTGGCCGTTTCGCCGGTTTTGATGTCCCGACCGAACAGCGACAGGTAGAGCGAGTAGTGAGCCTCGCCCTCGCAGGGCATGCCAATGGCGAAGCAGTCTTCGGGCGGAGCCATGACGATGACCGCCAGGCCGCCGGCGGCACCACGCCGCAGGCAGATGGGGGCTTTCAAACGGGGCATGATCGCCCAGTCCACCGGGTTCGGCTCGATCTTCCACCGCCCATCCTGGATGATCGGCACGGCCTGCGTGTCCCCCGGAAACATCTGCCACTGCCCGTAGGACTTCTTCGCCGGGAGGAAGCCCGGTTTGCCCTGTTCGCCGGGGTTCTCACTGACGTACACGCAAGGGGACGGGAATGTCTCGTCAAAGTAGGACGCCAGAAAGGACTCGAATTTGCTCAAATCCTGGCGGGCCGTGACAGTGGTTTCCACGTCGAGCGTCCGGGAGTCCTTCCAGCGATAGGTGGCACTGAAATCGAAGGGCCGATCCGCCGCGGCGGGCGAGGTGACTTGGACCGCTCCATCAGCCAGCAGCTTGGCCGTGCTGGGCCACTCCCAGCCTCCCGTGCCGTATCGCTTTCCCGTCGTGAAGACGCGGTAGAAGCTCAGAATACCCATGCTCCGATCGAGCCTGGCACCGGACGGAATGTACGTGACAGAAGTAAGCCCCTGCAGCTTGCCATTCGGGCACAGCGTTCCGTGGAGCACGCCCGTGTCGAACGTATATCCACCTTTGCCGTCTGGGGCGACTGTAATTTTGGGCGACGCCTCCCCGGCGAACGCGACTGTACAGAAGAGCATGACGCCATTGACGAACGCGAGTTCCGTCTTCGTACGAGTTGCAGGCATATTCACCTCCGGTAAGACCCGAGCCATGGACCTTTCAGTCGCAACGCGTGTTACTTCTTCTCGCCGTTCTCGACGGTGCAGGCGACGCGGAAGCCGACGGAGTCGATCTGGGGCAGCCACCATTTGCTCTTGGGGATCTGCGGGTCGTTCATCCGCCACCAGTCCTCCTCAAAGCCCCTGGCCGCACAGCGCAGCTCCTTCGCGGGGCTGTCGTAGAAGCCGCCGCGGGCGACGTGCACCTTGCCGTCCTTCGGGCCCGCCGGATTGACATTCTCTTTGGCGGCGTCGGCGTACGCGGTGGGACTGTAGAAGTCCTGTACCCACTCGCGAACGTTGCCATACATGTCGTAGAGGCCCCAGACATTGGGCTTCTTGGTGGCGACGGCATGCGGCTCGACGTTGGCGGTTTCGCCATACCAGGCGTAATCCTTCAGTCCGTCCGCGCTGTCGCAAACGCCGAATGCACTGGTCGAGCCGGCCCGGGCGGCGTACTCCCACTCCGCCTCCGTTGGCAGGCGATATTTCCTACCCGTCTTTTGCGAGAGCCACTTGCAGAACGTCGTGGCGTTGTGCCAGGTCATCCCGATGGCCGGGTGCTTCTTGCTGTAGCCCATGGTCATATCGCCGTACACAGGCGTCGGGCCGGTGATCGCGTTGACGCCGTCCTTGGCGGGCTCCTCGTTCTTCTGCGCTTCCTGCACCTCGACGAATTCCTTCTTGGCGGTGCCGGTCTCCTGGTAGTAGGCCAGGAACAGCTCGATCGTGGTCTCCGTCGAGCAGAGGTAGAATGGATCGAGCCGCACCTTGCGTTGCGGCCCCTCGCAATCCGCACGCTCCGCCTCGCCGGCGGGACTGCCCATCGTGAACTCGCCGGCGGGAATCAGCATCATGTCGAAGGAAAACTTGTCCCCGGTCTTGCTCGTGACCGTCTCCGCGTACTTCTGCGGCGTCTTGTCCTGCGCCGCAGAGAAACTCACAGACACCGCGATGCCCGCAAGGACGATCGCCGCTACACCACACACCAATCGATTGCCTCTAGTCACCTATAGTCTCCTGATAACCTGTTCCTAGGTGGACTCACGTCCATCGACTTCTGAATCCTGCTGCATGCCACTCTATATCATCTGTGTCCGGCCGGGCACGGGGACGGGGTAGCTACCGTTGACATCGGTCTTCACCGGGGGCTCCATGCCGTCGTGGCAATCCTCCGGCTTGGGCGGATAGTAGAAATCGGACTTCTTCATCTGCTCCAGCGTCACTTCCTTGCCTGTATAACAGGAGAGCTGTCCCATGACGCAGATCGTTGTACTCGGGATCATGTACTCGCCATTGTTGATGGGTTTGCCGGAGCGAATCGCGGCGAAGAGCAGATCATGCTCCCTCTGGTATGGATCGCACCTGCCGGTCCACCGCCAGTTGGTTTCGCCCGTGATCCGGCAGCCGAGAATATCGGCCTTGCCCTTGCTGCCGAGGACGATGCTGGACGACTCGTCGTAACAGTCGGTGGTCGTGCGGCAGAAGGCGTAGATGGGCACGCCATTCTCAAACTCGTACACGACAGAATGATGATCGAAGACATCGCCGTAGATCGGCTCGGTCATCGAGGACCGGCCGCCCAGGCCGTGACATTTCACGGGAACCTTGTTGCCCATCACCCAACTGGATCGGTCGAGGTTGTGCACGAGGGATTGCACGACATCGTCGCCCGAGAGCCAGCGGAAGTGATATTGCGTGCTGCACTGCCACTGGACCTCGGAAAGCCCCGGCTTGCGGTCGATTACGCCGTACGGGGCGCGGAGGAAGTTCTCCTCGATGGAAACCACGTCGCCGATCGCGCCGTCGTGGATTCGCTGCACCGTCTCGGCGTAGCCTGTGTGGTAGCGGCTGTGCAGGCCGGAGACGAGGCACAGGCCCTTCTGCTTGGCCAGGTCGGCCGCCTTCTGCATCGTTTTCATCCCCATCGGGTCGATCCCGTGGGGCTTTTCCACGAAAACGTGCTTGCCCGTCTGGATCGCGGACAGAGCGTGGAACGGGTGAAACTTGGCCGCGTTGGCGATGACGACCACGTCCGAGGCCTCGATCACCTGCTTGTAGCCGTCGAAGCCGGCAAAGCAGTGCTCGTCGTCCACCGTGACCTGGTCCGGCTTGCCCTTCTTGAGAATCTCGCGGACGGCTTTGACGCGGTCCATGAAGATGTCGCACATGGCGACCAGCCGGGCACCCTTGTCGGCGGTCAGCGCCTGGTCCGCCGCCCCGGTGTTGCGGCCGCCACAGCCGATCATGCCCAGGCGGATCACGTCGCTGCCAGCAGCGTACACCCGGTGCTGCAAGCCCAATGTCCCCAGTGCGGCCGCCGATGCCACCCCGGTAGAGACCTTCAAGAAATCACGCCGCGTCGTACCCTCGCCCTTGCCTGCTTCTGAACGTGCCATAGATACCTCCTTTGGGACGTGCCCTTGTCGAATCGAGGCCCTGTTCTTCGGAACACCATGTCTGTCACCGCCTGCCAAGGGGCCCACACAAGCCCGTCGCCAAGCCGTCCCGACATCATATCCGCCGGCCCCGTCAAGTTCAAGGAACAGTCCGGCCCCGCTATCCCGGAGGTTGTCGGCCCTAAAGCCGTCACCTGCCGGCCACAGGTAAAGACGCTGGACATCGCGATCCTATTGCCCTTCCTCGTGAGCCAGCCAACCCCCACCCGCTAGCGATGGTCGTTCCGGGGTCTTCGGCGGATTCAGGAGCAGGGCAAGCACCTTGGCTTGAACAACCAGCGCCGGCTCCTCCGCTGACCGCTCTCCAGACCCGCCACCCTGTTCTCTGAACCGCTCCACAGCGCTGGGCCCATTGAGAAACTCCTCAACCCGTGCATCGCGCTGGGCTGGCTCACTGAGCAAGAGCCCCAATACGCCACCAGCAGCAAGCAACGCACAGATACCCAAGATGTGGAGCAGTCTCACCATAAGCCATCTTCAGATGATTGTCTGCGCATACCACACTTTGCTCGCGGTGGACACGAGTGAACCGCCTCTGCAACGTGATAGAGCTTAAAGCCCTCCAATTGCTTGCTGCTCAAGAGCTGACCTTGATTATTCTTGACTGGGATAACCCTGAGGTACCGCCTGAGGACTATTCTGAGGGCTGGTTTCCCCTGTCCCATGCGCATCAGCCCTTGAAGTCAGTTCCTTGACAGCATTCAAGATGGATTCCCTCACACGTGCATCAGCGACGTGCATCTGCAGGTCTTGCATCAACGCTTGAGCCTCCAGCTGCTGAGAATCAAAGGATGGCCCAGAGTACAACCGAAGAATCTGCTCCGCAAGTCTGGGCCGGAAGTCCTTCTCCAACTTCCGGAAGCGACGTTGCTTGTTATAGTATTCCATCTTCGCCCAGAACTCCTTGAGTTCAGCGGCGTACGCTGCACGAACATTGGGGTCCTTTACTGCATCGGCCGACATACCTGGAACCCATATCCCTTCGTACTTGGATGGCATGGGCCATCGAATGATCGCAGCATTTGGATCATAGCTGGGGTCAACACTCTTCTCCAGTCTATTCCACGCATGGAAGTACCATGTTGACAGGGAATTCCTCGTCTCGGGCCAATTTGGATCCTGCGATGCTACCTTGAGTTCGTAGTTGTTCTGAAGGCACTGTGTAACCAGTCTCAGTTCGGTTTCCATGGGGATTCCCCCATCCCGAAGATCAGCAGACTTTTCCAGTGCTCGCAAAGTATACTGGCGCGCCAGTTCATACTGGCGATTCTCGCGGGGGCGATGCGAGGCGAAGGCATCGCACATTCCGAGTACCATGTAGCCGTACCGTTCCTTATCTCTGGCAAACCACTTACTCTCCAGTTTGGCTGCCGTCTTCTCCAAATCATCGAGAGGGGCGAATCTACCTATCGATTGCAGTTTCTCCACATCCCGTTGAATATCTGTGCTCTGGACCTTCTTGTCTGGATTACGTGCACTTTCTCCCGTAGCTGTAGCTGACGCCGACCAAACCAGCACACTCGCCACAATAGCCATCTCCCTCAATTTCGTCAACATAACACACCGGTCCTTTCCATGGGTCTGACAAACAAGTTCGGCGTCAGGGCGCAGCACGCCGCGTCTTCATGCTGTCCTTCGTTTCTTACTACCACGATGAGACCATCGAGGTTGTTCATCAACGCCCTTTCAGTATATCACACGGTCTTCGACTCAGCCCCCAAATTCTGGCCACCCCGTTATGTCTGTATCATCATTGTGATTCACGTCGTGCCAGCCTTCACCGTCTTTCTTCACTCCGTGATCTCCATTTGAAGCAGTTCTGAACTCTTGATATACTGTCGTGAAGGTCTGCTCAACAGCCTGTGCTTTATACATCCACGGGATGGGGTAGCTGGCGGTCCCGATGCTGTATTGCGAGATCTCTGTAATGTCGCCCCCATACATGATCGCCGAATCCCCCGTCGCCGGTGGCAAGTCCACTTTGTTCAAGGCGTCCCCAATAATGTTGTACCAAGTAGGCCACTCTGGGTGGGTAGGCTGTAGTCGCAAGAGCATTCCTGTTCTTTGCCCCGTGCAACTGCCTTCTTTGAATTGGATATTGCCGAAAGACACATCGTTGGGCATAATGTAGAAGTCCGATTTAAGTCCCACAGAGAGAAAATATTTTTGGTGAAAAATATGTGTTCCGCTTTTTTTTGACGCAGTATCCACCCGAGGGTGCGACGACCGTTCGGTCGTAGATTTTGACCGCACCCTCACACGGGCCCGACGTCACTTCCAAAACTAGCGTGACATCTCCTGCATAGGGGCCTGCGTTGTAGTTAGCAGTCCCATCGCTCGTCACATTGCTGAGCGTTCCGACCCCGGTCAGCCTATCCCATTGTATTCCACCTACCTGAGCCGCGGTCACGCCGGTTGGGATAATTGTACAACTGCAACCTACTTCTTCTGCTATGCCATAGCGCGATTGGCTTCTGCCGATGAAATTGACGCTTGGAGTAAGCACACCGTCGAAATCGTAGACGATCACATTGGCAGTAATAGTGTTGCCACATTCCGCTGTAACCGTCTTGTAGTCCGATGAACTTGATGACACAGTGCTGAATGGTACAAGCTTCTCTTCACCAGTACCGGAAGCCCCCGAACTGCCACCCCAGATGGGCTTTCCGCTGGGCCACTGGGTCCCGCTCGGATTGGGTACTGCTCTGAACTTCACGACGTCGCCTCTGGGAACGTACAGAGTGCCTGAGGCATCCAACCATTGTCCCAATTCATATTTGTAGTATTGTAGCTTATCGACCTTTATAGCGTACATGGTTATAGTGACGCCGTCATCCAGCTCACCAGACTTGGCCTTTATCTCGTAAAGGCCAGCGACACTCAAACCAGAGACTGTGACAGTATCCGAGCCTGAGGCAGGGGCGATCACTCCGCTTGTCCCCGGCTGACTCACGAACTCCCAAGTCGGCTTCCCCGAAGGCCAGGGACCTTCAGGCCAAGGGTCAGCCTTCAGTTGCACTGTGCCGTTCAATGGTACATACAAGGGCCCATTCTCCACAGTGCCGGCCTTAACCACCTCGTACACCTCTGCGACCTTGACAGTGACCGAGTTGCCGTTGTAGGGACTGTAGGGGGCGCTAGAACCATCCGGCAAAAACTGAAGCCACAAAGTGGCCTGGTAGCAGGGGGAAATTCCTTTGACTGTGACCAGACCCGGATCGAAACGCGACCCCAATTGCCACGTCTCGCTGGTATCCGCCCCGCTGATCACGGTCAGCGGGCCCTCCAGAACCTCAACCGCGCCCACACCACCTGTGAGCATGAGCTTCTTATATCCAGGCAGATTAGACGGCGAATAATCCATCGTAAGCGTGGCCGTATCCCCGAC
>Ga0315277_10001325_pt1 | contig 36319 bp, 31 predicted proteins | sample YL17G05_15_MG_FD_203695 | JGI IMG/M metagenome (GOLD analysis project Ga0315277, IMG submission 203695) | Sediment microbial communities from Yellowstone Lake, YNP, Wyoming, USA - YL17G05_15 | ecosystem: Environmental > Aquatic > Freshwater > Lake > Sediment | place: USA: Wyoming | collected...
GCCATCATCTACCCGCTCGGCTCGGTCAGGGACGCCGAAGTCATCGCCAAGGCCGATGAGCTCGGGATCGCCATGATCATCACCCGGAAGCCGGGCGAAACGGACTGCGAACGCTGTTTCCTCCACCGGTGAGCTTCGCCCGATGAGCCTGGATACCTATCGCCGGAAGAGGAACTTCGCCCGCACGCCCGAGCCGCCGCCGAAACACGGGGCGGCGAAAGCGGACGGCGAGCGGCTTCGATACGTCATCCAGAAGCACGCGGCTTCGCATCTCCACTGGGACCTCAGGCTCGAGGAGGGCGGCGTTCTCAAAAGCTGGGCCATCCCCAAAGAGCCGCCGGCCGTCCAGGGGGTCAAACGCCTGGCCGTCGAAGTCGAGGACCACACGCTCGAATACGGCGATTTCGAGGGCGTGATCCCCGAAGGCGAGTACGGCGCGGGAACCGTAACAATCTGGGATACCGGGACCTATGTCCCGCTCGAAACCACCCCGGGCGTGAGGGTCATCGAGATCCGGGGACGGAAGCTCAAAGGCGCTTACGCCCTGGTGAAGATCAAAGGAAAGAAACCGGGCGAAAAACCGTGGCTTTTCTTCAAGAAATGAAAGCGGTCCGCCGGGCCGCGCGGCTCGCTTCCCTCCTCCTCATTCTCTTCCCTTCCTGTTCGCCGCGCACTCCAGCTTCTTCCGCCGGGACGACCGACGGCCTCGACCGGACCGCCGAATCGATCAGGACGAGGGGCCTGGTCGACGAAGGCGCTTTCGATTTTCTCCGGGCCCTCTGCGATTTGGGGCCGCGCTTGACCGGCTCGGAGGGCGCGGCGAAAGCGGTGGCCTGGTCCCGAGCGGCTATGGATTCGCTTGGCTTCGAAACCTGGCTCGAGCCGGTCACGGTCCAACACTGGGTCCGTGGCCAGGCGGAGGCTGGGCTGTCGGTTCCCGGGCGGCCCGGGAGCATTCCCCTGGCCGTGGCCGCGCTCGGCTTGAGCGTCCCGACGCCCCCAGCCGGGTTGACCGCGCAAGCCGTCGAGGTGCGGTCGTTCGAAGATCTCGACAGGGCGGGATCCCGCGTCCGCGGCCGGATCGTCTTCTTCAACGCGGCGATGGACCGGACCCTGATGGACACTTTCCGCGCTTACGGGGAAGCCGTCCAATACCGCGCCCGGGGAGCGTCCGAAGCCGCGAAGCGGGGCGCGATCGCCGCGATCGTCCGGTCGCCGACCGGGCGCCTCGACGACCATCCGCACACCGGCATTCTCACATACGAGCCCGACGCGCCGCGCGTCCCCGCGGCGGCGGTTTCGACGCTGGCGGCCGAATTTCTGAGCGCCCGACTCCGCGAGAACCCGGAAGCCGAAATCACGCTCCGGATGAGCTGCCGGACGCTGGCCGACGTGCCCTCGGCCAACGTCGTCGGCCAGATCCGCGGGACGGAGAAACCGGAAGAGATCGTCCTCCTCGGCGCCCATCTCGACAGCTGGGACCTCTCCGCAGGCGCCAACGACGACGCCGCGGGCTGCGCCCAATGTCTCGAGGCGCTCCGGCTCATCCGCGACAGCGGCTTGAAACCCCGGAGGACGATCCGGGCCGTCCTGTTCATGAACGAAGAGTTCGGCGCGAGCGGAGGACGCGATTACGCCGCTTCCGGCCGCCGTTCGGCCGAGCGCCACATCGCGGCGATGGAATCCGACCGCGGCGCGGGGACGCCGCTGGGATTCTTCGTCGGCGGAGACCCTCTTGCGGCAGGGAAGCTCGAGGCCTTCGAATCCCTTCTCCGGCCGTCCGGGATTCTCTGGGTCCGCACGGGCGGAGGCGGGGGAGCGGACATCGGCCCGCTCGCCGCGGGCGGAACGGTCATGATGAGCTTCCTGCCCGACGTGCAGAGATACTTCGATTTCCACCATTCCGCGCTCGATACGCTCGAATCCGTCCACCCGCGGGAGCTCGAGCTCGGGGCGATCGCGATGGCCGTCATGGCCGCCGCCCTCGCCGAGAAAGGCATCTGAACCATGCATCTGGCGATCCTCTGGCACTTCCATCAGCCGATCTACCGGCGGCCCGGAAGCCGTGATTACGTCCTGCCCTGGGTGAACTTCCACGCGACGAAGAACTATCACCAGATGGCCCGCCTCGTCGAAGAGACGGGGCTCCCGTCGACGTTCAACTTCGCGCCCTGTCTCCTCGAACAGATCGAGGACTATTCCCAGGGATTAGCCAACGATCCGTTCCAGCTCGCTCTCGAGCTTCCGCCCGACAAGCTCGGGCCGATCGAGTCCGAACGGCTGCGCAAGTTCGTCCCGAATGAGACCAAGCCTTCGGTCCTCCAGGCGAAGGCCCTGGCTTCGTTCTTCTCTCCGGTCGATCCGCTCCCGTCGGGGCGCGAAGCGATGCTGGCCCGCAGGCTCGAGATCCTCGGAGGACTCCTCCCGCGCTGGCGGCGGCTTTTCAGCGAGGGTCGGACCGAGCTGACCGTAACGCCGTACTATCATCCCATTCTTCCGATGCTCTTCAACGCCGACTCGGCCGGACCCGAGCGGCCGGGTCCGGCTTTCCGCTATCCCGACGACGGCCGGACGCAAATCGTCCGCGGCCGCGATTACTTTTCCCGGGAGTTCGGCCGGCCGCCGGCCGGGATGTGGCCTTCGGAAGGGGCGGTCAGCGCGGAGGTCGCCCGCGCCGTTTCCGCCGCGGGCATCCCCTTTATCGTCACGGACGAGAACGTCCTGTGGCGGAGTCTGAGCCGGCCCGGGGAGCCGGGGGACCTCTACCACGCCTATCATTCCGGGGGGACGACCGTCTTTTTCCGCGATCGCGTCCTCTCCGACCTCATCGGGTTCACCTACCAGCATTGGGACGCCCGGGAGGCCGTCACCGACCTCGTCCGGCGCCTCGAAGACCGGCAGCCCTACGCCGGCGACCGGGACATCATCGTCCTGACGCTCGACGGAGAGAATCCCTGGGCGACCTACCCGGAGAACGGCGTACCGTTCCTTCGCGCCTTGTTCTCGCGGCTCGCCTCGACACCCGGGATCGAACCGGTCTTTTTCGGAGACTACCTCGCCGCCCACCCGGCCGACCGGGAGATTTCCCTCGTTCCGGGAACCTGGCTGGGCAACTTCTCGAAATGGTCCGGAACCCCGGCGAAAAACGACGGCTGGGCCAAGCTCGCCAGAGCCCGGGCGGCCTGCGGTCCCGTCGAGGAGATCCTCGTCGCCGAGGGCTCGGACTGGTTCTGGTGGTTCGGCGAAGACGACACGCGGGAATTCGCCTTTCTCTTCGACGCCTATCTCGAGGCCGCTTACGATCGGGCCGAGATCGCCCATGACTGAGCTGCCGCTGCGCTTCCTGCTGGCCGTTCACAACCATCAGCCGGTGGGAAACTTCGAAACGGTCTTCGCCCGGGGCTTCGCGGAATGCTACCGTCCGTTCCTCCAGGCCGCCCTGAAGCGCCCGTCCTTCCGCTTCGCCGCGCATTATTCCGGCCCCCTCCTCGAATATATGCTGCGCCGGGAGCGGGAGAGCTGGGAGATCCTGGCCGAGCTCATCCGGCGAGGACAAGTCGAGATGCTGGGGGGCGGCTTCTACGAGCCCATCCTGAGTGTCATCCCGGAACGCGACCGGATCAGCCAGCTGGCGATGATGAACCGATTCCTGGAGGAGCATTTCGGGGTCCGGCCGCGGGGAATCTGGCTTACGGAAAGGGTATGGGAGCCGACTCTGCCGCTGACGCTGGCGAGGGCGGGCGTCGAATTCACCCTTTTGGACGAGGAGCATTTCCGCGCCGCAGGGGTGAGCGGCATCCACGCTTCTTACGTCACCGAGGAGGAGGGCCAGGCGGTCCGGGTCTTTCCGATCGACAAGAAGCTGCGCTATCTCGTCCCCTTCCGCGGCCTCGACGATCTGCGGGACCATCTCCGGCCGATCCGGAGCTCGGGCGGGTTAGCCGTCCTCGGGGACGACGGAGAGAAGTTCGGCATGTGGCCCGGCACGAATGATTGGGTCTACGGCCGGGGATGGCTGGAACGGTTTTTCGATTTCCTCGAAGAGAACGATGTCCGAATGACGAGCTTCGCCGAGATCGTGGATTCCGAGCCGCCGTCCGGCCGGGTCTATCTCCCCCCGGCCTCATACGAGGAGATGCTGGAATGGGCTCTCCCGGCCGGTGCGGCGGAAGAGTTCGCGGCCCTCAAGAAAACGCTTCCGGCGGAGGCTCAGCGGTTCTTGCGCGGGGGAATGTTCAGGGATTTTTTCACCAAATATCCCGAATCCAATCGCCTGCACAAGCGGATGTTGCTCGTCTCCCGGGAGGTCGATGATTACGGCGGTGCCGAAGCGAAGGCGGAGCTTTACCGGGGAGAAAGCAACGATCCGCTCTGGCACGGCGTGTTCGGCGGGCTTTACCTGCCGCATCTGCGGGAATCGTCCTATGGGCATCTCCTTCGGGCCGAAAAGATGGCCCGCCCCGGAGCCGAGGCCTCCTGGCATATGGAAGACTATGACGCCGACGGGGAAGAGGAAGCGATCATCCGCGGCAACGCCTACGCCGGGATCGTCAAGCCTCACGCCGGAGGAGGATTCGCCGAAATCGACAACTATCCGCTGGCTCGAAACCTGGGAGACGTCCTGGCCCGGAGGCGCGAGGCTTATCACACCGAACGGCCCGCCGGACACTCGGCGGAGGGCGGGAGCATCCATGAGCTGGCCAAAGAGCTGCCCGGCGAGGCCCGGAACTTGTTCCGGTACGACGCGGACGAGCGGCTCTCCGGCCTGGAGCGATTCTACGATCCCGGCGCTGCGGTCATGGACATCGACACGGTCGCCGGCGCCGACCGGGCCCGGTTCCCCCGCGCCCGATACGTCTTCCAGATCCGGGAAAGAACCCTGCGCCTGAAGGCCGCGGGAGACGCCGCCTTCGGGACGGGCCGGACGGCTTTCACTCTGGAGAAAGAATACACCATCGGGGAGGGGGGGGTCGAGGCGCTCCTCGTCATCCGGAATGCGTCTCCGGCTGCCGCTTCGTTCCAATTCGGCAGCGAATGGAACCTCTACCAGATCCCGGAAGAATTCCGCCTCGACGGTTCCCGGGCGGCCCTCTGCGGAGGGCGATTGAGCCTGAGGGCCGATGGCGCCATCCTGCGGGCGTTCCCGATCGAAACCTTGTCCCAATCCGAGGGGGGGTATGATATCATCCATCAAGGATACTGCCTCCTCGCGCTCTGGCGGGTCGACCTCCCGCCCGGGAGCGGTTTCGAGGTCCGGATCCATCTTGGAGAGTGATATGGACGCCGTCGGACCCGAGCTGCGGAGGGATGAGCTCTCCGGGCGGTGGGTCATTTTCGCTCCCGAGCGGTTGAACCGCCCCTCCGATTTCCATCGTCTTTCCGGAGCGGCGCGGGTGTCGTCCTCGCGGACGTGCCCGTTCTGCGAAGGGCACGAAGGCATGACTCCGCCCGAGATCTTCGCCCTTCGTCGGCCGGAATCGGAGCCGAACGGGCCGGGATGGCGCGTCCGGGTCGTCCCCAACAAATATCCGGCCGTTGGGCCCGGCCGACCGATCCATAAACCGAAAACCGGCCTGTTCGAAGCGCGTTCGGGCGGAGGGACGCACGAGGTCATCATCGATGCGCCCGAGCACGGCCGGGAATGGCCCGGCCTCTCTCTCGAGCGGGTCGGGGAGATCCTGCGGGTGCATCGCGACCGAGTCGCCCTCGCCGAGAAGAGGGCCGGCGTTCGGTTCGTCCAGCTGTTCAAGAACAAGGGCCGGGAGGCGGGGGCCTCGCTCTCGCATTCCCACACCCAGATCATCGCCCTTCCCGTCGTGCCCGTCGATGTCCTCGGGGAATCCCTCCGGGTGGAGCGGGAGTTCCGCCGCACCGGACGATGTCCGGCCTGTCGCGTGATCGAAGCCGAACGGGCGGCCGGCGAGCGATGGATCGCCGGCAATGCCGATTTCGCCGCGATCGCCCCGTTCGCCTCGCGATTCCCCTACGAGACCCGGGTCTTTCCGTTTCGGCATTTTTCCTCATTCGCCGAAACGACCGAGGACGAGATTCGCTCGCTCGCCTCCCTCTCCCGTTCGATCCTCGTCCGGCTCAAAAAAGCGATGGACGACCCCCCCTACAATCTCATCTTGCGCTGGTGGCCGCACGGGCCCGGCGCGGTCAGTGCGAAGGCCGGACATTGGTCCCTGGAAATCCGCCCGGTCCTGACCCACATCGCGGGTTTCGAGCTGGGGACCGGCATGTACATCAATCCCGTCTTTCCCGAAGACGCGGCCAAAGCCCTCCGACAATGAAACGGTTCATCTGTTTCGGCCTGTTGGTCCTCGGCTCCGCGGCCGCCGCATCGGCCCAGTACTATTTCGATTATCCCAGATTTTCGCGGTTTGAAGCCGGCGCCTTCGCGTTCGGCTGGCGATCCATGGAGAACGGGCAGACGGTCTATTCGGATGCCTGGTACGACCGCCTCCTCATCATGGTCCACGAGCAGACGCTCATCTCCTCGAGACCCTCCATCGGCGCCGGGGCCGGACTTTCGTTCGCCCTCTATTTCAATAAGAGTCTCGGGGTCGAGGTTCTGCTGGAGACCTCGGCCTCCGCGCTGAAGACGTCGGCCGACATAGCCGCGGCCTGGACCTGGGCCGACAATCGGGTGATCCGTCAGAACGCTTCCTGGCCGGGGACGGGCCGGTTTTCATCGACCAGGATCAGCCTCAACGCCGTGAACCGGTTCTCCAACCTGCGGCGGGATTGGATGGTCTCGGGAGGCCTGACGGCGTTCCGGAACGGGTTTTCCTCCGATTCCTGGTTCGGCTTCGGAGTGACCAAGATGACGGAGGACGGACAAACCCAGCTCATGGACATCCTCAAGGTCGGACTCCGCGTCCCGAAGACTTCCTGGTGGGCGCTCGGACTCGACCTCGGGATCGGGTATAAGCATAAGCTCTCCGAACGGATCGGGCTGAAAGCCGAAGTCCGGATCTTCTTTTGCCCCGCCAGGACCGTTTCCTGGACGTTCGTCCAAGGAACCTATAACGGGGTGTTCTACGGGCAGATCCTCAACGAGCCGTTCGGCCAGGACAGCGTCGATTTCGTGACCGGGGCCGGGACGCTTTCCCCCTTTACGATCAAACCTTCCTCGCTCAGAATCGGACTCGGCGTGTCCTGGTCGTCCGCTCCCGTCATCGAATATTGATTTCGGCGGCCGTAACGGATAGGATTCCTAGTTGTGCGTCTCGCAAATTCCTTATATAAATGGTAGCCGAGTATGGACGCACAACATCCGGGGGAGTTTGAGGGGGAATGGATTGATTCCCCCTCAGGGGGTCAGCGAAGCGCCGAGGGGGGGAGCTTGACTCCCCCCTGGAAGTCTCGCGTCTCCCAAGGAATCAATCATAAGGAACTTATGAGACGGGAGACTTGAAAGGACCCCCCATGAAGAAACTCGTCCCGGCGGCGGCCGTTCTCGCGATTCTCGCTTTTCTGCCTCCGCTCTCTCAAGCGGGACTCTCAGCCCGATTTTCCCTTGGAGCGGGCTTCGTCCGATCGGGCGACTTGGCTGCTGGGATCCGGGGGTACAACGATTTCTCTTTGAGCCTCTACGGGTCGGACCTCAAAGGGCGGTTCTCGGCGCCCGGCCTGGGATTCGAGCCTTCGGCCGAGATCGTGTTCTCGCCGGGGCCGCGCTGGGGGATCGGACTCGGCTTCGGATATTCCTTCTTTTCCCGCTCGAGCGAGATGTCGTACGCCATCGCCGACGCCACTGTCGCGGAAAACCTGACGGCGGGGGTTTACGCAATCCCATTCGAGCTCAATCTCCACTTCTTTTTCCCGCTCTCCGAACGCGTCACCATCGACGCCTGGGCGGGACCCGGGATCAGTCTGGTCCGGATGAAATGGGACTACCGGATGACCGTCGGGCTCGAAGGCCAGAGCGGGACGGACCATTTCGAATTCAAGGCCGAGCGTCCCGCCTTCGGAGGCCAGGCGGGAATCGGGATCGCCTTCAAGCTCTCCGAAGCCTTCGACTTGACCGCGGAGATTCGAGGCCGGTTGTCCGCGGCGGCGGGATTCACCGGCAATTGGACCGAAACCGGGAGCGGCGACTTCTGGGCCATCGACGATTCCGGAGAGACAAAGGTCTGGGCGTTCGATTTGCTCTACGGGGGCAAGACCTACCGCCAGCTGTCGTTCCAGGAATCCAAGCCGGCCGGCGCGAACATCAACAGCGCCGAGGAAGCGAAGATCGGCTTATCAGGGGTCAGCGTCAGGATTGGGTTCCGGGTCCGCTTGCCTTCCTCGCGCCGCGACCGCCGCGGCTAGATCTCCGGGCGAACGTCCCGGGCCACCTCAACCCCGGATGTGCCGGTACAGCAGGCCGTACTCCTCGGCCGCGCGACCCCAGGAAAAATCGGCCGCCATGGCGTTCTGCATGAGCTTGGTCCAGGCCGGCTTTTGGCCGAACAGACGCAGGGCCCGGTCCACGGCTCGGATCAGCCCATCGGCCGAAGGCTGGTCGAACTTGAACCCGGTCCCGCTCCCTTCTTTCGGATCGAATTCCTGAACGCTGTCATCGAGGCCGCCGGTAGCCCGAACGACGGGGATCGTTCCATATTTCAGGCTGTACATCTGGGTCAGCCCGCACGGCTCATAGCGGGCCGGATTGACGAACAGGTCGCTCCCGGCGATGACTTTGTGGGCCAGCGTCTCGTCAAAGGCGATTTTGAGTCCGAAAAAAGAGGGGGTGCGGCGGGCGGCCTTTTCCAGGTCCCCCTGGATGGCCGTTTCGCCCGTCCCGAGCACGATGATCCTCAGTCCGAACGTCACGAGCTTCGGCAGGGCATCGATCAGGATGTCAAGGCCTTTCTGGCCGGCCAAACGGGAGACCATTCCCATCACCGGGACGTCCTTCTTCGGCGCCGGCAGGCCGAAGACGCTCAGCAGATCGGCCTTGCACACCGCCTTGCCTTTGAGGTCGGAGGGCGAGTAAGCGGCCGCGATCGACGTGTCCGCGGCCGGGTTCCAGGTGGCGTAGTCGATGCCGTTGAGGATCCCCGTGATCACGTCGGACCGGTCGCGCAGCAAAGCGTCCAGGCCGAAGCCCTGCTCGGGAGTCTGGATCTCCCGGCTGTACCGGAAGCTCACCGTGCTGATCGCGTCCGAATAGAGAATTCCCGCTTTGAGGAAATTCACCTTGCCGTAGAACTCCAGGTCCTCGATGCGGAAAAGCGTTTCCGGAAGGCCGACCGACTTCAGGGCGGCGGGATCGAAGGTCCCCTGATAAGCCAGGTTGTGGATGGTGAAAAGCGTCCGCATCCCGGCAAAAAAGGGATCGTCGCGGTAGATCGTCTTCAGATAGGCCAGGGCGATCGCGGTCTGCCAGTCGTGGAGGTGCAGCACGTCCGGGAGGAAATTCAGGGCTTTCAGGGATTCCAGGGCGGCCTTGGAGAAGAAAGCGAAACGTTCGCCGTTGTCGGGATAATCTCCGGCCGGCGTTCCGTAGAGGGAGTCCCGTTCGAACAAGGCCGGCTTGTCGATGAAATAAACGGACGCGCCACCGCCCTCGGCCGATTCCCAGAGCGAAAAGACCTCCTCTTGCCCGGCCCAATCGAAGCTCACCCGGTCGGCAGCTTTGAGCAGAGGGACGCCCTTGCGCCGGATATCCCGGTAGAGCGGCATGAAGACCTTGACCTCGAAGCCGAGCTTCGAAAGGAAGCGGGGAAGGGCCCCGGCGACTTCGGCCAAGCCTCCGGTTTTGGCGTAGGGAGCGACCTCGGAGGCGAAAAATGCGATTTTCATGGCTGGAATTCTAGCATAAATCCGTTGCCAAAGGCACCGGGAAAAACTAAACTGGGAACGTCCCATGAACCCCCGGCAAGCCCTCGTTCTGAAGCCCGGAAAAGAAAAGCCCATCCACAACAGGCACCATTGGATCTTCTCCGGAGCCGTCCGCTCGATCCCCGAGGGAGCCGAAGACGGTTCGATCCTGCCGGTCGAAAGCTCGACGGGTGAGCTCCTCGGCCACGCTTATATCAACCGGAAATGCTCGATCATCGGCCGGATGATCAATTTCGACGGCCGCCCTCCCCTGGAGGCCCTGGCCGAAACGATCGGGCGCGCCGTCGCCCTGCGCCGGGACCTCTTCGACGCCAAGACGAACGCCGTCCGTCTCGTCAATGGGGAAGGGGACGGCGTTCCCGGGCTCATCGTCGACCGCTACGCCGACGTCCTCGTCCTTCAGGTCTCGACCCTGGGGATGGAACGGTTGAAGCCTTTTATCCTCGACCAGCTCCTCGAGCGGGCCGCGCCCAGGACGGTCTATGAACGCTCCAACGCCGCGGCCCGGCGGGAAGAAGGCCTGGCTCCCGCCGAGGGCCTGCTCTATGGCCCCGCCGTTGAGATTGTCGAAGTCCTCGAGGACGGGCTTCTTTTCCAGGTGGACATCGTGCGCTCCCAGAAAACCGGCATGTATCTCGATCAGAGGGAGATGCGCCGGCTCGTCCGGACGCTCGCGGCGAAACGCCGGGTTCTGAACGCCTTCTCCTATACGGGCGGCTTCGCCGTCCACGCCCTGGCCGGGGGAGCCGTCTCGGCCGTGAGCGTCGATTCCTCCGAAGCGGCGGTCTCCCTCGCGGCGAAGAATGTCGGCCTTAACGGATTTCCCGCCGCGCCGGCCGACTTCGTCGTCGCGGATGTCTTCGACTTTATCCGCGAGCGGCCGCTCGATTTCGACCTCGTCGTTCTCGATCCGCCGGCCTTCGCCAAAAAAAAGGGCGAGGTCGTCGCCGCCTGTCGCGGCTACAAGGACCTCAACCGGGTTGTCCTCCAGAAAGTCCCCCCGGGGACGCTCGTCTTGACCTTCTCCTGCTCGTTCTTCGTGGAAGAAGCGCTCTTCCGCCAGGTTCTGTTCCAGGCGGCCCGGGAAGCGGACCGGCGCGTCCGCATCCTGGAGAGGCACCGGCAGGCCCACGATCATCCCGTGAACATCTATCACCCCGAAAGCGAATATTTGAAAGGATTCCTCCTCCATGTCGATTGAACGCACACCCGAGCCCGGAAGAAACTCCGCCGGCCAGGCCGGACAGGGAACCCCGGTCCAAAGAACGGAAGATTTCCACGCCGCGCTCGGCCGAAGCCGCGTCGCCGGGATCGCTTTTTTCGTCGAGCTCGCTTTCCTCGTCGGCCTGGTCGCCTTTCTCGATCATCGGGTCCGCCTCCGGATCCTGATCCAGGAGCGCTCCGCGATCCAGGTCTTCCGGATCGTCCTGTTCCTCGCCGGGGCCGCCTCGATCCTCCTCGGCCGCTTCGTCAAAGGCCGGATACTCGCCCGGGCCCGGAAAGCGCCCGACCGTCAGGCCAAGCTCGGCCTCCTCAACCAGGCCGCCCTGTCTTCCCTGGCCGCGTCGGTGGTCCCGGCCACGATCGGGTTCGTTCTTTACCTCCTCGCCGGCCAGACGCGCGATTTCTATATGCTGGCCTTCGTTTCTCTCCTCCTCCTGTTCTTTTACTTTCCCCGTCCGGCGGCCTGGGAGGCCATCCTCGCGGACCGGACGCCGTCCTGTCCGCTGTGACGCCCGAGCCCGCCATGGACATCCATTTCCTGGGCGCAACGAGACAGGTGACAGCCTCGCGCTTCGCCGTTGGCGCGGGCGGGGCCGACGTCCTCGTGGACTGCGGGATGTTCCAGGAGCGGCCCACCCTCGAGAGGAACTGGGAGCCGTTCCCCATCCCGCCCGCCTCGATCCAGACCGTCCTCCTGACCCACGCCCACCTCGATCACTGCGGCTTCATCCCTCGGTTCGTCCGTGACGGCTTTGCCGGCCGGATTCTCGCGACGCCCGCGACGATCGAGCTGGCCCGCATCGTCCTCCTCGATTCCGCCCACATCCAGGAAGAGGACGCCGCCTACAAGAAGAAACGCCACGCCAAAGAAGGCCGGAAAGGACCGTTTCCCGAGGTCCCGCTATACACTGTCCAGGACGCGACGGCGTCCTTCGACAGGTTCGAACCGGTGGACTATCTCGAGCCGGTCCGCCTGAACGCGGCGATGACGGCCCGATTCCACGACGCCGGGCATATCCTGGGATCGGCGATGATCACGCTCGACCTCCGGGAGAAGGCCGCCCGGCGGACCGTGCTCTTCTCCGGCGATATCGGCCAGTGGGCCAAGCCGATCGTTCACGATCCATCGGTCTTCGCCGCGGCCGATTACGTGCTGATGGAATCCACGTATGCCGACCGGGACCACGAAGACCCCGGCCCGATCGAGGACCTGCTCGCGGGGGTCCTCGCCGAGGCCTCGCTCCGGGGAGGAAACGTCATCATCCCTGTCTTCGCCCTCGAGCGGGCCCAGGAGATCCTTTACTACATCGGTTGCCTCGTCCGGGACGGACGCGTCCGGCGAGTCCCCGTGTTCCTGGACAGCCCGATGGCCATCGAAGCCACCGAAGTCTTCGTCCGTTACCCCGGCCTCCTCGACCCGGACGCCCAGGCTTTCCTGCTCGCTCCGGGATCGAAGCCGTTCGATTTCCCCGGTCTCCGCTATACGCGGACGGTGGAGGAGTCGAAATCGATCAACGATTACAAGGCGCCGTGCGTCATCCTGGCCGGATCGGGGATGGGCAACGCGGGCCGGATCAAACATCATCTCGCCCACAACATCGGCCGGCCGGAATGCACCGTCCTCTTCGTCGGCTACCAGGCCGCGGGGACGCTCGGCCGCCAGATCCTGGACGGCCGGAAAGAGGTCCGGATCCTGGGCCAGACGCTCGAGGTCAAGGCCCGGATCGCCCAGATCCACGGCTTTTCCGGTCATGCCGGGCGGAGCGGGCTGTTGCGCTGGCTGGACGCCTTCGATAAGCCGCCCCGGCGTCTCTTCCTGACCCACGGGGAAGAGGAGGCCGCGCTCAAGCTGGCCGAGGAGCTCCGCGGCAAAGGCTGGACGGTCGAAGTCCCGGAATACCTGGAATCGTTCAGCTTGACCTGAGGGGTCGTCCGGACGAAGGTCCTAACGGTAGAGGTTGGCTTCGTAGATCGACCAGTAGAACTTCCGGTCCTGGCCGAGGTCGGTGACACGGATGAAGCGGGCCGTCACAGGGTCGATCGCGATGTTGAGGGCCAGGGCTTTCGGCTCCGCAAACGCCCGGATGGGCAGGAGGACGGGCTCCTCGCGGGCGACCTCGGTCCAGGAACGGCCGTCGGCGGAAATCTCCATCGCATAGCCGCGCGGAAAATCCAGGGCGCTCGGACCGAAGCGGAGGGAGAGGCAGCGGAAGAGCGTCGGCCGCCCCAGGTCGAGCTCGAAGGCGTTCCCTTCCCTCTGAGCGTCGCCCGTATCCCAGCGCGTCCGGGGATCGCCGTCGAGAGCGGCCGCCGCCCGGTCATCGGCGACGCTGGCCGAGGCTTTCCAGCCGTCCCGCGACAATCGGGTCAGGCCCTCGACGGTAGCCATGGGGCGGGAGCGGGGGGGCCGGGGGATCATCTCGAAGAGATAATCATCCTCGAACCGCTCGACGAGCTTGAGGTCGCCGAGCTGCGCTTCGAACCGCTCTCCGAAATAGGGGCGCTCGCTCTCGGCGATTTCATCGAAGTGGACGATCACGTACCGGACCCCGATCGCCTGGAAGTCGTCGATGAGCTGCTCGAGCGGGAGCATCTCCCAGCGCCGGCAGAGCTCGTTGTAAAGGGGCGGAAAATATCCGCTGTAGCCGTTCACGAGAGGGAACCAATGATAGGTCGAGAAGTACATCCGCGCCGCTTCTTCGGCCGCCGTACCCATGTCGTATAAAGGGAAGGGGAGCTCGACCAGGACGTCGGGTTTGCGGTTCGCGGCCAGCCAGCGGTACACGGGGGTGATGTCTTTCTTGACGCTGACGGGATGGTACTGGATCGGAATGGACAGGAATTCGGCGAGGACGAGCACGGACAGAACGACCGCCGCGGCCGTCCGGCCGGCGGGTTTCATCCGCGCCGTCACGGCCTTGAGACCGAATCCGGCCAGGACGGCCAGGCTGAACATGACGCAGATGTCGAACCGCGAGGCGACCCGGACGGCTTTGAATCCGGGCACATATTCATAGAGGAACAGATACGGTCCCTTGGGTCCGAAGGTCAGGAGGACGCCCAGAAGGCAGAGGGCAGCGTAGCCCAGGACGTTCCTCTGCGCCGGGCTGAAAGGAAGCCGCGGCATTCCGGACCGCGGAAGCTTCGCGGAGAGGATCCGCGCCGCGGCCAGGAAGGCAAAAAGAGCCAGGGTCCGGGCCAGGTTGTGGGCTTGGATAAGGTCCAGGCCGAACAAACGGAGGTGGAAGCTCCCGGAGCCCATCAGCACGACCGCGATCATCCCTGTCAGAACGAGGAGGACATTGAGGATCCTGTCGATCCAGGCCCGCGTCCGCGCCGCCGGATTCTCGAGAGCGGAGATCCTTACGGAACGGCCCTTGCCGAGAACGATAAGGGCGACGAGGCCGAGAAGCGCGGCCGCGAGTCCGGGAAGGAGCTCGCCTTCGGGCTGGGCGAAACGCTGGGTCAGCCGGCCGTACAGAAGATTGAATCGCGGCGCGGCCAGAAAGTTGCCGAGGCGGGCATAGAAATCGATCGAGCGGCCGAAGCCCATGGCCTCGTGAACCCTGGCATAAGCGAGATAGAACGGCCCGGTGGCCGCCATCGCCAGGACCGCGAACACGGCCATCCCCGCCCAGAACCTTGGGCGGCCGAGGCTCCGGTGAAGGATGGCCTGGACGAGGATCCAGATCCCGGCGAAAATCGTCAGGTAAAGGGCGTAATAGCCGTTGGCCCAGGACTGGAGGACATAGAAGAGAATGAACAGGAGGAGCGGCCTGGGCTTGAGTCCCTCCTCGAAGTATTGATGGAGGAAAAAGAAAGCGAACGGGATCCCCCAGGCGCTGACGATCTGGATCTGATAATAATGGGCCGTCAGGAACGGACAGAAGGCGTAGACGAGGCCGCCGACGATCCCCGAGGCGGCGCTCCCGGTCAGGCGCCGGACGAGGAAATAGACCCCGAACGCGGACAGGACGAGCCCCAGGAGGAAGGCGAAATTGTAAGCCAGGATCGGATTCCCGGTGATCCGGTAGACCGGGAAGGCCAGGAGGGACTGGGTCATCAGATGCTCGGAATAGAGGAGGGTCTTTTTTTGCGGGTAGAAGTTGTTGGCGTCGAACAGCCCGCTGAAATCCAGGGCGGAGATCTTGTGGGCGTTCCAGGCCAGCGTCCAGGTGTTCAGGAGGGGATCGCCGAGGGCGTTGATGTCGGAGCCGCGGAGAAGCGTCCCGAGCCCTGTCACGAGGGGGAACGTCATGACCAGCGCGACGGCGAGGAAGAGGGCGAAAACGGCGGCGGATCGGTTGAAGCTCTTCACGTGGGGCCCGATTATTTAAGCATATTCGCCGGCCGACCTCAATTCCCGGGACCCGCCCCAGGCAGCCGCCGGGTCGTCAATTTCCGGTCGGCGTAAAGGTTGATCCTGAACGAATTGGATTTTCGGGGGATCATCATGCACGATTCGTTGAGACGGACGCCGATCTCCGACGCATCGACCTTAGAGAAGAGAAAGCGCTGGTCCTCGAGAGGCCAGTCGCGGTAGCCCGGGGAATAGCGGCGGCTCGGCCAGAGACCCCGGGCCAGTCCGTCCGCCACGATCAAGCTTTCGACGGCCCGGAAAACCTGGACCACGGCCGACGAACCGAGCGCGTCGAGGATGAGGCCCCGGAGGAGGTCGCCGTCACCGAGCTCCCGGGCGCATTCTTCTTCGAGACGGGGACCGATGGTGACGACTCCCAGCGCGACCTCGACGGCGCCGGCGAAGACGGGATGGCCGTTTGTTTCCGATCCGGAGATGACGCTCCAGACCGCTTTGGGGTCCAAGAGTGATCCGACCTCCCGGACGGTGTCCTGGAAAACCCGCGAAACCTGCGGGGAAGCCCCCCGGAGTCCGTCCTTGACGCCCAGCCGGATGAGGATTTTGAGAGGGTCCCAGGTGAACCCGAATTCTGTCAGGATGTTCCGAGGACCCACGGGCGCGCCCGATCAATCCATCCGCGTCTCGGGCAGCCCGCCGACCCCGCTGCGGGCTGCCTCCGCGGACACGATGCGGATGAGCTCCGCGCGGAGCGAGTCGTCCGGGACGTTGGGCGCCGTCTTTGCCAGGATCTCCGCGACGCGGTCATGGGCCCGCTCCGCCTGTGATTTTCCTCCTAGGCCGAGCCAGGCCTCGTAGGGGTTCCGATCGGCCATCCGGGCGAAAAGATGTTCGCGCCGGTACCATTCCCTCGTGTGGGGCCGGCTGAGGAATTCCGAATTCGGACCGGATCCTTCGAACAGGTGCAAAGCCAGCGGATCTTCCCGCTGGGCGATTCCCTCGATGAGCCGGAGGGCCATGGCGCAGATCTCGTCGTCGATGACGAGTTTCTCCAGGCTCTGGGTGGACTCGAAATCGAGCATCCCGGCGCCGGAAACGACGTTGATCCCGGCCAAAGCGGCCAGGACCGCACCCATGCCCGTCTCGTAGCCGGCCTGGGCGTCCACGAGCTTCGAATCGCTGAGGCCCATGTAGGCGTGCGTGGGCAGGTTCAGGGATTTGCCGATCTGGGCGTAGGCCATGTCGATCATCATCGTTTCGACGGCTCCCATCGGCGTCGTGCCCCGGCGCATATCGAAGCTCGCCGGCGATCCGCCGAAGATGACCGGCGCGCCGCTCCGGGCGAGCTGGCAGATGACCAGGCCGGACAAGGTCTCCGCGACGTGCTGGACGAGCGTTCCGGCGATCGTCACCGGCGAGGTTGCGCCGGTCAGTCCCATGGAGATGAGCTCGGAGGGGATTCCCGCCCGGGCCGCGTCGATCAGGCTCTGGGCGGTCAATTCGCTCCATTTGAGGGGAGGGGAGGGGCAGGCGTCGAAAATGGCCAGCGGCTTTCGCCTCAGCTCCTCGGACCCGCCGCGGACCGCGGCCAGCATCTCGAGCATCGGCCGGAAGCCCTGGACGCGGAACGTCCCCGTCACCATGGGCTTGGCTGAGTACTGCAGTCCGACGAGCATCCGGAAGCTGTCGGCCACGACCTCCGGGACGTCGGAGGCGACGATGGCCGTGCTTTGGAAATGGACGCTCCCGCAGGCGTCGGCGACCCGGGCGTGTTCGACGAGGTCCCGTGTCCCGGCTTTCCTCTCCCGCTGGGTGGCGTGATCGAGGATGCGCACGGCGGCGGAGCCCGGATCGAAATGGACCTCGTCGCCGCCGACGTCGTAAGCGCGCTCGCCCGACCGGTCGTAGAGCGTGATCCGGCCGGGCGTCGAGGCGAGACAGGTCTCGATGAGGGCGCGGCCGATGCGGACGCGGCCGGTCGATTCATCGACGTCTTGTCCGGCCCCCCGGAGAAGCGACCGCGCCTCGCGGTTCTCGACGAACACTCCTTCGCGCCCGAGGAGGAGGAAGCCCTCTTCGACGATCTGGTCGAGCAGAGGCCGGCTCAGGAGCTCGCTGCGCGGGCGGGCGGGGGGGATCACAACCCGTCCTTTCGGCCGACGAGCTCGCGGGCGGCCTGGACTGCCGCAAGGGCGTTTTCGCCGTACCCGTCGGCGCCGATCTCGGCGGCCCAAGCGCGGCTGACCGGCGCGCCGCCGACCAGGACCTTGAACGAGCCGCGCAGGCCTTCGGCCTCGAGCCGCTCGACCAGCCGGCGCTGGTTGACCATCGTCGTCGTCAGGAGGGCGGACAGGCCGATCACGTCGGCCCGGGCCGAGACGGCCGCCTCGATGAAGCGCCCGATCTCGACATCCGCGCCGAGGTCGATGACGTCGAATCCATTCGCCGAGAGCATCGAGCCGACCAGGTTCTTCCCGATGTCGTGGATGTCGCCTTCGATCGTCCCCAGAACGACCCGGCCAAGCGACAGCAGCTCGGCCGCGGACGCTTCCAGAGCGGGCTTGAGCACGGCCATGGCCGCTTTCATCGCTTCGGCGGAGGCCATCAGCTCGGGCAGGAAATATTCTCCCTCTTCCCACAACTCGCCGACCTTGCGGATCCCCGGGACGAAGCCCTTTTCGATCATGTCCCGCGGCTCGAGACGGGCGCTGAGGCCCTCGGAGGCGAGACGCGCGGCGACCTCCCTGGTCCCGGCGATGACCGCCCGGGCCATCGCCTCGAGGCTGGGAACGAAGGTGTCCATGGATTCCGCTCTTTCACGGCCAGGGGGCCAATTCCAGCGATTCGATATAGATCCTCTGAAATTCTTCGTCCCCGGCCAGGTTGACGTGGCGGACGCGGGCGGCGAGCTTCTCGCAACGGGCCCGCTCGGCCCGGGAGAGAAGGAGGGCCCGGGCGCCGGCGAGGGAGGAGTTCCCGACGAACTGGACCTTGTTCCGGTCGATCCGGGGGAGGAGGCCGATCGAGGTGGCGTGGGCGATGTTCAACTCGTTGCCGAAGGCTCCGGCGACGATAAGCCCGTCGAGCTCGGCGGCTTCGAGTCCGGCCGACGATAACAGAAGCCGCATCCCGGTCTTGACCGCGGCCGCGGCGAGCTGGACTTCCCGGACGTCCTTCTGGGTCAAGGCCAGAGTCCCGGCGAAGGGGATCGACTTCGAGGGATTGAGGATGTGGCCGCCCCGAGTCAGGAGGCCTTTCCGGAGGGCCAGGGAGATGAGATCGATCAGGCCGGTGCCGCACACGCCCCGCGCCGGGGCGCCGCCGATCGTCCGGACCGAGATCTCTTCGCCGCGGATCCCGGCTTTGTGGACCGCTCCGGGAAGGGCCAGCATGCCGCAGCTGATGGACATCCCTTCGAACGCCGGGCCGGCCGCGGTCGAGGCGGCTACGAAGTCCGGGCCGGTCTTGAGGACGATCTCTCCGTTCGTGCCCAGATCGAGGAAAAGATGGTTGCCCTGGCGATGCTCGAGGTCGGTCGCGGCCAGGCCGGCGGAGATGTCTCCTCCGACGAAGCTCCGGATGTTGGGCGCGATCGTGACCTTGCCGCGGGGATGGATGCGCAGGCCGGATTCGGACGCCGCGAGCGGCGGAAGCGAGGAGAAGAGCCCGGCGAAGGGCGCCACCGCGAGGGTCGCGACGGGCAGGCCGAGGAAGAGATGGTTCATGGCCGTGTTGCCGGCGATGACGGCCTCATGGATCCCCTCCGCCTCCCGGCGGCTCGATCCCGCCAGCTCCTCGATCAAGGCGTTCAGTCCGGCGGTCACCGCGTCGCGCATGTCCCCGACCCGGTCCGGATTCATATATCCGGCGGTGATCCTGGAGACGACGTCGGCGCCGAAGGACGTCTGGGGATTGATGGACGAGGCCGAGCCGAGGACCCGCCCCGTGTCGAGCTCCACGAGCTCCGCGACCATGGTCGTGGTCCCCAGATCGACGGCCAGCCCGAGGCCGGAACCGGAGACGTCTCCCGGCACGAAATCGAGGAGCTCGCGGCCGTCATAGAGGACGGCCGTCCAGAAAGGCGAAGGAGAGCTTTGGGCTGCGGCGCGGCGGGCGATCTCGCGGAGCAGTCCGGCCGGGATGAGGGGCTTCTCCCGGCGAAAACCGTTCCGGATCCGGTCGAGCAGGGCCGCGTCGGCGGTCGGACCGGATTCCGAGAACGAGACGGCGATCGTCCTGACGGCCGGGTCCGGGACGATGCGGCGCTCGATTCCCGTCCGGAAGACGGGCATCTCCGGGAGGCGCGAAGCATCGGGAATGCGGACGACGGCGTCGGCGCCCGGCCGGTAGCGGCACGACATCCGCGATCGCGGCGGGAGCTTCCGCGCTTCGATGAAACGGCGCTCGATCGCGCCGGGCTCGCCGATTTCTCCGCTGATGATCTCGACGAAGCATTTGCCGCAGATTCCCCGCTGGCCGCAATACAGGCTCAAGCGGAGGCCGTTCTGCTCGAGCGCGTCGGCCAGAGTCCGGCCGGCCGGGACGATGATCGTCCGGCCGTCGGGCAGGACCTTGACCCGAACGCTCATTCGCGTCCCCGGGGGTCCGCCGCCGGGACGGGACCGCGGCGGACGCGTTTCCAGAAGGCGAAGGCCGGCAGGCCGCTCAGGACGAGGCCGAGCCCGATGGCGGCGGCGCCGGGCCGCGCGGCGATCACGGCGGCGAAGATCCCGAGGTTGGCCAGGACGAACACCGCCGGGATCACGGGATAGCCCCAGGTCCGGAACGGCCGCGGCCGATCCGCCGCCTTGCGCCGGAGGACAAAGAGGGCGATCCCGGTCGCGGCGAAGAAGAGGACGAGGGCGAAGGAGACGAACTCGATCAGGGCGCCGTAGGTCCCGGTGAAGCAGAGCAGCGCGGCCCAGACGCCCTGGGCGGCGATGGCGAGCGAAGGGACTCCGAACAGGGGATGGATCCGGGCCAGGGAGCTGAAGAACAGCCCGTCCCGGGACATGGCGAAGGCCACCCGGGGACAAAAGAGGATGTTCGCGCTCAGGCAGCCGAGGATGGACAGGGCGATGAACCCTGTGAACAGCGCGGCGGCCTGGGGACCGAAGAGAACCTTCGAAGCCTGGGACCCGATCCGGATGACGCCCGACATTTCGTTCACTGAAAGAGCCATACTATAAACGATATTCGCGGCCAAATAAAGGACCAGGACGGCGGCCGTGCCGAGGACAAGCGAGAGAGGGATCGTCCGGGACGGAGAACGAACCTCCTCGGCCGTGCAACTGACCGCATACCAGCCGTCATAGGTCCAGATGACGGCCAGGAACGCGGCTCCGAATTGGGGCCAGGCGGGCCAGGGTCCTCGCGGAAAGAACGGGTTGAGGTTGGCGCCGGCGAGCCGGGAGGCGGCAGCAAGGCCGAGGATGATGAACAGCGCCAGGGCGGCCAACCGGCCGATCGTCATGATATTCTGGAAGCGGACCCCGGTCCGGATCCCCGCCGCGTTCAGGGCCGTCAAGAGGAGGATGGAGGCGACCGCGACGAGATGGCCGGGATGGATGACGAACGCCCGGCCGAAGAGATCGACGCTCGCCAGGACATGCGCCGCCGAAAGCGGCGGAACAAGCGAGCCGGCATATTCCGCGAATCCCATGGCCAACGCGGCGACCCCTCCTCCGCTGATGATCCAGAAGAACGCCCATCCGAAGACGAAGGCCGCCGCGTCTCCGAACGCTTCCCGAAGATAGATATACGGCCCGCCCGATTCGGGATAGAGCGCCCCGAGCTCGGCGTAGGTCAGCGCGCCTATGATCGTCAGGATTCCTCCGGCGACCCACATCAGCCAGATCAAGCCCGGAGAGGGGAGGCGGGCGGCGATGACTCCCGTCGTCAGGAAGATCCCGGAGCCGAAGACCGCCCCGATGACCAGAAAGACCGAATCGGCCAGTCCGATCCTGCGCTCGAGAAGACGTCTCTCGGAAGCCGGAATATTTTTATAAGTCATTGATTATAATATACTTATATAGTTTTTAATGATTCTCACATCGTCTCGGACCGAATACATCATACAGATTCGCACCCAGCGATTTCAATGCGAAAAATAATGATTTCGATTTATCTTGCGCCTGCTGATTTCGAATGAAAGAGGGGAGAGCTCGGGACCTTCTCGTCATTGAGGATCAGGAGCTCTCGTCCAACCATCGAGCAGCGCCAAAATCCCGACTCCCTTCGTTGGAAGCGCAGAAGGCTCAAGCCCTCATTCCGGACAAAGCTTTCGACCTGGCCGAGCATATCATGCGTCTTCCGCGAGACTTTTTCGCGGCTTCATGAATCAGGATTTTCAACCATCCTCGGCTTATCACGGGTGTGCGTCCGCTCATAAAGAGAGTTCGCTTCCGATGAAAAGATTCTTTCATTTTTCACGTCGTAACCTCTCGATCAAATCTCTTCCTGGTTTCGTCTTCTACGGAAGAAGCGCATTTTTTATCCGATACGATCTCGCGCGAGTCTCCGGCGTTCTCCTTATCATGCATGCCGGTATGTCGGCCGGCCGACAGCCAAGAAATATTCCGCTTGAAAAACGAGAGTGTTTCCGATAGTTTATGGGATATGTCGGCCGGCCGACTGCGGACGCGCCGGCGCATAAGGAGACCGAATTGATCGTCGCCGTGACAAATCAAAAGGGCGGAGTAGGGAAGACCACCTCGGCGGTGAACATATCCGCTGGCCTGGCTTTCTGCGGACTCCGCGTCCTGCTCCTCGACCTGGACCCGCAGGCTCACAGCACGAAATCGCTGATCAAGGATCCTAACGCCAACGAAAAGTCGATCTACGACGTGCTCATGCAGCCCGAGCTCAAGGCCCAAGCGGCGATCATGAAATCGACCGTCCCTGGTCTGGACGTGGCCATCTCGAGGATGAGCATGGCCAAGCTCGAAGCCTCACTTCTGGGCCAGATCGACGGTCATTTCCGGCTGAAGGACGTCCTCAGCCCGATCCGCGACCGGTATGATTTCATTTTAATCGACACGCCTCCGACCCTGGGTTTGATCACCTTGAACGCTTTCGTCGCTTCAACTCATCTCCTGATCCCGATCCAATCCGCGTATCTGTGCCTGGAAGGTACGGATGACCTCCTCGAAACCGTTGAGAAGGTGAGGAGAGTGGCCAATCCCGGGCTCCAGATCCTTGGAGTGTTGATCACCTTGCACGATACGAGAACGAACATCGCCCGGGATGTCGTCGAAAGGATCCAACGGGTGTTCGGGGACAAGGTCTTCAAGACGGCAATCAGCAAGAGCGTCAAGATCGAAGAATGCCCGGCCTACAAAGAATCGATCTTCACGTATGCCGGGGGCTCGATCGGCGCCATTCAGTATAAAAAAGTCGCTGAGGAGATCATCGAACGTGCAAAAAATTAAACGGTCGGGACTGCCGGAGAGCTTCGGGATGCGCCATGACACGCACTTCGTCGACTTCATCTCCAAAAAAGCCGCCGCGCCCCTGGTGCGGATGATCTCCGTCGATAGGATCGAGCCGAACCCCCGCCAGGCCCGCAGCGAGATGGGAAACATCGAGGAGCTGATGGCCTCGATCAAGGCCCGGGGGATCCTCGAGCCGATCATCATCCGGCCGGTCGGAGACAAGTACGAGATCATCGCCGGGGAGCGCCGCTATGTCGCCTCGAAAAACGCAGGGCTCAAGGAGCTCCCGTGCATCGAAATGAACGTCGGTGACAACGAGGCCATGGAGATCTCCCTGATCGAGAATCTCCAGCGCAAGGACCTCGATATCTTCGAGGAAGCCGACGGCCTAAAGATGCTCATGGAAACGTACGGCTACAGCCATGGCCAGATCTCGGATAAACTCGGCAAAGCCCGTTCGACCGTTACCGAGATCATCAATATCAGCAAGATCCCCAGGGAAGTCCGGGCCCTCTGCTGCGAGGCGTCGATCGACAAGAACCGCAGCCTCCTTATCGAGATCTCCAAGCTCGGAAACGCCGAGGAGATGCGCTCGCTCGTCCATAAGATCAAGGAACGCGGCCTGAAGCGCGAGGATACCCGCGACCTGAGCAAGCTGTTCAAGGGGAAAGAGAACCCGACGAAGAAAATCCGCCATTACGTGTTCAACTACAGTCCCAAGGAAGACAAGACATACAATTTGCGGATCGAATTTAAGAAGGAAACCGTCAGCCGCCAGGAGATCATACGCGTGCTGGAAGACCTTCTTTCCAAGCTCAAGCTTCACAATTGAGCTGATCCAAATCGCTTTCTCCGTAAAATAATAAGGTCTGGACCGGCCCCTCGCCCGCCGCTCTATTCTAGTTTACATAATAACCATTATGCGACGCAGTTTTTACATAAACTTTAACTCTTTTAATATCAATTACATAAGCACGTTTGCGAACTGTGGAAACCTTCTCTGACAAGAAATTGTGCTTATGTGGAAATCTCGCCCCAGGGCTGGGGGCTCTTACGTGTCTTCAGCGTTTGATCTGTGGGATCTTTGACTTATCGCCGCCCCGGTCAGCATAATCCTTGAAATGTTTTTCGGCCGCCGGAAGATCATTGGCTTTGAGGGCCAGCTTCCCCAGCTCGAAATATGGTTCCGGAGCGCGAGGCCAGATGTCGGCGGCGCGATAGAAGGACGCCTGGGACTCTGCCGTTCTTCCCAATTCGGCGTACAGGCCGCCTAGGCCGAAAAACGCTCTATAAGAAACCGGATCGGGTTTGACGCTCAGGGCGACTTCGAGGTCTTCTTTCTTCGGAACGCCGGGCAATGTCAATTTGATCTCGTTCTCTTCCAGCCGGATGGCTTCCCGCCACCTCGTCTCCGCGGCTTCGCTTGCCCCCGCGGCCTGATAGGCGCAGCCAAGGTTGTAATGGGCCCAGGGATCATTGGGGCTCAACTCGACCGCCTTCTCATAATAGGTCTGGGAAAGGGCGTAATATCTGGCCTGGAAGAAGATATTCGCGATCAGATCATAGGCATCACGGAAGTCCACTTTCAAGGCGATCGCCGACCAAGCCGCCCGCAAGGCCTCCTTGGGGCGGCCGGAAATATCGTAAAGCTTGGCCAGGTCATAGAACAGCCCGGGATTCCAGTCCTGGATTTCGACGAAGGCGCCTAACCAATCCCCAGCTTCTTTTAATCGCGCGTCCCGGACCATTTGCAGAACGATTTCGGTCGCGGCACGGTCGATATCATTTAGCTTCTGTTCAAAGATATATCGCCATATGATCTTCCGTTTTTCGATGAACTCCGTGTTGAAAGGATTTTGACCGGGACCTTTCTCGAGCTTCTGTTTCTTATCGGCCATTTCCGCGAGCGTTTGGATCGCCGGCTCACCCTGGGTGAACAAGGTCGCCTTCCGGAGACGCGCGGCAGCCAGCTCCGTGTTTCCGGCCAGCAGATCATGCCGGACGTAATTTTCAACGACCCAATCCTCGAACGGGCGGAGCGCCTGGGCCGATTCGAAGAACGCTCCGGCCGATTCCGCCTCCCCCAACATGTCGGCGATGATCCCGCGCAGGACGTAGATCTCGGCCATTTCCTTGACCCTCTGCGTCGCGGAAGCCGCGGCTGCGCTCGCTTCCGCCCATTGCCCCCGTCGCATCAAGCCGGCGACATTCTGGAGGTAGCACTCCCCTTCCGGATAATGGAAATCCATGGCCCGATAGAAGTAGGCTTCCGAGTCGGCGGGTGCTTTTCCTCTCGCGATGCACAATCCGAGGACGAAGACGGGAACGCCGGCGTTAGGATACCGGGCGGCAAACACCATCGGCTTGACCGCGCGGGACCTTCGCACGAGTTCCTGGCCCTTCAAACGAAGGAATTCGTTCGCCGCCGCCGCGGCCTCGTCGTATCTCCCCTTCTCGTAATGGACGAGAGGCAGAAGGGTCAGGGCCTGCCAGTTGTCCTTGTTCCGAGCGAGCTCGCTTCGTAAGGCCACGGCCGCGTCGTCGAGCCGCCCGAGCCGGTACAGGGCATAGCCCTTGCCGGCCCGGTTTCCCTCTTCGGCCGGATCGTCGGCGATCGCTTTATCGAACAGGACGACGGCCTGGCCGTAATTGAGCATATCCAGGCACAACCGGGCGGATTTCGCCGGCTTCTCTCCGGGCGCAGGCCAAACCGGTCCCCCGCCGGCGGCGGCCAGGATCATGGCGAAAGCAAGCCACGGACGCATATTCCCTGAAAGGATTATGGACCCGTCGCGGCTAAAAAATCAAATCCCCAGCGCGTCCGATCCGCCGGAAGGGATGACGCGATGCGACGGCCCAGGTCAGGCCGGCTTGGCCAGCTTGACCACGGTCCAGAAGGAGTACTTCGTCGGAGTGCGCTCGATCTTTCGCGCCCCGGCCGTGATGTCCGTCCCTCGGCCGGAGGTGACCTGTTCGTTGGCAATGTCGGACTGGGCTCCCCGGGCCCTGGCCAGCGCGATCCGGCCGGCCTCGGTCAGGCCCCCCCACTCGAATCCGAGCGAGACCGCATCCCCGGGATCCGCCCCCAATCCCGGCAGGGCGGGATTCACCCGGGCGAGGGGGATCTCCAGCTCAAAGACCAGAGTCTTTTTTTCCGTGGCGAATTTGAACAGGACGGGCGGCCCGGCGACCCCGGCCGGAACCGGGACTCGTTGTTCTTTCTTGTCCACCACTTCGGCAAGATAATAGTTGTAGTATGGCGTTTGGCGGATCTTGGCCTTCTGCTCGTCCGAAAGGACCCCCTGCCGTTCCAACATGGTGATCGATTCGTTGGCCGTGATCCTCTTCCGATGGAAAAGGATCCCGTAGTCTTTGCTCGCTTGGCCGGCCGGATCGACCCAGACGGTCAATCCGCCCTCCTCGATCGTGCTCCGCAACTTGGGGTCCGTGATCATGAACAGGAGATAAAGATTGCCGCCGTCGTTCCGGAAAGCGTACTGGACGCCGCCGTTCTCCCAAGGGGTGAACGATGCTCCCTCCCATTCCCGGCTCGAGGCGTCGAGCTTCGGCGGCTGAGCGGCCCAGACGCTCTCGACGGGCGGGGCCTGGGCGAAGAGGATGGGCGATCCGGCGAGGATCGCAAGGGCGATAGAGACGGCTGCGGCGTTATTCCTCATGATGACGGCTTTCCTTCCGGCCCGATTCTCGAAAAGGCAGTATGGAAGAAAAGCTTCGAAAAATCAAATCGGCGGGGTTGTCCGCTGGCGGGAATTCTTTCAGGGTTTGAATCAAGAAGACCGGCCTCCGAAACCGGGCCGGTGGAGCCCGACCCAAGACTTATATCGTCGTCCTCGACATCCGGAGCGGACCGTCCATTATCAGGTGCTATTCCATCATTTCGAGCGTTTCCTGATCGAGTCCGAGTGCCGTTTCGAGCGGGAGCCCGGCTTTTTCCGGCCGATCGTCAAGGAGTTCGTTGACCGGTATCTCGACAGCGGAACTCCGCGCTGCGGCTTCGCCCGGATCCGGTGCCCCGACTGCCGGGAGGAGCGGCTGGTGATGTTCTCCTGCCGCACCCCGGGCTTCTGCCCGTCGTGCCAGGCCAAGCGGGTCGAGGAATGGGGCGAGTGGGTGCGGGAGACGCTTCTTCTCGATGTACCACACCGCCAGGTGGTCTTCACGATCCCCAAGATGCTGCGGATCTTCTTTAAGTTCAACCGCCAGCTGCTCAGGGGGCTTTGCCGCGCGGCCGTCAACGCCCTGACGGTTTATTTCAAGGCCGCGACAGGGGAAGATCTCGTCCCGGGCCGAGGTTCGGGCGGTTTTCGGCTGATCGGGCGTCGCGGCCGGACACCGGGTTGCTCCACCCGGCTCTCCCTCTTTCCTTGACATCTTCCGAGCCTCGATTTATGCTCGATCCCGGTGGCGAAATGGGATTTCGACATGATCTCCGGCGTGCGGACGGCCCGCGTCGGAAAAGCCAAGAAAACAATTTCTTATCCAACCGCGTGGTCTGAGAAAGCCCCAGCCGGGAAACGGACGCAGCCATGCTGAAAAAACTCTACGCTTCTTGTCTTTTAAAAAGCTGATGAGCATCCGCATTCGTCCGATCGACCTGGACACGGATCTCGACGGCGTCAACGCGGTGGAGATGAGAAACGGCTTCCCGGCGTTCGATCCGGACGCGCGGCGCCATTGGTGGCGTTCGCATCCGTTTCGGGAAGAGTTCGAGGGCATTCCGCGCGGCTGGGTTTTAGAGGACGCGGCTCATCGCATCGTCGGCGCGTTTTCGAATGTCCCGATGATGTATGAGCTCAACCGGAAGCGGTGGAAGGCCGCCCTGGCGAGTTTATGGGCCGTAGATCGCGAGCATCGGAGCGCCTCGCTGCTCCTGGCCATGGCCTACTTCAATCAACAGGGCGTGGATCTTTGTCTGAACGGCGATGCCAATGCCGTAGCGTCGCAATTGATGGCCGCACTGAAGATCCCGCGGGTTCCGGCTGAAAGCTGCGACTTAGCCTATTTTTGGGACATCCGGCACCGGGCTTTCGCCTCCGCGTTTTTACGCAAGAAAAAAATCCCCGGGGCCGGGCTCCTGGCGTTTCCGGCTTCGCTCCTTCTTGGGATCGCCGACGGCTTCAGGCGAACAAGCAAGCGACTGGAGAACGACATAAGGCGGCTTTCCGATTTCGGAGATGAATTCGATGTCCTGTGGGAGAAGATCCGGATGTCTCCAGACACATTGCGCGCCGTCCGTAACTCGGCCGCGCTCCGATGGCGGTTCGGTCCCGCTCTGAAAAATGAGGGCGCCGTCGTCTTGGGGCTGTTCAGGAAAAACGCCATGCGCGGTTACGCGGTGTTGTCGGCGAACATTAGGGATGCTCCGGACCTTCGAACGTATGTCCTGGCCGATCTGCAAATCGCCGAAGATTCGCTGGATGACCTGGGCGGGTTGCTCCAAGGAGCGATCCGGGCTGCCCGTGAGGACGGCCGCGAGGCTTTGAAATGGTGGGGATGGAACGCTGAGAAGCGTCGGGCCGCTCGGTCATATCGTCCGTGGCCTTACCGTTATCCTTATTGGCCGGCTTTTTACAGAGCGGTCAATCCGGCCCTTAAGCCCATGCTTGCCCAACCCGAATGTTGGGACTTTTCGCCGTTTGATGTATTTTAAGCCTGAAACCTGCGTGAAAATCTCATAATTTGAGCGTAGAGAGGCGAATTTTCTGTTGATCGGCCTGGTCATCCGGGCGACGATGGCAAAAAGAGCCTTCTCGCGTTCCAGATATTCGACCGTCTTGTGATCGTAAAATCCCTTGTCTCCCCTGATAATTTTGACTTTTACAGAAGCCGGGATCTTGGAGAAAGCCGCGCCGAGAATTTCGACCGCACCCGCGGCGGTGTGGACCTCGCCGGGATGGAGTTCTCCCCGCCAATAATCCCTCGTTCAGATAACCTAACTAAGGGGCCGGTTATTTTAGCAACGCTTAGATCGGCGTCATTGTCCCATAATTCGTTGTTTTTAATAGAATTGCTTGCTATCCGGATTTTCATAACTTATAATTTCACCCAGGTTTCAGGCTAAAATAGGTTCGATCCGACGTCCATAAAATATAGAGGATGAGGGCAATCGACATGAACGCCAACGAAATCAAGATATGCGCGCGCCGAATCCTCGCCGAGATTATGGCCGCGAAAGGCTTAAAAGCGCCGCAGCTCGCCGACGACACGGTTTTGCTGGGGGGCGCTTTGGGCATCGATTCGCTCGATCTTGCGGCTTTGGTCGTAAATCTGACGCAAATCTCCCAAAAAGACCCTTTCGCCGAAGGATTCATCGAGTTCCGCACCGTCGGAGAGCTGGTCCGCCTCTATACCGATTAGCCCGTTGTCCGGCGAAGCGGGACCGCGGCCCTGTATCGGTCTCCCATCCGGTCCAAACGAAGAGGAAACCGGCATCGCCCTAAGGAACATGCCCTATCCGTACCGGGCGATGCTGGCGATTTGCAGCGATCTGGACGAGACACCGGACCGGCACGTCTACTGGAGAATCATCCAATTCCTCAACACAACGCAGAGCACGACTATGGGCCCCGGCGTCGGGCTCGAGACCGGCAACTCAATCTACTTCGATATGCCCAAGGGGTTCGCCTACTGGACGACCGACGATGCCGGACGGGCGATGATCCGCGACTTGATCCGCAGCGGCCATATCGATTGCCTGCATTCCTTCGGCGACTTGGCCACCACTCGATCGCATGCGGCCCGGGCGCTCGACGAGCTCAACCGGAATGGCTGCTGGATACAAGTCTGGGTCGATCATGCCTCCGCCCCGACGAACTTCGGCGCCGTTAGCATGGAAGGACACGGAGACGAAGCGGGGCACCCGGCCTACCACGCCGATCTGACGACGGCGTACGGCATTCGTTACGTTTGGCGAGGCCTCGTGACGAGCGTCGTCGGCCAAGAGGTTCCCGCCCGTTTGAGCGGCCTCTGGACCTTGCGCCATCCGATCCGCTCGGCGCGAACGGTCCCGAAAGAGGCGGTCAGGCAGCTGTTGGCCCGGCGCGGACATACGAAGTACGGCTTCCACGCAGGCAACCGCGTCCTCCAAACGACTGCCTTGAGGGACGGGAGGGCCGTCTACGATTTCCTGCGGGCGAATCCGTACTGGGGCGGCGTCGCCTCCGGCGAAACGGGGCGTGACATCGGCGCCGTGTTGATGCCGGGTATGCTCCATCGCCTCGTCCGCCGCGGCGGCGTCTGCCTTCTTTATACCCATTTGGGCAAATGTTCCAGTCCGGATCGTCCCTTCGGCCCGGAAGCGGTGGCAGGTTTACGGCGCCTGGCCGATGAATATCAACGGGGCCGGATTCTCGTGACGACCAGCCTCCGTTGCCTGCGATATGTGACAGTCCGTCAGCAGATCTCGTGGACGGTCCGTAAAGACGCCGTCGGAATCGTCATCGAAATCAGCACAAACCAATCCGATCCGCGGCTGCATCGGATTTCCGCGAAAGATATGGAAGGTTTAACATTCTATGTGCCCGTGGGGGTGACGGCCCGGATCGAGGTGGACGGGTCTCCGGTACCGTCGATACGGACCAACTCCCGCGACGAAACGGGCCGGTCGAGCATCATGCTTCCATGGTCCAGGCTGCCTTTTCCGCCGATTTGAACTCCGCACGCGTCTCACGCCTCCTACAACGCGAATCTCCTCCTTTCGTCGGGTGCCTCGGGAATCCTCCGATCCGTCCGAGACATTCCAAGGACCGGATCATGGCGATTGCGTGATCAAGGCCGATTTGATATAAATAAATGATCATAAAGAAGATACAGGAACGAGGCCGGCCCAGCTCCATGCCGATCAAGCCGATGTCCGTAGAAGACGCCCTCCGGGCATGGTCCGAGCGCCCGCCGGAAAGTGTCGTCGTTGTTGAAGAGGGCCGGACGATCGCAGTTTCGGCCTTGCGCCTTCTCATTCGCGCTCTTGTCGAAGGATTGCGCGCTTCGGGCTCCTCAAGGGCCGCCGTCTTCTCGCAGAAACCTTCTATCCTAGCGGCTTCCCTGCTTGCTTGCACGGAAGCTAGATGTGATCTTCTCATATTGAGAGAACGGCCTTCAGGCGACGATCAGCTCCGGTCCGAGGCGGACGTGGACGCGATTATCCAGGACGACTTAAGCGTGCGCACTGCCGGCGCTCCCCGGCCGGGCCGCCGTCCCGCGCAAGGAGCGATACTGATTCCGACCTCCGGGACGTCGGGCATCCCGAAGATCGCGCGCCATTCCCTGTCCGGACTACTGGGCAGAATCCGTCCGGGCCGGCCCGGCTCCGGACCCGCGCGCTGGCTACTGACGTATCAGCCGTATGGCTTCGCGGGTCTCCAAATGATCCTGACGGTTCTCGTCACCCAGGCCGTTCTGGTCTGCTCCAGTGAGCTGGACCTCGCCGCGCTCTCTGAAGCGGCGCTCACCCAGCGTGTCACGCATATCAGCGGAACGCCAACGCTGTGGCGCTCTCTGTTGATGTGCCTGGGCGGATCCGCTCGGCTCCTGCCCTTGGAGCAGGCGACTCTCGGAGGCGAAGTCGTCGATCAGGCCATCCTGGACAAGATCCGCGAAGTGTTTCCCCGGGCGGCCGTTTCTCACATTTATGCCTCGACCGAAGCAGGATCCCTGTTTTCGGTCCGGGACGGCCGGGCCGGATTTCCCGCTGCTTGGCTCGCCGAGCCCGTCGACGGAGTCTGCCTCCGCATCCGGGCGGGCGAGCTCGAGGTGTTCAGTCCCCGGCGAATGCTTGGCTATATTGAAGGGCGGGAATCGCCCCTCACGGCGGACGGCTGGCTCGAAACGCACGATCGCGTCGTGCGGCGCGGCGACCGTGTCTATTTTCTGGGCCGGGACGATTCCCTGATCAACGTCGGGGGGGCCAAAGTCGCCCCCGAGGAAGTGGAAGCGGCGCTCCTGGATGTGGCGGGAGTGCTGGACGTTCGGGCATTCGCCGTTCCGAATCCGATCACCGGGTTTCTCGTCGGCTTGGAGATCGTGGCGGCGGCCGACGGAGACGAGGAACGGATCACGAGGGACATCGTCCTGGCCGCCGGCCGGAAGCTCGAACCTTGTAAGATCCCGCGCCTCATTCGATTCGTGAACGCGATTCCGCGTGATGCCAGCGGAAAAAAATCGAGGAAAACATGAGCCAAGAAAACACATGGATCATCGTCACCGGCGGTTCGCGCGGTCTCGGCCTGGGAATCATCGAGGACCTCCTGAAACACTCCTACGCGGTGGCCACGTGCAGCAAGACCAAGAGCCAAGCCCTGGACAGCCTCCTCGCCCGGAATGAGGGCAACGGCCGGTTGTTCTATCAGAGCTGCCAGGTCGGCCTCGAGACCGACGAGGAGGAATTCCTCGCAGCAGCAACCCGCTGGGCCGGCGAGCGACGGCTCCATGGATTGATCAACAACGCCGGCATCACCGGAGAGGGGATCCTGGCCACCTACCCCAAGGTCAACATCGAGGAAATCCTGCGGGTGAATCTGCTAGGGGCGATCCGTATGGCCAGGCTCGTGTTGAGGATATGGCTGATGGCCTACTCGAGCGGCCGGATCATCAATATCAGCTCCATCATCGGAAACCGCGGCTATACGGGACTCGCGGCTTATTCCGCTTCTAAGGCAGGATTGGACGGCTTGACCCGCTCCCTAGCTCGCGAGGTCGGTTCCCGCCAAATCACCGTGAACTCCATCGCTCCAGGCTACCTGGATACGGAGATGTCATCGAGCTTGAGGCCAGAACAGCGCAGCCAAATCATTCGCCGGACTCCGATGGGACGTTTGGGAACGGTGAACGACGTCGTGCCGCTCGTGCGTTTCCTGCTCAGCGAAGAGGCCTCCTTCATCAACGGCCAAACCATCAGCGTGGACGGAGGGATCAGCTGCTGACACGAGCTTTTTCCGCGGCAGCCGCCTCGGCGCATCGAACCGGAGATCGGAGGTCCTCGTGAAGCCAGGTAATTTATGAAAGCGGTTCTGCTCGCGGCCGGTAAGGGCACGAGACTCCGCCCTTTGACCGATGAGATGCCGAAGGTCATGATTCCAATCGCTGGGAAGCCGATTCTGGAGCATCATGTCCAGCATCTGGCCAGAGCGGGAATCGGGGAGATATTCATCAATCTTCATCATCTTCCTGAACGAATCACAGCCTATTTCGGAGACGGGAAAAATTGGGGGGTGAACATCCGATATTCGTTCGAGCCGGAGATCCTGGGCACGGCCGGGGCGATTAAAAAACTCGAATCCGAGTTGTCCAGGTCGCCTTTTCTCGTCGTTTATGGAGATAATTACTCGGAATTCGATTTCGCCGATTTCATTTCTTGGTCCGAAAAGTTTACGGGAATGGGTACGATTGCCGTTGTTGAAAAGGAGAATGTGGCCGGATGCGGTGTCGTCGATATCGGCCCCGGCGATCAGATCGTTCGATTTCTTGAAAAACCGGCACCTAACGAAGTCATTAGCCACTGGGTTAATGCAGGAATTTATAGGCTTTCCGGTGACATTTTGGATTATATCCCCGACGGATTCTCGGATTTCGGACACGATATTTTTCCTGAAGTCATTAAACGAGAAAAGCCGCTATTCGCCTATAAGTCCACGGTGCCAGTTTGGGCGATCGATCATCAAGGGCTTTTAAATGATTTGAATCATCGATTGGGAGCTGAAATTCAACGTTCATAGAGGGCTGATATGATTAAAACGCGAACGCCAGTTCGAATGACGCTCGGCGGCGGAGGGCGGATCTGCCCGCTTATCATTCCAAACATGGCGGATTTATTTTCGCTGCGGCGATTGAAAAGTTCATGTTTATCAACATCAATGTCCCGATTGTGGGCAACTTCGTGAGAGTCATATATTCGAAGTCGGAATCCGTGAAACACCGCGATAAGCTTCAGCATGCTCTCTTGGCCGCACACCGGCTTCAACGTCCACAGCCTGGTCCGGGCCAAGACGAAGCCGGAGGCCGAGCGGGTGGGCAAGTTATTGCAAGTTATTTATCAAAGCATGCCAGAAAACCCCAGGCTTTCAAGCCTGGAGATGAATGGCATCCCGGAGCGGAGCCAGCGGCTGGCGGAGCGGAGGTGAATCAGGCATAATCTGGCTATGGCTAGATATGCGACCGGGGCGCATACGAAGCACCGGCTCCAATACCATCTTGTATGGATACCGAAATATCGAAAGCGCGTGCTCCAAGGCAAAGTATCCATCCGCCTCAAGAATCTGATGTACGAGGCATGCAAAATGAACGGGTGGTGGATCAATGCGTTGAGTATCATGGAGGACCATATCCACATGATCGTACAGGTCCCGCCCAGCCAGAGCGTGGCCGAAGTGGTGCAAATATTCAAGAGGGGAACGAGCCGCATCCTGCGCAAAGAATTTCCCGAGCTCGAGGAATTTCTATGGGGCGAGAGTTTTTGGGCGGATGGATACTTTGCCGAAACCGTGGGACAAGTGAACGAAGAGTTGGTCAAGAAATACATCCATCAGCAGCGAAAGGGGCCATAGCCAGATTATGCCGCCTAAAAGAAACCCCGGCCGGCAGAACTTTCTCCTATGACAGGTTTCTGCTGAAAATAGTCGAGTGTGTTGAAAACGGAACGCGAGTGCTTATCGACCAGATTCAGCAAGTTGACGGGTTTCGCGTATCCCCGAGGTGGACGGGCTCCGGCCCGTCCCCTTTTTTTTACCCGGATCGGCCCGGCCTCCCGGTCGAAACGGCTCAGCGGTACTCGATCTGGAGGAGGCTGGCGAAGAACGACGTGAAGATCGTCTGGACGCCCATGACGATGAAGGTCAGGCTCAGGAGGAGGGGCTTCACCTGGGTCAGGCTGCCGAAATCGCTCCGGGCCCAGATCCAGAAGACATAGGCGAAGACGGCGAACCCGACCAGGATGAGGGCCAGGCCGATGAGGATCCCCCGCTCCAGGGTGAGGGCCGAGAGGAGTCCCTTGGTGAAGCGGCTTTCTTCGAGAGAGATCCGCCGGGCGAAGATCTTGGCCGCCACGCCGAGGTTGATGATCTCCCAGCCCAGGAAGGTGGACATGGTCGTCAGGACCATGACGTGGATGTCCCAGCTCCGGCCGAACAGCCGGATCGGCCCGAAGCCGAGCCGGATCGTCAGGGCCAGGCTGACCAGGAAGATGAGGAGGCCCGGGATGATGAAGAGATGGGCGGGCGAATAGATGAGCATGAAGCGGATGTGCCGCCAGGCGTCGCGGAGGCCGGACAGCTTGGAAACGCCTTTGCGCGGCTTGTACGTCACGGGGACTTCGGCGATGCGGAGCTTTTTCTTCAGGGCATGGATCACCATCTCGCTGGCGAATTCCATCCCGGATGTGTTCAGCCTCATGAGGTCATAGGCCTCCCGGCGGAATCCGCGCAGGCCGCAATGGGCGTCCGAAACGCTCCCGCCGAAAAAGACCCTCAGAAGCCCGGACAGGAGCGGGTTCCCGATATGGCGGTGGGACCAGCTCATGGCCCCGGGCAGGATCGTGCCCCGGAAACGGGACCCGATGACGAGATCGCAGCCCTCGCGCAGGCGATCGATGAACGCCGGGATCTCCAGGAAATCGTAGGTGTCGTCGGCGTCGCCCATGATGACGAATCGGCCCATGGCCTCCTCGATGCCCCGGCGGAGGGCCGATCCGTATCCCCGGCGGGGCTCGAAGAACAGCCGGACGTCCGGGCCCCGGGCCTCGACGATCGCGGCGGTCCGGTCGGTCGAGCCGTTGTCGACGACGATGATTTCGCCCCGGATCTTCCGCTCCCGGAAGACGGCCTGGATCTTATCGAGGCAGACGCCGATGGCCGCTTCTTCGTTCAAGCAGGGCAGGACGACCGAGACCTCAAAAAAATCGGCTTCCTCTCCCCTGCCCGGGATCAACGGCTCTGCTTCCCTGGATGAACCCATCCAGCAGAAAATACATCGTTGAACGGGGGGTGTCAATCGGTGGGCCAAATTGACTCGCTCTCCATCCCTGTGCTATAAGCCTATGCGGAATCCTTCCCATGACCGGCCCGACCCCCTGTCCGGCGATCCCCGAAGCGGTCCCGTCCCGGCCGACGGGGACGCAACGGCGCGGGAGACGCCGGTGATCCTGGGCCGGGCCCCGTTCCGCATCAGCTTCGCCGGCGGAGGGACCGACCTCCGCGCCTTCACCCAAGAGCATCCCGGGGCCGTCCTCAGCACCGCGATCGACAAGTACATGTACATCATGCTCCATCCCTATTTCCACGATAAGATCCGGATCAAATACTCCAAGCTCGAGGACGTCTCCCGGGTCGAGGATATCCGCCACCCGATCGTCCGGGAATGCCTCAAGCGCTTCCGGATCACCAAGGGCATCGAGATCGCGAGCATCGCCGACGTCCCGGCCCGCTCCGGGCTCGGTTCGTCCAGCGCCTTCACGGTCTGCCTGATGCAGATCCTCTCCCGGTACAAAGGCCGCCCCCTGTCC
>Ga0315277_10001329_pt1 | contig 36282 bp, 26 predicted proteins | sample YL17G05_15_MG_FD_203695 | JGI IMG/M metagenome (GOLD analysis project Ga0315277, IMG submission 203695) | Sediment microbial communities from Yellowstone Lake, YNP, Wyoming, USA - YL17G05_15 | ecosystem: Environmental > Aquatic > Freshwater > Lake > Sediment | place: USA: Wyoming | collected...
CGCTTGGGAAGGCGATCGCAACCTTCGTGCTACCCAGGTCAATTGGCAGTTCACCACCGATGACGCGCGCGTCAAACTGCGTCGGCTCTACCCGGAATTTGTTCGCCAAGACGAACACTGCGCTCCTGGCGTTCCGTCAAAGGTATATGATTAGTAAACTCTAGCTGGACAGACCACTAGCGGTTTTCGTCGCTGGACGGGAATTGGCTTCTGGCTGAAGGGTGTTCGGCTCCCAAGGCGACCTTCCGATCTGGATCGCAGATGACGCTTGCCGAGTGTTGCGCTCCGCACGTGCGGTAGCGCGGCGTTGATGTTCTATAGGTGCAGTATGGCAAAGAGGAAAAAGGACCGTTCGCGCAGCCGAACCGGCTCCCATGGACAATACCCCCGCACCGGGAATAGCCCGCGCGGGCGCAACCGGTCATACCGAGGGCCGACCAACGGCGATCGGAACACCGAGCCCCCTGACAACGGTGAGCCCGGGCCCGTCGAGCCGGGCGGCGGAGTGCTGGAAATGCACCCCAACGGATACGGATTCCTCCGTGACCCAAAGTCCAACTACCTCCGCGAGATGACCGATCCCTTTGTCCCCGGCAGCATGATCGAGAAGTTCGGACTCCGCGAGGGCCTCCTGATCCACGGCATGGTGCAGCCGGGACGCCGGCAGCAGGGACCCCGGCTGAGAGAAATCACCGACGTCGACGGGATGAAGCCCGAGGACTACAGAAACGTCAAGAACTTCGACGAGCTGACCCCCATCAACCCGGAATCCTGGCTCAAGCTCGAGGTCGGCCCCCAGCCGTTGACCACTCGGGTGATGGACCTGCTGACGCCCCTGGGAAAAGGTCAACGGGCGCTGATCGTCGCTCCCCCGCGGACCGGCAAGACGATCCTCCTGCAGCACATCAGCCTGGGGATTTCCACGAACTACCCCGATGTCAAGCTGATCGTCCTGCTGATCGACGAGCGGCCTGAGGAAGTCACCGACATGATCCGGGCGGTCAACGGTGAGGTCGTCGCCAGCAGCCTGGACCGCGACATCGAAAGCCACGTGCGGCTCTCCCAGCTCGTGGTGGAACGCTGCAAGCGGCTGGCCGAGATGGGCCGCGACGTGGTCCTCCTGCTGGACTCGATCACCCGGTTGGCCCGGGCGTTCAACAAGTGGGTGGGCAACACCGGCCGCACCATGACCGGCGGCGTGGACATTAAGGCCATGGACATCCCCAAGAAACTCTTCGCCACCGCCCGGCTGTTCGAAGAAGGCGGCTCGCTAACCGTCGTCGGCACCGCGCTGATAGACACCGGCAGCCGCATGGACGAGCTGATCTTCCAGGAGTTCAAGGGGACCGGTAACCTGGAGCTGGTGCTGGATCGTAAGCTGGCCGACCGGCGGATCTGGCCGGCCATCGACATCACCCAGTCGGGCACCCGCCGCGAAGAGAAGCTGCTTAGCCCCGAGGTCCTCCACGCGGTGACCATGCTGCGGCGCACGCTCTCGACTATGCACCACGTCGACGCCATGGAACAACTGACCGCCAAGCTCAGCAAGTTCAAGTCCAACCAGGAATTCATCGACCTGATCAGCGGGGTCAAGGTCGCCGGCTGAGGGGGCCGCCCAACAATTACTCCCCTCTCCCGTGTCCGGGAGAGGGGCAGGGGGTGAGGGCCGCGGCCGGCGAAAACACAAAGTCATTGTTGGACGGCTGCTAAGGGGCCCGGTCGGCGATTGCGACGCCAGGGCTCCCCATGCGGCGTTGTCCGCGCCGCGTTCCAGCCGCCATCTTTGCCGCCGCCCGGAGGGTAAGCGAATGGCTAGCAGCCTCACTGGAAATGAGGTGCCCCTTGACCGGGGTTGCGGGTTCGAATCCCGTGCCCTCCGCTTGAACATTCGCACGGTGGTGTAACCCTCGTGTTCCTTGGCGAATACGGGGGTCTTTCTTTGCGCTTGCCGCCCCCGATGAGGACGCGGGAGGTGCCTGCGGAGTAGTGGCAGCCCCCTTGCGGGACCAGGCTTTGCCCCGGTATATTCAGGGAGAAGGGAGGAAAAAGGGGACAGGTCCAATTTGCCGGAACGGCCCGAAGGGTGCTTGGCACAAATTGGACCTGTCCCCTTTTTCCTCCCGTGGCCGATCGAACGCCGGACCCAAACAGGCCATGAGCACAGATTTCCAGTACGACGTCTTCCTCAGCCACAGCTCGCAGGACAAGGCGATCGTCCGCGCCGTGGCGGAGCGGCTGCGGGCGGACGGGCTGCAGGTGTGGTTCGATCAGTGGGAGATCAAGCCCGGCGACAACATCCCGGCCAGGATCGAGGAAGGGCTGGAGCACTCCCGCGTGCTGGTGCTTTGCATGTCGGCCCATGCGTTCGGCTCCGACTGGGCGCAACTGGAGGCCGGTACGTTCCGGTTTCGCGACCCGCTCAACAAGGATCGCCGCTTTATTCCCCTGCGGCTCGACGACGCCCCCATCAAAGGCTCCCTGGCGCAATTCCTCTACATCAATTGGCTCCCGGAGGCCCGCCAGCAGGAGTATCCAAAACTCCTCGAAGCCTGCCGCCCGCCAATGGAGCTGTCAGCCGCGGAAGCAGAGGCCGCACGGGACCACCTTGCAGAAGAGGCCATCCGACTCGACACCGACTCGGGAGTTTGTGACTATGCGTTCAGTCCGGATGGAAGGCGTGCCCTGACTGGTTGCTATGACAAGACCGTGCGCCTGTGGGACGTGGAGACGGGGTGCTGCCTCCGAGTGCTCGAAGGCCACATGAGTGTCGTGTTTGGCGTGGCGTGGAGTGCCGATCAACGCCGCGCCCTTTCAGGCTCAGACGACAATACGGTGCGACTATGGGACATAGAGACGGGGTGCTGCCTCCGAGTGCTCGAAGGCCACACCGGCACTGTCTATTGTGTGGCTTGGAGCGCTGATCGTTGCCAGGTCCTTTCAGCCTCAAGTGATAAGACGGTGCGCTTGTGGGACATAGAGACGGGACGTTGCCTGCGCGTCCTCGAAGGCCATGGAAATGGCGTTCCGTGTGCGGCATGGAGTGCCGATCAACGCCGCGTCCTTTCAAGTTCTTGGGACCGGACAGTGCGCGTTTGGGATGTCGAGACGGAACGCTGCCTGCAGATCTTTCAAGGCCACATGGACGTCGTGGTGCCCGTGGTGTGGAGCCCAAATCAACGCTGGGCCCTTTCAGGCTCAGTTGACAAGACCCTTCGGCTATGGGACGTGGAGACGGGGCGCTGCCTGCGCGTGCTCGAAGGCCACACCGACGCTATCGCAAGGGTTGCGTTTAGCGCCGATGGTCGGCATGTCCTGTCTGGCTCCGATGACCGGACCCTGCGGCTGTGGGACATAGAGACGGGACGCTGCCTGCGCGTGCTCGAAGGTCACATATACCGAGTCCAGAGTGTGGCGTGGAGCGCCGATGGACGCCGCGCCTTCTCCGGCGACGAAACCGGTCACATCTGGGTCTGGGATCTGTCGCAATCTGTGGCGAAAGAGCGCGCTACAGCGGTCGGTGGGCGGCATATTGAGGTCTGCATCGAGGATAAGATAGCTGTAACCGATGCAGTCACAGTGCAGGTCGCCCCGTATCAGGTCCAGTACACCAACGCCAAGGTTCTTCTCGTCGGCGATACTAGCGCGGGGAAGACCGGGCTTTCCATGCGGCTGGCACTGGACGACTGGAAACCCAGCGACTCGACCGTGGGCGCCTGGGCCACGCACTGGAAGCTGCCGGTCTCTTGCGCCGAGGGCGTCGAGCGGGAAATCTGGCTCTGGGATTTCGGCGGCCAGGCGGACCAGCGCCTCATCCACCAACTCTACATGGAGGACACCGCGCTGGCCGTGCTCGTCTTCGACGGCCAGAAGGAGGACCTCTTCGAGTCGCTAGGCCAGTGGGACCGCGATCTCACCCGCGCCTCGCGCAAGCAGTTCACCAAGCTGCTGGCCGCGGGCCGCGTGGATGCCGGCGGCCTGCGCGTCAGCCGAACCCAAGTGGAAGCCTTCGCCAAAGAACGCGGCTACACGCAATTCCTGGAAACCAGCGCCAAGGCCAACCTCTGCTGCGAGGAACTCAGGCAGGCCATCGTCGAGGGCATCCGCTGGGAGAACATCCCGTGGCGCTCGTCGCCGCTGCTGTTCAAGCGGCTCAAGGAGGAGATCGTCCGGCTGAGGGACGCCGGCCGGGTGCTGATGCGCCTGAACGAACTTCGCGACGCCCTGCGACTCCGCCTGGCCGGCGAAGGCGAGCCGTTTAAGGACGAGGAACTCAAGGCCGTGGTGGGCCTGCTGGCCGGCCCCGGCGTGGTCTGGGAACTGGCCTTCGGCAGTTGGGTGCTCCTCCAGCCGGAGCGGATCAACGCCTACGCCCAGGCGGTGATCCAAACGATGCGGGCCGACGAGCACGAGCGGGGGTGCATCCCGGAGGAACGGGTTTTGGGCGGCGCCCTGGCGTATCAGTCCTCGATGCAGCGCCTCGAGGCCGAGGAAGAGCGGTTCGTGCTTCTGGCCATGCACCAGACGCTGGTCGAGCGGAGCCTGTGCCTCCGCGAGCACACGGAGAAAGGGCCGCTCTTGATCTTCCCCAGCTTCTACCGCCGCGAGCGCCCGGACCTGGTGGGGCACCCGGCCGTACTGGTGAGCTATTGGTTCAACGGGTTCCTCGACGACATCTACGCGACGCTGGTGGTCCGGCTGCATCACACCAAATCGTTCGAGCGGGATCAACTGTGGCGCTACGCCGCCGACTTCAAGACGCTGACCGGCAAACAACTGGGCGTGAAGCTGACCCGCCGGGCCGAGGGGGCGGGCGAGCTGGAGGTCTACTTCGACCCGGCCATCCCGGTCGAGGAGAAGATCATCTTCAGCCGCTACGTCCACGAGCACCTGCTGCAAAAGGGGCAGGACGTCGTGCGCCTGCGGCACTACGTCTGCCCGCACTGCGGCACGCCGGTGGGCAACCGGGAAGTGGCGATGCGGCGGCTGGAGGCCTGGCTGGAGCAGAAGGCGACCGACCAGGCCGCGGGACGACGCACCAAGGCCGGATCGGGCAAGGCGAAGATGCCGACGATCATCTGCTCCGAGTGCGAGAAGCGGGTGCCGTTGTGGGATGAAATGGAGCAGTGGTTCGCCAGTGCGGACGTGCAGCAGCGGGTGCGGGGGCTACAGGAGCAATCGGCCATCGTGCTCGACAGCGAGAGCAAGGAGCGGGCGCTGGTGGGTGAGGTGATCTCCACGGTCGCGCTGGCGGGGCAGATCTGCCGGGAGTTCAACGTGAGCGACCACGGCATCGACATGGAGATCGAGTTCAAGGACGACGCCGGTGAGGCGACCGGACGGAAGCTGTATCTCCAACTGAAGTCCGGCGATTCCTACCTCCGCGAGCGGAAGAGCGACGGTGCGGAGATCTTCACAATCAAGGACGAGCGCCATGCCCGCTACTGGATGGAACAGGCGTTCCACGTGATGCTGGTCATTCGCACCTCGGAGGGTGAGGTGCGCTGGATGGAGGTTCGCGACTGGCTGAAGCGGGCCAGCGACAACGGCAGGAAACCCGTGAGGCAGATCGTCTTCAAGGGCGACCGGTTCGACGTGATGGGCGTCCGCTGTTGGCGGGACGAGGCGCTACGCCAGGATCTGCCGTAAGGGTCAGGCGGGCTTTGAGGTTGTGCGACGTAAGACTCGCGCCCGACAGCGACGGTGCGGCAGATTGCAAGTCTGCGCCGTGGACGTCATCGCCACTGGAGCACCAGCAGCGAGACCGCCTGCCGTGGCAGGTCTAATCGCACCGTGGCGTTGCCCTGGTCCACGCGAACGGCTTGGGGGCCCGCCATCTGGGCGAGCTGGCCGGCCTTTTCGAGTTGGGCGTATTGCTCCGGCGTCGGCTGTTGCGGCGAGCCCATGCGCTGCCACGCCGTGAAGGCGTTGCTGTGGTCTTGATCGACGCGGAAGTGCTCCAGGCGTGCCTCGCCGGACTCCAGCGGCAGGCCCGTCAAGGTGAGTTCGACTTGGGCGGCTGGCCCGAGCACGTCGTCGTCGTGGTAATGCCAGATGAGGACGCAGAGCCTGTTCTGGTCCAGGCTGGCCAGCGCGGAGACGTCGGGCTCGGCGCGGACGCCGCGCCGTAGAATCAGGTCGAGCGACACTGCCCGGTCGCTTTCCACGGTGAGCCGCCGCCCGCTCATCTTGCTGAACATGCGGAAGACGTTGAGCACCGGTTTGTCGATGCCGTTGCTGGCCAGCGAGCGGAACCCGGCAAAGTAGGGCTGCTCCTCGAACTCGAACGCCCAGGTCAGCACGCCTTGGAGGTTGACGCCGTGTTTCTCGGCCAGATCGTGTTTGCGGGCGAAACTCGCCGCGGTGTAGCTTGAATACATGGTGCCGTTACGATAGGCGAGCTGCGGCCCCTGGCAGGCGGCGCAGCCCTCGGGGTCCGACTCGCCGATAATGACGGGCTTTCCCTTCAGCTCCGGATACGAGGCCACGATGCCGAAGCCGTCGTCGATCGTGCGAAGCTGCTGGGCGATGCCCATCCGCACGTGGCCGTCGACGTAGGTCGGCGCGCCCTTGGCGTGGAAGGAGACGAAATCCAGCGGGGTGCCGATCCTTCCGGTCGCGTAATTGGCGCCGCGGAGGCAGTGCTCGATGAAGTCGCGGGTGAACCGGCCGCCCGAGCCGGCCGTGTCGGGGCCGCCCACCTTGGCGGTGGGCAACGCCCGCCGCACGGCATCGATCGCGTAATCGTGGAGCTTATGGAACTCCTGCGGTGTTCCCTTCCAGTAAGGGATGTTCGGCTCGTTCCAGACCTCCCAATACCACGTCTCCAGCTCCGCCCGCCCGTATCTCTCGATACTGTGCTTTACCCATTGGAAGACCAGCTCCGCCCATTTCCGATAATCCTTGGGCGGATAGGCCCAGCCCGTGAAGATCGCGTCATAGGCGAGCTTGGGGTTCCATTGGTGCCGGTACGGTTCCGGCTTCACGGAAAGGTCTTTCGGCATGAAGCCGATCTCAACGTAGGGCCGCACGCCGCGCTCCCGGTATGCGTCGAAGATGCGGTCGAGGATCGTCCAGTTGTAGACCGGGTTGCCCTGGGCGTCCTCGCTGTAGGCGCCGGTGGAGCCCCACTTCAACGCCGGTGTGCCGTCGCCGGAGCAGAGCAGATTGTGGGTGCGGAAGTAGACTTCCCGCGGGCGGAGCTCACCGAGTTCGGCGAGCAGCTTCTGGCCGTGCTTCAGGTAGGCATAGTCCGGCTCGTCCGCGCCGAAGAATCGCCAGACGGGCGTCAGTTCACCCTTCGCCTTGGCGGCATCCACGCGAATGCTGACGGGCAAAGGGTCGGGCTGGCCGGCAACAGCGGTCGCCCCCGCGTTGCCGAGCATCGCCACGGCGAGGCTGGCCAACAGACCGAAGGTCAGCACCGCGACTTGCCTGTTGCACGCCGTTTTCATATTCATGTTTAGAGGGTCCACCCTTCCCGATATGGCCGCCGGATGAATGGATCGGCCTCCGGGCAATTAAGTGCTCTGCCAACAGCCCCGCCCGGCAGGGCGGGGTCGGGTCGTGGTGGACGCTTTCAACCCCGCCCTGCCGGGCGGGGCTGTTGGCGTTGAGTTGTGTCAGCCCCGCCCTGCCGGGCGGGGCTGTTGGCGTTGAGTCGATGCTGCGACGCTATTTGGTTCACCCCGCTTGTCGTATGAGTGTCCGGTTCTGCCAGACGAAGACCGCGGCAAAGATCCAGACCAGCAGGAGCGTCAGGCCCGTGCAGGTCGTGACCCAGAGCCATGCCAAGGCAGGATCTACCGCGAGGGTTCTCAGGCCCAGACCCAGCCCGATGCAGACGGTTTGCAGGACACCCTTGGTCTTGCCCATGACGTTGGAGCCGACGACCTGCCCGCTGGTGGCGGCGGCCGACCTGAGCCCGTCTACGAGCAACTCCCGGGCCATCATCAAGAAGGCCATCCAGAGCGGGAGCAGCTCCAGGTCGGCCAGCACGAAAAACATCGTCAGCACGACGATCTTGTCGATCACCGGATCGAGATACAAACCCAGACGCGAACTCTGTCCGGGCAGCTTGGCGATGATGCCGTCGACGACGTCGGTGGCCATGGCGAACAGAAAGATCCCCAAGGCAAAGGCCCGGCCGACGCCGCCCGAGGAGTAGGCCAGCACTGCCACCACGGGCGTCAGGGCAAGTCGCAGCAAGGTCAGGAGGTTGGGGATGGTCATCGACGGGCCTCGTGCGTCGATCCGTTGGCGTTTTCCTTTGTTTCCGCCGCGTGGCCGCGGCGGCCAAACGGGATATGCGCAGCGGCGCGACCTTCCACAACAGAAACTACTGAGGGCCCCCGGCTCCCTTCCGCAAGCTCGCCTCGATGAACTGGCGGTATTGCTTGTCGAGCTGATCGTAGCTGGAGCCGGTCAACTGGGCAAGGGTGTCGGAAGTGTCGCGGCCGCTGTAGACCTCCGAGAGGTAGGCCACCAGGGCGTCGCGGTAGCGGCCGCCCTCGTAGTGGATCAGAAAGTTGGTCAGCCCGGCCGCCTGGCTGTAGAGGGTGGCAATCTGGGGATGCTTCTGGACCTTCTCCATGCCGTAAGTGGTCAATTCCTGCAGAGGCACGTAGAAGCCGTCTTGCAGCAGGCGGTACCGCGCGGCGATCATCCGCTGGTCCCCGAATCCGCCCAGGACGTAATAGCCGTCTTCTTCCCGCAATGACTCCATGTACAGGGCAATGCCCTCGATGATCCAGAGATTGGCCTTCTGGCCCACGTCGGGCGATACGCGCCGCGACTGGTGAAAGAGCTGGTGAGTCGCCTCGTGGTAGAGGTTGCGGTCTTCGGGGTTCTTGCCTGCGAAGAAGTACGCGGTGCGGGTGGGGGCATAGTAGACGCCCACGGAGATTTCGATCTGGGGCAAGGCCCCTCGGAGCGAGCGGTTGTAGTCTTCCCGGTCGCGGAAGTAGACCACGTGGTACTTGGGCGTCTGGATTCCCCGGGCCCGGCCGTCGAACATGGCGACGACCTGGGCCTCGGTGGCGTAGTAGCGGACGAAGAGCTGCCGCCAGAGGCGCTGGAGGCGTTCGAGCTTGGTGCCCAGGGCCACACCCGCCTCCAGGCTATGGTTGGTGCGGATGGTGTAGTGGTCGGTCTCGACCAGCCAGCCGTCGCGGACGTCGCGGTGCTCTGCGGCGTCTTCGTCGGCGGAGATCCAGCGGCCGCGGGAGTATCTCTGGCCTTGTTCGTAGCGCCCCACGTACGATTTGGGCAGCCAGCCGAACTCCGCGTGCCAGACCTGGCCGGCCCGCAGATTGCGAACCTCGTCGGAGGTGTGCCACTGGCCGCGGTACTCCTGGAATCCCAGCAGCCGCCGCAGGGCCTCGTGGTCCGGGTTGGCGCGGACCGCGGCCATGGCCAGGTCGTAGGCCAGTCCGACGCGATGACTGCGGACGGCCCGCCGGGCGAGCTCAAACAGCGCAACCGCCTGATCGTGCCGCAGCCGCACCAGCCGGCCGTCCCACTCGACCACCTCCGCCGGCGCGTCGGGGGGGAGTTCCGCCCGGCCTACCTTCTCCGGCAGCACGGGCACGTAGAGCTTGTAGGGATCTTGCGGGCTGAGGCAGCGGCGGGTCTGGCGGGCCTGTTCGGTGAGTCCCCGCGCTTCGCACCAGGCGGCCAACTGCTCGATGTCGGCGACGTACTTGGCGTCGAGCTCCACGGCCGCCCCGTACAACTCGTCGGCGCAAGCGCACCGCGAGGCTCCCAGCAGCGCACAGAATCCCACAGAAACCGCCAGGAAGCGGCCGATTCGCAGCGACGTGTTGTGGCCTGTTCTCTGCACCAGGAGAATCTGTCCAGCCAGCAGATGCAGTCGTGCCCTCTTCGAGTTTACCACGGAAGCCGGGCGAACGGGTACCTGGGGTCTAACGAAGTGAAGCCCCATACCCCCGATTTCCGGGGGCTGGCCGACCAACGCGACCATGCTTCGCATGGTGCCCCGTCGGTGCCCGTCGACCCCGGCCACCCCAAATCGGACCGTCTGGACCTGGGACTCCTGGCCCCGGAATCACGCCTGCTCCTCTTTGTCGAACGCGGCGTCGAAGGCCACTTTGCTGGGCTCGAAGTCGATCTTGCGGACGAACTCACAGGCCTCCTTGGCCCCGTGGTCGCGGTCCATGCCGCTGTCTTCCCACTCGACCGACAGCGGGCCGGTGTAGCCGGCCTGGTTCAGCGCGCGGACGATCTCCTCGAAGTTCACCCCTCCGCGGCCCAGCGAGCGGAAGTCCCAGCCGCGGCGGGGATCGCCGAAGCTCAGGTGGCTCGAGAGGATCCCGCTGCGGCCGTCCAACGTAACGATGGCGTCCTTCATGTGCACGTGATAGATCCGATCACCGAAGGCGCGGATGAACTCCACCGGGTCGACGCCCTGCCAGATCAGGTGGCTGGGATCGAAATTGAAGCCGAACTCCTCGCGGCCGCCCAGGGTCTCGATCGCCCGCTGGGCGGTGTGCAGGTCGAAGGCGATCTCCGTGGGATGCACCTCCAGGGCGAACTTCACCCCGCACTCGCCGAACACGTCGAGGATGGGGTTGAACCGCTCGGCCAGCAGGTTGAAGCCCTCGTCGATCATCTCTGCTGAGACGGGCGGGAAGGAATAGAGCAAGTGCCAGATGCTCGAGCCCGTGAATCCGTTGACGATGCCCACCCCCAGCCGCTGGGCAGCCCGGGCGGAGTTGATCAATTCCTGGGCGGCCCGGGCGTTGACGCCGGCCGGATCGCCGTTGCCCCAAACGTAAGGGGGCAGTATGGCCTTGTGCCGGGCGTCGATGTTGTCCAACACGGCCTGTCCGACGAGGTGGGCGCTGATGGCGAAGACCTGCAGGTTGTGCCTTTCCAGCAATTCGCGTTTCTGGGCGCAGTAGTCCTCCTGGGCCAAGGCCTTGTCGACCTCGAAGTGATCGCCCCAGCAGGCCAACTCCAGCCCGTCGAAACCGAAACCACTAAACTTCTCGGCCAACTCTGCCAGGGACAGATCGGCCCATTGGCCGGTAAACATCGTGACCGGTCGTGCCATGTTGGACTCCTTCTGCGAGTTATCACTTCTAGGGGAATCGGGCCGCCGCGGGGCTCCCCGAGCGGGTCTCCCGGGCATTGCGCTGGTCGTCATTTTGACAGATCCGCCACGGCCTGCAACTCCCCCCCGGGCGTGGCCTCTGGCGTCAGCACGGTGGCACTGGCGTCTCGCCGGTGTGACATAAGGGAGGGTGCTGCCACAAGTTCCGTGACACCGGCGAGACGCCGGTACCACTTGATCCTCCCCGATCTTACAGCCCAATTCAACGGCATCGAAGCAAGCCGGGCCGCTAAACGACGCGCCGGGCCAGCCCCAATACCGTTGAATTAAGGGCGAACTTGGCGTCAGCACAGTGGCACCGGCGTCTCGCCGGTGTGACGGAACTCATGGCAACTCGTTCACTTATGCCCCACCGGCGAGACGCCGGTGCCACTGGATTCTCTTTGATACTACACCTAATTCAACGGTATTGGGGCAAGCCCGGCCGCTAAACTCTGCCTTCATCCTTTCCCCTTCCACCTTCCCCCGTCCGCCTTCCCCCTTCCTCTTCCCCCCGGGCGTGCTACAATCCTGGTAGGTTTGGGGGTTTTTGTCGGCGAAAGGGATGCCATGCGAGTCTGGTGGGTTCTGGGCGTGTGGGTCGTGTTGCTCTTGGCTATAGGTGGCGCGGGGCTCTTGGGTGCCGGGGATAGGCCAGCTACCCCTGCCACCGGGCGGGTACAGTTGGAGCTGGTCGGCGATGCCCAGGGATCGGCCCTGGCCTTCCAGCAGTGGCTCCAGGTGCTCAGCCGGGCGGGCGTGAAGAACGTGCGGATTCGCTCGGCCCAGGCGGCCGACAAGGTGGGCATCGACGTGCAGGGCACGGCGGAGAACCGGCTGTATGTGGTGACCGGGATCGTCAAGTCGTCTGAGGAGCTGTTGCTGCCGGACGGACGGTTCAGCCCCCGCGATGCCGCCCGGCTGGCCCGCTGGCTGGAAGACCTGGCCAAGCACGGCCCGGAAGAACTGAGGGAACCCAGATCGGCGTTTGGACTGACGCGAGAGCAGTTCGAGCAGGTCCGCAAGGCGCTGGCCCGGCCGGTCGGCTTTTCCACGCGAGGGATGACGCGGCGCGAGGCCGCAGAGAAAATCGGCCGCGGGCTGACCTTGCCGCTGGAGATGGATCCGAAGTCGGCCAAGACGCTGGAGGAAGATAAGATCGCCGAGGAGCTGTCGGAGCTTTCGTGCGGGACGGCGCTGGCCTACGTGCTGCGTCCGATGGGGTTGTGCCTGGTGCCGCGCCAGAGCGGGAGTTCACTGGTCTGCGCGGTGATCAAGGCCGAGCCCAAGCTGGAGGTCTGGCCGGTCGGCCGGGAGCCCGAGAAGCCGTTGCCCGAGGTGCTGCCGGCGCTGTATAAGTTCGACGACGTGAACATCCAGCGGGTCTCGGCGGCCACGGTGCTGGAGGAGATCGGCAAGCGTCTGAAGGTGCCGGTGCTCGTGGACCACAACGCCCTGGCCCGGCACGGCATCGACCCCGGCAAGGCCATCGTCTCCCATCCCCCCAGCCGCACAACCTATAGCCTCACGCTGCGGAAGATTCTCTTCCAGGCCGGGCTGAAGAGCGAGCTGCGGGTGGACGAGGCGGGGAAGCCCTTTCTCTGGATCAGCACCGTCAAGCCGGTGTGAAGAGAGAGCGTTGTCGGTGAGAGCAAGTTCACTCAGTAGTTCCCAGTTTGAGGAACGGGTGGCTGGCGTCGACGGGCACCGACGCGAGGCGTTGGTCGGTGAGTCCCCAGACCGTTGGATTCCCCGGGGCTCGCCGGCGAGCGACCCTAGCCACCCGACGCAAAAGCGCGGTCCGAAACCCAAACGCCATGCGAATTAAGGTATGTGTCCCCGGAATTGCCCTCAAGTTCTGCGAAAGGAGCGTCCATGATGAAATGCCAAATGTCTGTAGTGATACAAACGGAACGATCTGGATTCCGAACCCTGCTGTGTTCGGTTGACTTACCATTCCCTCCATCAGTAGATCAGGAATTTGCGTATCCACTCTGGAACTCTCCGAAGAAACCAACCTCCGTGACATTCACTCTTGATGATGGCGAGGACTCTCCGGTGCTTTCAACGATCTCGATCCGCTTCATGGAGGAGTTGGCCCAGGAGATGTCTCTGGATCAGCACGCCCAGTTGTACATTGATCGAGGTTGGGAGGCACCAGCAAATAGACGTCGTTCCAGTTGTTGATTTTGTGGAACATCTGACGCAAATGGGGACATTCTACTTTTTATGAAAACGAGAATGTCCCCTCTTTCGTGCCAGGAATCGGGGGCATCCCGGAGATGTGTACGTCCCCACACCGAGTGGGCGTAGCATGGTAACATCATTGGTGAAGTGTTCGACGCGCGACATGCCAGAGGTGGTTCACGTTCAACCCAAATTGGGAGATGAGCAAGTTCGATGACAGAGCAATCGGCGAACAGAGAACGTCGAAGAATGCCAACAGTAAATAGGATTGTCGAATATTGGCGAAGACAAGAGGTTCAGATCGCAGTCGAATGGAATGAGGCCACGGACCATTGTTGGCGATGCGGGAAACACCTGATTCGCGTTTCGTCGGCGAGACACTCTGAGGATCCTGACTTCCCGCACCGAGCACATATCGTGCCGAGAGCCCTTGGTGGTAAGGATGACGCAAGTAACCTCATTGTACTTTGCCGCTCGTGCCATGCGCAGGCACCAGACGTTGCAGACAAGGAGTTCATGTGGGAGTGGCTGCGGCGATCCAGCCTTTTTTCGAGCCGACATTTGCAGATAACACGAGACGCGTTCCTTGAATATGAGAGGCTCTTTGGGAGATTCCCCCTGCCAAAGATCGTATTCAATTTCGCCACATTTGGCGTGGGCACTTCGCTTTCCCCGCTCGATAGTGAACTCACGCACGACGAAGAGGCCGACTTTAGCGATCCCTTTTTGACAGCGTTCCAGACAGCGTTCACGTTCAAGTCGAACTTGATTTGTCCGCATGCCGGGGAGCTGTCTGTTTCAACGGTTGTATGGGTCATTAGGCAATCGGTCCTGTATGCAGAGAGGAAACCATGCTTCATATCCGCTCATACACCGGATTCATGCAAATCAGCAGACGAGGGCGGTAAGCAACCAAGCAACCTACAGAAGACACTGTTCGACTTGCTGAGTGACGTTCAAAGCGACTGATCGCAACAGGGTGCAGCAAGATGGGACATCGGAGGGATTTGGTGCGGACAGCACTGAAGACCACAAGCGGCGTGCCGGGATTCCGGGGACACGTTACCGATTGTGGAGAGATAAGGAAGTCCGGAAAACTGGGTGAACGTTCGGCACTGGTGTTGGTGCGGTCGCAAGGGGGCAGTGCCGCCCGGCCGTGCTCAACGCAGCGACTTGCTTTCGCGCCGGTTACTCAGCCATCTTCTCGTAACAAAGCGCGAAAACCTGCTTGTGCGAAGTGTTCATCTGTGGTCAGCGCTTCGCCAAGCCCCCGGTCTTCCATGACCACAAACGAGACGCAGTCGGTGAGCCCCCACTCCTTGTCGGGACGCTCTCTGTAAAGCTGCAAGGCTCGCGCGTAGAGAGATTCGGAAAGCGGGACGACCTCTACAGCAGGGTCGCCCTCCAGCGCGCTCAGAAGCCTGACCGCAGCCGCACGATACCGCTCCTTGCAGAGCGCGTTTCCAATCTCCAGTACGACCGCCCGGGTGGTCACCAAGCGGGTGCCCGCTTCTTGTAGTTGCCCTGCCAGTAGAGCCGCTCGCCCATGAAGGTGATCCTTCGGCGAAGAGAGCGCAATGGCGAAAGCGGTGTCCAGGAAGACCTCACTTCCGATCCCCGGCTTCGCCATACAGGTATTCCTCGATGTTAGCCGACCAGTCGGGCGGGCCTTCCAAGTTGAGCGTGCGCGCTACTTGCAGAAACGACAAACCTTCCTCCACCACGGGCGAGGCGGTCTCAATCGTGATCTGTACACGGGTATTAGGCTTCAGTGGGATCGGCTCGCTTGGCCGGAACACCGTCCCATCGAACACCGCTTCAATGGTCTTGACCATTACTTCGCTCAAATGGACGCTTGCCTGGGTGTGTGTGTTCGCGCTCTCGGGCCACCGAGTCCAGCCGCGTATGGACCGTTCCGTCGCGCCTTTACAAACGTCACGACTCTTCTCTTCTGTGTCGCAGTTCCAGGTGACTCATCATACATTCTAATCGCGCCTGAATGGGTCGTCAACAACCGGCCGCAACTCGGGGACACGTTGCCAACTATGGTGAGATAGAGAAACCCGGAAAACTAGGGCGATGCTCGGCACTGGTGTTGGTGGGGTCGCAAGGGGGCAGTGTGGCATAATCGCCTCGGGTGACTGACGGCACTGCGATAGCCAGAGCTACCGGGGCCACCCGCCGGGAAGGCGCCGCGTAGACGCGGCGGCTAAACGGGTCAGATGAGTTGATCCAATTCCTCGACCAAGCGGCCGAACTGGTCGAGGGCCGTGTCGACCGCGGTGGGCTGCTCCATGTCGACGCCGGCGTCGCGCAACAGGTCGAGCGGGTCCTTCGAGCAGCCGCCGGCGAGGAAGCCGAGATAGTCGTCTAGCTCGCGGCGGCCGCCGCCGGTGACCCGCTCGGCCAGGGCGATGGCGGCCGACATCCCGGTGGCGTATTTATAGACGTAAAACGCCCGATAGAAGTGCGGGATGCGGAGGCACTCCAGGTCCAGCTCGTCGTCGAGCGTGAAGTCGGGGCCGAAGTAGAGCTTCAGCAACCCGCGGTAGACCTCCTTGAACCGGTCCAGGGTGAGCGGTTCGCCCGCTTCGGCCAATTGGTGCGTGATCTTCTCGAACTCGGCGAACATGGTCTGGCGGAAGATGGTGGCGCGAATGGCGTCGACCTGGCGGTTCACCAACAGCGCCCGCTGGTGATCGTCGCGGGCGCGGGCCATGAGGTGCTTGGTGAGCAGTTGTTCGTTGAAGGTGCTGGCCACCTCGGCGACGAAGATGGAGTAGTCGTAGTGTTGGTAGGGCTGGTGGCGGGCGGAGTAGTAGCTGTGCATGGAGTGGCCGCCCTCGTGGGCCAGGGTGAACACGTGCTCGAGGACCTCGCTCTGGTAGTTCATAAGGATGTAGGGATGGCCGTCGTAGGAGCCGCAGCTAAAGGCCCCGCTCTGCTTGCCGCGGTTTTCGTAGCGGTCGCACCAACGGCCTTCCAGCCCGCGGCCAAGCGCCTGGCAATAGTCGCTGCCCAACGGTTCTAAGGCGCCGAGGACCAGCTCGACCGCCTGGTTCCAGGTGTGCCGCGTCTGGAGCTGGGCGAGGATCGGCACGTAGGTGTCGTAGTGGTGGATCTGCCGCAGGCGCATCTTCCGCCGGCGGACGTCGTAGTAGTGGTAGAGCGCGGGCAGGTGCCGGTGGACCGAGGCGATGAGGTTCTCGTAGACCGCCACCGGCACGCGGTCGGGAAACAAGGCCGCCTCCAGGGCGCTGGGGTGGTTGCGGGCCTGGGCGTAGTACACGTCGCGCTGCATTGAGCCGCAGAGCGCGGCCGCCAGGGTGTGCTGGTGAGCGGCGTACTGCCGGTAGTACGTTTTGAAGGCCATCTGGCGGACGCTCCGCCGGGGCGAGTGCAGCAACGTGCTGAAGGTAGCGTGGCTCAGCTCGATCCAACTGCCCTGCTCGTTCTTGACCGCCGGGAACCTCATGTCGGCGTCGTTGAGCTGGCGGAAGACCTGGCCGGAAGTCTGGGCCATCTCGATTTGCATGGCCAGCAGCTTCTCTTCCTTCTTGCCCAGCGTGTGGGGCTTGTAGCGGAGCAGACGCTCCAACATCAGCCGGTAGGGGGCCAGCCGCTTGTCGGCCAGGAACGTCTTGAGCTTGGCAGCGGGGACGGCCAGGATTTCGGGACGGATGTAGCTGGCCGCCTGGGCCGCCCGGCTGGCAGCGTGGGTGTAGCGGCCGTGCATCCGCTGGTACCTGCCGTCGGTGGTGTCTTCGGCCGTTTTCAGGAAGGCGTAGGTCCCCAGCCGTTCGCCGGCGCGATCGAAATCCAGATCGTACTTCAGACAGGCGGCCAGGGTGGCGGCGTCGCGGGCCAGCTTTCCCGCAAACTCGGCGTAGCCGGCGATCCGCTCTTCCCACTCGGTGAACGCCTTTTCCCAGGCCGCATCGTCGGGAAAGAGGCTGCCGAGGTCCCAGCGGTCGGAGAGTCTGAGTTTACTGCGTGGGGGGAGTGACCGGACGTTCTTCATCGACGAAGCCTTTTGGCTGAGGGGTCGGGGGCCAGGGGCCAGGGGCCAGGGGTCAGGGGCCAGGAGTCAGGAGTCAGGGATTCCACGGTACGGCCAACTCGTTGGCCACTAGATGGGCCTGCGTGATTTGGGGGATTATGGAGGTTCAGACCCGGTGGGCGTGCCGGGGAATTGCGCCGCGTGGCCGCGGCGGCTAAACCCAATACCGTTGAATTGGGTGTGGCATCAAAGAGAATCCAGTGGCACCGGCGTCTCGCCGGTGGGGCGTAAGTGAATGCGTTGCCATGAGTTCCGTCACACCGGCGAGACGCCGGTGCCACTGCGCTGACGCCAAGTTCGCCCTTGATTCAACGGTATTGCGGCTAAACCCGGATCATTGATGCGGGTGCCGCGGCCGTGTCGGCCGTGTGACGATGGGCAAATGTGGGATTCTGGAGCACGGCTGATACAGCCGTGGCACCCGATAACCGACTCGACCACGGTCCGATGAATAATCCCCGCTAAACCGCTTTCCTCCCGGAATCGTGCAAGGTCATTTGGCCCCTGTCCCCTGATCCCTGACCCCTGATTCCTCGCCCCTCGCCCCCCGGCCCCTGATCCCCGGCCCTTGGCCCCTACCATCTCATCAGCACGGTTCCCCAGGCCAGGCCCGCGCCGAAGCCGCTGAAGAGGATGTGGCAGCCCGGGTGGATGCGGCCTTCCTGGAAGGCTTCGTCGAGGGCCAGGGGGATGCTGGCGGCCGAGGTGTTACCGTAGCGTTCGAGGTTGTTGAAGACCTTGGCGGCGTCGATGCCCAGGTCGTGCACGGCCGAGCGGATGATCCGCATGTTGGCCTGATGGAAGATCACCAGGTCCACGTCGTCCAGCGTCATGTGTGCCGCCCGGAGTGTCTCGGAGATCGTCTCGCGGAGCATGCGGATGGCCCACCTGAAGACCGGCCGGCCCTCCATGCGGAGGAAGTGGCGGCTGTCGTTCGCGGCGGCCTGGGTAAAGGGGAGGCGGGATCCGCCCATGGGACGGCACAACAACTCCGCCCCGGACCCGTCCGAGCCGATCGCGTACGACAGCAGCCCCTGCTTTTCACTTCCGGCAGCCAGCAACACCGCGCCGGCCGCGTCGCCAAACAGGGGGAAGGTCCGCTCATCCGCCGGGTTGACTACCCGGGAGTTGCAATCGGCGCCGATCACCAGCACCAGCCGGCTGCAACCCGTGGCCACGAACTGCACGCCGGTGATCAATGCGAAAATGAAGCTGGCGCAGGCCGCCTGGAGATCCATTGCGGGGGCGCACAGGCCCAGCCGGTCCTGGACCAGGCAAGCCGTGGCGGGCAGGGGCATGTCGGGCGACATGGTGCCCAAGAGGACCAGGTCGATCTGCTGCGGGTCGACGCCGGCGTGCCGGATGCACCGGCGGGCGGCCTCGATGGCCAGATCGCTGGTGGCCACCTCCGGCTCGGCGTGGCGGCGCTCGAGAATCCCGGTCCGCTGCACGATCCACTCGGCGTCGTAGCCCAGCGCGGCCAGGTCCTCGTTGCGAATCAGGTTGTCGGGCACACTGCTGCCGATGCCCAACACGCGAACCCCCATCAGGCTCCCCAACCGGGAGCGCTTGACCTGGAGTTCGACGTCGTTGGTCTGAGTCGGCTGGCTGGGCATCGGCTGCGGGTTGTCAACCGTGGTCACGGCAAGTAGTGGTCTGAGTGAAGCCTAAGGGTTTCGCGGCCGGTCCTCAAGCCCAGCCGACGGGAAAAGGGGCGGCCGGGCAGCCATAGCATGGCTGCGACCCGCGGGTCGCGGTGACCGAAGCCCGACGGAAATCGGCCACCCGGCCGGTGGCCGGCGCGGGGTGCTGCCCCATTTCCGACAGCGGCGGTCTCAAACCACCCCTTAGAATTGCCGGACAAATCAACTCTCTAGGGGGATATGAGCCGAGGTAATTGCCTTGTAGACTAAGGGTTTAGGCGACCGGAAACTTTGGATTACAGAAGGATCTCGGGCAATTCTCCAGGCTCTCGGTGCCGACCATTTTGGCCGAGCCGGGCCGACGAGCCGCCGGCGCTCGCCCGACCAAGAGCCTATGTGCATGATGGCCCTCCTCTACAAGACCGCTCGCAGCACACCCGTTCTGGTGGCAGCCAACCGGGAAGAACGCTTCGATCGACCGACGCAGGCTCCCAAGATCCAGCCGGGCACACCCCGGGTGATCTGCGGAATTGACCGCCAGGCCGGGGGGACATGGCTGGGAGTGAACCAGTACGGGCTATTCGCGGCAGTAACCAGCCGGCCGAAGAGCCTGGTGCCGACGGAGCCGCGATCGCGTGGGCTGCTGTGCCGGGAGTTGCTGGATTTCCGCTCGGCGAAGGAGGCCGCCAAGCACGTCGCCGCCGAGTTGGCCACCGGGGTGTACGCCGGGGCCAACTACATTTGTGCCGACGCCCAGTACGCTGCGGTTGTGTACGGCGGTAACCGCATCGAGATCGTGGAACTGCCGCCCGGTCTGCACTTGATCGCCAACGGGATCCTCAACGATCCCCACGACCCCCGCCATGAGTTCGTGCGGCGGATGCTCACCCTGCACACGCTGGACTCGGCGGTGACCTTCCTGGCGGTGGCCAGCCGGGCGTTATCCCGCAAGGCGGACGCCTCCGGACGCCGTGGGGTGATCGTCACCCGACCGGACTTTGGCACGGTTTCTTCGACGCTCTTGTCGCTGCCGCTGAAGATCCAGAAGTCCGTCTACCAGTACGCTCCCGGTCCGCCCTGCGATTGTTCCTACGACGACCTGTCGGCCCTGCTCCGCCAAGTGCTTTCGGCGGAGAAGAACAAGGACAAAGAGGGGGACAAAGACGGCGACAGGGACCCGCGGAAGGGGAAGAAAAGGAAGAAGAGCAGGAAGTAGGACCATTCACAGACCATGGCGCAGGCTCGTCTCGGCATCTGGTTGATCGGGGCCAAGGGTGGCGTGGCCACCACGACCATTGTGGGCCTGACGGCCCTGAAGAAGGGACTCATCGGCACCACCGGCCTGGTGAGCGAGCTGCCCCAGTTCCGACGCCTCCCGCTGGCCGACTGGGGAGATTTGGTCGTCGGGGGGCATGAGATTCGGGAGGTTTCTCTGCCCGGCGAGGCCGCACGCCTGGCCGCCGAAAGCCGCGTCTTCGGCCCCCATCTGCTCGCCGAGGTTGGCGGCGAATTGGCGGCGGTTGACCCCCGAATCCGGGCGGGCACGATCATCAACGTGGGCCGCACCATCGCGGCGCTGGCCGGCGGCCAGGTCCCCCGTGGCGAGGCACCACGGGAGGCCGTGGATCGCCTCCGGCACGACTTCGCGGACTTTGCGGAAGCGAACCGTCTGGAGCACGTGGTGGTGGTCAACGTGGCGTCGACCGAGCCTCCGGCGGATACGGCCTCGGTGCCCGAGACGTGGGTGGAGTTGGCCAGGCGGCTGGACGAGTCGTCGCTGCCGGCCAGCTCGCTGTATGCGATTGCGGCCTTGGAGGGGGGTTGTTCGTACGTCAACTTTACGCCCTCGCTTGGTTCCCGCCTACCGGCTATCCACGAGTTGGCCCAGCTCCGCGGCACGCGGCACATGGGCTGCGACGGCAAGACGGGCGAGACGTTGCTGAAGAGCACGCTGGCCCCCACCTTCGCCCGGCGGAACCTGCGGGTGATGAGCTGGGTGGGCCACAATATCTTCGGCAACATGGACGGCAAGGTGCTGGCCGACCCGGTCAACAAGCAGGCCAAGGTCGTCAGCAAGGACCACCTGCTCCGCGAGATTCTCGGCTACCCGCTGCAAACCCACGTGTCGATCGAGTACATTGAGAGCCTGGGCGACTGGAAGACCGCCTGGGACCACGTACACTTTACGGGCTTCCTGGGCGTGCCCATGGCGTTGCAGCTCACCTGGCAGGGTTGCGACTCGGTGCTGGCCGCCCCGCTGGTGTTGGACCTGGTGCGGTTCACCGAGCTGGCTCGGCGACGCGGCCAGACCGGAACGCTCGGCTTCCTGGCCAGTTTTTTCAAGAGCCCGCTGGGCGTGGACGAACACTGCTTCGATCGTCAGTTCCGGATGTTGGAAGAGTGGGCGGAGGGATGGGAGAAGGATGAATGCAGAAGGCAGAAGGCAGAATGACAGTGGTTCCAGTTTGCGGGGGAGGGTGGCTGGGGTCGAACGAAGTGAGCCCCCAGATCCCCGGACCTTCTGGGGGCTCGCTGGCGCTCGACCCCGGCCACCCCAAGTCGGACCATCCGGACTTGGAACTACTGAATGACGACGAGATCACGCGGTTAACGGAGTATTTTTAGCGGCCGCCGGCACGGCGGCCGGGTGGCCAGCAAACGTTCTCAGGAAGCGACAACCTTGGGCGAGCAAAAACCACGATCACGGCGGCGGTCGAAACCCCGGGAGGAACCGGGCGCGATTCCGGAAGCGCCGGCGGAGCCGAAACGGCTCTCGTCCGACGGATTCGGCAAGATGGGGCTCTCGGAGGTGATGCTCCGGGCGCTGGAGGAGGCGGGTTACCTGGAGCCGACGCCGGTCCAGGCCGGCCTGATCCCCCGGGCCTTGGCAGGCGAGGACCTGATGGGCCAGGCCCGCACCGGAACCGGCAAAACGGCCGCCTTCGCGGTCCCCATCCTGGAGCGGCTCAAGCCGCAGAAGAAGGGATCGCCTCCTCAGGCCCTGGTCTTGGCGCCCACCCGCGAATTGGCCGTCCAGGTACGCGACGAGTGCGGCAAGCTCGCCGTGGGCCGCAGAGTATCGGTGGTGGCTCTGTACGGCGGAAAACCGCTCCGCAACCAGGCCGAGCAACTCAAGCGCGGGGCGGAGATCGTGGTGGGGACGCCGGGGCGGGTGCTGGATTTGATGGACCGCGCGGCGCTGGTGCTCGGCCAGCTAGGCTTCGTGGTGCTCGACGAGGCCGACCGGATGCTGGACATCGGGTTCCGGCCGGACATCGAGAAGATCCTGCGCCACTGCCCGCAATCGCGGCAGACGCTGCTCTTAAGCGCCACCATTCCGCCGCCGGTGATGCGGCTGGCCCAGCGCTACATGCGCGACCCGCAGATGCTTGACTTCTCGCCCAAGGACCTGGCCGTGGAGACCATCGAGCAGTTCTATTTCACGGTCGATCCGGAGCGGAAGTTTGATCTGTTGGTGGCGTTGCTCCAGCGGGAGAATCCCGCCCAGGCGATCATCTTCTGCCGCACGAAGCGCGGAACGGATCGGATCTGCCGGCGGCTGGCCAGGAAGCTCAGCGAGGTCGACACGATTCACGGAGATCTGCCCCAGAGCGCCCGCGATCGCGTGATGCGGCGATTCCGCGAGGGAACCGTCCGCTGCCTGGTGGCCACCGACGTGGTGGGCCGGGGGATCGACGTGACGCGAATCTCGCACATCATCAACTACGACATCCCGCAGTTCTGCGACGACTACATCCACCGCGTGGGCCGCACCGGCCGGATGGGGCGTGAGGGGGTGGCCTACACGTTCGTTTCGCCGGAGGAAGGCAACGAGCTGACGCGGATCGAGATGCGGATCAACCGGCTGCTGAAACGTGGCGAGATCCCCGGTTTCGTGACGTTCGGCAAGCCCGGGCCGAGCAAGGAAGTCGACCAGGCGGCCGACAAACCGCCCGAGCCCCCCACACCCAAGCCGGTCTTCGGCCGCCGGACGCATCGTCTTCGGCGGGCGCTATAGGGGCCAGGAGGAGGGGGACCTTTCTATCGTGCCGCACGCTGCAACGCGGCCAGCAACCATTTTGTGGGGTGTGTACTGGGGTAGATTTATGTCTAGGGATGGGTTCGATCTCGAGTTGCTCATCAATTGGCCTCCGCAGCACCCCCCTTCCTGGCTCCAGTGCGTCGAAGACACCTCCTTTCTTGGGCCGGCAAAAAAGGCGGTTTTTCTCCTGGACACGGGCACGCCGCGTCCGGTAGAATCTGGCCTGGAAGGTGAGCAGTCGGTGCAAGCTTTGCGGTTTGCGGATGCTCTGCCGGCATTGTTGACCGACTGTTTGCGGGGTTTGACAGGTTCCTGCTTAATGAACACCCACCAAGCAACCTCCGGAATGAACTCCGCCTCTGACCGTTCGTGGTACGCCCCGGAGGGCGTGTCTGTGACAGTGCGTTGACGGTCTTGGTTGCTCACCATCATTGCGCGTGGCGGTCGCCGTCAGCGGCGATCAACAACGCCCAATGACCGTTGCGGTAGCGGTTGTGTGCGGGCGGACCGTGTGCGCCTGGGGCTGGCGCAGCCAGTCGGCAGCACAACCGTTGGCGGCCGCGATCAGTGCTGGAGAACGTGCTGCGGACAGCCTGTCTGCTAGCGCTGATAGCAGTGCATTCAGTGCTTGCACGGGCGGCTGACCTGCGCATGGACGGCTGAGAACTGCTGTTGGTGGATAACACACCGGACTGATAGAATCATGGTCTGAATCCGACAGGCAACCGGGGGAGCTTTCCCGCTGACCTTACGTTGGTGGGCAGTCCCTCTGCTGTCAGTCGAATTCCGTTTACCTTTCCCCAAAAACGTACTAACTAACCCGCGTGTAAATCCCTGCCGTTTTTCGTTGCCGGTGCAAGCGGGGCGCCTACCGATGCCTGCTCGCATACCGGCGCGGAGCGGAGAGGTTTGACCGCAGCAAGTACGCTGGTCAGGCCTTCCGTGGGGTTAGCTGTCGCCTTGGACGGGCCGTGCGCCCGTTTCTGAGGGTCCTTCCCCACGGGTTCATGCCGAGTAATCCATTCGCTCAAAGCCGAGTGGACCTGCCTTAATCCTCTAGCCTGACGATCGATCCGCCCCCCGGGCGGAAACCGTGCTTCGGAACAGAGAGGGGCGGAAGGTACCTTCTAGCGTTGCGTCTGTTTCCCGCCGCTTTTCGCGCGAGCGGCAGGACCCAGGGAGGGTCTTGCCGTGCGTCGGGTCTGAGTTCCCGCTACTGACCCGTTTCGCTGCAACAAAAGGAGGTACTCCCATGCGGAGTCTCACAAATCGTGCCCGTCTGTCTCTGATCGTCTTGTCGGTTGCCGGTGTCGGGGTCTCTGCCAATGCGGCACATCCGCCGGAGGCGCTGGACGCCTACGTGAAGGCCTACACCGAGATGGGCAAGAACGCGGCCGTACTCTTCAACAACCAGAACACTCAGGCCACCTCGCAGACCGGCATGTTCACGGCCTGGGCAGACGCGCAGGCCAAGATGCTCACCGCCCAGGCGGGCTGGATCACCGCGGTGGCCAACGCCAACGCGACCAACGCCAAGACGCTGGAGACTCTCCAGCAGGTCCGCGGCCTGGTGCTCGACAACAACTTGAAGGTGGCCAAGGTTTTCTACGACAAGCGGAAACTCTGCGAGGACTATCAGAAGCTCAACCCCCGCAAGCGACCCACTCAGGAAAACGTGGTCCGCTACAACCAGGCCTCGGTTCCCAAGCGGCCCGCCCAGTTCGAGTTGGCCTCGGCGCGGGGCAGGATCTCGTGGCCCGACGTGCTGCTGGACGAGGAGTTCTCCGATGGGCGGATCCAGTTGGAGAGTCTGTTCGCCCAGCGGAAGACAAGCGTCAGTGCGCCGGGCAGCAGCGTTTCGGGCGAGGTGCAGACGGTGGCCGCGCAGATGCGTGAGCGGCTCCAGTCGAAGATCCGCCAGATGAGCCCGGAGGAATACCTGGCCGCTCGGCGGTTCCTGGATAGCCTGGCCTACGAGTCGCGCTTTCCGGCCCGGATCGAGGGCGTGGCCCGCAACTGACCGTCGCAAGGAAACGGGCGGCTGAATGATTGCCGCGTCTTGGAGAGATCGCCGAGTACTGATCGTTTGCTCAGAAACAACCAAAGAGACAATAAGGAGATTCGTCCCATGTCGAGCCATAAGCAGAATGCCCGTCTGATCCTGATCGTGTTGATGGTGGCCGGCGCCGGAGCTTCCGCCGTCGCGGCACCTCCACCGGAGGCGTTGGACGCCTACGTGAAGGCCTACACCGAGATGGGCAAGAATGCGGCCGTACTCTTCAACAACCAGAACACTCAGGCCACCTCGCAGACCAACATGTTCGCGGCCTGGGCAGACGCGCAGGCCAAAATACTGACGGCCCAGGCGGGCTGGATCACCGCGGTAGCCAACGTCAACTCCACTGACGCCAAAACACTGCAAACCCTCCAGCAGGTCCGCGGCCTGGTACTCGACAACAACCTGAAGGCGGCCAAGACCTTCTACGACAAGCGGAAACTCTGCGAGGACTATCAGAAGCTCAATCCCTGCAAGCGACCCACTCAGGAAAACGTGGTTCGCTACAACCAGGCCTCGGTTCCCAAGCGGCCCGCCCAATTCGAGTTGGCCTCGGCGCGGGGCAGGATCTCGTGGCCCGACGTGCTGCTGGACGAGGAGTTCTCCGATGGGCGGATCCAGTTGGAGAGTCTGTTCGCCCAGCGGAAGGCAAGCGTCAGTGCGCCGGGCAGCAGCGTTTCGGGCGAGGTGCAGACAGTGGCTGTGCAGATGCGTGAGCGGCTCCAGGCGAAGATCCGCCAGATGAGCCCGGAGGAATACCTGGCCGCTCGGCGGTTCCTGGATAGCCTGGCCTACGAGTCGCGCTTTCCGGCCCGGATCGAGGGCGTGGCCCGCAACTGAGCGGGAGTTTGGCCCGGACGGGCGGGGCGTCGGCACGGCACCCCCGTGGCAGGGGGTACCGGATCGACAGAGGGCGTCCGGCGCCGACGAGTGGCTGATCGACAGGCGTCTGGCGCGGCTGTATACTGGCGACTCATCAAGGGAGTGTGTCCGGTTGTGCTTTGCACGGTTCAGACGAGGAATTGCCCCATGAAGAGAGTCCATTGCATTGGGAGGGGTTTGGTGAGAAGGCCTTGGTTGTGGGCGGTCTGCCTCCTGCCGGGTGCCCTCTGGGCGGCGGCGGTTGCGGCAGAGGCTGCCGGCTACTTGGGACCCAACGCCCTGGTTGCCTCGAAAGACGGCACGAGCCTGTACGTGGCCAACACCGACGCAAGGCAGATTGCGGTCGTCGATCTGGCCCAGGGCAAGGTTGCCCGCTCGATCGGCATGCCGGCTGACCCGCAAGCGGGTGCCCCGACGGGCCTGGCCCTCAGCCCGGACGGCAGCGTGCTCTACGTGACCTGCGCCGCGCCGAAGAGCACGGTCTGCGTGGTGGACGTGCGGTCGGGCGAGGTGCGCGAGTCGGTTCCGGCGGGCCACACCGCGATGGCTCCCGTGGTCAGTCCCGACGGTGGAACCTTGTACGTCTGCAACCGCTTCGACAACAACGTGTCGGTGATCGACCTGAAGGCCAAGAAGATCGCCCACGTACAGACGACCCGTGAACCCCTGGCCGCGGCCGTTACGCCCGACGGCAAGACGGTGTTTGTGGCCAACCACCTGCCGCTGGACCGCGCCGACGCATACGACGTGGCGGCGGTGGTGACGGTGATCGATACACAAGCCAATAGGGTGTCGGCGATCCGGTTGCCCAACGGCAGCTCGAGTCTGCGGGGGATTTGCGTTTCGCCCGACGGAAAGTACGCCTACGTGGTGCACGTCCTCGCCCGATACCAGATGCCCACCACGCAACTGGAGCGGGGGTGGATGAATACCAACGCCATGAGCGTGATCGATGCACAAAGCAGAAAACTGGTGAACACGGTGCTGCTGGACGACGTGGATCTGGGGGCCGCCAATCCCTGGGGCGTGGCCTGCACGGCCGACGGCAAGTCGATCTGTGTGACCCACGCCGGGACGCACGAGCTGAGCGTGATCGACCAGGCGGCGTTGCTGAAGAAACTGGCCGAGATGCCCGCGGCCGGCGGCGGCGCCGAGAAAGGCACCCGCCCGGACGACAGCGGCATCTATGCCTCGACTACTGCCGCCGACGTACCCAACGACCTGGCGTTCCTGGTGGGCCTGCGGAGGCGGATCATGCTCCAGGACGGCGGTACGTGGGGATGGCTGGGAGTGGAGGATCCCACGGCGATCAACGGCCCGCGGGGGCTGGCGATCGTCGGCTCGAAGGTGTACGTCGCCCTGTACTTCAGCGATAGCCTGGCGGTGGTGGACCTGGAGTCGAAGTCGCGGCGGCCGGTCTCGACGATCGCCTTGGGGCCGAAGCCGGAGTTGAGCCAACAGCGGCGAGGAGAGATCCTGTTTAACGACGCCGTGGTCTGCTTCCAGCACTGGCAGAGTTGTGCGAGCTGCCACCCGGACGCCCGCGTGGACGGGCTGAACTGGGATCTGCTGAACGACGGGTTGGGTAATCCGAAGAACGTCCGGAGCATGCTGCTGGCGCACAAGACGCCGCCGGCGATGTCTACAGGGGTGCGGCCCAATGCGGAGGCCGGGGTGCGGGCCGGGTTCACGAACATCCTGTTTGCCGTCCGCCCGGAAGAAGAGTCCGCGGCCATCGACGAGTACCTCAAGGCGCTCAAGCCGGTGCCCAGCCCGCACCTGCTCGACGGCAAGCTCAGCCCGGCGGCCGAGCGGGGTAAGAAGCTGTTCTTCGACGAGCAGGTGGGCTGCGCCAAGTGCCATCCCGCCCAGCCGGAGCAAGAGCCGCTCTACACCGACATGCTGCTGCGCAACGTCGGCAGCCGCGGCCAGTACGACCGCAACGACAATTTCGACACCCCGACGCTAATCGAGTGCTGGCGGACCGCCCCCTACATGCACGACGGGCACTACACCACGATGAAGGAGCTGCTCACCGAGGGCAAGCACGGCCAGAAGAGCGGCGGCAACGTCGACAAGCTCACCGCAGAGCAGATCGACGACCTGGTGGAGTTCGTGCTGTCGCTGTAGCGAAGGGTACGACGAGGTCTTGGTGCAATGACGACGGAAGTTGAGAATATCCTGCGATCCTTCGAGTCACTGCCCGAAGCGGACCAGCGGGAATTGGCGCAGGAGATCATCCGACGCAGTCTGAAACTCCACACTCCGCCGTTGTCCGAGGAGCAGTTTGTGTCCATCGCCGAGGACGTCTTCCTGGAACTCGACCGCAACGAGGGCGACGATGCCTGACCCGAACCGGGGCGAGGTCTGGTTGGCGGACCTCGGGTTGGCGGCAAAGGTGCGGCCGTGCCTGGTTCTGAGTATCGCGGTCGAAGAGGCGGTTCGCTCCTGGCTTGGCCTGTAACCGAATTGTCTATACGTTGCGATTGACTTCTTGGCCCAGGAAGGACGATTTCATGACGCGGTGTCCTCGTTGGGGCCGCTGGATCGGATGTCTGGCGGCATGTGCTGCATTGACTGTAACCTGCCCGACCCGGGCTGACGAGCCGTTCGACTACTTCCGCAACTCCTACAGCGTGATCGGGCTGAAGGACTACCGGGACGGCACCCGCGTTACACCTGACAACAGGCTCGAACTGGCCGACAAGCAGGGGGTCCAACTGCGGTTCGGGAGGCAGTTGGTCCCGTTGAGCCGGCAACAGACCAAGACCTTGCTGGAAGGCTGGATGCCGGTGGTCTTGCTGAGTGCCGACGACGGACCGGTCCGCTACGAGTTTACCTTCTGGGCCACGCCCTTGCCCACCGTCAAAGACTGGCAAAAGGCCTTCGACTGGCCCACCGAGGGCGAGAACTTCCTGAACTGGATCGCGCTGAAGGCGACCAACACGGGCGACCTTCAGGCTGAAGCCAAGGTGAAGATCGAGCGGACCGGCCCATCCGCCTCGGCGGCAGATGCCTTCGCCTGGTCGCTGGCCCCCGGCCGAAGCGCCGAGGGGGTCGCACGAATCCCGTTCTCTGCGGTGGCCGATGCCGCGAGCTTCGCCAAAGAAGACCCCAAGCTGTGGCTTGAGCGGACGGTCGAGTATTGGCGGGGTGTGATGGGCCGGGCCGCCCGGATCGAAGTGCCCTGCCGCAAGGCGACCGAGGCCCTGCTGGCGTCGCACGTCTGTCAACTGCTGGTGAGCGATCACGGCGAGCTGCACGGCGGCGAGGGGTTTTACGACGAGTTCTACATCCGCGACGCCGCCTACCAGGTGATGGAGCTCGAAGAGGCGGGCCTGACGGACGCGGCGCGAAAGGCCTTGGAGCCCTATCTGAGTCATCAAAGACCGGACGGCCGTTTCGAGTCGCAAAAGGACCAGTACGACGCCAACGGCCAGGCGGTCTGGGCCCTCTGGCAGTTCTACCAGATCACCGGCGACCGGCAGTGGCTTGAGCGGGTCTATCCGCAGATGCGCCGAGCGGTGGACTGGACGATGCAGTCCCGGCGGCAGGCACCGGCCGACTCGCCCTATGCGGGCGTGCTGCCGGCGGCCCCGGCCGACGGAGAGTACCTCTGGGACGGCAAGCACCACATCGTGGGCTACGACATCTGGAATCTGCGGGGGCTGCTGTGTACGGCCGAGGCGGCACGGGCGCTGGAGAAAAACGACGAGGCCGAGAAGTTCCAGCGTGAGGCGGGGTCGTATCGGGCGGCGATCGACGCCGTCTGGAAACGGACCGGGCTGGCGCACTTCCCACCGAGCTGGGAAAAGGAAGGCACCCACTGGGGAAACACCGAGACCCTCTGGCCCACCGCGGTCTTCGCGCCGGCCGACCCGCGGGTGGCCGCGCTGATCCGGCAAGTGCGGCAGCACCACGGCGGCGGGTACGTCGAGGGGACGATTCGCTGGCTGGGGAACGCGGAGGCGATCCACCCCTACATGGGCGCCTACACGACCATGGCTGCCCTGGTCCGCGACGAGCACGAACAAGTGGTCGAGGACTTCTATTGGTATCTGCTGCACTCCACCGCCACGCACGCCTTTCCCGAGGGCATCTACTACAAACGCCGCTTCGCCTGGAGCAACACCATTCCCCACCCCACCGGCGCCGCCAACTACGCCCTGATGCTCCGCCACATGCTGTTGGACGAGCACGGCGATGAGTTGCACCTGCTGCGGGCCGTGCCCGACTGGTGGCTGGGCGAAGGCAGGCTGATTCGCATCGAGCGGGCCCCGACGCACTTCGGTTCGATGGGCCTTACCGTCCGTGGCACGGCCGGCGGCGTCGAGGTGCAGCTCGACCGGCCGAATCGCCGGCCGCCGAAGCGGATCGTGCTGTACCTGCCGAGATCGCGGCCGCTGGTCGGACCACTCGAGGGCGTGGACGTCGCGGTGCGAAGTGAGCAACAGCGACGCTGGGACTTTCCCACCCTGCTCAGGCAGTACACCGAGCAAGCGGGGCCGCCGTGACACTGGAGAGATGATGCCCCAGGGCCGCCGCTGGCAGTACTTCAGCGAGCCGCTTGAGCGCGCCCAGAGCGAGTCGCGGCGGCACGTGGTCGACGGCATGTCCGTCGACTGGAAGGTGATCGTCGTGCTGGTGAGCACGGCAGTGACGCTCACGCTCCAGGAATACCTCTTCGCATCTGAGAATCTGGGCAAAGTCGTCCGCGTCCTCGGGCAGACGGACCTGGGCCGGCTGCTCGACCCGCCCGGTGCGACGGGTGGGCTTTCGCAGAATCGCGCCCTGGCCGGGCTGATCTTCTGGGCCGTGGGCACCTGGATCACGTACCTGGCCATCCCGGCGCTGGTGATCAAGCTGGTGCTGCGCGGGCGGCTGCGGGATTACGGCCTGCGAGTCCGCGGGATGTTCGGCGGCAGTTGGATCTACCTGCTCTTCTTCGCAGCCCTGGTGCCGTGGCTGCTGCACTTCTCGCGGACGGAGAGTTTTCAGGCGCGGTATCCGTTTTACCCGCTGCACTCGGGCGAACCGCTGTGGCCCCGGCTGTGCATCTGGGAGCTGTTCTACGCGACGCAGTTCCTCTGCCTGGAGTTTTTCTTCCGGGGTTTTGTCCTGCATGGAATCCGGCGCCGCTTCGGCGCGTACGCGATCTTCGTGATGACGGTGCCCTACTGCATGATCCACTTCGGCAAGCCCCTGCCCGAGACCCTCAGCGCGATCGCCGCGGGGATCGTGCTGGGTTTTATGAGTCTGAAGACGGGCTCAATCTGGCTGGGCGCGGCGTTGCACGTGGCCGTGGCCTGGTCGATGGACCTGCTGGCGATCTGGCACAAGGGGCTGCTGCCTTGACGGGCCACTACAGACTGTACGTGGTGGGATTCGCCGGGTTGCCCGGGACGGGCGGAGTCTTCAGCGGAGTCCCCGGTGCAGCCTTGGGGGGAGTCTTCGCCGGAGTCCGCTGGGAGGTCTTTTGCTGGGGACCCGCCGCGGGCCCACCCCGCTTAGCCCCCCCTCACGGCTGACATCCGGCAAAGGTCAACGCCCCGACCAACAGCACCACACCGATCAATAGCCGCTTCATAGATCCGACTCCTCAAGGACCAAGCCGTGGGCGTGACTCGCCGTGCCAAATTCTACCGCTGGCCTTGGGGCGAATCAACCTGAAGGCACCCACACCCCCTCTATCGGCTTGGTGGCTTGCCACAGCCGTTGGTCGCCAACACGGTGGCTGTACTCGGATCTGCCAATCGGGACACCGCCGGACAACGGCCGGACTGTATCCTGATCGACACGCTTGCGCAGTCGTATTGACGACACAATGCGGGGCCGCCCGTGTCGTCTCGGTTCTGACGCCTTCACCTAACCCGCTGTGGGAAAACCTGTTACCGAGTCGCTCAGACTTTTCGGCCCGGAAAGTGCATCATGAACAGTATCCGGCGGAGAGAGGCTGTTTTGTAATCCTGGTACCAGATTGCCTTACTTCCCCCCAATGTGGTTAAGGAGAACGTCATGCGACGCGTCGTACTGACCTTGGCGGCACTTGCGGTCCTGAGCCTCGCGGCCGGCACGGCTCACGCCGGACAACGGTATCGTGCCTACCCAGGAGGTCCCGGCCAATACGGTGGTTACTACGGTGGCTACGCCGATTCCGGGGCCTACGGATACGGCTTCTATGCCGGGTCCTGGAACTACGGCTACGGCTCCGATCCCCTTTCCTTCTCCTCGTCGGTCAGAAGGATCCAGGCGAAGTACTCCCCGTATCGATACAACCCGCATCCGAGGTCTAATTACAAGTCGGGGCCCAGCCCGTACGAATTCTACCCCTGGTAGTTCGGCCACCCTACTGGCCGGCCAAGTGTGATCGGACCTGGTCGGTGCCAGTGGCGGCGGGCACCGACGGGGCACCATGCAAAGCATGGTCACGTTGGTCCGCCACTGCCGGTTCCGGGGCAAACAAGCTGCCCCTGGCACCCTACTGACGGCAGGGGCAGGCAAGCTGCCCCGGGCACTCGCTACGGCCTCGCCTGCTGTTTCTGCTGCTGGGCCTTCTCGATCTTGGCCCAGGAGTCGCGCAGAGACACCGTCCGATTGAGCACCAGCCGTCCCGGCGACGAGTCTGGATCGACGCAGAAATAACCTTGTCGCTCGAGCTGGTATCGCTCGCCCGGTGACACATCCGCTAGGCTGGGTTCGACGCGGCAGTCGGTCAAGGTCTCCAGCGAGTTGGGATTGAGATTGGCCGTCGGGTCGGAGCCTTCCTCCACCTCTTCCGGATCCTCTTTGGTGAAGAGGTGATCGTAGAGGCGGACTTCGGCCTGGAGTGCATGACCGGCGGAGACCCAGTGGATGGTGCCCTTGACCTTACGGTCGGCCTGGGGCAAGCCGCTGCGGGTCTGCGGATCGTAGGTGCAGCGGAGCTCCGTCACCTCGCCGGTCTGCTCGTCCTTGACCGCGCCGACGCACTTGATGATGTAGGCGTATCGCAGCCGGACCTCGCGGCCGGGGGCCAGCCGGTAATAGTTCTTGGGCGGATCCTCGCGAAAATCCTCGCGCTCGATGTAGAGCACCCGCGAGAAAGGAATCTTCCGCGTGCCCATGCCGGCGTCTTCCGGGTTGTTCACCGCGTCGAGTTCTTCGACCTGGCCCTCCGGATAGTTGTCGATGACCAGCCGCAGCGGGCGCAGCACGCCCATCACCCGCGGCGCCCGGCGGTTGAGGTCCTCGCGGAGACAGTGCTCCAGGAGCCCGACGTCGATCACGCTGTTGAACTTGGCCACGCCGATCCGTTCACAGAAGTTGCGGATCGACTCGGGCGTGTAACCCCGCCGCCGCAGGCCCGAGATGGTGGGCATCCGCGGGTCGTCCCACCCGGCCACGTGCCCTTCGCGGACCAGACGGAGCAGCTTCCGCTTGCTCATCACGGTGTAGGTGAGGTTCAAGCGGGCGAACTCGATCTGCTGCGGGTGGTAGATGCCCAGGGCGTCGAGGAACCAATCGTACAGCGGCCGATGGTTCTCAAACTCCAGGGTGCAGATCGAATGGGTGATCCGCTCGATGGAATCCTCCAGCCCGTGGGCCCAGTCGTACATCGGGTAGATGCACCAGTCGTCACCCGTGTGAGGATGCCGCGCGTGGAGGATACGGTACATCACCGGGTCGCGCATGTTGAGGTTCGGATGCGCCATGTCGATCTTCGCCCGCAGGGTCCGCGAGCCGTCGGGAAACTCCCCGGCCCGCATCCGCGTGAACAGGTCAAGGTTCTCCTCGACCGAGCGGTTGCGATACGGGCTCTCCTTGCCGGGCCTGGTCAAGGTGCCGCGGTACTGGCGGGTCTCTTCGGGCGTCAGATCGCAGACGTAGGCCCTGCCGGCCTCGATCAACTGCACGGCCCACTGGTAGAACTGCTCGAAGTAGTCCGAGGCATAATACTCCCGGTCTTCCCAGTCCCATCCCAGCCAGGCGACGTCCTGCTTGATCGAGTCGATGTACTCCTGCTCCTCCTTGGTCGGATTCGTATCATCGAACCGCAGGTTACACTTCCCGCCGAACTCCGCGGCGATGCCGAAGTTCAGGCAGATCGACTTGGCATGGCCGATATGCAAATACCCATTCGGCTCCGGCGGAAACCGGGTATGCACCCGGCCGCCCCACTTGCCGGTCCGCAAATCCTCGGTGACGATTTCGCGGATAAAGTCTAAAGAACGGGTTGAATCGTCTGTGCTCATGCTCTTGACTCCGTCACCAACTCCTTTCAGACCAGTGTATCCATTTCGACCCGAGCTACTTCGAAGCCGGCGGTCCTCACCTGGGCGGTCCCTGAGCGAATGGCTGGCGCCAGAGATTCACACTGACGGTCGAAGGTGACATATGCGAAGCGATTTCGCGTTACGGGCGTTCCATCGTCACAACCGGCTTCGTACAAAGCGTCGCACCCCCCGTCGCTCACTTCGGGCACCCTCAGAATGAGTGACGAGATAAACGCCTTTGCACTCTATCCTTCATCGTTTCCTTTTGGAGCATCAGTGACCCTGCAGACTGCACGGAGGCGAGTCACCACTTGGTCGCCGTATTCCGTTAATCGCCAAAGGAGGGCATTGGGTGTGTCCTGTCTGATCAGGCCAAGCGCACGGAGTTGGAGCGTGATCGTCTGAAGGTCTTGCTCAACCACTCTAAGGCCACGTGCATCCCTGAGTTTTGCCATTCTCCGCTGAGCCAGCTCGCAAATCGACTCGGATAGTTCGGAGGAGACCCTAATGCTCAGCATCATCGGCCCAATGCACGAGAATAGCTCATTCCATGTCGTGCTGAAAGGAATCTCAGATACCTGATTGTTGTTGTCCTTTCTCAAGATTCGAATTGTGAAGCTGTCGTCTCCCTGCGCCAAGTGTTCTGTTTGTGGCGGTGGCGTCATGGAGACTTGGGCGATCCGGGCCTCAAGTTCTTCCACTTTCCGTCGCAGACGCAGGATTTCCTCAGTGGCTTCAATCGGAAACTCGTTCGCTCTTACCCAGCCCACCCCGGGGTGTGCCTTGATCAGCTTCACAAGGCTTCTGCTGACTACGGATCCGAGTTCGTCCGCGGTGCACCAGAACTTGCACATCTTCTGCTTCGTCAGTTCGCGAAATGCGTGGAGCCTATTCCGCAATTCAGGGTCTGTCTCGAGCTTGGTGCCGGGCAGACTGTCGGGATCCTTGTGGAGGAAAGCGATTACCGGTTTCGCTTGGCCGATGGCATAACGGTACTCCTTCTCGGTGTACCCCATCCCGTCAGGTCCCTGCGAGCCATACTTGCCGGCGACGACTACGATGTAATAGTCGCAGGTATCGATCACCTCCTTGATAAGCGACCACTGGTCTTCGTCCGCCGCCGGGAACAGCTCCATTCCCGCGGGGATATGGTCGAGCTCCAACAACGCCTGCATCACGTGTCGTCGCTCTTCCTGCAAGTCGGCGTAGGTTGAGCTGACAAAGACTTGATATTTCTTATCCACGCGCCGGCTCCAACGGAGAATCTTTGGGGGAGTTCGCGTTGCCCAGTCAATCCCACGGGTGGCTGGGGTCGAGCGAAGCTCGCCCCCAGTCACCGCCTGCTGCTGCGGCTTTCTTACTGACACCATTCTGGCGGAATCTGGTCTGGAATCAAAGGGGGCTGCCCCGTGCCCAGAAACCAGGCCGCGCTGGACCACTTCCACTGCTCTGCCTGCTCAACCAGACCGCGGCGAACCGGATTGAGGTGAACGTAATCGATCATCTCCAGCAGGGTCTTGCCGTCGGTCACGTTGCGGTCGTACCCGCCGCCGGACTGCCAGAACAAACGCTCGCTCTTGGAGCCCCGGCGGCGACTGATCCGAGGGAGCCACTCTGGGGCCTCGGCCTCCAGGCACCGGATTGCCCGCTTCCCCACGGGGCCTTTGATGGCCCAGCGGATCTCCGCGATGTCGTACTGTGGCCTCCGCGGATGGACCAGGAGGTGCGCATGTTCGGGCATGAAAACGTATGCCCACAGATCAAACTCCAGTCTACGCCGAGCCTTGTCGATCGACTTGGCCAGCCAGTCACAGGTCCTGTCCGAAGCCAGAAACTTGAAGCCCTGGTAGCAGGAGAAGGTTAACTCGTGGGCGTGACCGGGGTCGTTGTAGTTCCGGCGATGCTGGCGGCGGGGTGAAGGCGTCATCTCTGCCCGGCACTTGGCTGGGGGCGAGCTTCGCTCGACCCCAGCCACCCTTCCCTCCTCGCCGCAGTACAACGCTGCGAACGGGTCATTCTCTTTCACCGAATCCTACCCCCTCGAAACCAG
>Ga0315277_10001331_pt1 | contig 36246 bp, 22 predicted proteins | sample YL17G05_15_MG_FD_203695 | JGI IMG/M metagenome (GOLD analysis project Ga0315277, IMG submission 203695) | Sediment microbial communities from Yellowstone Lake, YNP, Wyoming, USA - YL17G05_15 | ecosystem: Environmental > Aquatic > Freshwater > Lake > Sediment | place: USA: Wyoming | collected...
CCGATTCAATAATATTCCCATCGTCAAGGTCAAAACTGTATTTGACCGTCCCATCCGGATCAGTGAGTTTGCGAGAAGTTTTCAGTTGCGATATTAAAAAACCCTGCTCGACAAGCTCGGCTCGAATGGCCTTGCCCAGCGGACTGATTTGCGAGACGTCGGCGACGCCTTTGGAGTGGATAAAGCTGAAGATGCAGCCGGCCTGGTATTTCTTCCCGCCGCAGGTTGCTACTATCTGCTCCAGCTCGGCGGGCGTCTTGTCCTTGAGGTCTTTGCTCATGGCCGACAGTTTACCATATCCCCGACCTCACGCAAACGTCCGCAACGCCGCTCGCCGCCGAATCGAAAATATGAAGGCCGGATGGTTCTATTACCGCGTTTCATAAATGGGACGACTATGAGAGAAACGGAATTCGGCTGTCTGAATAGATTTCTCCGCTCGCTTCGCTTCCGCCTACGCCAAGGCTACGGCGGACAGGCCGGTCGAAATGACAGTATAGTCACGAGACTTGTGAAACGCGGTGCTATTCTTCGCTGCTGTCGGTGGCGATGTACTCTCGCTGGCCCTCGGTAATATACGCCGGCTCGCCCGCATCCTTATCGCCCAACGGTTCTTCTTCGGCCTTCTCGGCCTGGCCGCCAAAGCCGGAATCGCGCATCCGCTCGTATTCCTCCAGCGTCACGACGACTTCCCGCGCCTGCGAACCTTTGTACTCGCCGAGTATTCCCGACGCCGCCATCATCTCGATCATCCTGGATGCCCTGGCGTAGCCAACGTTGAGCCTGCGCTGGAGCAGAGAGACGCTGCCCCGCCGAGTCTCCAGGACAATGCGAACCGCGTCGTCAAGCAGCTCGTCCATGCACATCTCCGACGCATCGAACTTCCTCATTTGGGTAAGCTCAGGATGGAACCGAGGCTCGGCGACGGACTTTAGATGCTTGACTATCCGCTTTATCTCCTCTTCATCGATAAACGTTCCCTGTGCGCGGACAAGGTCGCTCGTGCCGGGCTTCAGGAACAGCATATCCCCCTCCCCGAGGAGGGTCTCGGCGCCGTTCTGGTCGAGAATGATCCTGCTATCCATCTTCGCGGCCACGCGGAAGCCGATTCTCGTGGGCATATTTGACTTAATCAGGCCCGTCACGACCGTCGCCTGCGGCCTCTGCGTCGCAAGGACAATATGAATTCCGACCGCCCGGCTCTTCTGAGCCAGCCGAACGATATAAGCCTCAATCTCCTTCGCCGCCGTCATCATCAGGTCGGCAAGCTCATCAATTATTATCACGATATAAGGCAGCTTTTTCGGAATCTTCGCCTCCTCTTCCTCACTGCTCGGATTGAACCGATTGGCAATCTCTTCGGCCCCCAGCTCGTTGTACTCGGCAACGTTCTTAACCTTTGCCTCGGCAAGGAGGGCGTAACGCTCGTCCATCGTCACCGTGGCCCACTCAAGTATCTGTGCCGCCATTTTCGTCTCGGTTACTATCGGGCACATCAGGTGCGGAATAGTGTTGAACGCAGTCATCTCGACCATCTTCGGGTCGATCAGAATCATCTTCACCTCGTCCGGGCGTTTCGTAAGCAGTATGCCGGTGATGATGCTGTTTATGCAAATGCTCTTGCCCGAGCCGGTCGTGCCCGCGATGAGCAGGTGCGGCATTTTCGTCAGGTCCGAGACGAGGGCATCGCCGGCAGAATCCTTGCCCAAATAAAGCGGTATGAACATTTTCGCCGGCGCATCGGGGGTCTGCTCCATCATGCTCTTGATGCGGACCTTTTCCTTCTCACTATTGGGCACCTCAATCCCGATGGTATGCTTGCCCGGCAGCGGCGCAACCACGCGGACCGCGCCCACACCAAGCGCCCTTGCCATATCGTTCGCAAGTCCGCTGATATGACTGACCTTCACCCCGGCCGCAAGCTCCAGCTCGAACATCGTTACTACCGGCCCGGTGTCGGCCGCCACGACACGCGCATTAACGTTGAACTCGGTCAGCAATTTCTCCAATGCGCCGGCCTTGGCCTTGACAACCTTCTCCTGAAGAGCCGTGAATCCATATTCCGCTTCGGCCAGAAGCTCCAGAGGCGGCAGCTTGTAATCCTCGTACGTCGGCTGAACAGGCGCGCGGCGGACGGGCACAACCTTAGGCTGCGCGGCCTTCTGCGTGGCCACCTCTTTCACAGCGGGCTTGTCCACCGGCTTGGCAGCAGGCTCGGCGACACGCCGAGTCAGGTCGCTACGAACAACCATAGGCTTTTGCCTGGCGCTGAGCCTCTGCCATATCTCGCTGACGACCGCCGAGCCGGCGGCGGATTTTGCCACCGACCACGCAGGCTCCGCCAGACCAAGCGCTGCCCGGACGCCGTACCCTGCAAAACCGAGCAACGCCAGGACAAAACTATCCGCCAGAAGAAGAAAGCCCACGATCCAAGTCGCGCAAAGCAGTATCAACGTTCCCAGCCACGCAAAGTTGCTCCACAACAATTCCGCCGCTCCGTACCCCAGCACCCCTCCCGACCCCATTGGAAAGCCGAAGAACTTGTAAGGCCATAGACACCGAAACGTCGTCGAGACCGCCAGCGTGAGCATAGCCAAGCCAAGCGCCTTGAAAACGCCTTGGCCGCTCGAATGCCCGGAGAGCCTCACTGCCAGCCAACAGATCGCCGTAATCAGGACGACAAACGCGCCTGGTCCGATATAGTACAGCACATAATAAGCACAAAAGGCCCCAATCCATCCGCACCAGTTGGCCGTCACGGCATTGTTAGGGGCGACAAAGGGGCTCGGCCGGTCGGCGATATCGAAACTCAGGCAACTGCCCAGCAGCGCCAAACACGCCATAATCCCGGCGCACGCAAACGCTGTCCGCACGCCCGCATGGGTCTTCTTGCGTTGCACATCTCTTTTGTACGACCTTTTTTTCTTTTTCACGCGCGCAACACCTTAACAAGTCCTATAAAGCACGCATTCTAAAGGCAAATAAACCACCTGTCCAGCACCAGGACCACAATATATCGGCTCTGCCATAGCCTTATCTGCAAATTTCCAAAAAGCATTAGCGTCACCGGATTGCTTTCCAGCAAATCCTTGATTCCTGCGACAAGAAACCTGTTGATTGCGGAAGCCCACTATGTTACCAATTAGCCATCGAATCCATTGGAGGACAGCTTCTTGGATATTGAACAAATAGACCAAATCAAGCGCACGGCAGTGATTGCTCTTTTTTCGGACGATGACCTGATGGACTGTCTTGTTCTCAAGGGAGGAAGCGCGTTGGACATGGTCTACAACATCGCACAACGCTCATCTCTCGACTTGGACTTCTCAATACCTATGGAATTCAGAGCGGAGACAATACCTGAAATTACGAAGAAGATTCGCAGGGTCCTGTGGGAGAATTTCCGCGACAAAGGCTATGAAGCATTCGACATAGACTTCAGGGAGGTCCCCGAAAATGCCACAACAAGCACCCCTGATTTCTGGGGAGGCTACCTTGTTGAGTTCAAAGTGATAGAGAAAGGCAAGTACAAGAACCTTCTAAGCGACCCTCGGGCACTGAGGGTCAACGCTCTCGAAGCCGGGCCGGATCACCGGCGAAAATTCAAAATCAGTATCAGCAAATTCGAGTATTGCGACCCGAAAAGGGAAGTGGATTTGGACAACTACACGGTCTATGTATATACGCCCGAAATGATTGTCTTCGAGAAACTGCGGGCTATTTGTCAGCAGATACCCGAATACTTGCCAAATTCTACACGGACCGCCAGAGCACGCGATTTCTTTGATATATACACTGTCATTAAACACTTCAAAATAGACCTGCGGTCGCCTCAGAATTCAGACTTGCTCAAGAATATATTCGCTGCAAAACAAGTGCCGTTATCGCTGATCGGCAAGATCGAGCAATACAAAGAATACCATCGATCCGACTTCATCTCTGTCGAGGCCACACTGAAGCGAAACACAAAACTCTACACCTTCGATTTCTATTTCAACTACGTCATAGACAAATGCAAAGCCCTAAAACCCCTTTGGGAAATATAGTCGCCATTTCTCAGAGTACGCTGTCTCCTTCATACCGTGCGCTAAATAGAAATCGTATCGGAGATCAAACTTCCGCAACAAGGCGATTGAGCTTTCTTTATAGACGCCTGCCTTTTCCAAGTAGAACCCTACTACTTGATGATACGGATAAATGTAATCGAGGTTTTTTACTGTTGCAGCCAACTTGTTGACCGAGACCTTTTCCCTCGCCAACCTGTAGGCGTTTAGAACTTCATAAACGCCCCCAGCATAGAACGGTCTAACCGCCGCATCTACGAGCGTTCTCTCGACACCAGTTACTCTTACCGTCTCCCCTTCAGGCCCCTGCATCTCGATTATTCCCAAGTTATCAGTTTGCTTTCCGTTCAACAAATATATTTTCCGGTCCTCATAGTCAGTGAAATTCTTAGACATCCTCGGCGGCCGCTTCATCGCCATATCGATGCGGTCCTGCCGTAGCGACCCTTCACCGCGAGACTTGGCTTGCTGCTCATGATTTACATAGATAGTCTTGGGAACTTGGATCGTTAGCGCGTGGAAAAACATGGCCGAATAGTGGGAAAGGTAGCAGGTCGGGTGGAGCGACATCAACACGTCGTACAAAGCGGCTTTGCCCCAAACGTACCTTATAATCTTCCGGTTCGGAAAATCAAATCTCACCTCTTTCAACTTGGTGTCCGCCAGCAGGAACTTCAGGAATTCATCAACGGTCATTGTTCGCCGGAGACGCCAGAATTGCCTGTTTTGCTCTAAAATTCGGTCAATATCCGATTTCCCCAGAATCTTCTTTGGGAGTTCGTCGAAAGTTCTTACTATATCTGATTTGGCGATTTTTATTCGAGCTTCCGGCATAGGATTATCACTTCCTTTTCAGGGTTGGCAGTAGTATATATACTACGGCCAACAAGCCAGCGAAACACAAAACTTGAGGTAAAAGCCATAAACACTAACCACCTGACCACCCCAAAGGTCTGCTCTTGATCGAATAACGAGCGAAGCATGGTCTCAGTCCTGCCATGGCCAACTAATGAACCCGGCGTAGTATATATACTACGCCGGGTATACACCAGTATGAATCGTCAAATTCCTCAGACAACTTGAACCCCAAAGCAAATTTCTTGCAAGTTCTGCACCATATCATCGCAAAATCGACACCGCCATCATAAACCCGGCTTGAAAACTCTGGCCCCGCAAATCTCATTAAGACTGGTATTAAATCAGTATTCGACGATCCCCTGAAAGATTGGCCTGATGTGCCGATCGTAGATGTTTTCCCTTACGTTCTGTCTTATAATATCCTGGTATTTTCTCAGTGCACCGGTGTATGTCCGCCCCATCTCGGCGGCGAGCTTGTAGCCAACGTGTAGAAGCTGGCGAAAATCGGGATTGTAGTCTTTGCGCGCCTGGTCGTGCCGCAGAGTGGCGGCGAATCTTTGGCCGTCCCAGGAATCGACTTCCCGCACGCTCGGCAGTTTGCTCGCGTCAATATCGATAACCGTCGCGTACGGGCCGCACAGCTCGCCCATCCGCGCCAGCGCGTTTGCATAGACCCGCCTGGCGATATCAAGCCCGTCGCCTCCGGCCATCGCCAGCCCGATCAATTCCTCAAGCCACGTCGTTCCAGCCGTCTTTACGTGTACGCCAGCATCGAATCTCTTCAGCGCCTTATTGATGGGGCCGTATATCGAGAACTTGTCGCTGCCCGAATGGATGCTGAGCTTGAGACCCGCAGCCAGGCCAAACTCCTCCACCGCAAACGCCACTATCGCCAAATCCTGCTCAAACTCCCGGGCAAACTCAGCAGCGCTGCCGACATAGTCAACGCCCTTATTGAATCGCCCTGAAAATTTCGGCGCAATCGTCTGGGCGGGCATGCCCTCATCGGCTATAGCCGCGAGAATGAACAGCATCTCGACCGGCGTCTGCGGCTGATTTGTTTCATCCATCGAGACCTCGGTAATGAAATTGTCCTTTCCTTTTGCCGCCTCGATATGCCGATATATCTTGCCGGCTTCTTTAACAGCAGAGAGATACTTTTCGGCAGCGGCGCGGACCAATTCGGCGCTGATCTCAAACTGCTCCTCAATCCCCACAACGGCGAATGAGCCGACGTATCTTGCATACTTCTCCACAAACGCCTCGACATCCGCCTGTGCCGAGCCTTTCCCAATGAAGTCCGCAACGTCGAGCGTGAAGAAATCGCTCGACTCGATGAAGGCATCGACGCTGGCGAGGCCGATATGGTCGGCGTCCACGAAATAAGCCCCTTCCCATCCGCAGGCCCGCACCGCATCATCGGCCTCCCGCCGAACGTCCGCCGGGCGAGTGCCTATTATCGTGTGCTCGCGGTTCGACTTGTTCCACACCGGCGTGATATCAAGCCCATCCTCGGCCGCTTGCATCACCGCCTCAAGCTGGGCCTTGCCCTGATGGCCGAACCTGTCACCAATGCCGAAAGAATACTTACCAAGCATCATACGTTCGCTCCGTCCGGAGTCTCTCTTTCTAAGGAGCATTTCCCGTTTGCGATACCGCCGTTTTCGCAACGTCCTGCCCACTCACGAGGACCTTCTCCGCGCCGCGAAAATCATTGCCTGCAAGGACAACGCCCTCGCTTTTTGCCCCCTGCACTTCGAGAAATACGTCCGTCCCGGCTCTCGGTCTGCATCCGCGAATCAGAACATCCTTCGTCTGGCTCAGTCGAATCGTCGAGCTGCCATCTGGCACAGCCGGAGCATCAAACCCGTCGATCACCGCATCTTCAACGTTGTCGAGCACAATCGCATGGCGCCCGTCATCCTTGCCCAACTGCACCTGCACGTTGCTGAGCTTCAAGCCGTTCACGTGGCGGCAAAAGAATCCGTAGCCCGGCAGGCTTCCGAACATTGAATACTCCGGGTAGGCCTCCGGCTTCTCAGGGACGGCCCGGGCGGCCTCAGCCTTTGCCCCGCCGCCCTCAAACGATAACCTGATATTGCTCAGAGTGAGATTCTCTATCCTCTTCTCAGGAAGGCCGGATATAGCGCAGCCCGTCGGCCCGCAGGCCGTCGCTTCGATATTGCTTATAGTGACATTCCGCAGTGTTCCTACCTGCGGCTTGTCCATATCCGTCTTGTATGGCCTTGCCCGGTTGCCCAAGCGCACAAATATAGGCGCCCCGACGCCGGACATCGTGATATTCGAGACAACGACGCGGTCCATCGTCCCCCCATCGACAATTTCAAGGGCCAGCCCCGCCAGTCGCGTGTCGTAAACCGCGCAGTTTGAAATGGCGATATTTTCAAATCCGCCGTTCGACTCAGTCCCCATCTTCAAGCCGTTACAGATGCTACTCAGGACGCAGTTGCTCACAACAACGTTCCTGCATGGCCGCTCCGCCGTGCTCTTGAGCACGATAGCATCATCGCCCGACCAGATATCGCAATCCGAGATTCGCACATTTTGGCTGCAATCAATGTTTATGCCGTCATTATTCCCGTTGACGCGGCTCCTGACCGTCACGCCGCTGACGCGAACGTCGTCGCACGCCAGATAATGCTGCACCCACATCGGAGAGTTCTCTATAGTAATATCTTCGACCGTCACACCCGTACACTGAATGAAGCGAATGATGTACGGCCGAACCTTGTACGGCCCTTTAAATGCCTGCCCCCGCCCGTCGATAGCGCCCCGGCCTATAATTGCAATGCGGTCGGCCTTCTCTGCGTAAATCAGGCTCTTGTCGGTGTAATTATCAGTATAAGACCGAAACTCCTGCACCTTAGGCGGATAGTCGTTCAGGTCCGCGCTACCCAGCAACGTGCACCCCGCCGCCAAATGAAGAGTAACTCCGGTCTTAATCACCAGCGTTCCGGATACAAATGTCCCTCCGGCGAGATAGACCGTGCCGCCGCCGCTCTTCGAACATTCGTCTATCGCCTTTTGAATGGCTTGCGTGCACAGGGTTTTACCGTCGGCCTCCGCGCCGTAGTCACGGACGTCGTATAGCTTTTCTGCTGCGAAAAGCGTCCCCGCCGCCGGAACGCACACAAGCATCGCTGAAATCCACAGCCATATTCGCTTCATAGCCATTCCTTTCGCAATTCCAAGCTCACTATAACTCGCGCATACACTCATAAGTGCTTCTTCAGCCATGCCAATGTTTCATCCCACATCTGCGGTGTATATTCGTGCCCAATGCCCTCGTAGAGCACACCGCGGAAATTGCCCGGCTTTTCGTAGAGTCGGTAAACGTGCTCGGCAAAGGCGTTGATAATCCTCACACCGTCGGCAGGCGAGCCGTCGTCTTTATCGCCCGTAAGCGTCAGGTGCGCACGCGGCGCAATCAGAGCAACGACCGATTCGGTATCTATCCCTTCTTTGAGCATGTTAGGGACATAGTAATAGATGCCGTGCAGCCTGACGTCGCCGTGCGCGATTAGATTCTGGTACCGCGTCAGGCACGAGACGCTGATCGCTACTTTAATGCGCTCATCCAGCGCGGCGGTCCACCACGTCCGCGTCGCGCCCATGCTCATCCCCATCGCCGCAATCCGGCCGGCATCGACCTCCGGACGTGAGATCAGATAATTCAGCGCCAGCAAATCGTCGCGGACCATCATCCCCCAGAGCGTTTTTCCCTCCCAGAGAAACGTCTTGAAGAGCGCCGATTCGGTTGCGCCTCCTTCTTCTTTCTCGCCCGCCGGCCCCTGGAACCGACGCTCGCCGAATGCATAAGCATCGATGCAGAGCACGATATAGCCCGCCTGCGCGAGCGCCTCGCCCGTTGCAAAGTCCAGCTCTGGATAAGTCTTGGTTATCACCTCCTCCTTGCCCCTTTCATACATTCCGCCGTGCTGGTGGTGATACAGAATGGCAGGCCCCCGCCCCTTGTGCCCCTCCGGTATGAGAATATAGCCATAGACGGTATCGCCGGCGCCGTTATCGAAAGTGAATCGCTCCAGCCGATACCCGTCTGCGGACCGCTTTTCTTCAATAGCAGCCTTCGGCGTAAACAGCTCCGGCAGATCGCCGAGCAGCAGCCACAATTTCTTGCGAAGCTCGCTCTTGCGCTTCTCCCAGGACTGCGCCGATTTCGGCAGCGGCGTCTGGAAGGAATTGAAGCCGCCCTTGAGAACCGCCGGCGGCAAGTCCTTTGATACACCCTGAGAAGATACCAACATAACAGCCACCACAGCAAAACTTACGACAATCTTTCCGACACTACTCTTTTCAAACTGACCGATTCTGTTTTTTGACACGGATTTACACAGATTTACACTGTTATTCATATATTCTGGATTCCCGCTTTCGCGGGAATGACAAGCCACAAATACAAATGTGATACCATACGACACTTGAGCGGTACTGCGGCTATCCTCCGGCAATAAGATAGACCGACCAGATAATCGCCGCGACGCACGCCCAGCCGATGAGGAACCCTATCGCGGACAAGCGAGATGGAATCGCTATCTCCAAATTCGTATTTGGGAACAGGTTTCGCCTCGGCGGCACAACCGCGCCGGCGGGCAGCGTGCAGGGGGCTTTAACCTGCTCACCCGGCTTTACCGGCGTGCGAACCAGGGCATAGAATTTCTCGAGCTTATCGTCCGCGACCGGTTTGGTGAAGAGGCTAACGACAATGCCGACGGCCAGTCCGGCGCCCAGATAAAACACCATTTGCCACGGTAAATACACCTCCGCAGCACCGCCCTTGACGAAGATAAGGCGCAGTGGCTCAGCCGCGGGAAGGCCGGCAAGCCAAGAAATGAAAAACTCCTGGGTCGTGAGCCACCACGCCGCGAACGCCGTCAGTGTAGATGCCCATGCCCCCGCCGGCGTGGTCCGCCTCCAGAAAAGCCCGAGCCAGAACGCAATACCCATCATCGATGAAATCTTCCAGAAGACTTCAAGCCCCTTGGCTACGCTGGGCAGCCAACAGGCAAAGGCCGCCCCGCCCGCAACCACCGCAACCGATGTCGCCCGCGCCACCAAGAGATAGTGCCCCTGGCTCCTGTCCCGGACGCCCCGCTTATAAATATTCTCAGTGAATAGGCCGGCGGAGGCCACCATAAACGAGTCGCACGAACCCACCGCCGATGTTACAAGCGACGCCAGAAATAGTCCGAGAACGCCGTGAGATACTTTCGGCAGGAACTCAACCGCCACCTGCCCGAAGATATGGTCGGGATTGATGTCCCGCCCCGCATAATGGACAACCGCCGCAAGCCCCGTCAGGCACCACGCTATCGTGCATATCCTCTTGACGAAATTGCCACACATCATCCCCACCCTGCCTTCTATCTCCGTCCTGCCGGCGGCGCACGTGCCCATCGAGTGCGGCTGTGTCACTATCCCCACAAGACCGTTCAGCGAGATAAGCACAATGTAAAACAGCCCGATCTCCGCGGGAGCCACCAGCGAGAGCATCGCCGGATCCTTTATCCCGGCGCGAATGCCGGCCATTCCGCCAACCGCACTTAGGATGAACGGAAGCAGCATAAAGGAGAAGATAATGGTCAGCCAGCCCTGGATGAAGTCGGCCAGAATCACAGCCGACAGCCCCCCCGCCATTCCGTACATCACTATGACCACCGTCATCACGGCGATGGCGACGTTGCCTGGGACATTCCCGCCCGTGCTGGCGTGCACGACCGCGCCGGAGCCTTTGAGCATCATGCCGATGTTGACCACGAGATTGGCCATCCCCACGACGGCAAAGAGCATGCCGACGCCCCGGCCGAATCTGGCCTCAAAGACATCCGCCGTCGTGATGGCTCTGAAGCGTCTCATGAGGGCCGCAATCGGCCAGTAGAAGGGCGTGGCAAACAGCCAGCACCACTGATACCATATACCGGATAGGCCATTCGTGAAGGTTTTGGAAGCGACGGCCACCGCCTGGTCCGCGTGGGTCCCGCTCCCGAAGGCGTGCATCACCATCAGCCGCCAGCTTGCCCGGCGAGGCATAAAGAAATCAGCGCTTGTCTCGATCCGCTTGGCCGCCCAAACCCCGATCCCGGCCATCCCCAGGAAGTACAGCGCCAGCACAAAAATATCCGCAATCGCCAATCCAAACATCGTTTCTCTTAGCCTTAACTGTTCATTCACGGGTCTTGTCCAAAAGAGTCGGTTAGTCTATAGAGCAACCTCACAAGAAAAACTTGTTACTGCCGTGAACATTGCCAATGCCAAATAGTAAATAATAAGTAGGCAGCGGGAAATAAAAAAACCCCGCAGCGCATCCGTTCGCCACGGGGCAATGAAAAAGTAACAAAAACTAACAACTAATTTGGATCAGCCAAACACCCTCAATTGCGTCCGTCCGGCCCTTCATAGTTATTCCGAATCTAACCCGGCTTGTCCATCTCGCCGGCGCTCACGGCGGTGCGAGGCAGCGTTACAATCACACCGAGCCGGCCCAGCTCGCCAGCAACTTCCGCCTGGCTCGGATCGAGACGGTAACTCTGCTTGAGACACTCCTTGGCCATATCGTCGTTATTCTTGCTCAGATAGTACCAGCCGAGAGCCTTGTGTCCCTCCGGCGATTCCGGCGACAGCTTAACGGCCTGCTGGTAGCAGGCGAATGCATACTCTCCGGCGCCTTCCTGTTCAAAGGCCCTTCCGAGCTTCATCGTTTCCTGGAGCGAGTACTCGGCCTGCTTGATATACTGCTTTGCGCATGCCGCGGCCTGGGACTGCTGACCGCGGTCAAGGAGGATTTTTACCACCGCCGCCTGTGCGCCGCGATTGATGGGATCAAAGCGCAGCGCCGACTCATAATGGTATTTCGCCTGCCTCCAAAGACCGTACTTGCGATATGACTGCGCCAGCTCGAAATGAACGTCGGGACTCTCGAAATGCTGTTGGAGTTTCGCATGCAGCTCAACTCGTTCGGCGGCACCAGCCAAGGTGTCACTCTGAAGGCCTCCGGCTTGCTCCCCGCTGCAACCGACAATTGCCGTTATGAAAACCAGCAAGACCGCAGCAAGCAAGGCTTCGCGTTTCTTACGATCCATCATAACTAACCTCCAGTGCAACTGTCGCCACCTGAAAAAACGCTATCAAGTGCGTCCAATGTCGTGATTGTGCGCCGCCGGCAAGACTTTTGCAAGCGGAAATCCCGCTCAAATGAACTTTTTTTTCTCAGCACCCACCGGAGCCCAACGCCAACCAGTATCTTCGTCGCACTGCCTACACATCCAGATTCTGGACTTCAAGCGCGTGGTCTCGGATGAAGTTGCGCCGCTCTTCAACGTCGTCACCCATCAATATGCTGAACAGCCTGTCCGCCTCGCCGGCATCATCCAGCCTGACGCTCAGCAGCGTCCGCGTTTGCGGGTTCATCGTAGTCTCCCACAACTGCTCGGCATTCATCTCCCCCAGACCTTTGAAGCGTTTTATTTCAATATTCTTGCCGCCGATCTGGCGAACTGCCGAGCATATATCCCCCAAAGAGGCTACCTCGTAGGTGTCTTCCCCATGGACGAGCTGAAACTTCGTCGCCAGCGCTTCTCCGGAGACCGCCCTTGCCTGCTTCAAGAGAAAATCCTTCAAATCCAGCCCAAAGCGCTCCCTTAGCTGCACGTCTATCTCGTTGATTCGCACGACCTCGTGAAGCTCCTCGCCGATGTTTCTATCTTCTTCAACTTCGCCGGCCTCATCGGCGGCTGCCTTGCCCCGGCCCCTTAACACGTTGAGACGCTTCTCGTAGGCACTAAGGTCGTGAAACAATTCGTCTTCTCCGCCTTCGACAAGGATACGAAACCGCGGGAGCCCGCCCTTCGAGGGGTCATAATAGGTCTGGACAAAATCGGCAAAGATAATCCCGCGCCGGCTCAAGACGCCTATAATCCGCTCGGCCTCGGCCAGTATCTTCACCAGCTCGACGATCTCTTCGCCGGCAACAGCGCCGGCCTTTGCTTCCTTCGCCTTCTTGGCCTTTTCAGCCTCCTTGTCGCCTTTGCCGTTCCTGATAACAAGCTCGGTGCCCTCCAGCCCGCGCGTAATCATCCGTTTGCGCATTCGATTCTCGCTGAGGACGTATTCCGATTTCTTCTGCCCCTTGACCTTTATCTCGTACAAAGGCGGCTGGGCGATGTAAACCATCCTGCTGTCGAACAGTTGCTGCATTTGCCTGAAGAAGAAGGTCAGCAGCAGCGTGCGAATATGCGCCCCGTCCACGTCGGCATCGGTCATCAGTATAACCTTGCCGTACCGGCACCTCTCCAGATCGAACTCGTCCGTTCCGACGCCGGTCCCCAGCGCGCTGATGATGGTCCTGATCTCATCGTGGGCAAGCATCTTATCCAGCCGGGCCTTCTCAACGTTCAGAATCTTGCCCTTGAGCGGCAAGATCGCCTGGATATTCCTATCCCTGCCCGCCTTCGCCGAGCCGCCTGCCGAGTCGCCCTCGACAATGAATATCTCCGTGCTGGCCTTTTCCTTGCTGGCGCAGTCCCACAGTTTGCCCGGAAGATTGGTCGAGCTAAGGGCGCCTTTTCGTCTCGTCAGCTCGCGCGCCTTCCTGGCCGCCATTCTGGCCGCCGCAGCCTGAATGGCCTTGTTGAGAATCCGCTTGGCGTCGGCCGGATGCTCCTCGAGAAAATGCCCGAGCTGCTCGTTCACCGTGGTCTCGACGAAACCAGCGACCTCCGGATTTGTCAGGCGGACCTTGGTCTGGGCCTCGAAGTGGGGGTTGGCCAGCTTAACCGCCACAACGGCGGTCAAGCCTTCCCGAAGGTCATCGCCCGTGGTGACCTGCCCGTTCTTGAGCAGATTGTTATTCTTGGCGTAAGCGTTCATCGTCCGCGTGAGGGCCGTGCGGAACCCCGAAAGATGCGTCCCCCCGTCGATATTGCGGATGTTATTCGCAAAGACGAGCACGTTTTCACTGTACCCGTCGTTATACTGCATCGCGACTTCGCAACTGAGCTTGGCCTGCTGGTCCTCGCGGGCTAAGTAGATCACGTCCCGATGCAGGTTCTCTTTGCCCTCGTTGAGATGTTTTACAAATGCCTTAATCCCCTCGTCGAATTTGAACACTTCTTTCTTCTTGACCACATCGTCGCGGAAGGTGATCTTGATTCCAGCGTTAAGATACGCCATTTCCCTGATTCGCTTAACCAGGGTATCGTATTGGAACTCGAAGTCGCCGAATATTTCATCGTCCGGCTTGAAAGATATCTTAGTCCCGCGTTTTGTCGCTTCGCCGATTTCTTTTACGCTTCCCTGCGCGATTCCGCGCTTGCACTCGAAGTGATGGTGCTTTCCGTCCCTATAGACGTCGGCTTCCAGCCATTCGCTCAGGGCGTTAACGACGCTGACCCCGACGCCGTGCAGCCCGCCGGCGACCTTGTAGGCGCTGTCGTCGAACTTGCCGCCGGCGTGCAGCTTCGTGAGCACAACTTCCAGGGCGCTTACCTTCGCCTCCTTGTGCTCCTCGACCGGAATTCCTCTTCCGTCGTCCTCGACGGTGCAGCTTCCGTCGGCGTGAATCTGCACGCTGATGTTCTCGCAATACCCGGCCAACGCCTCATCTATCGAGTTGTCCAGCACTTCATAGACCAGGTGATGCAGACCGCCAACGTCTCGGTCGCCGATGTACATTTCAGGCCGTTTACGAACAGCCTGGATGCCTTCCAGTATCTTTATCTTACTTGCATCGTAGGTCTGATTTTCCACCATAATTGTTCTTAGCCCAGAACAAACTTGATTCGCTTCAGGCGAGCCCGTGGACATTGGCGCTGAAGCTCTTTGAGAAGCTCCGAGCTACAAAGCTGCAGCTCGTACATATAAGCCGGCGAATTCACGCACACTTTCAACTGCCCGCCTGCGGCATCAACAATTTTGCAGTGCTCGTAAAGCTCCTTGGGCACAACTTCGCTCCAGGCATCAGCCAGCTCGCCGAACTTTGCCTGCAGTGGTCGAATCTGCTCGGCCAAGACCGTCTGCAGCGTTTCGCTGAGCCTGACGGCCCCGTTATTTCTTCGATGCTCCCTCCGGGCGCCGCCGGCTTGTCCAGCTCTATCCATCTCAGCACGTCGTCTCTCGTATCGCGTTTAGCCGCCGCCGGCACTTGTCCGGTGGCGGACAGCACTACCCAAGGTTGATCGGCATCAGCACATACAGGAAATTTGCCCCGCTCTTTATCACTCCAGGCCGGTCCGCCTGGCCAAGCTCCAGCTCGAAATCGCCCGTCTTGATTACGCGAAGAGCATCCAGCAGGAACTGCGGATTAAAGCCGATCTCAATAGGCTCGCCCTTGTAATCAATCATCATATCCACCTGGGCGTCGCCCATCTCCGGCGCCCTGCACGAGAATATCAGCTTGTCCTTGCTCACGGCCAGCTTGATCCCCCTCGACTCCTCGCTGGTCAGCAGGGCCGAGCGGCGAACCGCGCTCAATACCGCCTCGGTCGATAGGGTCAGTTTCTTATCGTGGTCCGTCGGGATGATGTCCTCGTACTTCGGAAAATTGCCATCGACGAGGGTCGAGCTGACTACAACGTTGGCGCAGCTTACCAGAATCCGGTTCTCCGCCATCTTGACGGCCACCGTATCCTTCTCATTGCTCCCGATCTTCTCCAGCAGCGACATCGTCTTGGCGGGCACTATAATGCCCTCGAGCTTTTCCTTGCCCGGCGCCGAGGCGACTTTCACCCTGGACCTGGCCAGCCTCCGACCGTCGGTCGCGACCAGCATCAGCTTCTTATCCTTGATCTCCCACAAGACGCCGTTAATCGCGTATCGGCTGCTCTCCCTGGCCGTCGCAAACAGGGTCTGCTCGATCCCGCCCTGAAGCTCGCCAAGCGCAATCTCGATATCGGCATCGCCCTCGAAAGAAGGCACAATGGGATACTGACCGGGCTCCTGGCCGTAAATCGTAAAGTGGCTGTCCGCGCCCCGTATATGGCACGTTCCCTCCGCCGAGTCCAACACCAAGACATCATCTACGCTCTCGCGGACAATGGCGGAGAGCTTGTCCGCCGAGACAATCGCCTCGCCCGGCTCATCGACCTGCACTTCCGACGCCGTGTAACTGATGCCGACCTCCAAATCGGTCGCGCAAATGCGGGCATCTTTCTCCCCGGCAGTGATTTGAACGCACCGCAAGACGGGCTTGGGGGTCCGGCTCGGCACTACCGAAGTCAGCAGGCCCAACGCCTCTGCCAATGCTGCTCTATTGAAATTCACCTTCATAATAATCTACCCCTGAGAAACAACGCAAAAACACTAATAGCTCACCACTTTCACCCCCCTTAAAAACAACGCCGTAGTATATCCCCCGCCCGCCGCATAGACAACATTATTTTTACAAAAAAACCACCCGTCCGCATTTCTCATTAACCGCAGAGCACACCGAGAACGCTGAGAAAAGCGAAGTGGTATGCCCTTATCCCACAGGCGGTTGCGCGAATATACAAGAATCTCTCGGGTCTTCGTCATTCCGAGCGAGCCGTAGGCGAGTCGAGGAATCTATTCAAACACCCCTATCACGCTATGCAACTCGTTTGCCCACGCAGAATCCCCTATCCGCCAAACGCTTGGCCCTTAGGGGCTGCACGCTAAACGCTGCCCGCTAATGCTACCGCCCCCTAAGCCACTCTTCGCAGAAAATCATCAGGTCGCCGAATCCAATCCCCTCTTCCCCGTCCAAATTCACCGGCCCGGCCTCGCCGGTCCCCCAGTAGCCGCCGAAATGCCCAAAATCCTCCAACCCCACCCCATCGGGACAAACCCAATCCGCCGAAGGAATCTGCCAGACAAGCCGCGGATAATTCGTCCCCTCACAAATCGCCCATATATCCTCAGTCCCATTGGCCGTCTCGCCAATAAAATCCCACCCGGCTGAAGTAAAGGTGCTTTCGGTCTTCACTTCTTCAGTCGTTTTTGGCGTTCCGCCATCGCTCGTTGTCCAGCCGGAGGTATTCACATCCCAAAAACTGCTGCCGATAGTGCCGCGGTAGCTATCTCCCACCAACCCGCCGACACCATACCCTGCGCCGCTGACGGAGCTCGTCGAATAGGAGTTGTCGATAGTGCCGGAGTAGGTATCTCCCACCAGCCCGCCGAGATACTCGTTGCCGCTGACCGACCCGGTCGAATAGCAGTTGCTGATGCTGCCGACCTCGTTACGTCCCACTAGGCCGCCAGCAAATTGCCCCGCGCTGGTGACAGACCCGGTCGAATAGCAGTTGCTGATAGGGCCGTAGTAGTTCTCTCCTACCAGGCCGCCGACATAATAAGTCCCGCTAACCGAGCCGGTCGAGCGGCAGTTGCTAATAACGCCGCAGTAGTTCTCTCCCCCCAAGCCGCCGACGGCCTCACTGTACTCGCCGCTGACGACGGAACCGGTCGAATAGCAGTTGTTGATAGTGCCGTAGTAGTTCACACCCACTAGGCCGCCGACATAACGGTACCCGAAAATCGAGGTATCCTCTACGCCCAGATTTTTGATTTGCCCGCCCTTTGCCAGACACCCGAACAGCCCGACATAATTAGTCCCGGGCATATTCACATCCGCGTTGCGGATGACATAATCATTCCCGGCAAATACCCCGCCAAAGAAGGGAACGACTACCCCCGTCCAGTTTTTACCTGCAAGGTCAATATCGTTGCCCAGCAGATAATGTGCTGAGGGTCGATACCATACAGTCCCCCATTCGTTCGCATCGGTAATAATATAAGGCTCTGCCTCGGTCCCGCTACCGCAAGGCTCGGCAGGGGCATATCCGTTGAAGGTTGAGAGAACAGGATACCCTCCGCTCTGCGGGATAAGCCAGAAGTTAAAGGTTCCGTTGGCGGTTTCTCCGACAAAGTCCCAGCCAGCCTCTAAAAACGTGTTTATGTCCTGCATTTCGGCGCTGGTCTTGCCCGTGCCGCCCGCGCTCGTTGCCCAGCCGGAGGTATTCACATCCCAGAAGCTTCTGGTGATAATCCCCTCGTAGTTCCATCCCACCAAGCCGCCGACACCATACACTGTGCCGCTGACAGACCCGGTCGAACAGCAGTTGCTAATAGCGCCGGAGTTGTTCTCTCCCACCAGCCCGCCGACATAATACCCTGTGCCGGTGACCGAGCCGGCCGAATAGCAGTTGCTGATACTGCCGTAGTAGCGGTTTTCTCCCACCAGGCCGCCGAGGTAATCGTCCCCGCCGACCAGGCCGGTCGAATAGCAGTTCGTGATAGTGCCGTAATAGTTCACACCCACTATGCCGCCAACATAATTCCTCCCGAAAATCGAGCTATCCTCTACGCCCAGATTCTTGATATGGCCATCCCTTCCGAGACACCCGAACAGGCCGGCATAATTACTGCCGGGCATATTCACATCCGGGTTGTGGATGACATAATCGTTCCCGTCAAAAACGCGGCCAAAGAAGGGAACGATGGGGGCGCTCCAGTTTATACCGGCAAGGTCAATATCCTTGGCCATCATATAACACGCCCAAGGTCGATACCATACAGTCCCCAATTCGTTCGCATCGGTGATAATGTAAGGGTCTGCCTCGGTCCCGCTGCCGAAAGGCTTGAGAGGGATATATCCGTTAAAGATCGAGAGAACAGGATAACCTGCGGTTTGGGGCATAAGCCAGAAGTTACAGGTGCCGTTGGTTGGCTCGCCAAGAAAATCCCAACCAGCCTCTAAGAACGTATTTATGTCCTGCATTTGGGTTGTGCTTTTACCTGTTCCGCCAGCGCTTGTTGTCCGACCACAGTTCTCCACGTCCCAAAAACTTCTGTCGATACTGCCGCGGTCGTTCAATCCCACCAGGCCACCTACAGAAGAACTCCCACTTACAGAGCCGGTCGAATAGCAGTTGTTGACAGTCCCTTCGTAGTTCTCTCCAACCAAGCCGCCAACATAATCGTCGCCAGCGGAGGTACCGGTGGCGTAGGAGTTGCTGATAGTGTCGTGGTTCTTTCCCACCAGTCCGCCGACAGAATCGTATGTGCCGCTGACCGCGCCGGTCGAATAGCAGTTGGTGATAATCCCGTAGGTGTTATATCCCACCAAGCCGCCGACCTCATTGTTGCCATTGACCCAGCCGGTCGAGTAGCAGTTGATGATCGCCCCGGTATAGTCCCAGTTGCTGCCCACCAGCCCGCCGACCTCATACCCCCCGCTGACCGGGCTGGTCGAATAGCAGTTGATAATGATACTGCCGTAGTAGTTCTCTCCCACCAGGCCACCGATGCCATAACTTGTGCCGCCGACCGAGCCGGTGGAATGGCAGGTGCTGATAGTGCCGGAATCGGAGTTATATCCCGCCAGGCCGCCGACAATATAGCGCCCGCTGACCGAGGCGGTGGAATAGCAGTTGCTGATAGTCCCGGAGTGAGAGTTTTCTCCCACCAGGCCGCCGACCTGAGAACCTGTCCCGCTGACCGAGCCAGTCGAATAGCAATTGATGATAGTCCCGGAATGAGAGTTGTATCCCACCAGTCCGCCGACAATAGAGTCCCCGTTGACTGAGCCGGTCGAATAACAGTTCCTGATAGTGCCGCGGTTCCTTCCTACCAGTCCACCGAGAGAAACTCCCCCGGAAACCGAGGCATCCTCTACACCAAGATTTTCGATCTGGCCGGTCTCTCCCACATATCCGAACAGGCCGACATTCCTGCCGCCGCCCAAATCTGCGTTGCGGATGATATAGTTATTCCCGTCAAAGACGCCGGTAAATGACGCACTGTAGCTTACGCCGACCGGAGATACGGGAATTCCCTCGAGGTCCAAGTCGGCGGTGAGGACAAAATGCTTATCCCAGTCGGCGGGGGTATTCATCAGCTCCTGCCAGTCGGCGACTGTGGCGATTTCGAAGGGGGTGCTGGACTCTCCCGTGCCGCCGGAGTAGCCGGCATAAGAAGCAGCCGCAAAAGCGAATAGAAAAACCATCGCCGCATAAACGATAGGAGATTGAATCCTACACATTTTTCTACCTCTCCAAAAAGAAGCCTTCCTTGCTTCACAAATTCTCGCTAACAGGCCTTTTACATCTTCGCAAATCACCCGGTCGCCCCATTAGGGGCAAGCCCCTAAGGGGCGAGCTAACGCTCCCGGCTTCTACCAGCAAGATGAACAATCGCAGTACGATGGCGCCACACTGTCATTCCGGCCTTGAGCCGGAATCCAGCCCGCCTCGGCGGCTAAAAGTGGATTCCCGCCTTCGCGGGAATGACAATCTCAAAGCCCTACCGTACAACCATCAATAGACTACCAAATCCGCCCACAAAAATCAACTGTTTTTCGTGCTCAGCGGTAAACTTCTTTTCAATTCGTGAAAATTCGTGGCAATTCGCGGTTAATCCCCTATGATATGCCCTTATGGCGAATAGACAGGGCAAGTATGCAAGATCAGCCGACGCATTTGTCAGGGCCTGCAAATATCTGCCCGGCGGTGTGGATTCGCCCGTCCGGGCGTTCGGCGGGGTCGATATGGGGCCGGTTTTCATCGACTCGGCCAAAGGCTCGAAAGTCTATGATATCGACGGCAACGAATACATCGACTACGTCTGCTCCTGGGGCCCGATGATCCTCGGCCACGCCCACAAGGGCGTCGTCGAAGCCATTCTCAAAGCCGCAATGAAGGGCAGCTCCTTCGGCGCCCCGACACTCGCCGAGACAGAGCTGGCCGAGAAGGTAATCGCCGCTTATGACGGCATCGAGAAGGTCCGCTTTGTAAGCAGCGGCACAGAGGCGGTTATGACGGCTATTCGTCTGGCCCGCGGCTATACCAAGAAGGACCTCATCATCAAAATGGCTGGCTGCTACCACGGCCACAGCGACTCGCTCTTAGTCGCCGCAGGCTCAGGACTGGCCGAAACCGCTATCGCCTCCAGCGTCGGCGTCCCCGATGCAGTCGCAAATCTGACAATCGTCCTGCCATACAACGACATCGAAGCTGTAAAGGCCACCTTCGACAAGCACGGAGACGATATCGCTGCGGTCCTCGTTGAGCCGGTCGCCGCGAATATGGGCGTCGTTCCGCCGGCAGAAGGCTACCTCCAGGCCCTGCGTGATTTGTGCAACGGCGGCGATACGCTGCTGATATTCGACGAGGTGATAACGGGCTTTCGCGTCGCTGCCGGCGGCGCCCAGGAGCTTTACGGAATAAGAGCAGACCTTACCTGCTTAGGCAAGATCATAGGCGGAGGCCTGCCCGCCGCCGCCATCGGCGGACGCGCAGATATTATGGATATGCTTGCCCCGCTCGGCCCGGTGTATCAGGCGGGAACGCTCAGCGGTAATCCAATCGCAACCGCCGCCGCCAATGCAACTCTCGACATTCTCACAAGAGGCGATTGTTACGAGAGGCTCGAAGCCTCCTCGGCAAAATTGGAGGCGGGCCTTGCCGACGCCGCAAGAAAAGCCGGTGTCGATATCACAATCAACCGCGTCGGCTCCATTATGAGCTGCTTTTTCACCGACAGACCCGTCCGAAATTTCGCCGACGTGCAGGCAACCGATATTGGGAAATTCAAGCGGTACTTCGCCGCAATGCTCAACCGGGGGATCTACCTTGCCCCAAGCGCCTACGAGGCGATGTTCATCTCTCTCGCGCACAGCAGCCAGGATATAGAGAAGACCGTCGAAGCGGCTCGAAACGCCTTCGCACAAATCAAATGAAGAATTGCATCAATGCGATACTGCTGGCTGTAAGCTGTGCCGGCTTTGCCTATGCCCGAAGCCCTGCAAAGCATACGCCCGAGCAGCTTCGCAACATCATCGGCGTTACCCACGTCAACGGGCAATATCACCTCACCGACAAGGACTTCCTCAACGAGGGGGCCGACCAGATTCTCGCACTCGGCTCGCGGGTCATCAAGGTCTGGTTTGATGATCCCTCCGGCTCTTACCGTTTCAACTCCGAATGGCCCAGGGTTGAATCTATGGTCGAGATAGCCCAATCGCCGTATTTCCGCAAGCTCTTCGACAAGCCGTTCACGACGTATATCCTGATGTGCTTTTCGATGGGGCGACCCGCCGGCTATTTTAGAGACGGCCTGACCGACGAGCAGAGAGCGGACGAACAAAAGCAATTTTATGACTTAGCCAAGCACATCCTCACAACGTACAAAGGCTCCGGCAAGACGTTTATCATCCAGCACTGGGAAGGCGACTGGCTTATCCGCGGCAACTTCAACAAAGATATCGATCCCGAGCCTAAGGCAATTCAAGGGATGATAGACTGGCTTAATGCCCGCCAGGCCGGCGTCAATCAGGCGCGGCAAGAAATCGGGCAGATTGGTCCCGCAGGGGATGGCAGGGCTCACGTCCGCGTCTATCACGCCGCCGAGGTCAATCTCGTCGTGGCGTCGATGGAGCAGAACAGGCCCGGCTTAGTCAACGCCGTCCTGCCCCACACAAAATTGGACCTTGTTTCATACTCGGCCTGGGATTCCGCCACCGCACATTTCGAGGACCCGAATATCCTGCGGCGGGCGCTCGATTTCATCGCCGAGAACATGCCCGACAGCCCCGACTTCGGAGATAAGAACGTCTATGTCGGCGAGTACGGGATGCCGGAAAACGAATTCGGCGTCGAGAATATCCAAAAGGCCATCCCCGCCGCCGTTAATACCGCTCTCGACTGGGGCTGTCCATACATCGTCTATTGGCAGGTCTATTGCAACGAGCTGCGGCCCGGCAAAGGTCCCCCGCCGGTCAAAAATAACGATGACGTCCGCGGCTTCTGGCTGATAAGGCCGGACGGCTCAAAGACCTGGCTCTGGGACTATTTCCACAACCTGCTCAATCTTCCGGCAACGGCCTGCCTTTAGTCTCCCGCGCCCAGAGCAGGGCCGCGATCCCGAAAAAGTAGATGCCCGTGATGATGATTGAGCCGACGCGGAAGGGTTCGGCGACCCCGTGACCTTTGAGCACTTCAACCAAGTAGGCGGTCCCGAAGAGGGCGGCGGCGCTGACGATGCGACCGACGTTGTAACAGAAGCCCACGCCGGAGCTGCGCAGCCGCGTCGGATAAAGCTCAGGGAAGTAAATAGCGTAACCCCCGAAAACCGAAAGCGTAAAGAAACCGAGTATCGGCGGCATCCAGAAAACGTGGCTCGGCTGCCGCAGGAATTGGAATATGAGGGCAGTGAAGATAAATGCGCAGAGAAAACACAGACCAAAGGTGGGCTTCCTGCCGACACGGGCGGCGAGCACCGTGAAGAAATAGACGCCGAAGAACGCCCCGATATCCTGGAGCATAAGACCGATGCCGACGTATTTATCCTGCGCCGCCTTGGGCAGCTCTTTCAGGCCGTCACGGACCAACTCGGGCGAGAAGAACGCCACTCCCCACAGGCCGATGACGCCCGCCACCGCAAGAGAAAGGCCGACAAGCGTATTACGGCGAAGCCCGGGGGCAAACAGGTCTCGCCAGGCCCCGAGCTGCTTATGGATGTCTTCGGATGCCCGGGTTTTTGCCCGCTCCCAGCTTTCGGGTTCCTTGAGCGTTTTCTGGATAACAACGACCAGAAGTGCAGGAAGGATGCCCACAAGAAAAAGCCACCGCCAGTTTTCGATTCCAAAGAGAAGGCCCTGCGGCTTGAGGTAGATGCTGATGGCCGAGCCGGTCACATTGCCGAGGGCTGAGAGGGCCTGGAGCAGGCCGAGGGCATGAGGCCGGGCCGGGGCGGGGGTGACTTCAGCAACCAGCGAAACAGCGGCGGCAAAGAGCCCGCCGATACCCAGGCCCATCAAGAAGCGGTAAATGATAAAGTCCCACCAGGCAACCGACAGCGCGGACAAGCCCGTAAAGCCGGCGTAGATGGAGATTGTAATCATCATCGTTTTCATACGTCCGATGCGGTCGCCGAGGAGTCCGAAGAAGAATCCGCCGACCGCCCAGCCGAGCAGAACCATGCCCGTGGCAATTCGGCCATAGAACGCCACGGTGGTCTTTTGCTCGGGCGTCAGGGCAGGGGCGTCGGGGGCGTTCACCTCCCGGCCATAGAGGAGACTCCGCATGGCAGGCTCGCGAACTATATTGAAGAACCGCTGGTCCATGCAGTCAAACATCCAGCTCATCGACGCGATAATCAGAACCAGCCAGTGATAGCGGCTCATGTACTTCCACCAGGGTTTCGCGGCAACACTATCGCCTTGAAGCGTCGTCATCTGCGCCATGCTATTATCTCCTTGCAGCAGGTATTTCCGGTTGAAGACCGTCGATTACGAATTCCTGGTAACAAGAATCGTATAGCTGGAGTCTGTCAACTGTTTTTTGTCATTTTTCAGTTTTTCTGTTGACAGGATGTGGACTTTCGCACTTTTGTTAATGGTTCAGGCGGCTGGAGCTAACGCTTCCAGCAGAAACTCGAATTTTTTATCATGTACGACGGAAATACCGAACATACATTTTATTCTATCCCGCCAAAGCTCGCGGCGAAGGCAACTCAACGCATCCGCAAAGCTCGGAGATTCCTTCTGACGGTACCACGGCGCAGCACGGAAATATCTTTGTCCGGACTTTTGCTTGAGATACCACAGCCAAACCATCGAGTACAGCCAAAGACTCATTCCGGCAGCACGGTCCGGCCCTCGGCCTTTCCAGGTCTGCGGCTCCTGCCCGCCGAGAAACTGCTTGGTATTCTTGAATGTATACTGCTCTTGATTGAAAAATTCCGTCTTTTTCAATCAGAAAGCGCCTTGTGTCCGATAAACAGTATATATGAAGGATTATACTTGCCGGAATTGAGAGCATTACTGACAGAACGCTTTCATATTCAAGCTGCTTGAAAACAGGAAAACTCAATCGCAAGCAGTATAACATCCCGGCTGTACGGACAACATGGCCGGATAGCCACATGCACGCTGTCAAGCATGGAGCTATCTTACAGGTTTATTACTCTATAAGGAAGGGGCCTATGTTCAGAAAATATTCATGCAGTTGTGTGCCCCCTTTATTGCTGCTTCTCGCCTGGACTTCTGTCCAGGCTGTTGAAATGACGCCTTTTGCTTTTGACTGGCGGGATAATAGCGATAGCCTTGTAAACCTCTCTTTTCTCTTGGATGCGCCGGCGGGCAAGGGCGGGTTTGTGCGTGTCGCCGGCGGCCATTTAGTCAGGCCTGATGGCGAGCGCCTGCGTATATGGGGCGTCAACTTCACAGGCTCAGCCTGCTTTCCGTCTAAGCAGGACGCACCTGTCGTCGCAGCCCATCTCGCGCGCTTCGGGGTCAATTGCGTCAGATTCCACTTTCTCGATTCGAATTGGTCGGCCAGCCTGTTCATAAAAGGCAGTGACAATACTCGCGCTCTTGATCCGGGACAGCTTGATCGGCTGGACTTCTTTATCTGTGAATTGAAGAAAAGAGGCATCTATGCCAATATCAACCTCAATGTCGGGCGGAACTTCCGCAAAGGCGACGGCGTTGAGGATCACGAGTATCTCGGCATGGCGAAGGTTGTGAACTACTTCGACGAGCACATCCAGATGCTGCACAGAGAGTATGCCGAACAACTGCTCACCCACCACAATCCCTATACGCAGACTCAATATCGGCGCGAGCCGGCCGTTGCAATTGTCGAGCTGGTCAACGAGAATTCGATTGTCGAGGCATGGTTCAGCGACCGTCTGCTCGGAAAGGGCACGGAAAGGCGCCCGGAAACCTGGGCCGACATTCCAGCGTCATACGAAAAGAAGCTGACGCAGAGATATAATTCGTGGCTGAAAGAGCGGCTTAGCCCGGCTGAGCTGCAAAAGATGCGCTCCGCCGCCGGCGTCAAGGAGGGCGAGTTGATTCCGCGTTTGACGACAAGTCAATTTGACAACGCCGATAAAGAGCGATTCGGTCTCGAATCCGAGTTCTACATGGAATTGCAGAATGCCTATTTTCAAATGATGTACAAGTATTTGAAGAACGGCCTTGCAGTCGAATCCCTGATTGTCGGGACCAGCGACCATAACCACTGGAAAACGGGATACCCTCTGCTCGCCGCCACGTCAAAGCTGGATGTGGTCGATGGCCACGTCTATTGGCAGCATCCGCAATACTTGACGGACCCCAAGACAAAACGCAGTACCTTCTCGATCCCGAATACCGCAATGGTCAACGATCCTCTCAATTCGACCATCGTGCAGCTCTCCCGCTCGGCTGTTGCCGGCAAGCCATATACAGTCTCGGAAACGAACCACCCCTTCCCCAACGAATACGCATGCGAAGGCATCGGTATCCTCGCCGCGTATTCATCCTTCCACGATTGGGACGGCATCTTTCTCTACACGTTCGAGCACAGCGACCCAAACGAGTGGTCCGAAAGAGCTCCCGGGCACTTCGAGATTCGCCCCGACCCTGTGAGAATGACAAATCTTGCAGCCGGCGCGATAATGTTTCTGAGGAAAGACATTCGGCCAGCTTTGAAGACGATTGACAGGAGTTACTCGGCCGAGCAGGTCCGCGAGAGTATCCGGGCGCCGTCTTCGGAGCGTCCGTATTTTACGCCCGGATTTGATTTGTTAATCCCGCTGCGGCACACGACGCGAGTCGTTTCGTTCGACGAGAGTCCGGGGCGGTATGAACCGATCAGCGCCGAAAACCCCGTTGTCTCGGATACAAAGGAGCTTGCATGGCACTACCCGCCGCAGGCCAAAGGACTTGTGACTGTTGAAACCGATAGGTCACAGGCGCTTATCGGATTCGTCGGAGAAAACCGGAAAGAATTGAAGAACCTCTCCGCCCGAGTGGACAACGACTTTTGCAGCATTATATTGACTTCGCTGGATGCAAAGGCATTGTGCGATTGCGAAAAGATGCTTCTGACCGCGACGGCACGATCGGCTAATACGGGCATGGAATGGAACGACAAGAGAACGTCTCTGCTGAACTGGGGAGCCGCGCCGACCCTAATTGAGCCGGTGAAAGGATACGTTACGCTTAGGAATCTGAGGCCTTACAAGAATGTCGAAGTGTCTCCATTGGATGGCGCGGGCAAATCAATCGGGCGAGCAATCAAACCGAAAGAATCAACCGATGGCATAAGAATAGACATTGGAGAGCCTGCGACTACGTGGTATTTGATCCGTATTACGAGGTAAGAAATCAAAGTTTCTGACGTCTATGAGGTGAGCAAATGAGCATGATAAACCGCCGAGTGCTGATAAGAAGAACGTTGGTTTTATTTAGTTTGTTGCTTTGTGCGTGCTTGTCCGGGAGCCTGTTTGCCGGTTCTCTGGGGAATCTGGCCGGGCCGCACGAGGGACGGAGTATGCGCGAGACATCGACGCACAAGATCGGGCCGGACGGCAAGTACGACCCCAACGGCGAGCCCGATCCGCAGAGCAACAGCGACAACAAGAGCGTCCCTCCCGGCCAAACCAAGCTGCTGATGAACGTCAAAGGGCCGGGGGTAATCACCCATATCTGGATGACCTTCCTGGGACCTGAGCCTCATCCCTGGGCACAAAACGGCTCGGCCAACCACCAGGAGATGCTCCTGCGGATGTACTGGGACGGCAGCGAGCGGCCGGGCGTCGAGGCCCCCGTCGGAGATTTCTTCGCCAACAGCTTCGGTAAACGCAGCGAGGTGATCAGCACGCCCGTTGTTGTTGAGGACGCCGACTCCTACAACTGCTTCTGGCACATGCCCTTTCGTAAATCCGCGAGAATCGAGGTCGTCAACCAGAGCGAAAAGCCCATAAGCCTGCTCTACTACAACATCGACTGGATCAAGAAAGAGAAGATCAGCAAAGACACCCCTTACTTCTACGCCCAGTATCGCCAGGAATACCCCGCCCAGAACGGCAAGGATTACGTGCTCCTCGATACCGAGGGCAAAGGCCATTACGTCGGGACCGTGTTGAGCGTGCGGACGCGAAGCCCCTCCTGGTTCGGAGAGGGCGATGAGAAAATCTATATCGACGGAGAAGAAAAGGCATCTATCTGGGGCACCGGAACGGAGGATTATTTCCTTAGCGCCTGGGGCCTCAAGACAACGAGCACACCTTATTTCGGCGTGCCGTATTTCGACCAATGGGGCATCGTGGGCGGGCACACAAGCGCCTACCGCTGGCATATCAGCGACCCTATCGTCTTTAACAAGGGCATCAAGGTGACATTCGAGCACTACGGCTGGATCTCCTCGGACGAGAACCCGACGCAAAAGGTCGATAGCTGGAACGAGCGTGAGGACGATTATTCGAGCGTCGCGTTCTGGTATCAAACCGGAGAGCCGACTTTCATGGCCCGCGCCCCGGATGCTCGCGAGCGGACGCTGCCCAATCTGGATAAGATAATTGCCGCCAAAGAATTCACCGGCGCGGCATTTCATGGAGCCGGCGACGCTCAGCCGCAGAATCTGGACATCTACACCGACGGCCATTTATTGTATATGCCGCCGACCCAGGACGGCGCCTGGGTGGAAATTCCGTTTGAGGTCGAGAAGAAAGAGCCTAAGCGGCTTGTCCTGGTTATGACTCGCTCGTATGACTTCGGAAAATACCAGGCGTATCTTAACGGCGTGAAACTGGGCGGCGCGATTGACCTTTATAGCGGCGAGGTTGCCGCCGGTGAATATCACCTTTTGGATTTTTGGCCTGAGCCCGGCAAATACAAGCTGCGTTTGGAGTGTGTCGGCAGGAATCCCCAATCCGCAGGTTACTACCTTGGCATCGAATCCGTTCGGCTGCGGGAGCGTCGGCCGCGGGTGACGGAATACGGCCACGATAAAGACAAAGACTGGCGAGAAAAACCAATTCTATACGATTGAAAGCTGTCCGACCATTTGCAGCAAGGACCAAACGTGTTGAGATTATGACCGCACAAGACAAAGCCGAATACAAGACCACTGTGCCGGACGCACACTGGCGGGATGAAGAATACCAGTGGGCTCGAATTCTCGCAACGGGCCACGCAGCCAAGGGCATGGTGCTGCTGTATATACAGAAGGCGTGCACAGCGTTCCATGAGTTTGAACCGGCCTGGAGACAGGGCGCCATCAAACAGGGGCATATAGATTTTCTCCGCCGGCGGATGGCTAACAGGATTCGGCACGTGCTCGTAACCATGGAGAACAATGGTCTTGACGGCATCAATGGAGTAGCCGAGCTGCGTAAGATACTGATCTGCATCGAATCAGCACAAACAGAAGACGAGCTGGCCGAGCTGACTGAGAGATTGCACAGAGCTAACCACGTCCTTCTTGATTCCCTGGAAGCCGATTAGTAGGAGACACATTATGAAAACGCTTGGACGTCGAGACTTCATCAAGGGCTCGCTGGCGGCGGGGGCGGCGCTGGCCCTGCCTTTTTCGCGCGTTCGAGGCGCCAACGAGCGTATCCTTGTCGGCGTAATCGGCCTGGGCGGGCGGGGCAGCGGCGCGCATGTGCCGTCCTTCGAGAAGCAGCAGGGCGTGACAGTCGCAGCGCTGAGCGATCCTGACCAAGATCGTATGGATGCGGCGGCGAAAATGATCGAATCGAATTACAATCACAAGGCCGACCAGTACGTCGATATGCGCCGCCTGCTCGACCGCAAGGATATCGACGTGATCGGCAACGCCACGCAGAATTACTGGCACGGCCTTAGCACCATCTGGGCCTGCCAGGCCGGAAAGCACGTCTATGTCGAAAAACCCCTCTCGCACTATATATGGGAGGGCAGGCAAATGGTCAACGCCGCAAGGAAGTACGACCGCCTGGTGCAGTGCGGCACTCAGCATCGTTCGGAGGCTAATATTGCCGCCGCGATAAAGTGGGTGCAGGAGGGAAACCTTGGAAAGATAAAATACATAACCGCCTTTGCCAACAAAGCGCGTTCATCCTGCGGCAAGCGCACCACTCCGCTGCCGATACCGGAAACGGTCGATTACGACCTTTGGTGCGGCCCCGCGAAGAAGCTGCCCATCTACCGCGACAACCTCCAGTACGATTGCAGCTTCGATTGGAACACCGGCGACGGCGAATCCTGCAACCAGGGCGTTCACGAAGTGGATGTGACCCGGTGGTGTCTCGGCGAAGAAATGCTGCCCCGGCGGGTGATGAGCATCGGCGGAAGATTCCTCTTCAACGACGCCTGCGACGTGCCCAATACGCAGATCATTTACTACGATTTCCCGACGGCCCCGCTGCTCTACGAAGTGCACAACCTGACTAAGGCCAAAGGCTCGGATGAGATGCCGGACTTTCGCGGCGAGCGGGTCGGCGTCATCGTCGATTGCGAGGGCGGCTCGGTGAGTCTCTATCGTGGAATGGCGTGGGACAAAGAGGGCAAAGAGGTCAAGTCGTTCAGCGGCGGAGGCGATCACTTCGTCAACTTTATCGACGCCGTCCGCAGCGGCAAATGCGAAGACCTCAACGCCGAGGTTCTCGAGGGCCACCGCTCCACCGCCGTCTGCCACGCCGGCAACATCTCATATCGCCTCGGCAAGACCGCCTCGAAGGCCGAAATGCGGAAACAAATCCACGATGTCCCGATATTCGGCGAAATGTTCGACAGACTCTTAGAGCATCTGGCCGCCAATGAAATCGAATTCGATGCCAAAACCGTAACTCTCGGCCCCTGGCTGCAAATAGATGGCTCCAACGAACGCTTCAAAGACAACGAGCAAGCCAACCTCCTTGTCCGCGGTTTCTACCGCGAGCCATACACCATCCCCGACCTCTCGGCCCGAGAATATGAGATTACACACGGCAGAGCGACGTAACGAGTCGATAATACCGCCACTGGCCTGATAGTGAGGGCGCTAATTTGCGTAAGATTCAATTGCACACCAAAATCTTGCTGGCTTTGGCTGCCGGAATGGTTCTGGGCGTGCTGGCCAACCGTCTGGGATTTTCAAGTTTTGTGGCCGCCTACATCAAACCGTTCGGCTCGCTATTCATCAGGCTGATCAGCATGGTCGTCGTTCCGCTTGTGTTCGCTTCGCTGCTGGTTGGGACGGCCAGTCTGAACGATATCAAGAAGCTCGGTCGAATCGGCGCCAAGACTCTTCTTTATTTCCTGTGCACCACCGCAATCGCGGTGACAATCGGGCTGTTGCTCGCCAATACCTTCAAGCCCGGCCTGGGCCTTGCCGAGGATGTCCGCGCCGACTTGGTCAAAAGCAGCGCCGGCCAGGTTGACGCAAAGATTGGAGCGTCGCTTGAAAAGCCCACGGTCATCGACCTTCTCATGAACATCGTGCCGAGCAATCCCGTCGAGGCGTTCGTCGAGGGCAACATGCTCCAGATCATCTTCTTTGCTTTATTGACGGGGATTTGCCTTATGCTGATAAGCCCCGAACGCAGGGCGCCCGTGATAAGCTTCTTTGAAGGCGTCAACGATCTTATGATTAAGATGGTGCACGTTATCATGCTAATCGCTCCTTACGGGGTGTTCGCCTTGATAGCTGCAGTCGTGGCCGATTTCGGCGTGGGCATCCTCGTCGTCCTTTTTAAATACGCGGCGGTCGTAACTGCAGGGCTTATCCTCCACACAATCGTTGTATATTCATCGGCAATAAAGATATTCACGAGTCAGAAAGTCGGGGCATTTTTCAGAGGGATCAGGCCGGCTCAGTTGATTGCCTTCAGCTCGAGCTCAAGCTCGGCTACTTTGCCCGTGACAATGGAATGCACCGAGGAGAATCTCGGCGTGTCGGCCAAAATCTGCAGCTTCGTGCTGCCGCTGGGCGCGACGATAAATATGGATGGAACCGCCCTCTACCAGGGAGTCGCCGCCGTTTTCATCGCCCAGGTCTATGGCATCGATCTGACCATCGCCCAGCAACTGATGATAGTCCTCACGGCGACCCTCGCCTCAATCGGGACGCCCGGAACGCCCGCCGCGGGAATCATCACGCTGGCAATGGTATTGAAGAGCATAAACGTGCCGATGGAAGGCATAGCCCTCATTTTGGGCCCCGACCGAATACTCGATATGTGCCGCACCGTTGTAAATGTCACCGGCGACGCATCGTGCGCGGTGGTAGTCGCCGCCAGCGAGGATAAATAGTGCCGTTGATTTAACAAGGATGCTGCTCTGTTGAAAACGTTGTTGGCTGTCATTTCGAGCGAGCCGAAAGCGAGCCGAGAAATCTGTTCTTAACAGATTCCTCCACTTCGGCCCTATGGGCCTCCGGTCGGAATGACCTAACCGAATGGCTTTTCAACAGAGCACAAGGATGCGAATATGAAGAGAAGTATAGCCGGCACATTCCGGATAGTCGTCCTGCTAATCGCCGGTGCGCTGCTGCTGTCGCGGGCGTCGCGGTGCGAAGGGTGTTTTTCCGTTGTAGTCGGCAAGAATGTTTCGACGGACGGCTATGTGATTATGGCCCACAATGAAGACGATGCGCCGCCCCAAATAGTCCACCATCGCAAGGTGCCACGAAGGAGATACCCGCCGGGCGAGCAAGTCACTCTGCGCAACGGCGGCCGGCTCGACCAGGTCGAGCAAACCTGGGCCTATATCTGGTCCGAAATGCCGGGAATGCTCTTTTCCGACAGTTACATCAACGAGTGGGGAGTCGGCGTTACTTCGGATAATTGTCCCTCGCGCGAGGATAAGCCCGAGCTAACCGACGGGGGGATCGGATATATGCTTCGGCGCCTGGTCGCCGAGCGGGCAAAAACCGCGAGGGAGGGCGTTCTGCTTGCAGGACGGCTCGTCGAGCGATTCGGCTACATCGATTCAGGAAGGACCTACATCATCTGCGACCCCAACGAAGGATGGCTCTTCTGTGTCGTCAACGGCAAACACTGGCTCGCCCAGCGAGTCGCCGACGACGAGATTGCAATGGTGGCGAATACTTATACGATCCGCCGGGTGGACCTTTCCGATACGAACCGATTCCTCGCCTCGGCTGACATCGTAGAATACGCCGTTGAGCGCGGCTGGCATGACCCGAAGGAGAATAAGCTCTTTGATTTCGCAGCCGTTTACGCCAATCTCCAAGCGGCGGCCAATCCGTCGAACTCCGGGCGACAGTGGGCGGGCCTGCAATATGTCACCGAGAAGCCAATCGAGCCGGGCCTGGACCTGCCCTTCTCGGTTAAGCCGCGAGCCAAAGTCGGCCCGCGCGAGATTATGCAAATCCTTCGGCACGACAACGAGGGCAAAAAAGCCGAATCGACATCGTCGAAGATAATCGTCTGCGATACCGCCTGCCCTATATGCAGCGGCGCGACGCAGACGAGCTTTGTGGCTCAGTTGCGCGGCGATAAACCTTTGGATATCGGCATTGTCTATTGGATGTGCCTCGGCTCGCCTCGGACGTCATTTTATATTCCTTTCCATTTCGGCATTTCAGATTTCCCGGTCGGCTTTGCCGCAGGTTCGGCGCAAAGGCCGTCCGAAGAATTATACAAGGCCGTGGTCGAATCTTCCTTCCGGCCTGATGCGATGCGGGCGTTTTGGACTTTCTCCAATTTTCATAACAAAGTGGAAGTCGCCGGCGCCGAGGCGATTGCACTTGCCAAAAGCCGGGCCCTGCAAATAGAACAAAGTGTCTTCGCAATCCAGAATTCCCTCGAGCAGGCCGCCCGCAGCCTGTACACAAGCGACAAAGCCGCGGCGGCACAGATGCTGACGGACTACTCCAGAGGCGTTTATCTCTCGGCTCTGGATGCCGCCGACGAGGTGCTCTCACCAAGATAACCTTTTCAGCTATGCCCGAAGGCGAACGGCACAAGCATCGGAAATCAGCCTAATGTATAGAACGCATAAACTAATCCTTTTAGCGGCAATCACGGCGGCGGCATTCTCGATCGCCGGTTGCACGCGGCGGCTAACTATGGAAGAAGAAAAGCAACTGCAAACTAAAGCCCGCGAGCTGGCGCAGAAACTCACGATTGTCGATACGCATCAGGACGCTCCCTGGCGCCTGCGAAAGAAAGAGCAGGATATATCGGTCAGAACGCCCGACGGGGATTTTGATTACCCCCGCGCACGAGCCGGAGGTCTCGATGCCGTCTTCATGGCCGCATATATCCCGCCGGAGTGCGAAGACGACGGCACGGCCTACGCCGTCGCGGAAGAAACGATTAACATGATCGAGGGCTGGGCCAAAAAATGGCCGGATAAGTTCGTACTCGCGCGCTGCCCTGAAGACCTCAAGCGGCAGTTCGGCGCCGGCAAGGTCTCCATCGTCATTGCAATCGAAAACGGCGCGCCCATCGAGGGCAAGCTCGACAATCTCAGGCACTTTTACGACCGGGGCGTTCGCTACATCACCCCGGCGCACTCGAAGCCCAATCACATTTGCGATTCCTCCTTCGACGAGGAGCGAAAATGGCACGGCCTTAGCCCGTTCGGCAGGAAACTCGTCACGGAGATGAATCGGATAGGCATGATCATCGACGTCTCGCACGTCTCCGACGAGACCTTCTTCCAGATCATCGAGCTTTCCAGGGCGCCGGTCGTCGCTACGCACTCGTGCTGCCGAGCCTTCACGCCCGGATTCGAACGCAATATGAGCGATGAGATGATAAAGTTGCTCGCCGAGAAGGGCGGCGTAATCCAGATCAACTTCGGCTCGATGTTCGTCAGCAAGCCAGTCAACGAAGGTTTCTCAACACGCAGAAAGCACGTCCTGAAGAATATTGAAAAACGCGGCCTGACAAGCGACGAAAAGGAGGCATACGTCGATAAATACATCGAGCAGCATCCCATCGGCGATGCCGACATCTCGGACGTCGTCGCCAATATTGACCACGTCGTCAAGCTTGCGGGCATAGATCATGTCGGCATCGGGTCGGACTTCGACGGCGTCGGAGACAACGTGCCCGCCGGCCTGAAGGATGTCTCCTGCTATCCAAACCTCATCTACGAGCTCCTCAAGAAAGGATACGCCGAAGAAGATATCGAAAAGATCTGCTCCGGCAACTTTCTCCGCGTCTGGTCGAAAGTACAGAAAACCGCCGGCGACCTGCAGGCAGGCGGATAGATTGGCGCATCCATCGCCTTCACCGGCACGGCTCGGACTGCGGCGAATCAGTCTTTTCAAGAACCGCAGCCGTGTCCGATAAAACGGCCACTCTGTGGGTTGTGTTCTGCTGCTGCGGAGATCCCCTCGCTATTTGTCACATTCGAAAAAGTGCGGGGGCGTTATTGCCGAATCTTGAGTGTGCAGGCTGCTCCGGCACCGTGCAATCTAAGTGCATGTTCTCTCGAGGATAGACTGGATGAATGAGCTAATCGGCAAATCCAAAAGTGTGATAGAGGCGTTACAGAATTCAGCGATGACGGCAGAACGGGCCTGTGAGGGGATTGTCGTCCTGGACAACAGCGATACGATCCGTTTTGCAAATATATCCTGGGCTCAAATGCACGGCTACGAGACGGGCGATGACCTGACCGGCAAACATATCGACCAGTTCCACAGCGCCGAGCAAATGCAGAAGGACGTCGTTCAATTCATAGAGGAAGCCAAACACAGGGGGTGTCTGTCGGGTCCGTTGGACCATATCAGCAGGGACCAAGCCCCGTTCCCAACACACACCAGAATGGCAGCAGTGAGAACCGAGGATGGCCGGACTGTTGGACTTGTCATTTCTTCAGTGGATCTCTCCAAGAACCAACAGCAACTCGCCGAGCTGAGCGAGGCAGAGGCGCATCTTGAAGAAATAACCGCGAAACTGACCGAACTTGAAGAGCAACTTCACAACCAGACCACCGAGCGACAGCGCACCGTCGATGAGCTGCAGCAATACCTTGAGCAAGCCGAGAACGCCAAGAAGCAGAATGAAGACTTGAAGGCAGCCAACCAGCAATTGCAGCAGGACCTTACTGAACATCAGCAGGTCCGTGAGAAACTCGAACAGCAAATCGGCGAGCTAATCGAAACTCTGGGACAATTTGAGAAGCAAGCGGCAGAACTAAACGAACTCAAAGAGCAATCCCGCAATCAAGCTCGCCAGCGCGAGCAAATCACCGATGAACTGCAGGAGTGCCGGGAGCAATTAGAGCACGCCGAGCAGCAGTGCGAAGAAATAAAAACCGCCGATGAACAGTTGCAGCAGGACCTCGTAGAAAGCCGGCGGGCTGAAGACCGCTTTCGGCAGCAAGTCGATGAGTTGAGCGAGGCTGAAGGGCAAGTCGAGAAGCTGACCGCAGAGCTGGCGGAATTGAAGGGCCGGCTCCGGAATCAGGCCGAGCTGAGTGAGCGGCACGAGAAAGAGTCACAGCAGTATAGCGAGAAACTGCAGCAAGCCGAAAATCGCAGTGAACAACTGGCCTCGGCCAACCAGCAGCTACATCAAACTGCCGCCCAGCTCGAATCCGCCCGGGCGGAAATCGAGG
>Ga0315277_10001332_pt1 | contig 36234 bp, 46 predicted proteins | sample YL17G05_15_MG_FD_203695 | JGI IMG/M metagenome (GOLD analysis project Ga0315277, IMG submission 203695) | Sediment microbial communities from Yellowstone Lake, YNP, Wyoming, USA - YL17G05_15 | ecosystem: Environmental > Aquatic > Freshwater > Lake > Sediment | place: USA: Wyoming | collected...
TAAGGGGATTTTGAATGCTAATGAACAGGCGATGCCCTGTCATTTTAAAGAGAGTATCCAGAAAGAGTTCTATCTCAAGCATATGAAACCCGATGTTTCTTACGGAATTGGATTCTGGGGGAACGTCCCAGACATTGTTATAGAACCGATGAAACACGGAGTCACACCCGTTCCTTGGTTTAATTCTGATGGATGGGTTGCAAATTATCAAAAAGAATTCAACAAACTCAAACTTATGTTCACGACAAGCGATTGGGTAAAAAGTGTCTACAAGAGAGACGGGATTGATGTTAGCAAGATTGTCCCAATGCACATCGGAGTTGACACAGACGAATTCTATCCAAAGAAAGATGCTAGGCTAAGAAAAGCAGTAAGAGACATGATTGGTGTGGAAGACAAGGAAAAGATGATACTCACAGTTGGAGGAGACGTTACATCTAAAGGAGCTCAAGAGATGATTCAAGCATTAGCCAAGATAGACGAAGAATTCAAAGACTGGAAATATGTCTGTAAGTCCTGGCCGAGCGAGTGCGCAGACGGCTGGAGAGATACTGAAATACAGCTAGCAGATGAGCTAGGCATAGGGGACAAGATAATTTTTATTGATGACGAATTCTCTCCTGAATTCATGGTAGACTTATTAAACGCTTCGGATATTTACGCCGCTCCATCAAGATTAGAAGGATACGGTATGGTGCAAGTAGAAGCAATGGCATGTGGGAAACCAGTAGTTTCTATAGACAAGATGGGCCCAGGAGAAACCATAATTCATGGAAAAACTGGTTTCTTAGCTAAGGTGGCTCAAGAAATACAATTGAAAAAGGAGTGGGTATATCCATGGATGGGCTTTAAAGAGAAAAAGAGGATTCAATTTGATACTCCAAAAACTCTTGCTTATAGGGCAGATATAGAAGACCTAAGAAGATACACCTTAAAACTTATGACAGACGACCAACTAAGAGAAAAAATGGGCAAGCAAGCAAGAAAACATGTTCTTAACAACTTAGATTACAGGTACATTGCTCAGCAGATAGTAGATATAACAAAAGATAGGCTCGACCTAAAGTAAAGTTTATATAGTTCTTTTCATATGCATAATTATGGGGTGGAAAAAGATTAATTCTGTTGTTTCTATGTATGAACAGCCAGTTTTCGGAACAGTTAAGGCTGAACAAAGAGTCATGGCTATTTCAATAGACAAGGAAACAAAAAACCCTTATCTTGGACTTGCAAGAGAGATAACAAAGAGCCAAGGTACTCCAGACAAACCAGGCTTTATTGACGAATCCAAGCTGATTATTGTAGAAAGCAAAAATCTTCTCTCCTGGAAAAAGAAAAAGGATTTGGAAATAGAAGGAATTGAAGAAATAATAAAAAAACTTTCTGGAAATGACAAATATCTTATAGGCTTAGAAGATCCAGATATCATCAATGAAAATGGGATAAAGCATGTTTATTTTACAATAGCGTTCAAGTACACAAAAAAAGTAGGCTATGCTGTTTATTTGGGTCATGCAACAGGAAAGTCTATAGAAGAACTAAAAGCAGGAGAGCCAGTTCTTTCACCTGTCCAAGATTTTAGAGGTTTTAAAGAAGTCACTATATCTCCAGTTAACAGCAAAGGATACAGGATAAATTTAAGCGAGGCTCAGCTTGTTATAAACGATGACGAATTATCAGTCACTATCTCTGCGAAAACAAAAAGCTTGTCCGAGCCCTGGGAATATGAGGAGATAGTTATTGACCCAAGAGAAATGAAATATGACTGGTGCAAGGGAGAAACCTCTCCAATGATTCTTTTTCCAAGAGATTTTATTTCCGTGGAGAATAAAGACTTGGTTGTTGGGATAATAAACGGAAGGCAAGTTAAAAGGATTGTAAATGGGGAGAAGATACACGGAAAATTCAGGCCAGGCCTAATTCTGTATAATATTGAAACAGGAAAAGTTGAGTGGATAGCCCCAGATTGTTTGTTTGAAGACCCTGATGCGAGAACAATAACTTTCTCCTCTGATTTTATCCAAACAAAAGAAGATGAAGGCATTTTATACGCCCATGTCAATGATTCGTTTATAAGAGCCTATAAAATTAATGCAAAAGAGCTGAAGAAGTATATAGAAAAAGAGTACAAGATATAACTATCTCGCCTTCTCTAAAGAACTCATTATCTCATTCAGTTTTAGCCTATTAACCCCTACAAACCTGTCTCCAACTCCCGAATAAATCAATATCTCATTTTTATCTCCAGATTCAATAATCCCTGTAGGGAAAATAACACTCTTCTCTTCAAAAGACTTTGCAGCCTCTCCTTGAGGAGTGAGAATTGGTTTGGAAGATAAGGCTATGAGCTTTCCCGGATTTTTTAAATCAAATAAAGCAGCCCAGACGTCATAAGAATAATACACTTTTTCTTTTAATCCTATAGTCCTCCCCACAGCGTGAAAAAAGCCTTTCCTGCGTGTTTCCTTGACAGAATGAAAAATCAACAACCATCCATCTTTAGTCTTTATAGGAGGAGGACCTGCCCCGCTTCTAGCAGAAGCATTGCTTCTTCCTGAAAAAGAAACCGCCTTAAGCTTTCCCCAATATTCCAGGTCCCTGGAATACGCTACCCATATGTGGGGTTGGGTAAATTCAAAATTTCCTTCTGGACGGTCGAAAACAACAAATTTCCCACCAACTTTGTTAGGAAACAAAACAACATCTTTATCTTGCTCTCCAAAAATGATTCCCCTCCTGTACCAATTGATACCATCATTAGATAATGCGAGGCTTGTTGAAATATTCTCTTTTCTTGATAATCCTACATAAGTCATATAATATGTGTCACCAATCTTAGTTATTCTTGGGTCTTCTACTCCCAGCTCAGCATCCCAGGAAAGCCCGTAAAAACCTGGCTTCTGCTCAATTTTTAAGATTTTAAGTCCTTCCTTATCCAAAATAATCTTCCTCAAATGTGAGATATAGTTAAGCCTTTTAGTGCCGTCTTCAAAAGAAAAATCAAAGTTCGTATGTTTTTTGACAAGATTTTTTTTAAACCTGTCAATTTTTATGCTAAATCTCTCTTCTCCTGCAAATCTTGGAGAGTAAAAGTACTCTGCATCTCGGTTTTTAATCAGCTGTTCTATAACTCTAACATACAGGATTATGTGCCCATTCTTTAGCCTTGCTGCTCCAGGATTTAAAACACCTAAAATTTCAAGCTTATCTGAAGAAGGCTTGAAGTCCTCTGGCTTCAATAAAATTCTATCTTTTATTGCCTTTATCATGTTAAATAAGAACTTTTCCAGCTTTCATGGACTGATGAGCCAAGATGTAAAGCCCTGCGCTCCAAGCCTGAAATCTTCCGTGAGTTTTCCATCTTATAGGGTCAATCCATTCAGGAAAAGTGTTTCCTCTTAAGTTAGATTCTGCAAGTTTTTCAAGCTGCTCTTTAGCTTCATCAAACTTTTTCATTTTAATTAAAGCCAAAACATAAAACCCTCCAATATACGGCCAGATTCCTCCATTTAGATAGTGATGAGGCTTTCCTGCTTCACAATCCATATAATAATCCTCCCAATAATCGCTTCTTTTAGTTATTGGAGGATTAATCGACTTGACAGGAAAAGGATAGTCTATTTTGTTGCTTTTTATGTACTCGAGTATTTTTTCAGACATGTTTTTTGAAGCTAATCCAAAAACAATTGCCAATAAATTTCCAAGCGAGTCAAACCAGTCCCCTATTTCCTTATATTTATTGTGGTTTTTCCATCTGTAAGCCCAGTAAAATTCTTTATTCCATAATCTCAAGCCTTTTTTCCTATTTACAGTAAATTTAAGCTTTTTTGCAATTTCTTGCTTGCCCATTAATCTTAAAACATAATAATAAAGTGACTGGGTATTGATAGTTGTTCCGTATTTATTTGGGAAAGCATCTTGCCAGTCAGTTGTAGGCAGCTGGTCTAACATTATATCTTCTCCAATATCCTGATAAGAAAGCCAAAAAAGCGCCTTATCTATATGCTCCTTATACTTATGGAATAAAGATTCATCTTTATATCTTTTTTTATAAATATAATGCCCTATGATAAACCATAAACTAGAGTCAATTGAAAGATAATCCACCTGAGGCGTTTTTCTATCGAAATTTAAAACAGCATTGGGTATCTGCCCTTTTTTGCTTTGATGCTCTCCAAGAATCTCTAAGCTTTTTTTAAAAGTTTTTTGAAAAGCTTTTTCTTTAACCAAACTTGCCCCAAGAAAAGTTATAAAACTATCCCGGCTCCAAACTCCTTTATACCCTTTCTTTCCTCCTGATGCAAAAAGCCCGTACTTGGTGGAGCACTGATTTATTACCTCTATGGCTCTTTCATACGCCTTGTCTGTTAAATCATGCACTTCCTCAATTTTTTCTTCTTCCATGTTCCCCTTTTTTATTATACACTATTATAAAAAAACCAAGATTTATATAGGTTACCATTTCTAAAAATAGAAATTTAAAACTTTTTAACTTGGTCAGATAAAGGAGTCTCTCCAAAATCTGTACTTTTCAACTCTGAAAGATAATAGCCTAAAAAATCCGCAAAATAGAACAAGAGAAACATCCGCTCTTCCCGGCTGTATTTCTCACCGCCGAGCTCATAAAAAAACTTTGTATGCTTTTTAAAAAACTTTATCTGTTTCTTATACTCCCGCGTTTCTTTTCTGTCAATAATTAAAATAGGGATAAAATAACTAGCAGGCAAAGCTTCTAATTCGTTATGAAAAAGTTCGGGTATCTGATTAGAGTGGCAGACTATTTTTGCATCTTCCTCTAAGGAAGTTTGAAGCCTGTAAGCGACAGGATAAAAATATTCTGAAGCATAAATGAGGGGATTGTCATCCCTAATTTTTGCAGCTAAAACTCGGGCACCCTTATCTAGCTTATCTGCGCTTTTCTTAAGAGTCTTGATAATCTTGTGAACCTCTTCTCTCTTGCTTCTCAGATAACCTGCTTTTTCAAAAACTCTTACAATCGGGAAAAAAAGCTCGGCAAAAGTAAACCTTTGATGAAGTCCTGGTTTGACTTTTACATATTCTATCTTTCTTTTTCTTGCTTCTTTCAGCAGCTTTCCTCCGGAAGTTATAACAAGGAGGTTCTCGCTATGAACATTTTTAAGCTTATTAAGCGCCTGCAAAACCTCTTTTGTAGTCCCTGAATAGCTTACAAGCACATAAAGAGTGTGACTGTTTATGTAGCTTACAGAGTGCCTTACCTCAATGGGCATTCTTAGCTCTTCCTGATACAGGCTCTTGAATGTTAATCCCGCAATATAGCTCCCGCCCATGCCTATAAAAACTATATTATCAAATATTCTATTTAACTTACCTACATTTATATCATAGGCTTCTCTAATTCTTTCAGGGAATCTTAAAATTAGACTACAGAGCTCCATTTTATCTTCTCCGATGTTTATGAAACAAAAAAACAACGATGCAAGTGATTATATAGCTTATAATCAGTTCCAATAAAGTTAGGACAATAACTGAACGAAGAACGTCTCTAGAAAGATTATTCTCTAAAATAAAGTCAATTGGAATTCCTGCCAGATACATAATCAAAGCAAAAAAGATTACTGTTAAAAAAAGTTTTATTTTTGTAACTCTAAAAAAACCAGGCCCGCTTTTTTTCGTTTTCATTTTTTTCTCAAACTTTCCTCTTTTGTTTAAAATATAAAGAATCGAGGTATTTTAAAGCTTATTGTTATGTTAATCCAATACTTCTAACCCGGGCAATTTCTCCCCTGCAACATAGCTCAATAATGCCCCCCCAGAAAGGCTGATATGCCCAAACTTCTCTTTAGGTATCTTTGACATTTCAATTGCATCACTCAAATGCCCTCCGCCTATTAATGTGAAGCCCTCGCTTTCTGAAACAGCTTTCAAAATTGCAAGTGTTCCTTTAGAAAATTGCGCATCTGCGCAAAATCCAGCAGGTCCTTTCATGTAAATTGCCTTTGCCTTTTTTATCTCTTCAACATATTTTTTCTGAGTGTTTTCTCCGATATCAAAAATCTCGTATTCAGAAGGGAAATTTTCAAGCAAAATTTCCTCTCTTTTTCCATCCTTCTTAACAGCAAAATCAACTGGCGTTTCCACATTTTTCAGTTTTCCTTTTAGCGCCCCAACAACTTTGTCAAACTCTTTAATCTGCCCTTTCAAATATCTATCCTGGGCACCAAGCTCCTTACCTTTTGCAATCAAGCATAATTGCCCAAATAACCCACAAGCCAGAACTTTGTTTCCCCGCAAGAGCTTCAAGTTATCTTCTGGCTTTGCTCCTCCTAAAATATACAAGCATTCCTTGATTCTTATTTTCTTCAAAGCGTTAACTTCTTTTTCAAGCAGCCTTCCTGCAAAGCATGGAATATATTTAGGTAATAAAGTAATAGAAGCCTGCTCTCTATGGCACACAGAAAATGAATCATTAACATAAACATTCACAAGAGGAACAAAAAATTTAACAATCTCGTTTTCTTGCCTTTTTTCAGGCTTAAACTCATCTTCTACGCCCCTAATATTCTCCAAAAGAATTGCCTCTCCATTTTTTAGCCCTTGTATCGCTTTCCTTGCTTTTTCTCCAACAGTATCTCCTATAAATTTTATTTTCGTAAACTTACTTAATAATTTAGCATGCTGTTTTAAAGAAGTGAAATCATCGTCTCCTTTTCTTCCTTGATGCGCAATTACCACAACTTTAGCTTTTTTACCTTTCAGCTCATTAATTGTAACAGCAGACTCTTTTATTCTTTCAGACATTAAAACTTTCCCGTCTACGACATCAGAGTTTAAGTCTGCTCTAAGCAGGGCTATTTTTCCTTTAAAATCAAAATCAGACAAAGTTTTCATTTTCTTAAATGTCTTTGGCTTTATCTTTTAAATAAGCAACAATCACTACAACTATGCAGGATAAAAGATAAGAGGCAATAATCCCTAATACGAGATTTGTTTTAAAAAAACCGTAAACAGTGACCTCTCCCTCAAATATAGAAACAATATAAATAAGCAAGGAAACAGTAGATTCAGAATCACACGGTTCTGTCACGCATCTTACTCCCGAGTCAATGCTAACAACTGGTATGAAAACAAAGAGTATAATTGCTGCTATAATGACTTTAATTATGCTTGGCTTAAAAAATTTCCATACCTTGTTTTTATCTTTATTCACCATTTTTTTACTCTAATTTAAGAAAAAATGGCTTTTAAACCTATTGGATTTATGTTTTTTTAAATTTCTTTATAAGAATCTTAACAAGAATATAAGCTACAATAATTATAATTATAAAAACACCAGTTTTTCCAAAAATCCCTGACAAATTAAGGCTGTCAAGATAAAGTCCAAAGAAAAACCCAATACTTACTAAAAACAAGGTCCAGATAAATGTACCCAAAAGAGTATAAAATAAGAATTTCCAAAAATCCATTTTTGACAATCCTGCAGGTATTGATATAAGTTCTCTTATCACAGGAGCCATTCTTCCAAAAAATACAGCTTTTTTCCCGTATTTTTCAAACCATTTCTCAGACGCAGAAAGGTTTTCTTCGCTTATAAAAACGTATTTCCCCCACTTCAAAATGACCCGCCTGCCAAGTTTTAATGAAACATAGTATATCAATATGGCTCCTAAAGTTGCACCCAAAGTCGCAGAAAGAGTCACAATTAAAAGTCCAAGGTAGCCATAATCGCTTAATGAAGCAAGATAGCCTGCCAAAGGCATAATTATTTCACTTGGAATAGGAGGAAAAATAGTCTCAAGAAGCGCAGCTAAAAAAGCTCCGCCATATAAGTTCAAGGTTATTAAAGCCTCTAAATATTCTGTTAGGCCTGAGAAAATAGCTAAGTCCATTTTAATTCTTATTTCCACCTATTGATATAATTAAAAGAAGCAAGAGCTGCTTTTGCCCCTTCTCCTGCCGCAACTATAATCTGCTTGGAAGGAATGTCTGTGCAGTCGCCTGCAGCAAAAATTCCAGGAATGTCTGTCATATTTTCTTCATGAGATATAGTACTCCTGTAAATCATTATCTCTCCCCACTTGTTTTTCTGAACATCTGTAAAATCGTACTGGCTTATCAGCCCTATTTCCACAAAAACACCTTCAACATCCAATTCTTCTATAGTTCCTTCTTTTTCATATCTTAATTTTTCAACAAACTTGTTTCCAAGAATCTCCTTCATTCTTATCCCAGTAATTACTATTATCTTCCTTTCATTAAGGATTTTCTCCCTAAGATAAGTATCTCCTCCTAACTGTGGCAGATACTCTAAAATATAAATTTTTTTTGCATATTTGGCCAGGAACAATGCAGCATCCATTCCAGAGTTTCCCCCTCCGACGATTGCACAAACCTTGTCTTTATACAAAGGAGCATCGCAGACTGCGCAATAATTCACTCCCTGCCCTGTAAATTGGTCTTCTCCAGGAACATTTAATTTTCTTGGCTTTTTTCCAGCAGCAATTATGACTGCCTTGCTCTCATAAACATTTTTCTTTGTCTTCACAAGGCATATATTTTTCTTCTTCTCTAGTTTTAAGATTTCTTCCTGCCTTATTTTTATTTTATAATCCTGCATATGCTTCTGGAATCTTTCAACTAACGCAATCCCGCTTTTATCAGGAACTCCGGGATAATTATCAATTTTAGAACTCCAGCCCATCTGCCCACCAACATCCATGCTTATAATAATAAACTTTATCTTTTGCCTTGCTGCATAAATCCCCGCAGTCATTCCAGCAGGACCTGCCCCAATAATTATTAAGTCATAAGGCATTTTATTTTCTCCTCTTACCTTGTTTTTTTGATTTTTTAATTATTTTCCTTGATTCAGATTTCTTTTTTCTAGACTCAATTAATCCGATAATAATCCAGGCAATTATTGAAAGAGGAATTCCAACAATTAAAGTATCATGCAAAGCCAATTGCTGAACAACCCTTGCAGTTTCTTCTACACATTTTTCTCCCCCTTCGCTGCAAACATAGCTTACTCTTATGCTAGACAAAAGATAAAAGTATAAAATTAAGAATATGAGAACAACTACAATTATTTTTATTAGTGTTGGCTTTAAAATCTGTTTAAGACTCATTTTTTCCTCTTTTATAAAATAAAGAATAAAGAAGATATTATAAACCTTATTGTTTTTTTCTTGAGCCTAAAGCTCTCTTCAATATGTAATATGCCCCAAGAGTAATTAATCCTGCGTATACTAAACCCTCGCTTGAAAACCCTTCATTTTCCCGGTGATTTTCTGGTTTTTGGCTTGTAGAGCTATCTTCCTGAGAATAGGCAGCAGGTGTTTCCCTAGAATAAACATTAGGAAGATAATGCGAAAAATATGCTGCTCCCAATAGCATTAAAGTCAGACCTTTTTTTACTCTTTTGTTCATTAATTTAAAAGATAGAAGGAATATTTAAGGATTTATATGCTATCTTAACATTTTTAGAAAGTCAACCATTCTGTTGCTGTATCCAAATTCATTGTCATACCACGAGAAAACCTTAACTAGATGCCCATCTCCTCCAATTACTTGTGTAAGTGTAGAGTCAAAAATAGAAGAATTTGGATTTCCAATAATATCAGAAGAGACAATCTCGTCCTTGTTGAACTGCAGGATTCCTTTCATCTCTTTGTTTGCTGCTCTTTCAAACGCATTGTTTATTCTTTTTACAGTAGTAGGGTTTTGGAGCTGTGCAACAAAATCAACTACGCTCCCGCATGCAACAGGAACTCTTAGAGCCAAGCCATCTAATCTCCCCTTTAATTGTGGAAGAACAGCAACAACAGATTCTGTAGCTCCGCTCGTTGTAGGTATAATATTAAGCCCTGCTGCTCTTGCTCTTCTGAGCTTTTTATGAGGCAAATCAAGAATGCACTGGTCATTGGTGTAAGCATGAACTGTAGTCATAAAGCCTTTTGTTATTCCGAACTCATCATCCAAGACTTTAGCAACAGGCGCCAAGCAGTTGGTAGTGCACGAGCCTAATGAAAAAATTTCATAGACTTTATTATAATCTTTATCATTAACTCCTGGAACAATCGTCACATCTGGATTTGGGGATGGTGCAGAGATAACAACTTTCTTTGCTCCTGCCAAGATATGCTTATAAGCCTCTTCCCTTGTTCTAAATTTCCCAGTAGACTCCACAACAGCATCCACTCTCAACCTATCCCACGGAAGCTTTTCAGGGTCTGTTTCAGAATAAACTCTTATTTTTCTTTTTCCTATTTTAATATAATTCTCTCCAAAACTTATCTTCTCATTGTACCTGCCATAAACAGAATCATATTTCAACAAATAAGCAAGAACTTCAGGTGTTGCAAGGTCATTGACAGCCACTACTTTAATCCTATTCTGCAGGCACAACTTTAAGACAGGCCTTCCAATTCTTCCCAAGCCATTAATTGCTACCCTCATCTTTTCCTCTTTTTGTTAATTTTTTTTGATTTAATCTCAGATTCAATTAACCCAACAATAATCCAAGCTATAATTGACAAAGGAATTCCCGTAATCAAAGTGTCTCGCAAAGCCAGCTGATGAATAACTCTAGAAGTCTCTTCTATACACTTTTCTCCGCCTTCACTGCAAACATAACGTACTCTGATGCTAGATAAGAGATAAAGATAGAGAAGCAGGAATATAAGAACAACTACTATTATCTTTGCTAAACTAGGCTTAAAGACTTCTTTCCAGTTCATCTCACCCTCTTTTTCTTTGTTTTTCTAAATTTATTATAAGTAAACATTAACAGAGAGCTGATTAAATAAGCGCCGATTATTAAATAAGGTATCTTCCATAAATAATCAATAGGATTTTCAAATGGTTGATTGCCGCCAACAAATATTGATGTTGCTAAAAATAGACCTCCAAACGGTGCAAATGATGTCTTATATCCTAGCTCGCAGGTCCTTAGTCCGCCGCATTCACTAGGCCCACCAAGGATAATTATTTGAAAAGGAACAGGAAGAAGAACGAATAAGATAATTGTTAATATTAATTTGGACCAAGTAGGCTTAAAAAATTCTTTCCAGTTCATCTTTTCCTTTTCCTCTTATTTGCCTTCTTCTTTTTTCTTTTAGGGCTTTTAACTGCTTTTTTATTCTCTTTTGGCATGTTTGAAACCTTTTTTTTCTGGAATAGGCTAATCAAAAGATAGAGGGCTATTGCTAAAAGAAACCCTATATTAAACTCGGTGCCATAAGAACATCCCCCCGTACATCCGAGACTTCCAACCAAATAAATAAAAACAGCCAACCCTATAACAATAGGCAATACTGTCTTCCATAAAGTAGGTCTTAAATTCATTTTTTCCTCCTTTTCTTTTTAGTTTTTTTAACAGGAGATTTAGAGGGTAATTTCCTATTTTTCTGAAAAGCGCTTATGAGAATATATAAGATAATAGAGCCGGGCAGAGCAAAATATAAGAAGCTATTAGTATAAAAAAAAGAGTCAAAAACCGAGCAACTTCCCTGGGCAATAGCCAGTTCCGTGCACGTGTTCTTTATAGCGTACAGGCTACCTAAGAAAGTTAGAACTATCAACAAAATAATTATTATAATCCCCTTCTTTTTTGTAAACTTCAGATTCATGCAATCACCTTCTTTTATAGAATCTATAGTATATATTAGCTTATAAAGTTTTCTCTACCCCTGATTTTTTATGGATGGTTTATACATAAATCTTGCCCATACCAAAATAGTAAACCTTTTATAGCCTCTAAACCTGTTTATTATAATATGTTTATATATCCGACGATATTAAAACAGGTAATGAATAAAGAGTGGAAAGAGGTTGCCTTATTTGAAAATGGATAATACTGAGCCGTCAAATAAAGAGGATAACTTCATTACAAAGTCTAGTGAAAAAATTCGAAATGTAAAAAAGAACATACAAATGTATTTTATCAGAAAGATGATTTACAATGCATTTGGGAAAGAGACGTTCTTGAGTAGCATCGAAAAACAATTGCACAAGGCAATTGTAGAAGATAATGACAGCATGCCTAAGGCGATCCTGGAAAAAAAATATAATTTTGTTATGGCTATATTTGCTGCTGCTCAAAGAAACATTATTAAGGGATGGATTTCAAAAAGCGTGGCAAAAAAATTAACAGATTCCTTAATCAACGAAGATGCTGCAAGAGTAATCCAGAATATTCTTTCAGGCAATCCAATAAGCCAGGATCAACAGGCTAGTTTAGAAAATGGGGAACTTAGTAAGATTCGAAATGAATTTAAAAAAAAGTATAATATACCCCCTCCTTTTTTTATAGTATTCGCACCTACGCAGGTATGTAATCTACAGTGTTGTGGGTGTTATGCCTCTTCTAAAATCAATGCGCCATCCCTTTCTTTTGAAACAGTAGACAAGATTTGTGACGAAGTTTATAATGAATGGGGAAATAGGTTCATGACTATCACCGGCGGAGAGCCATTAATGTATAAAGATAATGGCAAGACTCTTTTCGACATCTGGAAAAAGTATCCGCGCATGTTTTTTATGTTTTATACCAATGGAACTTTAATTAATGAAGAAAACGCAATGAAATTAGCAGAGGTTGGAAATGTCAGCCCAGCAATATCTGTGGAAGGATGGGAAAAAGAAACAGATGAAAGAAGGGGCAAGGGGGTATTTAAAAGAATAATAGAAGCAACAGATAATTTAAAAAAAGCAGGCGTTCCCTTTGGAGTTTCTATAACGGCGACTAGTAAAAATATAGATATTTTATTAGATGATAAATTTTATGACTATATGTTTCAGGAAGTGGGGGCAGTCTATATGTGGATGTTCCAGTTAATGCCTATTGGAAAAGCAGTTGATACTACCCTAATGATAACCCCAGAACAAAGAGTAAAACTCTTTAGAAAATGGGAGGAGTTATTAACAAAAAAGAGATATTGTATCGCAGATTTCTGGAATTCTGGAGTCTTAGCAGATGGCTGTATTGCTTATGGAAGAGAAGGCGGCTATTTGTATGTTGACTGGAATGGAAATATTACGCCATGTGTTTTTGTTCCTTATTATGTTGATAATGTCTTAGATTTGTATAAGCAGGGCAAAAAACTTGCAGATGCCCTTAATTCAGACTTTTTCAAAAACGGAAGAAAATGGCAGGAAGAATATGGATTATCCCATAGACATGACCCTGATAACTGGCTAATGCCCTGTTCTATTCGCGACCATTATAAGAATTTTAAGCATAATATTTTAACAAAAGAAGTAAAGCCCGAAGATGCTCCTGCAGCAGAAGCTCTTAAATCAAAAGCATACGAAAAAACCTTAGAAGAATTTGATAAAGAATTAGAAGAAAAAACTTCCCCTATTTGGAAAAAAGAATATCTTAATCAGCCCTGATTCTTAGATAATCCAGTTGTCCAGAAGCTTGGAAGATTATGAGTCAAAACACCTTCAAAATCCGAGTCAATTAAATAAAAATATTTTTTCTTGTCTCCATCAACAAACTTAAGGAAATCATTTGCCTTGTCATAAAACTTCCTTACTTCTTTTCTTTCCATTTCCATCTGCAGAAGGCTGCCTTCTTTGATTAATAAGGTGTCAGTAAGCGCAAGAACATTCTTATCTATCAGTCCTGTATTTTGAGTTACAAAAATTAATGTAAGATTTTTGTGCCTTGCAATTGCTAAAAGCTTGCTTAGTTCCTTGTTCTTGGAAGACATAGAATCCCTAGAGCCAAAGGAAATAGCTCCTTCATCAATCAAGATAACTCCCCCGTTAGGCACTTTCTCAATGTCATCGATGCTTTTAATCCACGCAGGCATTTTTTCCTGCTGAATGTCAAGCGCATAACATTTTCTTCCTGTTTTGCTGTGGATATTCTCCAGCAGTTTAAAACCAAGCGCGCTTTTCCCACTTCCTCTTTTGCCAAAAATAAGCACAATCACGCTATCTTCAAACAACCTTTTTTCTGTAAAAGAATAATCTCCTGTAATTTCCTTGACAATATCAAATTCCTCAAAACTGGGCTCTGAGCTATAAACCTCAGAATGATTCAGCTTTCTCTGGACCTTTGCATTTCTCACTCCCTCCCTGCTCTTCCTATAAGTATAAGCTGCCAGCTTTCCAACTCCAATAAAAGGCAGCTTAAATGCTTTCCATGCAAGTGATTGCTTCTTTTTTTTAACCATGGAAGTAAAAAGAAGGGGGAGTTTAATAACCTTTTTATACTCTTTTTTCTTTTCTCCTTAATGGATTACCATTCAATAAAAGAGGAAGAGTTATTAAAGCAGTTAAAGACAGATAAAAATGGACTGACATCTGCAGAGGCTGGAAAAAGGCTAAATACTTACGGACCTAATGAACTTAAGAAAATAAGGAGGTTTAATGCCTTTAAAATTCTTGCAGGGCAGTTTACCTCTTTTCTTATTATAATACTTATTATAGCTGCAATAATTTCGGCAATAGCAGGAGAAGTTATAGATTCAATTGTTATTGCAGTAGTTATAGTAATAAACAGCTTTCTTGGATTCAACCAGGAGTACAAGGCAGAAAGGGCAATTGAAAAGCTTAAAGAGATGCTCGTTCCAAAAGCAAAAGCAATGAGGAACGGGAAGGTTGAAGAAATAGATGCGAGAGAGCTCGTTCCAGGAGATATTTTGATTCTTGAAGAAGGGGATAACATTTCTGCTGACTGCCGGCTTCTTCACTCCGAAAGCCTGCAGGTAAATGAAGCTTCGCTTACTGGAGAAAGTATCCCAGAAGATAAAATGCCTGGAATCCTTAAGGCGCGCATAGACTTAGCAGACAGGACTAACATGCTCTATCAAGGCACTCAGATAGTCAAAGGAAAAGGAAAAGCAGTTGTCATTGCTACTGGAATGAAAACTGAATTCGGAAAAATAGCTGAAATGGTGCAAAAAGTTCAACAAGAAGAAAACCCGCTAAAAGAAAAAATAAACCATTTTGCAAGGATACTCGGTATTATTGCAATCGTTCTTATAATTGCCATAACCCTTCTTGGAATTCTCGTAGGATTTGGCGCTTTGGAGATGTTCATGACATCAGTAAGTCTAGCAGTCTCTGCAATTCCAGAAGGCTTGCCTGCTGTAATAACTATTTCTCTGGCTTTAGCAACCCAAAGAATGCTAAAAGTTAAAAGCCTTATAAGAAAGCTGCCTGCAGCAGAAACTTTAGGAAGGGCCACTTATATCTGTACCGACAAGACAGGCACGATTACAGAAGAAAAAATGGAAGTAAGAAAAATATTTGTAAATGGAAAAATAAGCAGCAAGCTGAAAGAAAATCAAGCAGAGTTTTTGTATAAAGTAGGGATTTTATGCAACAACGCGAGAGTAGAAGAAAAACAGGGGGAAGAATATTTAATAGGCGACCCAACTGAGAAAGCCCTGCTCTCTGCAGCCAAAAACTATGGGTTGGATAAAAAACAAGAGACAGAAAAACAGCCAAGAGTAAAAGAATTTCCATTTTCCTCAGATAGAAAAATGATGTCAATAATAAGGCTCAACAAAGGAAACTATATCAGTTATGTCAAAGGAGCTCCAGAAATTATCATAAAAAGATGCGAAGCTGAGTTTTATAATGGAAAAATAAGAAAAATTAACGAAAAAAGAAAGCAAGAGCTGATGGGCGAGTACGAAACACTTGCATCAGAAGGCATGAGGGTTCTTGCTTTCTCCTACAAGATACTTACTAAACAAGCAAAAGGAATTAATGAAGAGAATGCAGAAAGAAACCTTATATTTGTAGGGTTGCAGGGAATGATTGACCCCCCACGCCCGGAAGTTAAACTAGCTGTCCAACAATGCGAAGAAGCTGGAATAAAAATTGTAATGATAACCGGAGACTCTGCTTTAACTGCAAGAGCAGTTGGAGAAGAAATAGGGCTAAAAGGAGAGGTTATTGAAGCTTCTCAGTTGAATAAAATGTCAGATGCAGAATTAAGCGAAGCACTTAAAACAACTGCTATATTCGCAAGAGTCAGCCCAGAAGACAAACTAAGGATTGTTGAAATACTGAAAAAAAATGGAGAGATTGTTGCAGTAACTGGAGATGGGGTTAATGATGCGCTTATGCTGAAAAAAGCAGATATTGGAATAGCAGTAGGAAGGGGCAGCGATGTCGCAAAAGACTCTTCTGACATAATTCTCCTGGATAATAATTTTGCTTCAATTGTCAAGGCAGTAAGAGAAGGAAGAAGAGTCTACGATAACATAAAGAAATTCATTAAATACATGCTTTCTGCAAATACCAATGAAATTCTGCTTATATTGTTTGTAATGCTTGCCTTTAGAAGACCTGAATTGCTGCCCATGCTTCCATTGCAGATTCTCTGGATTAACCTAATCACAGACTCTCTGCCAGCAGTTGCCTTGTCAAGAGAAGAAGCAGAAGAAGATGTAATGAAAAGAACTCCTGCAAAAGAAGCAGTCTTAAAAGGCTCAATGCTATTTATAATAATAGCTGGAATACTTGCATTTTTAATCTGCTTTGTTGCATTTTACTCTTACATTGATAACATAGATAAAGCAAGAACAATGGCTGTAACCACTTCTGTTTTATTCCAGATGTTTTTAGTATTGAATTGCAGGACAAAAAAGCTATTCTATAAGTTCAAATTAAATAAATATGTTATTTATGCAATAGCAGTCTCAATCCTGCTTCATCTTGCAATCCTCTACACCCCATTAAATACTTTCTTTAAGTTCACCTTTATCAATTTAACAGATTGGCTTATGATAATTGGCTTATGCATAATTGCCTTTGTTCTTTTAGAAGCAGTTAAAGTTAAGATAAAATAGACCTCAAATCATTAATAGAAAAACTTAAATATCCCTTCTCTGCTGCTTTTTGCATGGGCTTAGAAGCTTTACAATGGGATAGTCTGGTAAGAATAGCAGAAGAAGCTAGAGCTAGGTATGTCGATTTTAATGATGCAAAACCGGGAGAATATTTTTGTGGAAGAGCAGCAGTTGAAATGGGGTATGACCTTTATCGCTCACTTGGAAAGAGAGCTTTTGAAAGGCATGTTGCTTGTGTAGTATTGTCTGTTACCGGAGAAAGTATGGGGCACACAATTCTTGTTGTAGGAAAAGGAGGGAAAGATATTGAAACAAGATTTGAGTTTGGAATAAAACTTGACCCAACAATACATCAATTCCAGCAGATTCATCCGCAACTGAGGACATTAAATAGGCAATGTGTATTCACAGACGATTATCCTAAAATATACAGAGAAGGGATAAAAAGAGATGTTTTCTTCCAGATGGAATTAAAGAAAAAAATTGCGGAAATGAGTTAGTACTCATAATACACCAGCAATCCTTGCTCATCCCTGACAAATAACCTATCTCCATCATCATTCCATACTTTTCCCTTGCTTTCAAAGACTTTTTCTTTGCCACCCTCTATTGCTATGTCAAAAAAATGATTTCCTTCATCTTTTGCTTCTGCTGAACACTCAAAACTGCATTTATTTTTTAAAATAAAATACTCCAATACTGGCTCAAGCTTAACTAGCTCCAAACAGTCTGCGCACTTGCTTGTGGATTTCTTCCAGATTCCTTTCCCCTGCGCTCTTGCCTGCTCTTCTGCTTTCTTTAAGTCTGCTTCATACCTAAGGCCTTCGCACATATACAAGCTAGCAAGACCTTCTTCAAGAAGCTCTTTATCAATAAACCGGTTTCCATAAAAAACAAACCTTAATTTTCTGTTATACTGGTCTTCATCATCTTTATCTCTTAAAATCTGCACCTCTTTTCCCTCAAACTCTGCCAGCTTAGTTTTTGCTTCGCTATAAAACGGCTTGTTTTTTTCAGGGGTATTAATGCATAACAATCTAATATCTCCTGATTCAATTTCAAAAGTATCGCCATCAATAGCCCTAACCATATTTACAGTTTCCGGGCTGTAAGCTCCTTTTCCAGTCAAGGTAGGATAATAGTATGCTAGATTTACAATAATAATTATGACTGCAATAAAAGCCAAAATCCTTTTTATTTTCATAAAAAATACAAGAAATTGAAGTATAAAATGTTTTCTAGAGAACAATAAATCCAGTTAAACCAATAGCTTTTTAAATGCACATTTTCTAATCTGAAGATGTCAGAAACGATGAATTTCTGATTCAAAATTAATATGGCAAAAGTAAGAATAAAACTGCAAAGCTCAGATATTGACGAGCTGAATAGAGTATGCGAAACAATAAATGATATAGCTAAGCAAGCAGGAATAACCATCGCAGGACCAATACCTCTGCCCACAAAAAAGCTTAAAGTCACCACTCGAAAAAGCCCGTGCGGAGATGGCAAAGCTTCTTTTGACCGTTTTGAAATGAGAATTCATAAAAGGCTTATTGACATGCCAACCAACGATCGAGTTCTTCATTCAATTATGAGATTATCTATTCCTCGTTCTATTAACATAAAAATAGAGATGAAAGACTAAATAACTAAAAGTATTTTTCACAAATATGAATCTAGACAATTTAAGGTTAGCAGAGGGTTGTTCTGCTGAGCAAATAAGAAGATTATTGCAAGAAAATAGTATAGGTATAATAAAGGATAGCGAGACGCGCCCCAGTAGTCGTTACTTTAGATATTCTCACCTTCAAGTAAATGCATCTGATGAAACTAGAGTAAAGCAAATTTTAAGCAAGCCAGACATGACAAGAACTTTGTTTGGTAGGTTTCATCAAAGTTATTATTATGGATATTATGAAATACAACCAGGTTTTGATGCTTCTAGATTAAGAGGTGTTGTGACTTTTGACGATAAAGGAAGATTAGTTGAAAGAACAGACGTACTTTTCTGGTGCGATACTAAGTAATTAGACTTTTCTTTCATATAATCTAAAAGTAAAATCTTTAAAGTCTTTTCTTTTTCCAAGAATTTCAAGCCAGTCATCCCAATCGACCTGTGGAAAATAAGTATCTCCTTCATACTGTCTTTTGACATGGGAAATATAAAGTCTAGTGGCTAAAGGCAAAGCCAGTGAGTAAACTGAAGCTCCTCCTGCAACAAATATTTCTCTTCCATACGACCTCGCTTCAGCTATCCCTTCTTCAAGGCTTTTACAGACAACAACCCCTTCAAAACTAAAATTCCCCCGAGACAAAACAATATTATTTCTATTAGGAAGAGGTCTGACCTTAAATGATTCGAAAGTTTTTCTTCCAGCAACAACCGTATTACCTTCTGTTATCTTTTTAAATAGCCCTAAATCCTCTGAAATTCTCCAGGGCAGACTGCCATGATCGCCAATAACTCTCTCTTCTGTCATTGCAACAATAATACTAATCCCAGGAGTTTTTTCCATTTTAAACTGCAATATCAAATTTAATTGGGGGATGGCTTTTGTAATCCTTTAACTGCGTATCTGTATATTTCCAGTCAAAAATAGAGGTAAAATTAGGAGTTTCAATTGATGGAAGCGGAAGTGGAACTCTTTTTAATTGTTCTGCTAATCCATCAATATGAGGCTTATAAACATGAACGTCAGTTAGCGCTCCGACTAGCCTTCCTTCTCTCAATCCAGTCTCTTTAGCTAATAAATGCAAGAGTATCGCGTAACTAGCTATATTAAATGGAAGTCCCAATGCGGTATCTACGGACCTTTGATTCCACATTAAATTCAGTCTGCCTTTTGTTACTGTGACCTGCCAAAGATAATGACAGGGCGGAAGAGCCATTTGATGAATCTGAGAAGGATTCCAAGAATTCACCATCATTCTTCTATCCTCTGGCCTTGTCTTTAAAGTATTAACAACTCCTGCAAACTGGTCAATTCCTTTTCCCCGATAATCTGCATCACATCCTTCATAAGTGGCCCCCCAATGCCTCCACTGAAAACCATATATCGGACCAAGGTCTCTTTCTTGAGCCATTCTTCTTTTTGTTTCATCATCTGTACCATAAGGGACTTTTTCGGGATTGCACCACTCGTCCCAAACATGACAGCCCCTATCCTGCAACCATTTCTTATCAGTCAATCCCTTTATAAACAATTCAAGTTCAGAAGCAATACATTTAAATGGCATCTTCTTAGTAGTCAATAAAGGAAATCCCCTCTCCATATCATGTTCAAATATAGCTCCAGCAATTGCTATTGTTCCAGTACCTGTTCTATCATCTTTTCTAGCACCCTCTTCAAAAATCTTTTGTACAAGATTTAAATAAACTCTCATAAAACAAATAACAATTATTGGGTTAAATAGATTTATATTCTAAAAGAGATATATCTTTATAAATTAGGAAAATAAATTTAATTTAAAATGGACAACAAAAGAGGAAAGCTTATTGTTATTGAAGGAATAGATGGAAGCGGGAAAGCAACACAAACCGAATTGCTGGCTAAATATCTATCGGATAAAGGGTATGAAGTAAAATGTTTTGATTTTCCAAGGTATGGCCAGAGAAGCGCGGCAATGGTTGAAGACTATCTAAATGGAAAATTTGGAACAGCAGAAGAAGTAGGCCCTTTTCGCGGAAGCCTTTTTTACGCAATTGACCGATACGCCGCCTCCTTTGAGATAAAAAAATGGCTTGACGAAGGGAAAGTAGTCATTTCCAACAGGTACGTTTCTGCTAGTATGGGTCATCAAACCGGGAAAATTAAAGAGCCGGAACAAAGAGAGAAATTTTTAGAGTGGCTGGAAGATTTAGAGTTTGTAAAATTCGGGATTCCAAAACCCGATGTTGTCTTTTTGTTATTAATGCACGCTGAAATAGGGCAACTTCTTGTAGATAAAAAAGGTAAGCGAGATTATGTTGGGGGCAGTAAAAGAGATATTCACGAAGCAGATGTAACTCATTTGAAAGATGCAGAAGACGCTTACAAATATTGCGCAAAAAAGTATGGATGGGAGATTATAAACTGCGCTACAGGGAATAACCTTGAAGGTGTAAGAGCTAAAGAAGATATCGCCCAAGAAATCAGAAATAAAGCTGAGGAGATTCTTAAATAAAATGCAAAATAAAGGAACATTCATTGTATTTGAAGGCATTGATGGATGTGGAAAATCCACCCAAATAATGAAATTTGTTGAATATCTTTCTAAACTAAGCAAATACAACCATATACTTTTGACAAGAAACCCCTACAAAGCAAGAGAAATACGGGAAATACTAAAAATAAACGATGCTCCAGAATCACAAGCAGAAAAGCTTGCAGAATTGTTTGTAAATGACAGAAAAGAACAGACCCAGGAAATTATTCTCCCCCATCTGGAAAAAGGGCATTATGTTATTTCTGACAGATATAAATTGTCTACAATTGCCTACCAGTCTGCACAAGGAATGGCTGTTGAAAAATTAAAGCAGATGCACGAAGGCATGCCAATTCCTGACATAACTTTTATTGTGGATGTTCCTGCAAAAATAGGAGGAGAAAGAATGGATAAAGACAACAGAACCAAGCATAGATTAGAGGCAAGCACAGAATTTCAAGAGAAAGTAAGGCAGAAATACTTAGAAACAGGAAAACACTTTCCAGGTGAAAAAATAATTATAATCGATGGAATAAAATCAGTAGAAGAAATTCATAAACAAATAACAGAAGAATTTGAAAAAGCAATAGCTTAAGGTACTGCGCATAATAGAAAATTTTATAAACTTCTTGCTATTAGCTAATGCATGAAAAGAGATGCGGAGTTCTACAAAAATATAAGTAAAATTGGTTTAAAGAAAAGATGGGAAAAGGAGCATTCTACAGTACGATTAAATAAGACTCTATCTAAAGAAAAGACCGCGATAAATGCATACCTATGCGGAGATGGTTGGATAGCTATCAGAGAAGACAAAAATAAAGACATGCATTATGAAATAAGAATATTCTTAGACAACGAAGCTCTTGCAAAGAGAGTTGCCAGTTTGTTTAAGAAAGAATTCAATATATACCCGCATATCTCCTATAGAAAAGGGTGCTTCAATGTTCAGATTAAAAATAAGCCTGCCTGTCTGAATCTTTACTCATTCGGGCAGTATGGGCATTATAAATGGGCAATTCCAAAAGACCTGCCATCAGATTATTTAAAGGAATGGATAAAATGCTTTTTTGATTGCGAAGCTTATGTTGATTTGAAGCATAAATATATACAAGTTAAATCGGTAAATTACTCTGGGCTGGAATCAATAAAAGGAAATTTAGTTTCTTTAGGCATTTTATCAAAGCTTTATGGGCCCTATACCCCTAAAAATAAAAAACACGGCCCTTATGGGATGTTATTTGTTCGAGGAAAAGAAAATATAAATGCCTACAAAAAACTTATAAACTTCCATCATCCTGATAAAAGAGATAAGTTAGGTAAAATCACTTATTAATGTCAGAAATATTTGAAGATATTTCTGATCATCCTAAAATTCCAAAGGAATTTTTTAATGCCCATGTGGGACAATGGTACTCCACGGCCCTGGAAGTTCAAAACCATAAAGGCCGACCAGTTTCTGGTATCCAGGTTCGATTCCTGGCATGGGCGTTTAATTTAACTTTAATATGAAACATCCAAAAAATGTTGAGAGATATCCTGGCTCGCTTGATGAACTTGCAAGAGAAGTAGGCAATATGCATTATACTTCTTTAGCTGAGTTCATGCAGTATCTTGCTGACGACTTAAAGAGACAAGCTGTATCAGATAGAGAAAAAACCAGAACAAAACTGCCAGCAGAATTAGAAGCAGCTGCAGAACAACTTTATGCTGCGAAAAGAAGAATAGACTCTGCAGCAAAAATATGCAAGCCGCATATGCAAGAACGAGACTAAATAAACAAGAAGTATAAAAAATGGAAGAATACTACAAAATAATATCTGCCTGTTGTTATATTAGGGATAATAATAAGGTATTAATGATTTATCGAAATAAAAAAGATTCTCATTCTAATAAACGAAGTTATAGGGGGTTAGGCGGGAAGGCAGAGCAAGGAGAAAGTCCAATAGACTGCATTAAAAGAGAGGTAAAAGAAGAAGCAGGCATTGATATAGAGCCTATTTGGAGAGGAGTTGTAACTTTTTCAAGTCCCTCTGGCAAAGACTGGGAAGCACATATTTTCACTGCAGAAGGCTTCAAAGGAGAACTTGCTAGTTCTGATGAAGGAGAGCTTTGTTGGGTGAATGAATCAGAAATTCTTAATTTAGATATGCCTGAAGCAGATAAAAAACTCATTCCTTTGCTTCTCAGCGAGGAAAAATTTCATGCACATGTAATACAAGACAATAACAAAAATCTGATTAGCTTAAAGGTAAATAAAATATAAGACTTATATAATCTTCTTGTAGCTATTATATAACTTTTAAAAAGATTATTAAACAATGCTACTTTAATTTTCCTATGAAACAAAATAAAATAGAGTTAATGGCGCCTGCAGGAGATTTTCCTAGTTTGCATGCTGCAATCAAGGCATGTGCAGATTCTGTGTATCTTGGCTTGAAAGAATTCAACATGAGAGACTCTGCTAAAAATTTCTCTTTTAAAGAGCTGGAAGAAGCAAGCAAGATATGCAAAAAGAACAAGGTAAAACTCTATCTTACACTTAATACAATAATCTATGATGACGAAGTAAAAAAAATAGAGAATATAATAAAGAAAATTAAAAACAAAGTAGATGCAGTAATATGCTGGGATTTTTCTGTTATAGAATTATGCAGGAAATACAAAGTTCCTTTTCATGTTTCAACACAAGCTTCTGTTTCCAATTCAGAAACAGCCATGTTCTATAAGAAGCTAGGAGCAAAAAGAATAAATCTTGCACGCGAGCTCAGCTTAAAGCAGATAAAACAAATATCCAAGATAATGCCTGTTGAAATATTCGGGCATGGTGCAATGTGCGTTTCTATATCTGGCAGATGTTTTACCTCCCAGTTCCTTCAAAATATGAGTGCAAACCGAGGGCAATGCTCCCATCCCTGCAGAAGAGCCTACAAAATAATCGACCCAGACGGCTATGAGCTAAAATTAGAAAATAATCATGTAATGTCTGCAAAAGATTTATGCACCCTGCCGTTTATAGAACAGATAAAAAAATCAGGCATAGGCGCATTAAAAATTGAAGGAAGAAACAGGGGAGCAGAATATGTTTATGAAGTTACAAAAGCTTATAGAAAAGCGCTTGATAAAAAGATGACAAAAGAAGACGTTGAAGAAAGCATGAAAGAGCTAAAAAAAGTTTATAACAGGGGTTTTTCATCTGGCTTTTACCTTGGCTTGCCAACATCAGGTGATTTTACAAAAAGCGAAAACGGGGAAGCAGGAGAAAAAAAGATAATTATAGGAAGAATCGAGAATTACTGGAGTAAAATTGGAGTAGCTCATGTAAAAATATTCAGTGGGAAAATAAATGTTGGAGATGAAATTTATATTAAAGGCAATTCCACCGGCTTAATAAGAGCAAAAATAGAAAGCATGGAGATTAACAACAAAAAAGTAAGCAGCGCAAAGAAGGGCGAAGATATTGGGGTAAAACTTCCAAAGTGCAGAAAAAATGATGAAGTTTATTTAATTGTGAAAAAATAAAAGAGCCTAAGAATTGTTTTTTGAAGAATCTTTTATTTTCAAATTGGGTTTAATACCCCGCAGCTTGCTGCGGCCAATTTTAAAAGACTGAAAGGTTGCCCTTCAAGGGCAAAAAAATTTGCTGTGAATACCCCGCAGCTTGCTGTGGGATAGCAAATTTTTAGGCATTTTCTTTATTAAATAATACAATCGGGATTTTTCTTGATGGCATTTTTATATTCTTTTTTTGTCATCCAAAAGCTTTCACTGCATTCTAAGCAATGAAATGTAACTTCATTACTATTTCTGTCTAATAACCACTCGACTTCATTAGATTTGCATTTGGGGCATCTTAATTTAACTTTCAGTTCTATACAATCAACAGGCTGTCCAATTTTTGTCGGGTCTAATTTTCCAGTTTTAAATCCCTTGATTATTTTTTCAAATTCATCAGCAACGCTATCAGGAACATCCTTAAACTTTTTCAAGACCTCTTCAGAAAAAACTACTTTCCATTTTTTATTTTCATTTTCCTTTTTCATAGTAAATATAGAAAAAATTGTAGCCTTTTTTATTTTTTCCCTACATGAAAACCATCCTTAGAATATTCTTTTCTTTTTCTAAGCTTTCTATAAATAAGATAGATTACTATTATTATAGCAGCTACAACAATTACTATAATCCAGGTGTTGTTTGTAGCTTTTCCAACATCCTCTGCCTCTCTTAATCTTAAGTCCACATTTATAGACTCAGAATAGTCGTTGTTAAGTGCATCTTTGTAGGATATTTTTAAAGGCAGAGTAATAGAATCTTTTTCGTTAATAAGCTTCAATGTAAAGTCAACTGACTCAAAATCATCTGAATCCAAGTCGCCTATATACATCCTGTTTGTAGATACAATATCATAATCTTCGCTATCTAAAAGCTCCACTGTAAGGAATCTTATGTCAGCAACATTATTATTAACAAAAGTTATTGTAACATCCCCTATTCCATTGCCCTTATAAAGTTCAGAGCTGTCAATCTTAACAAATAAGTTCGGCTTGCTCTTTATAACCATTGCAAAAGTATCATTATCCTGCTTAGCTTCTCCTATCTTGTTAAGGTAATTTACAGTTATTCTTGCAGGATAGACTCCTTCTAAAATTGTTGGGGAGGCTATAACTGAGAAGCTCATATTTTGTGTTTCCCCTGAAGGGATTACTGGAAATTTTCTTTTTGAAACATCATCTAAAAAAGAAATTCCAGAAGGAGGAAATATCTGTACAACCACATCTCTAATCTCAGTCTCTGCAGCATTCCTTATCTCAACGTTAATATTTCCTTTTGCTCCCGGCGAAATTTCAGAAGGGAAAGTACCTATTTTATCTATCCGCATTACATCCCCATATTGGAGCCTAAGCTGCCTATCTAAATCCAGCTCTGCAGCATAAGCAGCTCCAGCTAGCAATAATGCAACTACAAAAAATAAAATTTGCTTTTTCATTACTTTCCTCTTTTATATATTATAATGGATATATTATGAAATAATTGTTTGTTTAAAAACCTTTTTACTCGGTTCAGAGGCACAGTGCCTAATGAGCTTGCTCTATGTGTGGAGGTTGATAAGGAGTGCTCTCCTTATTACTCATACCTCAAGGCATCCGCAGGCTTTAAAGCTGCTGCCTGCCTCGAAGGGAAAAATCCAGAAACAGTGCCTATAACAAAACCAAATAATAAGCATCCAATTATAAGATATGGGCTCATTGAAGCTCTAATTATTGTCCCTACATAAAGCTGCGCATAATATTCAACTCCTTTTGCAATAATAATCCCGAAAACTAATCCAAGAAATCCCCCAATTAATCCAAGTATGCCTGACTCTACAATAAAAATAGTAAGAATATCCTCGTTTTTTGCTCCAATTGCTTTCATTGTCCCGATTTCTTTTCTCCTCTCCAAAACAGAAGTAAACATTGTATTTGCAATTCCAATTCCTCCTACAACAATTGAAATTGCCCCAATGCCAATTAAAAATGCTGTTAAAATGTTAAGAACCATTCCAAAGCTTTCTAACAGCTGCTCAGGAGTCGATACTGTAAAATCCTGGGTTTTCTCAGTCACTCCTCTCTCTTTTCTTAACACCTTTTCTGCTTTCTCAGCAATTGCTGTTAAGTTCTCCCCCTGCTTTACCTGGACCATCATGAAATCTACCCTGTCACCAGAATTAAACAATTCTTTAAAATCTTCTACTGTCATATAAATCTGCTTGTCATCCTGAGTATTGCCAACTGTCTCAAGTATACCAACAACCTCAAATTGCACTCCATTTAACTCTATTTTATCATTTACCCTGACTGGACTGCCCATAAAATTATTATATTTATATTGGTATCCTAATAGCACTTTCCCCCTGTCCCCTTTTTTCAGCAATCTTCCTTCATTGGTCTTGAGGTCATAAACTTCTGAAAAAATATCCCAGCCATTAACAGGCTCAAAAGGAATTGCAATAGTGATATAATACCTTGTTTCATCCTTAAACTTAATCTGGACATTTCCAATTGTATAATAAGAAACTGTTTTTATCTCGCTTATCCTATCTAAGGCTTCCACATCTTTTATTGTAAGCTGGACACTGCTGGTTTGATCAGCTCCTGAATAGCTTCCTTTTGGCTGGACAAAAAACTTGTCTGTTCCAAGAAGCCTGAATTGCTCCTGAATCCCTTCGTTCAATCCGAGGGACATGCTCAAAAGAACAAAAACAGTAAAAATAGCAATGAAAATTCCAACTATAGTAAGAAAGCTTCTAATCTTCCTTTTAATCAAATTCCTGTATGCAAGAGTGAATGCGTCAGTTATCATGTTGTACAACTCTTTGTTTTTCTATATTGTTTAATTTCTTCTAAGAGTTCTCTTAGCCTGTCTTTTTCACATCCCCAAGTAGGAATGTGATGATATCTTGCGTCCAAGCACGAGTCTAACTCTTCCATCAAGAATCCCTGTTCGTCTAAAAGTTTTTTGTGGCTTCCTCCAGAAATCCCATAAATCCAACTCCAGGGTTGTTCTTCTCTTAATTTCTTTAAATCATCAAAAGAGATTTCTGATAAGTGTATAACGTAAGCATCATAATCTCTTGGAATTTTACCCGAATTTGAAGGTTTAACAACAATATTTTTTACTTCAGCAGATTCAACTAGCTTTTTAAAAGCACGAAAGCCATCACCTACCCAACATAATTTTTTTACTAAATTATCTTTTTGTTTCATGTTTTATCCTCTCAATGCCTCCGCAGGCTTTAATCTAGATGCCTGATAGCTTGGAATTGCCCCAAAAATAACTCCTAAGCTGAATGAAAAGGCAATTGCAAAAATAATTAAAGAGGTCGGGCAATTAAATGCAATTATATTAGAGCCAAAAGCAGCATTAGCCCCTAACGACACGCTATAAGAAATCCCAACTCCAATTACTACCCCAATAATCCCCCCAACTAATCCTAAAAGCCCTGACTCAATTAAAAAAACACTTAAAATATCTGAATTCCTTGCACCAATTGCTTTCATTGTGCCTATTTCCTCCCTTCTCTCCAAAACAGAGGTGTACATGGTATTTGCAATTCCAATTCCCCCCACTATCAAAGAAATTGCAGCTATGCCTACTACTACAATATTTATTGCAGAAAGAATGCTGTTAATTGCTTTTAAGGTATCCAGGGGAGTCTGCACAGAAAAATCCTCTTCTCCTATTTTCTCGTTTCTGTCGTTTCTTAAAGCCTTCTCTATTCTTGTGGCAGTTTCCTCAGCAATATCCGGGTTCTGCACTTTAACTACAATCATGTCCATTTCATCGCCTGTTTCCATAATCTCTTTCAGGTCGCTGTTCATCATTAAAATAGCGCCATTCAGGAAAAAATTGCTGCTTGTCTTTAATATTCCAACAATCTCAAATTCTTTTCCTTCGACTATTATTTTTTTCCCAACAACAATTGGCTTGCCAAATGCATCATTACCCCCAAAATTTTTCCCAACAACTATTTTTCCGTGGTCTCCTGATTTCAGCAATCTTCCTTGTTCTGTTTTCAACCCACCTGAATTATAAAGCCACTCTCTTTCTGCCTGAGTTTCTGGAACATTAGTGATTGTGCTAAACTGCACAACCTTGTTAAACTCTGCCCTTGCGGTCCTTATGTATCTAGATACAGCAAACTCAACCCCATTTACCCCTTGTATAATTTTTAAGTCGTGCTCAGTTAATTTGGTTATGGCAGTGCTTCCAGGAGGTCCAAATCCTGTTTCTGCATTTTGTATAGTAAGCGTATCAGTTCCCATAGAAGCAAACTGCCCGGTTATAGCTGTTTGAAGCCCCTGCCCCAAGCTTATCAAGGAAACAACAGCAGCTATTCCAATAAAAATTCCAATCATTGTAAGCCAAGCTCTCAATTTCCTTCTTTTAAGATTATTCATCCCCAGCCTAAAGAAATCTAATAACATTTTAATAACTTATAGAAATTCTAATTTATAAAAGCTACCTTTTTGTATCATTGTCAAGAATTTTCTTACCATATATAAAAAAGATATCGTTCAACAACATATATATTTAAAAATTAGTTTTTCCAAAGAAAGTTATGAACGATACTCAAAACCCTTCTGTAAATGTAAGGGAGTTACATGCTTTCTATAATATCCATGATTTTTGGGCAGGAGAAGATTTTGACGACCCTAAATACAATACGAAACCACATGGGCCGGATTCTCATGAATTTAATGGTCATAATCACGCTTCAATAGGGGAAATTGACCCCTCACTAGAAGGCAAAACAGTTAGAGAAGCAGTTGAATTTATTGCAGAAAGAGACGGAAGATTTAGAAAAGAGCATAGTTTAGTTAGAGGAATTGAGGTAAGCTATATACAAGACGGATGTAGCCAGATTGGAGAAATGCCTATTACTCTAAAATTATCCTTCGAAAGATACATGGCAATGGGAAGACCCTATAGATTAAAAATAACCGCAACACCTGATAATATTGAACAATAAAAGTAACATTTTCCAATTATTTATTAACTATTTTTCCATCTTTTAATCTATAAACTTTATCAGCATATCTTGCTTTTTCCATATCATGGGTTACCATTATGATTGTCTTTCCCTCTCTGCTTAATTTTTTAAGCATTTCTACAACTTCTTCTCCTCTTTTGCTGTCAAGATTTCCAGTTGGCTCATCTGCTAAAATAACTTCAGGGTCATTGGCTAATGCCCTGGCAATTGCAACTCTCTGCCTCTCTCCTCCACTTAATTCTCTAGGAAGATGATTAAGCCTTGGGCCCATTCCAATTTCCTCTAACAACTGCGTTGCTCTCGCCTGCCTCTCTTTTAAAGGAACTCTCTGGAACATCATCGGGAGCATAACATTCTCCAAGGCAGTCAGCGTAGGAACTAAGTTAAAAGTCTGGAATATAAAACCAATTTTCTTTCCTCTTATTTGCGCTAAAACTGATTCAGGAAGATGCTCTATGTTAACTCCATCAAGAAAAATATCCCCTTTTGTTGCTATATCAAGAGCTCCAACCATGTTCATGGCCGTAGACTTTCCTGATCCCGAGGGCCCTACAATAGCGACAAAATCTCCTCTGTTTATCTTCACATCAATTCCATCAACTGCTTTAACAACCGAGTCTCCCAGTCTATAATATTTAGTCACTCCTTTCAATTCAATGACTGTGCTTCCTTTTTTATTCTCTGCCATGTAATATAAAGGAAAAAAGGCTTTATAAAATTAGGGGAAAAGCAAACTTAGTCTGTATCGCACATCATAGCCATATAACGGTCATAGGTCATATAATCTTTTGGAAAATCAGTTAAGCGTCTGATCTTGCCATCGCTTGGCTGTTTCCAACCAAGTTTCTGGTAAAATGCCCTGATATATTCTGCTTTATCCTCCTCTGTGGGAGTCAGCGATTCTCTATAATCATAAATTGCATCTCTCATAAGCATAACAAAAAGGCTTCTTTGTAAGCTTCTAAATTTCGGCAGTTCTTTCGAGTCTCGGGGATTTAAGAGAATTCTTCTAAAATCTGGTGCAGAAGAAAAATATAAGTCCCTGCATTCATCCACATCCACTAGATATAAGTCTGTTCCGTCAAATACTTTATCATCAAAGTCAGGAAAACCTATTTTTCTATATCCTGCCAAACAGAGAACTGCCAGCATTTCTGCATCTTGTTTAATTATCTCTCTTCTGTTTTGTAAAAGAGCCTTATCTGGATGCGCGCCTTTAACTTCTTTTAAGAATAAAAACTCTTCCACATCCCCTCTATAATATCCTAAGACTTTTGGAACATTAGCTCCCAATGCTCCTATTTCAAGATGAGTTCTCATTTCTTTTTCTGAAGTTGTTTTGCAGATTCCGGCTATCGAAGTTAACCTATACATTGGTTTTGAATATTCATAATAATAACTAAGTGAAATATCTGCCCCTTTTGCATAAACAGTTATTTCAGTTCCGTCCATTACAACAGGAAACGTAAAAAGAGGGCGCTTGTTTCCTTTGCCTTTTTGAACAGGTTGGGCTACTTGTGTAAAATTTTCAGGAAGAAATTGCTCAAAAGGCACCTGTGAAAAATCTGAGTTTACTCTTAATTCTGCCCTCGCACCTATCTTATAATGAGTCCATTCTAAAGAACCTCTTTCAGGTTGTTCCAAAGGAGGTCCAGGATGCTTCCTTATCCATAATCCCCTAAGCCTTCCTTGTTCTCCTCTGTAAAGAAAAGCCCCATTACCTAATTCCCTAAAATTAGGGTTCCCAATCGGAGGGCAGTCTAAACCGACTGCTCCAATAAGCGACTCCCCTGTAAGAACCTGGCTAATAAGGCTAAGTTCATCTATCCAAGCTTGAGGGTTCTGCCCAATATGTTCATAAACTCTAGGGTCGCCATTCTCTTCTACAAAATGCAAAAGATCTTTTCTGGAATTTACTCTATGGTGGTCAAACTTTAATTCAGGCATTTTTATTGTTTCAGAATCAGGTTTCTGAGGCACCATCACCTCACAAGTTAAAGGCAGGAATCGAACTTTTTAAATATTCCTTGTTTACCTAAAAGCAGAAACAAACAAGATAACTAGCTCTATTATTGCTCCTATAACCAATAATACCCCAAAAATTGCAAATAAAGTGAATGTTTTGGCTATTGGATTTTCTCCTTCTGGCGGCTGTGGAGTTGGGACGGCTATCTGGTTTCCAGTACCTGCAACCTTCCCATTATCAGAAAACTCTATTCCAACAATGTACAACCCAATAAAAAGCATAATAACTGCCTGCGCAATCAACAAAGTGTGGAGTTTTTTCATGAAACATTAATGTAAAGGAAGTTTATAAAATTAGTGGAAATTTGTTTCAGAAACATCCACCGCATTATCGTAAACTTTTTGCATCATTTTCTTATACCTTGAAGCAGAAAGCTCTTTTAATCCAAGAAGTTTCAAGGTATCTCTTACTCTCACATCTAAAGAATCTTTCTCTTTTTCATCTTGAGTAGTTACTTCTACTTCAACAATCAATCCAAGAGCATCAATTTTATTAAGTTCTACTATAACACCATTAAACCTATAGGACTCTCTTTCCGTTTCCACTCTCGCGCATCTCTGAAAACCTTTCCCTTGTAGCTCTTTAACATATTCCTTTATTTTTTCATAGCCTATCTCTGTATTTTTTTCCTCTCTTCCAACATCCTCGTAATCTCCTGCTTTTTCAGTCATAGTTACCCTTTTGCCTTCAACTCTTATCCTCAAGAAATAAGGCTCTCTAAAAAGATAAGAAGTAAATCTCCTTTTGCCAACATATTCCCCATGCTTTTCCAGGTATGCTTTTACTCTATCAAATTCCTCTTTATCCAACAAAGCTCTTCTCTCGACTTCAAATGGCATATTATATATATAAAAAATAAGATAATAAAGGTTTCTGATTTACATATAACCTTTTAATTTTTCTTTAAGCGCGTCTTCTGGCATTAACCCAACAATCCTATCAACTTCCTCGCCATTTTTAAAAACAATCAGGCACGGAATTCCTGTTATATTAAATTGTCTGCTTAGCTCGCTTTCCGTTTGTGTATCTACTTTAGCAAACCTTATTTTGCCCTCGAATTTCCCGCTTAAGCTTTCAAATATAGGTGCCATCATATTACATGGCATGCACCAGTCTGCAAAAAAATCGACAACAACCGGAATCTTTGATTTAGCAACTTCTTTTTCAAAATTAGCTTTTGTTAAATGCAGCATTTTATCCGCCAGTTTAATCCAACAAAACAGCAAGATTATATAAATGTTTGCTGGCTTAAAATAAATTAAACAAAAAACTTTTAAATGCAATATTAAGTGTAACTTAATGGGGCGATTAATGTTTGATTCTTCTGGAAGGCTCATTGGAGTAGACGACAAAAACATAGAAAGAGAGCTAGAAGAAAAAGCAAAAAAGCAGAAAAAGCCAAATAAGTCCATAACCTATTACTATCCAGAAAAAGAAGAGCGTGTTGAAAAACATCATGAAAGGTCAGAACATCTAAAAAAATCCGATTCTCTTTATTTTCTAAAAGAAACTGCAACAGAAAAAACAAAAGGCAAATCAGACTACTGGAGCTTTTATTCAGATAATGAAGAATTAAAGCCGCTAAAATTTTCCAATGGAAAAACTCAAGAAGATATTGTAAAAGAAGTTGTTGAATTAATAAAACAGAGCCATAAAGTTATCTTCCTGCACGGGGTGTGCGGAAGCGGCAAATCTGCAATTGCGTTGAATATTGCGCGCGCAATAGGAAAAACTTCCATTGTAGTTCCTCTAAAAAGCCTGCAGAAGCAATACGAAGACGATTACTCCGGAAAAAAATACCTCTTGAAAAACAAAGGAGAGAAGCTGAAAATAGCGTCAATCACCGGAAGGGACAACCACGATTCCATAATCCAGCCAGGAATTTCCTGCGCTCATCCCTCTCTCCCTGAAAACATAAAAATATCTGAAAAAAACATAAACGAGCTGCGGGAATTTTACGAAGACAATCCACTGATAAAAGACAAGTCTTTTCCTGAAATAAAAGATTTAAAAAGAATAATGATAGCCCCCTCTAATCCTTACTGGAGCCCTATTCTTCCTGCAGATTATGACATAAAGATGTTGTATGATGCAGAAAAGAAAAAATATAAAGGAGTAGATTCCAGAGAGTTTATTTTTTATCACCGGAAAAAAGGCTGCTCTTACTACGACCAATACCTAGCTTACATTTATGCAGACGTTATAATTTTTAATTCAGCCAAATACAAAGCAGAACTAGCTCTGGGAAGAAAGCCATTAACAGAAGTAGATATTATAGACGAGGCAGACGAATTTTTAGACAGCTTGTTTGAGCAGAAAGAAATAAATCTTAACAGGCTGCATGCTTCCCTAAAGCATATAACAACTGAGAATAAAGCTGCAGGAGAGTCAAAAACCAAGCTGCTCCAGCTTATTGAAAATGAAATAAAAAACAAAAGGCTTCTTGGAATAAAAGAAGATGCTGTATTCAACATAAGCGATACAAATATAAGAAGGATACTGGACCTTCTGCTTAGGTCTCCTGATTTAGAAGCAGAAATAATTCTAGATGAATTGAATTATTCCAATAAAGCCTTAGAAGCAGCCAGAAGCTTTAGTGAAATAATTGAGGACGTTTATCTAACCTACAGGCAAGAAGATGAGAATATCCTTGTTAAATTAGTAAGCACCAATCTTTCAGGCAGCATAAAAGAGCTTTTAGACAAAAACAAAACACTTGTTTTTATGTCAGGAACTCTCCATTCCCAAGAAGTTATAAAAAATATTTTAGGAATTAAAGATTTTAAGATAGTTGAAGCTGAAACAATAAATCAAGGAAGCATAGATATAATACGCACAGGAAAAGAATCTGACTGCAGGTATTCCTCTTTAACATCAGGAGCCTACAAAAGAGAAGATTACCTTTTCTCTCTTTCAGAATGCGTAAGAAAGGCTAAGCCACCTGTATTAATCCATGTAAACTCTTACAAAGACCTTCCAACAGAAAAAGAACTGCAGGAACATGGTTTTTCAAATCTAATATCTTCAGAAGAACTTATTAAAATCCAAAGTCAGGATAAATTAGGAACAAACATAACAAAATTTAAGGAGGGATTATCAAAAACACTCTTCACAACCAAATGTTCCAGAGGAATGGACTTCCCAGGAGAGATGTGCAACTCAGTATTATTTACAAAATATCCCAATCCAAATATAAGCGACACTTTCTGGAAAATCTTAAAAAATACCCACAAAGAATACTTCTGGAAGTTTTATACTGACAAAGCAAAAAGAGAATTCCTCCAAAGAATTTATAGAGCTATCCGCTCAACAGATGACCATATTTATGTCCTTTCTCCAGATATAAGAGTCATAGAAGCTGTGAAGAAAATACAGAGGAAAGAGTTTTAAGTAAAACAAAGTTATAAAAAGAATAGGTTTCTTTTATTTGCATGGATTATCTTTTTGAGATAACTGACAAAAGCGGAAGAAGGATTCATTTATCTGACCAGCAATGGACGCATATAAGGAAGAAACATCCTGAAATTGAGGATTTTGAGATGCTAAAAGAAGGGATTGAAAAATTTGATAAAGTAACAAATTATGGTTACGACCCTTCGGTTCATTATTTTTACAAGCAGTTCAAGAATAAACAACCCCCAAATAGATACTTATGCATTGCAATTAAATATTTAAATGGAGAAGGGTATGTAATCACAGCATATTTTGATAAGAAGATAAAATGACACCAGAACAAACATACGAGATTTTTTATGATGAAGTAGCAGATTTCCTAGAAGTTTTCATAGGAAGCCCTACAAAATGCTACGCTGAAGAGACTGAAGCAGGGATTGTAGTCAGGAGAGATGAAAAGACAGATGAAATAAAAAGCATAGGCATATTTAGTTTTAAAAAAAGGGCAATAGCCCTAAAAGAGCTTCTCGAGAAAATGAATTTAAAGTTTCCACTTAAAGTTAGTTTTTAATCTCCAATTATTTCAATCTTTATTTCTGCAAGAGTTCCTGGCTTAAGCCTATTCTGTGACATCCTCCCATGCCCTAAAGGGTTGCCCTTCGGGCAACTTTTTGCCTTCGGCAAAAAGCAGGGCGTCCTTAACATGAATGATGCATTTCTTGATTCTCTATATATCTCAATGCCTTCTCAAAATCACTTCCACAGCTAGCGCAAAAATATCCATCGTTCCAAAATTCTCCATTGCGATATGTTTTTCTAAAATCAGGGTATAACCTAAATAAGATATAAGAAGAGAGCCCTTTTATTATCTGCATGAGCTTTGCATCTGAAATTGTTCTTGGGCAATCAACAATCAGGTGGGAGTGCTCGGGCAAAACTTTCAGAATAACCAGCTCGATTTTCCATCTCTTGCATGCCTCTTCAATCGCTACCTTGCAGAATACTCTTAGCGTTTCCTGTTTTAGCATTTGATATCTGTATTTAGTTGTTATCTGAATTGACTTCAGATTGTTTCCTACAGAACTTCCGTAAGATTTGTATTGGTTTATTGTTATTTGGGTTTGCATTTTTCCTCTAGAGCTCTCGCTAAGCGAAAGCAAAAGTTTATTTATGAGAAAGTTCTAACTACCTTGACAGTTCAGTGAGTTACAACTAACTCACTTTTTATAATCAACTTAGAAATAAATAATTTGCCGCAATTCATCCTTCCCTTAAAAGGGTCGGATTTCTTGCGGAGTCTTTAA